>Ga0111538_10007934_pt1 | contig 14272 bp, 10 predicted proteins | sample SoiMethybrSBSTD1_FD_79669 | JGI IMG/M metagenome (GOLD analysis project Ga0111538, IMG submission 79669) | Bulk soil microbial communities from a Populus tree surrounding site in Tennessee, USA - Soil MetaG P. TD hybrid SBSTD1 (version 2)... | ecosystem: Environmental > Terrestrial > Soil >... | reverse complement strand
GGTCGTCTACAAGCGTGCCGTCCCCAAAACCACCGCCGTCGACGGCTCCGCCAGCTCCAAGCGCTTGCTCGTGGAACGCAACCGCGTCATCGGTGCCCAGGGCTAATCCTCACGGCTTGGTGACCCGCTTCTCCAGCCGCCCGACTAAATCTCCTTCACCACGCCCCATTGAACGTCGAGGCGCTTAGTGAGGAAGAGGGTGACGGCGCGCACGAGGATTTTGGCTTCGAGTTTGCGGCCGGCCTTGATGATGTCGATGAGGCGTGTGTTCGCGCGGACGCTCAGGCTGCCTTGCGCGATGATCGGTCCTTCGTCGAGGTGCATAGTGACGAAGTGCGCCGTGACACCGATGATCTTCACACCGCGCTCCCAGGCCTGCCGGTAAGCCTGCGCTCCCGGAAAACTCGGCAGCAGGGACGGATGGATATTGATGATCTTGTTCTTGTAACGCCACACGACGTTCGGCGAGAGAATTTTCATGAACCGCGCGAGCACGATGAAATCAATCTCATGCGCCTCAAGGACGCGGAGAGCTTCGTGTTCAGCGCGGTCACGGTCTTCCCAATTGAGGCCGACGAACGGAATGCCATGCCGGCGGGCGATCGGCTCCAGGTCCCGGCGGTTGGCGAGCACCAAAACCGGCTCGGCATTGAGCCGGCGTGCGCGCGCTCGCGAGACAAGCGCCTCCAGGCAATGGCTCTCGCGCGTCACCATGATAGCCATGCGTTGCCGGCGATGCGGTTCCACCAACCGGCACGTAATCTCCATATCGAGCGATTTCGCCAGGCGGTTCAAACCGGCGCGGAGACGCTCCACGTTGAAGTCCGCCGCCGCCCACGACGCCTGGAGCACCATGCTGAACTGGCCGCGCGTCACCTGCTCCTCGAGCGCCTCGATGTTAGCCTTCTGCTCGAAAAGGTAATTCGTCACCCGCGCAATCACGCCCGTCTTGTCGCGGCCGATCACCGTAATTGTCGCCACCAGTCGTTTCATGGGTTTAGAGACACTATGTTCAGCGTGAGAACGGCGCAGGCACCAAACAATGGGGTGAAAGCATACACGGCAATCTGAAAATCCTTGGCAACGGCGGGCCGGAGCAAGACGATGGGGCTGATTCATGAGAGTCGATCTTGCGTACGGTCAGGGCTATTTGCCGGTGGAATTTCCCAAAGGGCGCACGACCGTCATCGCACCGTCGCATACTCCCGGCCTGCCCAATGAACGGGAAGCGGTCATACGCGCCCTGGACAAGCCGATCGGCGCCCCGCCGTTGCGCGAATCGATCAGGAAAACGGATCGTGTCTGCATCAGCTTCAGTGACATCACGCGCGCGACTCCAAACGAGCGCATCATCCCGTGGCTGCTCGATCACTTGTCACACGTTCCGCGCGAGAACATCACGTTGCTCAATCAGCTCGGCACGCATCGGCCGAACACGCGCGCCGAGTTGGAGAAGTTGTTGACTCCGGAAGTGGTCGCCAACTACCGCGTGCTGAACCACGAGCCGGAAAATCGTTCTGCGCACGTGCAACTTGGCGCCATGCACGACGGCACCCCGGCCTTGATCAATCGTCATGTCGTGGAAGTGGATGTCCGCATCATTACCGGGTTCATCGAGCCGCATTTTTTCGCCGGGTTCAGCGGCGGCATCAAAGGCATTTGCCCTGGCACGGCGGCGTTGGAAACCGTGATGAGCAATCACGGCGCGCGCAACATCGGCGATCCCAACGCGACCTTCGGCGTGACGACTGGAAATCCGCTCTGGGAAGAACTGCGCGACGTCGCGCTGCGCGTGGGCCCAAGCTTCATGCTCAACGTCACTCTCAATGAGCAACGCCAGATCACTGCGGTCTTCGCCGGCGACATCATTGAAGCGCATAAAGTCGGCATCGAATTCGTGCGGCGCTCGGCCATGCAACGTGTGAGCGCGCCATTCGACGTCATCGTAACGACCAACAGCGGTTACCCGCTCGACCTCAATTTGTATCAGGGCGTGAAGGGCATGAGCGCCGGCGCGCGCATCATCAAACCGGGCGGGACGCTGATCCTTGCCTGCGAATGCCGCGAAGGCGTGCCGTCGGGCAGCCCGCTGGACAAGCTGTTGCGCAGCGCCACGAGCCCCGAGGAAATTCTGGCGATGCTCGCGACTCCCGGTTTCGTGCGGCCTGAGCAATGGCAGGCGCAGATTCAAGCGCTCGTGCAACGCAGAGCCAGGGTGCTCGTTTACAGTTCCCTCCCCGATGATGTAATCCGCGCGGCGCATCTCACGCCCTGCCACGACATCGAAGCGGCGGTGAAAGAGGAACTCTCTCGCCGCGGAGGCGATGCCCAGGTGGCGGTCTTGCCGCAGGGGCCGCTGACGATTCCGTATTTAGAATAAGTGCTTACTATGACAGCCATGGGACGCAGAAAATTTATTAAATCGGCAACCGCGGTCGGCGCGACACTCGCCGCAACGCGCGCCTTTGCGCAACCCGCTGGCGGCGACTTCAAGCCAGTCGTCATCGCAAGCGGTAACGGCCTGGAAGCGACCGCGCGCGCAATGGAACTGATCAACGAAGGCAAAGACGCGCTCGATGCGGTCGTCGAAGGCGTGGTTCTTGTCGAGGACGATCCAAAGGAGAACAGCGTCGGCTACGGCGGGTTGCCGAACGAAGATGGCGTCGTGGAACTCGACGCATCGGTGATGCACGGCCCGACTGGCCGCGGCGGCGCGGTCGCGGCATTGCAGAAAATCAAAAACCCTTCGCGCGTGGCGCGGCTCGTCATGGAGCGCACAGACCATGTGCTGATCGTCGGCGCGGGCGCCCTGCGTTTTGCCAGGGCACACGGGTTCAAGGAGGAGAACCTGCTCACCGATGAAGCGCGCGAAGAGTGGCTGAAGTGGAAAGAAAATCTCAGCGACAAAGATGATTGGCTGCCTCCGCACGACGTCAACACGCCGAACATCAGCCGCGCTTTCCAGGCCTACAAACGCCACTACGGCACCATCAATTGCAACGCGGTGGACGCAAAAGGAAACATCTCGGGATGTACGACGACGAGCGGTCTCGCGTTCAAAATTCCCGGACGCGTCGGCGACTCGCCGATCCTTGGCGCGGGCTTGTGGGTCGACAACGAAGTTGGCGCCGCGGGGTCAACCGGGCGAGGCGAAGCCAATCTGCTGGCCTGCAGCAGCGTGATGGTGGTCGAGTTCATGCGCGACGGCAAATCGCCCGAAGCGGCATGTCTCGCCGCCTGCGAACGCATTGTGAAGCAAACCAAAATGCGCCGCCTGCTCGACGACCAGGGACGCCCAAACTTTGACGTACGGTTTTACGCCATCAACAAAAAAGGCCAATACGGCAGCGCATCGCTCTGGAGTGGCGCCACGTTCACCGTGAATACCGGCGAGAAGCAAAGCCGCAAACTCGACTCCGCCTTTTTGTTCAAGAAGGCGTAAATCTCCCCTACTCCTTCTTCTTCTCGAACGTCATCGCGTGCCCGTTGATGCAGTAGCGCAGGCCCGTAGGCTTCGGCCCGTCTTCGAAAACATGTCCCAGGTGCGCATCACACCGGCTGCACACCACCTCCGTGCGCTTCATGAAAAACGTGTTGTCCTCCTCACTCGCGACTGCCTTCGGCGTGATCGGTTGCCAGTAGCTCGGCCAGCCCGTGCCCGAATCAAACTTCTGGTCGGAACTAAAAAGCTCCTGCCCGCAGCACACGCACTTGTAAATCCCCTTTTCCTTGTTGTTCCAATTCGGCCCCGTGAACGCGCGCTCCGTCCCCTTCTTCCGCGTGATCTTATACTGTTCGGGCGTGAGCTGCTTTTTCCATTCCTCATCGGATTTCACTACTTTGGCTGTCATGGCATTGGTCGTGGTTGAAGTTGAGGGGGGCGTCGTCGATTTCGTATCGGCCGCCTGCACGACCACCTGTGGACGCTCGCACCCGAGCGCCAGCACCGACAATAACGCCACGGCTAAAACGGTTCGCATCATATTTTCTCTTGTTTTAAGAATGGACGGCTTACGGCTCGACTTGCCACAATATACGACCCTATGCGGCTGAAGAAAATTCAAAACCCACACCTTTGGGTAGCTCTGGTGTTGTTGGTCGGCGCGGGTTTCGCAATCCTCTCCTTTAGTTCTGCCAATCACCCCAGAAAAGGGCCTATTCTCGCCATGGCCGCAAATCAAGAACCCGCTCCACCGCGTCGCTTTGAGTCGTTGCGTGAAAAGCAGCGGGCGGAAGGCAGGCCCAACATCATTTTTATTCTTGCTGACGACCTCGGCTACGGCGACCTCGGCTGCTACGGCCAAAAGAAGATCAAGACGCCGAACATCGACCGCATGGCCGCCGAAGGGATGCGTTTCACGCAATGTTACGCGGGCACGACCGTCTGCGCTCCATCGCGCTCCTCTCTCATGACGGGCCAGCACACCGGTCACACGCGTATTCGCGGCAACCAGGCGTATCCGCTCCGGCCGGAAGACGTGACCGTCGCCGAAGTTCTGAAGCAGGCCGGCTTCAAGACCGGCGTCTTCGGCAAATGGGGCATGGGCCTCCAGGGCACGACCGGCACTCCGGGCCGCCAGGGATTCGAAGAATGGTTCGGCTATTTGAGCCAAACCCACGCGCACGATTACTACCCGACGCAACTATTCCGCAGCTCCACGTTGCACAACAAAGACGACGAGCCGACACCCATTACTCCGAACATGTCCGGCAACCGCGGCCTTTACGCGCACGACATGTTCTGGATGGCCACCAGCAATTACATCCGCATCAACAAATACTTCAGCTTCTTCGCCTACCTGCCATACACCATCCCGCACGCCCACAACGAGCTCGGCAAAAAAACCGGCAACGGCATGGAAGTGCCGAACGACAAGCCCTACTCCAGCGAAGACTGGCCGCAACCCGAAAAGAACAAGGCAGGGATGATCACGCGACTTGACGACTCGGTCGGCGCGTTGATGGCCTATCTCAAAACGCTCCGCATTGAAACGAACACAATCGTGTTTTTCACCAGCGACAACGGCCCGCACAAAGAAGGCGGCGTCGATCCGAAATTCTTCAACAGCTCCGGCCGCCTGCGCGGCATCAAGCGCGATATGTACGAAGGCGGCATTCGCGTGCCCATGATCGTGTGGTGGCCCGGCATCATCAAACCGGGAACCGTGACCGACCAAATCTTTACCTTTTGGGATTTTCTACCGACGGCGGCGGCGATCGCCGGAGTCGAGCCGCCGGAAAATATCGACGGCATTTCCCTGCTGCCCACCTTGCTCGGCCAAAAGCAAACCAATCAGCATGAATTTCTCTATTGGGAATTTCACGAGAAAGGGACGAAGCAAGCCGTGCGCACGGGTGACTGGAAAGCCGTGCGCCTCGCGCCCGACAAACCGCTGGAGCTTTACAACCTGAAGACCGACTTAAGCGAGGCCGTCGACGTCGCCGAAAAGCATCCCGACGTGATCGCCAAAATTGAGAATTACCTCAAAACGGCGCGCACCGAATCCGCGCGCTGGCCAATTAGGTCGCCCGCCGAAGCCGAAAAGGAAAAGCCAACACCGGCCGACACCAACTAGCGTTTACTTTTTGGCGGTCCAACTGCCTTTGAAGTCCTCGAACTCTTTGACTGCCAGGTCGCCGCTCAACTCGCCATCCTTGAGTTTGCCGGTATAGAGGAAGGTCACTTCGTTTCCTTCAATCGTTCGCGGCAGTTCCATGCTCAGCTTTCCGTCGGCAAACGTGATCGTCTTGAATTTGTACTCGCCGCTGCGCGGACTCACCAAAGTTCCCGACAACTTGCCGTCGGACTCTGCGAGATTTATTTCGTAATCCCGCTCGTCGTCACCGAGCTTTGTCATCATCTTCCACTTCCCCGCAAGCTTCGCTGCATCCGACAGTGTGGCGGCGGCTGCTTTCGTTTGAACGCGCTGGAAGACCTCGACCCGCGGCTTCTCGTTTTCACGCTCCTTGTCGAAGTTGGACGCCAGCGTCAGCGTGTCATCCCTCAAAGCGTAAACGTTCGACCGTTCGTCGTTCACCCGTTCCAGTTCGCTGGCTGACCGGCCGGCCTCGATGTTCGTGATCTTCATCACCTGGAACGGCCCCTGCATCTCCGCTTTCACGTCGCCTTTGGCGATGAACCGCAGCTCTTTGTCAGCGTTGAATAACTGGACCATCAGTTTCTCCCCCTTGATTTCAAGCGTCGTCGTTGTCTCCTGGCCTTCGCTGCTCGTTCGTTTCCCGCTCCACGTCCCTTGCAACTTCGCCAGCGCCGGCGACTCCGCCGCAATCGAAGTTGAAGCCAGGGCAAGCACCGCGATAGTGATGACAGCTTTTAACATATTTCTTCCTTTGTTTACGGCCCACGAATACTCCCTGTCGCGCCGTTTGTCATCGGCAATCTTCAGCCCTCGGGTGCCTGTCAACCGACCGTTGCGTTTGTAGTACTGATTTGATACGCGACATTTGCGCCTCGCACCCGCCCCTCGGGGCTCGACTTGCCGCCATCGTTTCATACACTCAAACTGTGGCAAAGGAAGCGTGCGAACAAACCGAGATTCGTGATTCGCTGATCACCGGCTTTCTGGCCCATCTCTCCACCGAACGCGCCGCCTCGCAATACACCCTTCGCAATTACCGCCAGGCGCTTTTCGAAGTCCACCAATGGCACGCCAAAGAGCGCGGCGCTCCCCCGCCTTGGCTGAAACTCGGGCGCGACGATTTCCGCGCCTACCTCCGTTTTCTCGGCCGCAACAACATCAGCCGCGCCGCCATTCAACTCCGCTTCAGCGCCTTGCGCTCCTTCTACAAGTTTCTCGTGCGCCGCGGCAAACTCGATGCTTCGCCCATCAAAAACATTGCCATGCCGAAGCAGCCGCGCCGCCTGCCGCAGTTCCTCACCGTTCAGCAAATGAACGACCTGCTCGACGCGCCGCTCAAGGAACTCGGCGTCGCTCGCCTCGCCAGGGCAGATGAGGCCGACGAACCGCCCTTTCTGCGCGATGTCGCAATCCTTGAGACCATCTATTCCTGCGGTTTGCGCGTGAGCGAACTCTGCGGCCTTCTCGGGCAGGACATCAACTGGACGGAGGAACTCGTGCGCGTGCGCGGCAAAGGCAAGAAAGAGCGCATGGTGCCCATCGGTCGCAAGGCACTCGCCGCGATTCAAAATTACTGGAGCAAGCTGCCCGTGCTTCCCGCCGCTGATTCGCCGGTTTTCTTTGCCGAAACCCGCAAGATGACGGCGATGTACCCGCGCCTCGTGCAGTTGCGCCTGAAGCGCTATCTCGGCTCGTGCGGCCTCGATCCCAAGCTCACGCCCCACAAACTCCGTCACAGCTACGCCACGCATATGCTCGATGCCGGCGCCGATTTGCGCAGCGTCCAGGAACTCCTCGGTCACGCGCACCTCGTCACCACGCAAGTTTACACCCACGTAACAACCGACCGCCTCAAAAAGGCGTACGATGCCGCCCATCCACGCGCGTAATTATAGAGAATTCCTTCCGCGTGTAGTATATTTGACAGTTCAACCTCCTGGCGCAGCGCAGATCGTGTGTCCCGGGGGTTCTGAGCCAAACGCATGAAATCGCTTCTGTTCTCGGTTCTGCTGGGCGGCATCGTCGCCAGTCATGGCGCCGCTTTGGCCCCCGGCTTCGTCGAGGAAGCCGTCGGCGGGTCCTGGAACGAAGCCGTCGGTCTCACCTTCGCGCCGGATGGCCGCATGTTCGTGTGGGAACGCGGCGGCCGCGTCTGGACCATGGAGAACGGCGTTAAATCCTCCACTCCATTTCTCGACATCGCCGAAGAAGTCGGCGGCTGGCGCGACCTCGGCATGCTCGGCTTCGCGTTGCACCCCGGTTTCCAAACCAACGGCCACGTTTACGTGATGTATGTCGTTGACCGCCATCATCTGCTCTATTTCGGCACCACGAATTACAGCGCCTCGAGCAACCAGTATTTCAATGCCTCCATTGGCCGCATCACCCGTTACACCGCGCGAGCTTCCGATGGCCGCCGTTCGGTCGATCCCGCTTCGCGCCGCATCCTCCTCGGCGAAAGCATCACCAATGGAATTCCCCTTACGCACGAGTCCCACGGCACCGGCACCCTGCTCTTCGGCACCGACGGCACGCTGCTCGCCTCCTGCGGCGACGGCGGAAGCTACTCCACCACCGATGCCGGCAGCGCCACCGAGACCTACTGGCAGACCGCCCTCGACGAACGAATCATTCGCCCCAAGGAAAACGTCGGCGCCTTCCGCGCTCAACTCGTCGATTGCCTCAACGGCAAAATCCTTCGCCTCGACCCCGAGACCGGCGACGGCGTGCCGGGCAATCCCTGGTACGATCCCGCAAATCCACGCGCGCCCCGCTCCCGCCTGTGGGCCCTGGGCCTCCGCAATCCCTTTCGCATGGCCCTGCGCCCCGGCTCCGGCAGCGCGGACCCGGCCGATGCCAGCCCCGGCGTCCTCTATATCGGCGATGTCGGCTGGCGCACCTGGGAAGAGTTGAACGTGTGCGATCGCCCCGGCCAGAACTTCGGCTGGCCCCTCTTTGAAGGCCTTCAAGCCCAGAGCTCCTACATGGCCGCGAACGCCGCCAACCGCGACGCGCCGAACCCGCTCAACGGCACCGGCGGCTGCACGCAACAATACTTTCTCTTTCGCCAGTTGCTCGTGCAGGACACTTTGAACACGCCCTCGTGGACCAACCCGTGCAATGCCAGCCTCCAGGTCCCCGCCACCATCCCGCGTTTCGTCCACCGCCGGCCGGAGATCGACTGGCGACACGCCGCAGCCACCGCCCGCACCGGCGTTTACTCGAACAACAACGCCGCCGTCATCCAAATCGGCGCGCCCGGCTCGCCCGTTTCCGGATCGATGTTTTCGGGAGAAAGTTCCACCGGCGGCGCGTGGTACACCAACACGAGCTTCCCGCCGGAGTTCCGCAATACCTACTTCCACGGCGATTACGTCGGCGAATGGATCAAGAGCTTCGTCTTCACTACTAACAACCGCCCCACCGCCGTCCAGAATCTGGCCAGCACCAACGCCGGCGGCGTCGTCGCGATCGCCGTCGAACCGGTCTCAGGCCATCTCTATTACATCGCATGGACTGCGGAGATCCGCCGAATTCGCTACTCCACAGGCACGAACGAACCGCCGGTCGCCCTCGCTGCGGCCGATCGATCCTTCGGCGCGGCGCCCCTGCCCGTCCAATTCAGCAGCGTCGGCTCTCATGACCCCGACGGCCAGCCCTTGCGATACCAATGGACCTTTGGCGACGGCTCGCCCGACGCCACCAACGCCCAGCCCGCCCACACCTTCGACGCGCCCGCGGGCGTGCCCACGAATTACATCGTGACCCTCGTCGTCACCGACGCCACAGGCCTCAGCGCGACGAACCGACTCACCATTTTCGCCAACAACACGCCCCCGCGCGTCACCATCACCAGTCCCATTGACGGCACGCTCTATTCCATTTCCAACGGAACGATCTACGCCTGCACCGCAAACATCGCCGATACCGAACACGCCGCCAACGACTTGCGCTGCGCCTGGCAAACTATTCTCCACCACGACGACCACCAACATCCCGAACCCGTCGACACCAACTGCACGACCACGACCTACATCTCACCGACCGGCTGCGATGGCCCCACGTATTATTATCGAGTTGTTCTCACTGTGACCGACCCGCTCGGACTGTCCGCCACCAACCAGGTGCTCCTTTACCCGAACTGCACAACCAACACCGTCGCCGGCCCATTCCTGCGCGCAAACCTTCTGTCCGGCGGACGCGTCCGCCTAACGTTCCACGGCAACGCCGGTGAAACTTACGTCACCGAAGCCTCGACGAACCTCGCAGTCTGGACACCCATCGCCACCAACTCAATCCCAGGCGCCGTCGAATACATCGACACCAACGCCGCCTCCGGCCAACGGTTTTTTCGCGTACGCCAAGAGCAGTAACCTCCCTCTCCCTCGGGCAGGGACAAACTGGTTTTTCGTTTCACTTGAGGCCGAAGGCCTGAACCAACCCTAGCGAGGGCAACGCCCTCGGACCAAACCCGCCGACTCCTCCGCCCTTAAAAGGGCAAACCAATCCTGCCGCTCACTTCCGCGCCGCTTCCCTCTCCCTCGGGCTGCGGAGACGCAGTCTCTCGGTGAAAATGAGGTCGTCAGTTCGAGAGGGTGCGGAAAAAGCGGACACGGTCGTCCGATTGAAGTGAAGAGATGTAAGTGCCGACGACTTCGGTGCCTATGCCGGTGGCGACGGTCGTCCATGGGCCCTCGGGCGAGGGGCTTGATTGAATAGTGTAAGGCGCATCGGTTCTCACCGGGAATACGAGAACCGATTCGCGGCCGGCTGGAGTGGCGCGTATCCGGAAGCGATTTCTTCGGTCGGAAATATTCGCCCGTTTGGGAGTGGCCGCAACGATTTCCCAAAGGCCGCGCGCGCCCATGCGGCTGTAGGCGCGGTCCGCTTCGAGGGCCGGGATTTCCACGGCGTCGACCGTCACGTAGGCGCCGGCGGCGGCCCGCTGCTGGAGATAGATTCTGTCACCATCGTTATCGAGCCTGAACTTCGTGTGAAACGGGCCCTGGTCGGGGTTGTCGTCACACAGGACGAGAATCGTTCGGCCGGGCAGGAGAGTGGTTCCCGGCGGGAAGTGAAAGCGATTGTCGGGGTTGAACGATCGATCGATGAGAGCGTAGTCGTCGAGAAGGACCGGCTCGCCCGAGACATTGGCAATTTCGACGTAATCCGGCGTGCCCATGCGTTCGTCCTGATAGGCATTCGCATTCTCGGAAACAACCTCGGTGATCTCAAGAGGGGACCGGCTTTGCCCGAAAGCGAGGGCATAAAGTTCGTTGCCGCCGGAATCCTCCGCTTCGGCCGGCGATTCAGGCAGGTAGGTCGTTTTGTTATTCGCATCGGTGGCCTCCAGATAGAACTGGATGGCGGCGCCGTCCGGGAGCCCTGGTTCGAGGACACCCGAGAAGAGGCCGTCGGTGGACGCACCATCGCCATGCCTGCCATCATCAAAAAACAGAACCCGGTGCCAGTGGTCATTGAGAATATCGATGCGCCTCCAGGAGAGACTGACACCGACGATCGCAGTATCATCGTCCGCTTCGGCGAAGAGCTGGATAGGAACATTGGCGGTGAAGTTGGCCGGATCAAAGCCGCGGAATTTGAGATTTGGCGGAATGGGGCCGGTGTAAACATTGTAGGAGCCCGGCGTGGCCATGCTGGTGGAATTGAACGCAATCGCGCCGTCGGCGTAACGGGCGTAGGCCACATCGGCCTTCTGCGCAGGATAAATTACCTGGTCAATCAGAGCGCCCGCGCCTGCGCGCAAACGCAATGTACCGCCGCCATCGGGCAGGCGGTATTCCGTAGCCAGCAATTCCGGGCCAGGATTGTTGGCACAAAGAACAACCTTTCTCTCGCGGGGCGCCAGGGTTGTCCCCGCAGGGAATGTGAATGATTCGAGTTCGCCGTCGGGCTTGAGCAATTCCAATTTCCAGCCGCTCAGATCCACAATGACCGTTAGCGGGTTGTAAAGTTCGACCCAGTCGGGATAGCGATCGCCCGCCGAGCCAACCAAAGTCCTTTGGTTCGACGACATGACTTCATTGATAACGGGGTGAGCCAGGCGAGGACGATTAAAGTACAGCGGCTCGCTGGGCCGGACCTCCGGTGAATGCCCGCTCAGGGCGACCCAAAGCGCGGTGCGTCCGGAGCCCGCCAGGTCCGCTTTGCCGTCTCCGTCGATATCGCCGGCCGCAACGAATTCGCCGGACGGAACGCGGACTTTCAGAGATTGACGAAACAGAGCGGAGTCCACCGTGCGAGTGAGGATGGTCAAACAGCCATCGGCAAAACACGAGACCGCGAGATCGCTGTCGCCATCGGTATCGAAATCGCCAAAGGCAAAACCGCTGACGGAGAAGTCGGCATCGGGCAGGGTATTCTGCACGGGAACTCCGGGTCCGCTCTGGAACTCACCGCGTTCAAACGTAACGCCTTCGCTGCCGTAGTAAATGGCGACACCAGCGTCGAGGCCGACAACAAGATCGGGATCATCATCGTCATCCACATCTTCGAGCCGAATCTCACGGCCGCGGTACCAAAGATGATTCTCCAATTCGGGCGCGCTGTAACGCAAGGGAGAGAGAATCATTTGAGACATCAGGTTGCCGTCGTTTTCCAGAATGCCCACTTCGCCAAAAAAGTTGACGCCGGCGAGATCGATGTCGCCATCCTGATCGAAATCACCCGCGGCGAATTGGCGTGTGGCGAAGAGAAAGGCGGGGAAACCGTTGGAATAATTGGCGGCAGGCTGGAAGGAACCGGCGCCATTGCCGCGAAAGAACGCGACCCTCGAATCTGCAAAGCCTGCCACCAGGTCTGCGTCGCCGTCGCCATCGAAATCGGCTGCTTTGACAGCCAGGAGTCGCGCATCAGGCTGATTCGTTGGCACCAGGATTGGCACGGTGGAATATGCCCCGAAGGCACCCGTGCCATCGCCGAGCAGAATGGAGATCGTGCCGTTGGTGCCGGCCTGCCCGAGATTGGCGGTCAGTACGTCGAGTTTGCCGTCGGCGTTGACATCGGCCGTCTCGAAGCTGTTGGGCTGCATTCCGGTGGCAAAGAGGGTGGGCACGGACAATTGGCCGTTGGTTCCACTCAGGCGAACACTGATTTCGGAGGAAGCACGATGCAATTGCAGCACGTCGGCGCGTCCATCGCGATTGAGATCCACGAGCAGAAGGCCGGCGACCTCGCCATCGACGGGATAAGTCTGGTCGAGCTTTTGGAAACCGACAGCGTCGGCGCCGCAGCCAAGGAGAACGGAGACATCGAAGCTTTCGCGATTGACAACGACGAAATCGCCGCATTGATCGTTGTTGAAATCGGCCAGAGCGATTTCGCGGGGGCTTCGCCCGACGGGCACTTCGGCAGAGAGGACGAGCCTCCCTCCCGCGTTGCGGTAGGCCTGTACTTTGTCGGCGTCGCGAATGATGGTGACGACATCGTTCCAACCGTCGTGATCAAAATCCGTGAGTTCGGCGTCGCGCGGTTCTCCGTTCACGTGGAAGCGCTCGATGAGAGCCATGTCGAAGGGCGGCTCAGCGGCGAGACCTCGCCGCGTTTCGAACAGTCAAGCCTGTTGCATCACGGCCACCAGGTCCATCTGGCCACTGGCCGCGGGAGCGAAGACTGTCCCGACCTTGAGCGAATCGACGGTGTAGGGCGAGGCGTTGGATACGCCCGCGCCATTGCCGAACCAGGAGAGAGTGTGCGCCACCTGCAAAACACCGTTGGTACCGACTCGCAGCAACCAGATCGCGGCACTTTCTTCATGCGTGACGGCCAGCGTATCCTTCACTTCGCCGGGTCTGCGGAATGATTCCAGGGAGAAGACCGGCTTCAGTTTGCTGTCTTTGAGGTGCGTCAAGCCGACTTCAGGGACGGTGCCCATCTTCACGAAGGCTCCGCCGCCGGTCCCGCGCAAGTGCATTAGCCCGGTGACGACCTGGTTGGTGGCATTGGGATCCTGCGGATTCACCCATTCGTCGGGGCCCGCCACAGCAAGGTCCAGAATACCGTCCCCATCAAAGTCGCCCGCCTCGAGGTTGCGCCCGCGTTTGAAACTCGGCACGAGCGAAGGAGCGGCAAAGCCGCGAGGCGCCGTGGACAGGAGAACGGTGACAACCCCGTCGTACGGCGCGGCCGCAGCGAGGTCTGGACGGCCGTCACCGTTGAAGTCCCCGGCGATGATGGACCGCAGATCGGACGTGCCGCTATTGATTTTTTCCGGGCCGTCAAACGCCCCATTACCCCGTCCCCACCCCACGAAAATCTCGCCATTGAGATGGCAGGTCGCCCAATCCGGTCTGCCATCGAGATCGAAGTCCGCGGCGCAGACCCAACGCGGGCCGTCCAGCCGCTTGCCTGTGGCCGGATCAATTGCTCCGCTGCCAACCGGAATCGATTCGGCGAGGCTTTGCAGATTCTGGAACAGCTGAGCCTGTGCGAAATCGGCCGAAGCCAGCGTGACCGAGATCACCATAAGAACCGCACTTAATCGCAAACAGTTCATCTTCGCGCTTATTGAACGCACCGGCCGTCGAGATCTTACAAGAAACTTCACGATCTGCTGTGGGGAAAACCCGGAAGGCGCGGACGGGCGTCGAGACCAAAGGGTAATCGTCGCAGGACCGATAGCCGTGCGGGTGCACCAAGCAAGATTCGGAGTT
>Ga0111538_10007931_pt1 | contig 14274 bp, 17 predicted proteins | sample SoiMethybrSBSTD1_FD_79669 | JGI IMG/M metagenome (GOLD analysis project Ga0111538, IMG submission 79669) | Bulk soil microbial communities from a Populus tree surrounding site in Tennessee, USA - Soil MetaG P. TD hybrid SBSTD1 (version 2)... | ecosystem: Environmental > Terrestrial > Soil >... | reverse complement strand
GTCGGCCTGCCCGTGGAAGTCGACAGCCCCGGCGAGGCCGACTCCCCGTGGCTCACGTGGCTCCTGGTCGGGCTCACCTCGTTGCTGAGCCTCGGCGCGCTGCGCGACGTGAGGACGGTGATCGCTGACTGGGGCTTCGTGCCGGACCTCGCGCTGCGCAAGGGAGGCCTGACGTTCCTCACGTCCTTCTTCCTCCACGCGGGCGTCCCGCACCTCGTCTTCAACATGTACTTCCTGTGGGTCTTCGGCGACGACGTCGAGTCGCGCGCCGGACGCTCGAAGTACGCGTTGCTGCTCCTGCTGGCTACGGTCGCGGGTTGCCTGGCGCACGCGATCACGACGGGGCGGCCCGAGCTGCCGCTCGTGGGGGCGAGCGCCGGGATCTCGGGCGTGCTCGCCTACTACGCCGTCGTCTTCCCCCGGGCCCGGCTGGCGACGCTGATCCTCGTCTGCTGGGTCAACTACTCCGCGCGCATGGGGCTCGTCTTCTGGCTCCTCATGCAGGCGCTGGGGACGATCAAGGGCGTGAGCGACGTCTCCAATGCCGGCCACCTGGGCGGCGCGGCCGTCGGGCTGCTCTTCGGCTGGGCCGAAGGACGCCGCCGGACCTGACGGCGCTGCCCGAGCGAACGGGAGCGTGGTGACGCTCCCGGGAGCCGGCTACGCCGAGCGGCGGTGCCGGATCTGGATCGTGCGCGGTTCCTTCTCCTTGGACTCGGCGCGCGTCGGTTCGACGGCGAGCGAGCGCAGGCCCTGGATCAGGGCGCGCGGGTCCTCGGAGGCCATGGCGGCCGTGGGATCTTCCATGCACTGCGCAAGGAAGCGCACGGTGCGCTCGAGCAGCTCCTGCGTGCGGCGCAGCTCCTCTTCGCCCTGGGGCGAGCGATCCTGGTCGTGGTCCATGACGTCCTGTTCGGCAGAAGCCCCTTCGTTCTGGAGAGCTTGGACGGGCCCTCGCCCCCCTTTCCTGAAGAAGTCGTGAGGAGGGTTCTTCCGCCTCCGGAAAAAAGAGCGAGAAAGTCCATCCCGGTCTCCAGCATTCGCCGGAATCACTCGATGGAGGGGGCGACCCCGGTTTCCCCGGCGTCCCCTCATGCGATTCCTCGCCCTCGTTTCCGAGGTCGGGCCGGCTGCCGGTCCCGACCTGACGCGCTATCTCGTCGTCTGCGGGGCCACGATCCTCGGCCTCTGCGCCCTGGCCTGGGTCTTCCGCCGGACCGTGTCGGGTCACCTGCGCACGCGGGCCGCGCGGCGCTCGCTGCAAGTTCTCGACGTCCTCCCCCTCTCGGCCAAGCAAAAACTCGTCGTCGTCCGCTGCTACGACCGCAGCTTCCTGCTCGGCGTCGGCGACAAGGAATTGCATTCCATCGCCGAGCTGGAGCCCGTGCTCGAGCCCGTGCCTAGCGCCGTGGTCACACCGCCGCGCCGCACCGCGTTCGCGGCGTTCGCGCAGGCGTTGCGCGGGGAGCTCGGACGTGCGAGCGCCGCTCCCGAGCCCCCGGCGGCCCTGCCCGCGGAGCCCGAGCCCGTCGCGCGCCCCGTCCTGGAGGAAGGAGTCGTCGCGTGATCGCGTTCCCCGAGCTGCTCGCCGTCGGCCGCATGCTGGCGGACACCGCTGCGGCGCAGGGCGCGAGCACCGCGCCGTCGCTGGAGAGCGTTGCCGCCGGAGCGCAGGGCCTCCAGCTCTCCACCGCGGTCGAGATCGCACTGCTGCTCACGGTCCTCTCGGTGCTGCCGGCGCTCGTGATCACCGTCACGAGCTTCACGCGCATCGTGATCGTGCTCTCGTTCGTGCGCCGCTCGCTGTCCGTGAACGAGCTGCCGCCCAACCCGGTGATCATCGCGCTCTCGCTGTTCCTCACCGTGTTCGTGATGGGGCCGGTGTTCTCGCGCGCCTACTCGAGCGCCTACGTGCCCTATCGCGCAGGGCAGAAGAGTGCCGAGGAAGCCGCCGCGCTCGCCTGGGGCGAGGTGCGGACGTTCCTCGTCGCGAACACGCGCGCGAGCGAGGTCGACCTCTTCCTCGATCTCGCCAAGGTCGAGAAGCCGCTCGACGAGGGTGGCGCGCTCGTGAAGGAAGAGCTGCCGTTCCGCGTGGTCGTGCCGGCCTTCGTGCTCTCCGAGCTGAAGACCGCGTTCCAGATGGGCTTCCTCCTGTTCCTGCCCTTCCTGGTCATCGACCTCGTCGTGGCCTCGGTCCTGATCTCCATGGGCATGTTCATGCTCCCGCCCGTGATGATCTCGACGCCGTTCAAGATCCTCCTGTTCGTGCTCGTCGACGGCTGGCACCTGGTGTGCGAGTCACTCGTGACCTCGTTCGTGACGGGTGGACCGTGAACGGGCTCGACCTGCAGGTCCTCGAGCTCGCGCGCGAGATGGTGGGCGTCGCGCTCCTCATCGCGGGGCCGCTGCTCGTGGTGGGGCTCGTCGTCGGTCTCGTCGTCAGCGTGTTCCAGGCGCTGACCTCGGTGCAGGAGCAGACGCTGTCGGTCGTCCCGAAGATGCTGGCCGTGCTCCTGGTCGGCCTGTTCCTGCTCGCGCCGGCGCTCGCGCTCCTGCGCGACTTCTGCCTGCGCGTCTTCGCGGAGCTGCACGGCTTCGGGCTGAGCTGATCATGCTGCCCCTCAGCGCCACCATCGCCGGCTTCGGGCTCGTGCTCGCGCGCACGGGTGCGATGGTCACGGCCGCACCGGTGCTGGGGCAGGGCACGGGCTTCGTGGGCCACCGCATCGGCCTCGTCTTCTTCCTCGCGTTCCTCCTGTACTGGGTCGTGGGAGCGCCCGTGCCCGAGACCGAGCCCGTCGCGCTCGTCGCCATGGCGCTGCGCGAGATCCTGATCGGGATCTTCCTGGGCTTCACGCTGCAGCTCGTGCTGCTCTCCGTGCGCGTCGCGGGCGAGCTCGTCGGCCAGGAGATGGGCTTCCTCGTCGCGCGCCAGGTCGACCCGACGAACGGCGTGTCGAGCGCGCTCGTCACGCACCTCTACGAAAACCTGTTCCTGCTCGTGCTGCTGGCGCTCAACGGCCACCACTGGCTCCTGCGCTCGCTCGAGCGCTCGTTCGCGCTGGCTCCGATCGGGCGCCTGACCATCGGACGTGCGCTGCCCGGCACGGTCGAGGCCATGTTCTCCGAGATGTTCCGCGCGGGCCTCGTGTTCGCGGCGCCCGTGCTGGTCTTCCTGCTCATCGTGTCCGTGCTCATCGGCCTGCTCGCGCGCGCGGTGCCCGCGCTCAACGTGATGGAGGTGGGCTTCACGCTGCGCGTGCTCGTGGCGCTGGTGGCGCTGTTCCTGTTCGCGCCCTTGATGGAGCCCGCGCTGCGCGCGCTCCACGACGACCTCCTGAGCTGGCTCGAGCGAGGGCTGACGGCTCTGTAGCGCACATGGCCGAGTACGACGATCGCGAGCAACGCACCGAGGAGGCGACCCCGCGCCGGCGCGAGGAAGCGCGCGAGCGCGGCCAGGTGGCCCTCTCGACCGAGCTCGTGGCCGCGCTCGGCCTCGTCTCCGGTCTCGGGTTCCTCGCGCTGGGCGGCGCGGACCTCGCGCGCACGCTCGGAGGAGAGATCGAGAGCGCCTGCGCGCGCCTCGGCGCCTTCGGTCGTGGCGAGCTCACACCCGAGGGCGCGGCCGCGGTCCTGTGGAGCGGCCTCCAGACGGCGGCCGGCGCGCTCGCGCTCGTCGTCCTGCCCACGGTCGCGCTCACGGTCCTCGCGGGCTTCGCGCAGGTCGGCTTCCGGCTGGCGCCCAAGGCGCTCGAGATGGATCCGGCGAAGCTCGATCCGCTGCGCGGACTCGGAAAGGTGCTGAGCGCACGCGCCTTCGCGCGCACCGGCTTCTCGATCGCCAAGGTCGCGCTGATCTTCAGCGCGGCGGCCTGGGTGGCCTGGTCGCACGTCGGTGCGATCGCCGCGGCCGGCGACTACGACCTCGGGCCGCTGCTGCTCGCCGTCGGGACGGTCGTGCTGCGCACGACGGCCGCGGCGCTGGGCGCGATCCTCTTCCTCGCGCTCCTCGACGCCGTCTTCCAGCGCATCCAGCACGAGCGCGACCTGCGCATGACGCGCGCCGAGGTGCAAGAGGAGCACCGCCTGACCGAGGGCGATCCGCACGTGCGCGCGCGCATCCGCGCGTTGCAGCGCGAGCTCGCCATGCGGCGCATGATGGCCGACGTCCCGAAGGCCAGCGTCGTCGTCACCAACCCCACGCACTATGCCGTGGCGTTGCGTTACGACCGCGAGCCTCGCGCGGGAGCGCGCGCGGCGCCGGTCGTCGTCGCCAAGGGCGTCGATCACCTGGCCGAGAAGATCAAGGAAATCGCCGCGCAGCACGGCGTCGTGCGCCACGAGGACGTGCGCCTCGCGCGCACGCTCCACGCCAAGGTGCGCATCGGCCAGGAGATCCCCGAGGAGCTCTACGGCGCCGTTGCCGCGGTGCTCGCGACCGTCTACCGGCTGGAAGCGGCGCGCGCGTCGCTCGCCGTCGCCGGAGGTGACGCATGAGCGCCGGCGCGCGTTCCACGGCGGGTACCGGTCAGGCCGGTGCCTTCCTCGCGCGCTGGGCCGACTGGGGCATGGCGCTCGGCGTCCTCGGCCTGATGGTCACGCTGATCGTGCCGCTGCCGACGCCGCTGCTCGATCTCCTGCTCGCGTTCAACATCACGGTCTCGGTCCTGCTCCTGCTCGTGACCATGAACGTGAAGAGCTCGGCCGAGCTCTCGACGTTCCCGGCCGTGCTGCTCTTCGCGACGCTGTTCCGCCTCGGCCTCAACGTGGCGAGCACGCGCCTGATCCTCTCGGAAGGTCGTGCGGGCCGTGTCATCACGGCCTTCGGCCACTACGTCGTGGGCGACGACCTCACGGTCGGTCTGGTCGTCTTCCTGATCCTGATCGTCATCCAGTTCGTGGTCATCACGAAGGGTGCCGGGCGCATCAGCGAGGTGGCGGCCCGGTTCGTACTCGACGCCATGCCGGGCAAGCAGATGGCGATCGACGCCGATCTCAACGCCGGGCTGATCGATTCCGAGGAAGCGCGCGGCCGTCGCCAACGCGTCGCTTCCGAGGCCGAGTTCTACGGCGCGATGGACGGCGCCTCGAAGTTCGTGCGCGGCGACGCGATCGCCGGACTGATCATCACCGCGCTCAACCTCGTGGGCGGGATCACCATCGGCACGCTGAAGGGCCTGGCAATGGGGGACGCGGTGCAGCGCTACTCCATGCTCACGATCGGCGACGGCCTAGTGACGCAGATCCCGGCGCTGATCGTGAGCACCGCGGCGGCCGTGCTCGTGACGAAGGCCTCGAGCGAGAAGAGCCTGGGCTACAACCTGCTCGCGCAGGTCGGGAGCCGCCCCAAGGCCACGCTCATCGCGTCGGGGATGATGTTCGTGATCGGGCTCCTGCCCGGCATGCCGAGCCTGCCCTTCACGGTGCTCGCGAGCCTCTTGCTCGTCGCCGCGCGCGCCATGCGCGGAGCCGACGGGCCCGAGTCGCTCGCCGCCGCGACGCCGGCTCGCGCGACCGAGGCGAAGCCCGCGGCCGCGAGCACTGCGACGGGAACCGCGAGCGGCGAGCGCAAGCTCGAGGACGACGCGCTCGAGCTCCTCAAGGTCGATCGGATCGCGCTCGAGATCGGGTACCGCCTGATCCCGCTCGTGCAGGACAAGAACGGCTCGGGCATCCTCGACCACGTCGCGCAGCTGCGGCGCCGCTTCGCGCAGCGCGAGGGCGTCGTGCTGCCGCCCGTGCGCATCAAGGACAACGTGCGCCTCGAGCCCGGCGCCTACCGCGTCTTGCTCGGCGGCCAGGAGGTCGCGAAGGGCGCGCTCGAGGTGGGTCACTTCCTGGCGATGGACTCGGGCACGGCCGCGGGCAAGCTGCGCGGCAAGGCCACGACCGATCCGGCCTTCGGGCTGCCGGCGTGGTGGATCCCCGCCGCGCAGCGCGACGAGGCCGAGCTCGCGGGCTACACCGTCGTCGATCCTACCAGCGTGCTCGTCACGCACCTCTCCGAGGTCTTGCGCGGCGCGCTGCACGAGATCCTCTCGCGCGACGACGTGAAGGAGCTCGTCGAGCACGTGAAGAAGACGTCGCCGGCCGTGGTCGAGGAGCTCCTGCCGCAGAAGATGGGCTACGGCGAGGTGCAGCAGGTGCTGCGCAACCTGCTCAACGAGGGCGTCCCGATCCGCAACCTGCCGGCGATCCTCGAGGCGCTGGCCGATGGCGTCGGCCGCACGCGCGATCCGGAAGCGCTGAGCGAGCTCGTGCGCGGGCGCATCGGCCGCGTGCTGTGCGAGCTGCACGCCGATCGCAGCGGCACGGTGCACGCAGTGACGCTCGAGCCCGCGATCGAGTCGCGGCTGGCCGCGGCCGTGGGCGCCGCGAAGGATCCCGAGGCCGCGCCCGTGAGCCCGGCCTATCTGCAGAAGCTCGTCGAGCGCATCGCGCAGAGCGTCGCCGCGGCCTCGAAGAGCGGCAAGGAAGCGGTCGTGCTCGCGCGCGCCAACGTGCGGCGCTTCCTCAACGAGCTCGTGCGCACCTCGCTGCCCAGAGTGGCGGTGCTCTCCTACAACGAGGTCGTCCCCGCCCGGGCGGTGGAGACGACCGCGGTCGTGAAGCTGGAGGATTGACATGAGCGTCCTCGACCTCGACCCCGTTCCCTCACGCGACCTGCGCCGGTCTCCGGGCCGCATCGAACGCGGCCCCACCGGGCCGGACGAGCTGGTCGGCCTCGAGCTCGAGGCCGGCACGCGCGACGTCGCGCGGCGCTTGCTCGAGCACGGCGTGTCGCCCGAGCTCTCGCGCGCGTTGCTGGGCGAGATCCTGCGGCGTGGCGCGCGCGGCACGCACGCCGTCGACGCGGCGGCCGAGCTCCTCGCGCGCTCCGCGGAGATCATGCCTTCGCCGCGTCGACCGCGCCGCGGCGAGCGCGTGCCGCTCTTCGCCTTCGTCGGTCCGACCGGAGTCGGGAAGACGACGGCGCTCGTCAAGCTCGGCCGCAAGCTGCTCGAGGCCGGCCGGCGCGTCGTCTTCGCGAGCCTCGACCCGCTCAGCCTGTCGGCGCTCGAGCGCGTGGGCACGCTCGAGGGCGACGTGGACCGTGGCGAGATCCCGCTCGTGCGCGTGCGCGAGCCCGAGGACCTGCGCGCGGCCCTGAAGCGCGCGGGTGCGGTCGACGCCGTGCTCCTGGACACACCGGGTCTCTCGCCGCGCGAGGAGACGCATCTCGACGAGCTCGCGCGCGAGGTCGCGCGACTCGCGGCACCGTGCGAGCTCCAGACCCTGCTCGTGCTCTCGGCCGCGACGGGCCGCGGCGCGCTGCAGCTCTCGACGCGCGCCTTCGCGCGCTTCCGGCCAGATGGATCCGTGCTCACGAAGCTCGACGAGACCGACGAGCCCGGCGCCGCGTGGGAAGCGCTCGTGCGCGCGCGCATCCCGTGCGCGTTCCTCTGTGACGGCCAGGACGCGCGCGCCCATCTCGTGAAGCCTACGCCCGAGGCCCTCGCGGACCTCGTGCTGCGCGGACGGCTCGCAGCACCGACGACGGGAGCCCGGTAGCGCGCGATGTCGAGCACGCACCGAGCCGGAGTCGTGGCCGCGGAGCTCGCACGACGCATCGCCGTCGCGGGTGGCGCGGGCACCGCGCTCCTCGCGCTCCTGCGCCATGCGCCGGTGTGGCTCGCGTGCGCGCAGGGCGCCGTCGTGCTCGTGGCGCTGCGCGTCGTCTCGCACCTCGGCGTCGCCGCCGTGCAGCGCTCGATCGACCTCGACCGGCGCGTCCCGTCCGGGGACCCACGCAAGGAGGCCCGCACGTGAGGCGTGAACCATGAGCGGCGCCTTCGTCCCGAGCGGGCCGGACCTGGATCGCGACCAGCTGATCCTCGACCACATCCCGCTCTTGCAGCACATCGTCGGGCGCATGTCCTACGACGTGCCCGGACGCATCCAGCGCGACGATCTCTTCGCCTGGGGCATGCGCGGGCTCATCGAGGCGGCGGATTCGTTCGAGCCCGAGCGCGGGCTCGCCTTCTCGACCTTCGCCTTCCCGCGTATCCGCGGGGCGATCCTCGACGAGCTGCGCCGGCTCGACTTCCTGCCGCGCGGCCGGCGCGATCGGCTGCGCGAGCTCGAGCGCATCGTCGCCGAGCTCGAGCAGGAGAACGGCGCTCCGCCGACGCCCGAGGAGATCGCGCAGCGCATGCAGACCACGGTCGAGGAGGTCGACGAGGTCATGCACTCCGCGCGCGTCGCCTGCTGGGCGTCGCTCGAGGGCGGACCGTCCGAGGAGCTCGGCGCGCTGCTCGGCGACCCGCGTAGCGCGGATCCGGTTGGAAGCGCCGAGTGGAAGGAGATGAAGGACCTGCTCGTGAAGGCCATCCACGGCCTGCCCGAGCCCGAGAAGACCGTGATCACGCTGTACTACGGCGAGGAGCTGCTCCTGAAGGAGATCGGCGAGATCCTCGGCGTGACCGAGTCGCGCGTGTCGCAGGTCCACAGCCGGGCGCTCTACCGGCTGAACCGCGAGCTGCGCCAGAAGAACCCCGTCGCGTGAGCGAGCCATGCAGACCCACGTCGAGCGCCTGTCCTTCGAGTCGCGCGCGCTGCGCGAGACCGTGCGCCGTGAGCGCCGCCGTCCCGACGCGCCGCCGTTCCCCGATCCCGAGTCCGTCGATCCGGAAGAGCCGCGCTCGCGTGTCGCCGACGCGCGCGAGCGACCGCGACGGACGCCCGACGACGAGACCGGCACGACCCTGGACGTCGTCGGCTAGGAGGCCGCCATGAAGAGCGTGATCAAGCGCGAACAGGTCCAGCTCGCCGAGGCCGCGGGCGCACAGCGCAAGAAGGAAGCGCGCGCGACTGCGCCGGGCGCGCCGGCCGCGGCCTCCGCCGGTGCGTGCGCTCCGCGCGTGCGCCTCGTTCCCGGCGACGGCGAGCCCCAGCTCCTCGAGTTCACCTGCTCGTGCGGCGCAGTTTCCCTGATCGAGGTCCAGTGCGAGAAGAAGCCATGAAGCACGCCCTTTCTCTCTCCGTCGCCCTGTCGCTCCTCTCCGGCTGCATCGTGCCCCCGTCCGCGTACGAGCGCGCGAGCTGGGGCGCGCCGCCCGGTTACTGGGAGAAGGACGGCCGCTACCGGCCCGCTCCCGGCGCCGAGCAGACGGCCGCGACCGCCGCCACGCCGCAGAAGACGGAGCTCGCGACCCCGTCGACCGATCCGTCGCGCGAGGACGCGACGCAGTCGACGACGTCGACGCCCGCACCCACGTCCGAGGCGGAAGCGCCGCTCTACGCCTGGGACGGCGGCGTCGTGGACGGCGCGCCCAAGGGCGAGGTGCGCCAGGACACCGGCACTCCCCGCGGGCTCGAGACGCCGCCCGCCGGCCGCATGCACATCATCGAGCTCTACCAGCAGGTGCTCGACGAGCGCGACGCGCTGACCGACGAGGTGCAGCTCCTGCGCAAGCAGCTCTCGGAGACGAGCGTGGCCCTCGACGCGCGCACGCAGGCCGCGAACGAGCTCGAGACGCGCGTCACCGCGCTCGAGGCCTCGCACAAGGAGCTCCTCGAGGACAACCGCGCGATCGCCGCGCGCCTGGTCACGGCGCAGATCCGGCGGCTCGAGAGCGAGAAGCTCCTGCTCGAGACGCGCATCGAGATGGAGCGCCAGAAGGCCGAGGCCGCGGCGCAGGCCGCGCGCGAGCTCAAGGCCTCGGGCTCGCAGCGCAACGCGCCGCGGGCGAAGGGCGACGCGAAGGAGTCCGGCGGGCACGCGGACGGAGGCGGCTCTTGAGAGCGCTCGCGCTCCCGCTCCTCGTGCTCGCGTCCGGTTGCATCCTCGCACCGGCACCGCACATGCCGCGCCTCGCGGACGCGGTCGTGTCGAGCGACTTCGAGACCTACCAGCTGCAGCGCATCGGGCTCCTGCCCTTTCACGGCAAGCCGCTCTCCGGCACGCAGGGCGCGGACCTGCAGCGCGCCTTCCACTCCGAGCTCTCGCAGTCGACGCCCTACGAGATCGTGCTGCTCGACGACAACGACTTGGCCGAGCTCGAGGCCAGCGACCCGCACCGGCGCGGCTGGTACAAGCCGCGCACGATCATCGGGCTCTCCGAGCGCTACAGCCTCGACGCGATCGTCTTCGGCACGGTCACGCAGGAGCGCTTCTATCCGCCGCAGCTGCTCTCGCTGCAGGTCGACATGGTCTCGGCCGAGACCGGTCTCGTGATCTGGAGCTCGAGCGTGCACCTCGACGCGAGCGACCAGCGCGTGGTCGACGGCCTGCGCCTCTTCTACGGCAGCGAGGAGGAGGACGAGAGCTGGCGCGTGGCGCTGCTCTCGCCCGAGCGCTTCGCGCGCTTCGCGGCGTTCCAGGTGGCCTGCCTGCTGTAGCCACGCGGCGGCGGGTGGGAATCGCCTTCCCCGCCGAGCCCAACTCGCCGAAAGTTTCCGAGCGGAACGAGGGAGCCGAAGGCCGAACCATTGGCCCGGTCCGCGAGGACCGACGATGGAACGACGAGAGATCCGCTTCCTGGTCCCGCCGGTGTTCCTGCTGGGATCCCTGCTGTGGGCGTGGCACTGCGACCGCGCGGCCGCGGCCGTGTTCTACCGGCACCGCTGGCGCGATTCGCTTGCCGAGCTCCAGGCCACGCTCGGCATGCAGAACGCCTCCGCCGGCCTCGTCCTCGTCACCGTCGCGCTCGTCGTGCTCGCGAGCGGCTTCCTGGTCGCCACGGCTTGCTTCGTGGGGCTGCGTCTCGGCGGTCTCGTTGCCGGCCTGCGGCCGTGCCGCGAGTTCCCGTTCCTCGCCCTGTGCGAGAGCTGGAACCACGAGGCGGTGATGGGGCCGAAGATGCGCGGCAAGATCTGGCGCGAGCACTTCGGCCGGCGCGGAAGGCCCCGGCGTGAGCAGAGCTCGCTCGTCGTCGCCGCCTTCGACCAGCAGGTGATCGATCCCGGCATGCGCGTGTGGATCGAGCGGCGCTGGAACACGTTCCACCTCGACGCGCAGTCGGTCACGGGCTTCGTGCTCGCGATGGGCGTCGTGGCCTTCGGGCCGCTCGATCCCGGCGTTCGCTGGTGGGGGAGCACGCTCGCCCTGTGCGGTCTCTTCGTCGTCGCCGCGCTGTGCGCGTACCGCGACACGCGCCGCATGAACGACCTGCTCGCCGCCGACGCATCGCAGCTCGCAACCCGCAAGCCCCGGGGTCGGCTGGAGCTCGGTCCCGGGTCGGAGACGTCGCGCGAGCAGAGCCAGCGCTGACGGCCCGGTCCGCGCCAGGTCCGCTTCCGCTGCACTCGAGGTTGAGCCGGCGCGCGAGCCGATCTACCCTGACCTGCGCATGGGCCGGAACTTCCTGCAGCGACTGCTGGTCTGGGTGGCGCTCGTCGCCTACTCGCTGACCGCGGCGCTTCCCGGCGGAGGCGTGGTGCTGTGCCTCGAGCCCGACGGCCACGTGACGCTCGAGCTCGCGGGCGCAGGCTGCGTGCCGTGCTGCGCAGCGGAGGATGGCGAGCCGGACGCCGGTGCTCGCATCGAATCCTGCCCGTGCACGGACGTGACGCTCGGTGCGGCGCAGATCTCGGTGCCGAAGACGAAGGCCTTCGAGGCGCCCGAGCTCGCGACGGTTGCGCTCGCCCGCGTGCACGTCACTGCCGGCGCCACGAACGCCGCGAAGAACTGCCGGGCCGTCGAGCCCGGCGTGCTGCGCAGCTCGCCCGTCGAGCTCGTGCGCAGCGTCGTCCTGCGCGTGTAGACGGATCGGTTCGCGTCGTGCGATCGCGCCGGGCGGCGTGATCGCGGGTTGCCCCACCGTGGCCCCTTCCGGTAGACGCCATGAGCCGATCCCGTCCTTCGTCCTTCCGTTCCGACCGTCGACCCTTCTCCGCCGGCGTCCTCGCGCTCGGCCTGTGCGCGTGTCAGTCGCGGGCGCCCCGTCCCGATCCGGCGGGCGACATCGCCGACGCCGTGGGTCTCGCCTCCACGCTGGAAGTGCGCGCCGCGGAGCTCGACTCGCAGGAGTCCCGGCCCGAGCAGCTCGCGCTCACCGACGCGCTGACGCGCGCGCTGCGCTCGAGCCCCGAGGTCCAGGCCGCGCTCGCGCGCGTGCAGGTCGCCGTGGCCGAGGCCGACCAGGCGCGCCTGCTCGCGAACCCGATCGTGAGCCTGGTGCTGCGCTTCCCCGAGGGCGGTGGACGGACCGACGTCGAGGTGGGCATCGCCGAGGACCTGCGCGGGCTCTTCCGCCGGCCGCGTCGCATCCGTGCCGCGGACGAGCGGCTCCAGCGCGCCGTCGCGGACGCGGTGACGGCGAGCCTGGACGTCGTGGCCGATCTGCGCGAGCGCTACGCGAACGCGCAGGCGCTCGACGAGCTGACGCCGCTTCTACGAGGGCGCCAGGCGACCGTCGCGCGGCTGACGGAGCTCGCGCGCGCGCGCCTCGAAGCCGGCGAGGGCTCACGCCTCGACGTCCTCGCGCTCGAAGCCGAGGCGGCCGATCTCGAGATCGAGATCGGAGAGCGCGAGGCCGAGCGCACGGAGGAGCGCCTGGCCCTCGCGCGTCGGATCGGCCAGCCCTCGTTGCCGGCGGACTGGGCGCTCGAGGGCTGGTCCTCGCCGGCCGCGGAGCTGCCCGAGGAGAACGCGTGGATCCGCTCCGCGCTCGAGCATCGCCCCGAGATCGCCGCGCTGCGCTGGGAGCTCGAGGCCCTGGGCGACGAGCGCGCGCTGGCCGGGACGGCGTGGCTGGACGGCGCAGCGGTCGGCGTGGAGGCCGAGCGCGAGGACGATTGGTCCGTCGGACCGAGCGCGACGGTCCCGCTGCCGCTCTTCGACGGCGGCGGTGCGCGCCGCGACCGCGCCCGCGCGCAGGTGCTCGCCGCGCGCGCCGAGCTCCTCGGAGCGCAGCGCATCGTGGTCGAGGAGGTGCGCCGCGCGCACGCGGCGCTCCTCGCGGCCCGCGCGAACCTCGAGCGCGTGCGCACGCGGCTGATCCCGCTTCAAGAGGACCGCCGCGCGCAGGTCGAGGCCGTCTATCTCGCGGGCGAGGCCGACGTGACGGCCGTGCTGCTGGCCGAGCAGGACCTGCAGCGGTCGCAGGGGAGGCTCGTGGACCTCGAGCGCGAGACAGCGCGAGCGCTCGTGCGGCTCGAGCGCTCCGTCGGAGGCGGCGGCGTGGTGACCACCGTCGGCGCGGAGAGCGCGCCGGTGGAACAGGAACGAGGTGGGCCATGAGCCGCTTGCGCGAGCGAGTCGGTTCCGCGCTGATCAGCAGCTGCGCGTCGCTCCCGTGGCTCTGCGCCGGCGCATGCGGCGATCCGGAGCGCGCGACGGGCTCGGGGACGGTCGAGGACGATCACGAGCACGAGTCGGAAGAGCACGGCGACGAGGTCACGCTCACGAGCGAGGCGATCGCAGCCGAGGGACTCGTCGTCGAGCCCGCCGCGCAGCGCGTCTTGCAGCCCTCCGCCCGCTTCCCGGCGCGCATCGCGTTCAACGCCGAGCGCATGGCGCACGTCGGCAGCCCGGTGCGCGGCCGCGTGGTGGAGGTGCTCGCGAAGCTGGGCGCCGATGTCGAGCAGGGCGAGGCGCTGCTCGTGATCGACAGCCCCGACCTGGGCGAGGCGCAGAGCGACTACCTGCAGAGAGAGAGCGCGCTCGCGACGGCGGTGCCGGCCGTCGCGCTCGCGCGCAACGCGTTCGAGCGCGGCAAGGCGCTCCACGACCTGAACCAGGGTCTGCCGCTCACCGAGGTGCAGAAGCGCGAGGCCGAGCTGCTCGCCGCCGAGGCCGCGCAGAAGGTGGCCCACACGGCCGTGGAGGCCGCGCGCCACCGGCTGCGGCTCCTGGGCATGAGCGACGGATCGCTCGACCGGCTGAGCGCAACGGGCGCGATCGATCCGCGCTACACGGTGCGCGCGCCGCTCTCCGGGCAGGTGATCGAGCACGAGGTCACGCTGGGCGAGCTCGTGAACCCGGATCGCGAAGCGCTGCTCGTGCTCGCCGATCTGAGCCACCTCTGGATCCTGGCCGACGTGCCCGACGGGCGACTCGCCGACGTGCGCGTCGGCGCTCCGGCACGCGTGCACCTCGGCGCCACGGAGGAGCACTGGTGCGACGGGCGCGTCGCGCTCATCTCGCCCGCGGTCGATCCGGCCACGCGCACGGCCGAGGTGCGCATCGAGGCCAACGACCGTCACCCCGAGCTGCGGCCGGGCGTCTTCGCGCAGACGGAGATCGCGATCGTCGCCGGCGACGGTGAGGAGCCTGTGCCGGTCCTCTCC
>Ga0111538_10007930_pt1 | contig 14276 bp, 14 predicted proteins | sample SoiMethybrSBSTD1_FD_79669 | JGI IMG/M metagenome (GOLD analysis project Ga0111538, IMG submission 79669) | Bulk soil microbial communities from a Populus tree surrounding site in Tennessee, USA - Soil MetaG P. TD hybrid SBSTD1 (version 2)... | ecosystem: Environmental > Terrestrial > Soil >... | reverse complement strand
GCGCGGAACGCCTTGAGGCGCCACTCGAGCAGCCACTCGGGCTCGCCCTTCTTCGACGAGATCAGGCGCACCACGTCTTCATTGAGGCCGACCGGGATGATGTCCTGCTCGGTGTCGGTGACGAACCCGTACTTGTATTCGGTATTCGCCAGTTCTTCGATTTGCTTCGTTGCTGTACTCATGGTCTAAGCCGAAAAACTTTCTCCGCAGCCGCAGGTGCTCTTGGCGTGCGGATTCTTCAACGTGAAACTCGTCGCCATCAGGTTGTTCTAGTCGAAATCGAGGACCGTGCCGTCCAGCAGCTTCAGGCTGCGCGGATCGACGAACACTTTCGCGCCGCCAGCACCTTCGAAGATCTGGTCGGTGTCTTTGGACGACGCATCCCACGCGAACGTGTAACTGAACCCTGAGCAGCCGCCGGCCTTGACGGCGATGCGCAGACCGCCGCCGGGCTTGGCCTGTTTCGCCAGCTGCTTGTTGATGACGCGCGATGCGCTCTCAGTGATTTCGATCATTCACAACGTCCCTAACCGCGTTCAATCCAGCTTCAACCGCCATCCGCGCGACATGTTCGCGCTCCGGCGCAAGCGCCAACTTCTGCACGACGCGTTCCGCAGTGACTCCGCTCGCCTCGTCCATCGCCGCGCCTTCGAGCCACTCGGCCACCAGGCTTGCGCTCGCGATGGCGGCGCTGCACCCGAACACCTTGAAGCGCGCCTCGGCGATGCGACCGCCGTCCGCCCTCACCTGGATGCGCACCACCGTGCCTTCATCCAGTGTCCCCACCTCGCCGGTCCCGACGTGATCGCCACTCAGCGATCCGGCCCGCTGCGGCTCTCGAACCCGCCGCAAGACCTCGTCGGAGTACTTCAAGACCTCACGACCTCAGGGCCTCAAGACCTAGCCAACCGGGGACAGATGCCGCAGCCGCGCCACGACCTCTGCCACCTTGGATGCCGCGTAGTCGATCTCGTCAACCGACGTGTCGCGGCCGATGCCAAATCGCAACGACGCGAGCGCGCGGTCCTTCGACAGCCCCAGCGCCATCAGCACGTGCGACGGTTCCGCCTGCGTGCACGCCGCGCCGGATGACACCGCGATGTCGTCCAGGCTCACCAGCAGCGCCTCGCCGTCCACGCCGTCGAAGCTGACGTTGAGATTGCCCGGCAACCGCGCGTGCATCGTGCCGTTGACCGTCATCCCATCCGTCGCCGCCTGCAGTCGCTCGAGCAATCGATCGCGAAGCACCGCGAGGTGTTTCGCTTCGCTCGCCCTTTCCGCGCGCACAATTTCCGCCGCGCGTCCGAACCCGACAATCCCCGGCACGTTCAGCGTGCCCGATCGCATCCCGCGCTCGTGACCGCCGCCGTCAACTTCAGCGGCAATCGCCACGCGCTTCCTGCGCACATACAACGCGCCGGCGCCCTTTGGCCCATACACCTTGTGGGCCGTGATCGACGCGAGGTCGACGTCGAGCTCCTCGACGTCGAACGGCACGGTGCCGACGGCCTGCACCGCGTCGGTGTGAATCCACGCGCCCTTCGCGTGCGCCGCCCCGGCCAGTTCCTTGATCGGCTGCAACACGCCGATCTCGTTGTTCGCCGCCATCACGCTCAGGAGCAACGTCCGTTCGGTGATCGCGTCGGCGACGACGTTCACGTCGACGAGGCCATCGTGCTTCACCGGGATCACGGTGACTCGCCAACCCTCCTGCTTCAGCCGGCCGATCGGGTCCAGAACCGCCTTGTGCTCAGTGGCAATCGTGACAATGTGATTGCGTTTACTGTCTGAGCTTTCTGTGCCTTCTGCGGCCCTGGCGATTCCTTTAATCGCGAGGTTGTTCGCCTCCGTCGCGCCGCTGGTGAAGACGATGTCCTTGCTACCCGCGCCAATCAGCGCCGCGACCTGCTTCCGCGCGCGCTCGACCGCGTCGTTCGCGTCCCACCCAAATCGATGCTGCTTGCTTGCCGCATTGCCGAACTTCTCGGTGAAGAACGGCAGCATCGCCTCGAGCACACGCGCATCGACCGGTGTCGTCGCGTGATGGTCGAGATAGATCATTTAGTTCTCTCCGACCGGCGGCACAAACACCATCCGCGACACCGAGTGTGTCGGCGCAGGCGCCGGCGCATCGATGTCGGCCGCCATTTCCGCCACGCTCACGGTCTGCAACGATTCGAGGATCCGGTTTTTGATCTTCCACAGCGGATCGCGAATGCTGCACTTCGTGAACTGATCGCAGTTGTGATCCTCTTCCGAGCACGCCGTCATGGTGACCGGACCGTCCACCGACTGGATCACGTCCGCGACGGAGATCAACGCGGCGCTCCGCGCCAATCGATATCCGCCGCGAGTGCCCTGGACCGACACGAGCAGTCGCGCGCGCACGAGGCGCTGCAATACCTTGGCGAGCAGCTCGAGCGGGATGTCGTAAGACTCGGAAATCTCGCGCGCGCTGGATGACGCGTCGGGCCTCATCGCCAGGTGCTTCATCGCAATCAACGCGTAGTCAGATTTCTTGGAAAGTCTCAGCATTTTCGCGGGCCCTCGATATACGACCGCCGTAGTCCTATTTTAGGTCGCAATCGCCGACCTTACAAGTCGCAGATGAGGTTAGTACTTCGGCTGAGACGGATCGACCTGGTCGATCCAGCCAAGGACCCCGCCGGTCAGGTTCCGAACACGCGTAAACCCTTTAGAACGAAGGAAATCCTGGGCCTTGGCGCTCCGCATTCCCGACTTGCACTGGGTCACGATGTTCGCGTTCGGATCGAGCTCGACATACCGCTTGGGCAGGTCCCCGAGCGGGATGAGGATCGATCCTGGCAGACGGTTGATCTGATATTCCTGCGGCTCGCGCACGTCCACGATCACGACGTCGTCGCCGCGATCGAGCTCCGCCTTCAATTCGCGGGACGTGAGCGCGTCGGCGTTCGTCACCGGCGCGGCGGCTGCCGCAACCTGGTGCGGCGCCACGCCGCAGAACTGTTCGTAGTCGATCAGCTTCTTCACCGTCGGATGCGTGCCGCACACCGGGCAGTCGGCGTCCTTCCGCAGCTTCAATTCGCGGAAGCGCATGCGCAGCGCGTCGTAGATCAGGAAGCGTCCGATCAACGGCTCGCCCGCGCCGAGCACCAGCTTGATCGTCTCGGTCGCCTGGATCACGCCGATGATGCCGGGCAGCACGCCGAACACGCCGCCTTCAGCGCAGCTCGGCACGAGCCCCGGCGGCGGCGGCTCGGGATAGAGGCAGCGATAGCACGGGCCTTCCTTCGTGGCGAATACCGACGCCTGTCCCTCGAAGCGGAAGATGCTGCCATAGGCGTTCGGCTTGCCGCTCAGCACGCATGCATCGTTCACGAGATAGCGCGTCGGGAAATTATCCGTGCCGTCGAGAATCACGTCGTACGGATCGAACAGCCGCAGCGCGTTCTCCGAGGTCAATGCTTCTTCGTAGGTCTCGATGTGCACGTTCGGATTGAGCGCGTTCAGTCGATCCTTCGCCGACGCGAGCTTCGCGCGCCCCACGTCCGGCGTGCCGTGGATGATCTGCCGCTGCAGATTCGAAAAATCCACCACGTCGAAATCGACGATGCCGAGCGTGCCGATGCCGGCGGCGGCCAGATACATCGCGGCCGGTGAGCCAAGACCGCCGGCGCCGATGCAAAGCACCTTCGCGGCTTTCAGCTTGCGCTGACCTTCGACGCCGACCTCCGGCATGATCAGGTGCCGGCTGTATCGCTTGATTTCTTCACCGGACAACTCGGGCAGCGTTTCGGTCATGGACGGCGCACCACCCGCGACCGACGGGATGATGCTCACCGTATCGCCCGACTTGAGCGGTGTCTGATCCTTCTGCAGATACCGGATGTCATCGTCGTTGACGTAGATGTTGACGAAGCTGCGCAGCTTGCCGTCGGGCGCGTAGAGGTGCTGCTTCAACCCGCCGTACTTGGTGGTCAGGTTCTGCAACAGCTCGCCGATGGTCTTGCCATCGACCTCGACGGCATCGAGCTTGTCGGTGAAGGGGCGCAGTGGAGTCGGAATCAGGATCTTAGTCGCCATGTGTCACGGTCTCTTCATCAAAAGCCGAGCGATCCTCTTTCAATCGCCACGACGTCAACAGTTTGTCCTCGCCGCTCATCACCGAAACGATCACGTACGAAAACGACGGCCACGCGTGATCGAGATCGTATTGCGACGGCCTGGCCGGATGATCCGGGTGCGAGTGATAGAACCCGAGCAAATCCAGTCCGGCTTCACGCGCGCGCTTCTCGGCGATGCGATAGTCGTCCGGCCGCACCAGGAATCGCCGCCGCGGCCCTTCTTCGGTGGTGTTCGGCAGCTTGAACGCTTCGTGCACGACGCCGTCCTTGCCGAGCATCGCGCCGCAGCACTCGTGCGGAAACGTTTCGCGGCCGTGTGCCCGAATCGCCGCCTCCACGTTCGCGGTCAAGGTCAGCGCCACGAGCGCCGGCATTACTTGACCAGCCGTCCGTCGGCGTCGCGAATCTCGATCGGCAGATTGAGCTTCTTCAAGTCCGCCTCGATCTTCGACCGATCGCCAATCGCCACGACCACAAAGCGATCGGGCACGAAATACTTGGTCGCGGCCGCCAATGCCTGTTCGGCCGTCACCGCATACACGCTCTCCGCGTAGGTCGCGTAGTAGTCCAGTCCCAAATCGTAGGTGTAGATATTCGACAGGCTCGCCGCGGTATCGGCGCTCGTCTCGAACGCGCCAGGCAGCGAGTACGCGAGCGAGTCCTTGGCGCGCTTCAGCTCGTCGGCCGGCATCGCCGCCGCCGTCATCCCTTTCAGCTCCTTGATCATCTCCGCCGCCGCAGCGCCGGTCACGTCGGTGCGCACGCCGCTGGCAACCTGGAACGGTCCGGGCGACTTGCGGAACACGAACTGCGACGAGGCGCCGTAGGTATAACCGTTCTTCTCGCGCAGGTTCATGTTGATGCGGCTCGAGAACAGGCCGCCGAACGCGGTGTTGAGCACCTGCGCCGGGCGGAAATCGGGAGCGGACCGCGCCGCCGCGATCATCCCCACGCGCAATTGCGTTTGCGGCGCGCCGGGCCGATCGACGATCACGACTTTCGACGACGCGTGCGCCGGTGCGGTCAACGCCGGCCGCGCCGGCGTGCCGCGCGTCCACGCGCCAAACGCCTTCTCCGCCAGCGGCCGGAGCTCGGCCATCGTGATGTCGCCGGCAACGATCAACGCCGCGTTGTTCGGCACGAAGTTCTGCTGCCAGAACGCGCGCATCCGGTCGCGGGTCATCGCCTTCAACGACGCCTCGGTGCCGATCTCGGCGAAGCCATACGGATGCGTGTCGCCATACAGCACGTTGGCGACGATCGTCGCCGCCAGCGCCTGTGCGTTGGCGCGTTGCTGTGCGAGCTGACCGAGCCGCACGGTGCGCTGCCGTTCGAGCTCGTCGGCCGGGAACGACGGGCGCAGCGCGACGTCGGCGAGCAAATCGAGCGCGGCGGGGAACGTCTTCTTGAGCGATCGCGTGCTGATCGTCGACGCGTCCATCGTGCTGGTCGCGGTCAGGGTGGCACCAAGCTGCGCCACATCGTCCGCAATCTGCAGCGCATTGCGCGTGGCGGTGCCCTGCGTCAGCATCGCCGCTGTGAAATTCGCGAGGCCCGGCGCATCGGTCGGATTGCTGTCGCTTCCGGTCTTGAACACGAGATTGGCAGCGACGACGGGCAGGCCGTGGCGAGGCGCGAGCATCACCGTGAGTCCGTTGGCCAGGGTGATCGATTGCGGGTTCGGTACCTGCATGTAGGTACGCGAGGCCGGCGGCGCCGGCTGGTTCTTGCGCCACGGCTCGTCGGCGTTGACCGACTCGGCGCCCTGCCCCGGTGCCGACTGTGCGGCCGGCGGCGTCGGCGGTGATGTGAGGTTCGGCGTGCCCTTCTGCACCTGCACGACAACGCGCGAGGTGGGCGTGAGCTGCGCCTTCGCAAACGCGAGCACGCTGGCCGGCGTCACGGCGCGATACCGCGCGATGTCCTGCTGGAGGTACTCGGGTGTCTTCAGATAATGGTTGTAGCCGTTCAGCCGATCGGCCACGCCGCCGAAACCGCCGAGACCCTCGAGCCCGGTGATGATCCGCGTCTCGATCGTGTTGCGCGCGCGCTCGACTTCGCGCATCTCGGGCGGAGTCGTGCGCATGACCTGCAGTTCTGCGTCAACGGCTTTCTCGATTTCCTCGAGCGTACGCCCGGGCCTCGCCGTCACCGTGATCTGGAACTGCGAGCCGAGAATCAGCGATTGCTGGACGGCACTGACGTCCTGCGCGATCTGCAGCTCGTAGACGAGCTTCTTGTACAACCGGCTCGATCGGCCGCCGCCGAGGATCATCGAGGCGATATCGGCATCCGCATCGCCGGGCTTGTAGATCGGCGAGGTCAGCCACGCCATGTAGAGCCGCGGCAGCTCGACGCGATCCTCGACGCGGGCGCGGCGCTCGCTCGTGATCGGCGGCGTGTCGGCCGTCAACGGCGGCACCGGCTGGCCGCGCTTCAGGCTGCCGAAATACTTCTGCACCAGCGCGCGCGCGCCGGCCGGATCGAAATCGCCGACGATCGCCAGGCTGGCATTGTTGGGCGAGTAATACCGCTTGAAGAACGACTTCACGTCTTCGAGCTTCGCCGCCTGGATGTCTTCGTGCGAGCCGATCACGTAGCCGTAGTAGGGATGGCCCTTCGGATACAGCAGGTGCACGACTTCTTCTTCCGCGATCCCGTACGGCTGGTTCTCGAGGCTCTGCCGCCGCTCGTTGCGCACCACGTCCTGCTGATTCGCCAGCGCCGCCTGATCGACGGTGTCGAGCAGGTAGCCCATGCGGTCCGACTCGATCCACAGCGCGAGCTCGAGCTGGTTCGACGGCAGCGTTTCGAAATAGTTGGTGCGATCGTAATCGGTGGTGCCGTTGATGTCGGTGGCGCCGGCGGCTTCGAGCATCTGGAAGTGCGAATCGGGCGGCGTGTGCTTCGAGCCCTGGAACATCAGATGTTCGAACAGGTGCGCGAAGCCGGTGCGGCCGGGCTCCTCGTTGGCCGGACCAACGTGGTACCACAAGTTCACGGCGACCAGCGGCAGCCGGCGATCCTGGCTCAGGATCACCTGCAAGCCGTTCGGCAGCGTATACGTCTCGAACGGCAGGCGTGGCACGTCCGCGGCGCCCGCCGCGGGACGCGCGGTCTGCGCCGACGGCATCGCCAATGACGTGAGGAGCATCGCGGCAACGAGCGCGACACGAATCGATATCCGGGTCATGAAATCAGACTCCTGCACGGACTGGTCTAGTCAGTTCGTGCCTGAAACGAGCACGCCTTCAGGTGGATTCTCCCAGAAGCGTTCCGACAGATAGCGCTCACCGCCATCGCAGAACACCACCGCCATCACGGCACCCTTGCGCGCGAGCTTCAACGCGCCGGCGAGATTCGCGCCGCTCGAGATGCCGACCAGCAGGCCTTCTTCCTGCGCGAGACGCCGCGTCATCTCGTACGCCGCTTCCGTGCCGACGCGCACGTCCTCGTCGGCCAGCTTCGCATCGTAAATGCCCGGCACGATCGCCGACTCCATGTGCTTCAGCCCCTCGAGGCCGTGCAGCGGCGAATCGGGCTGCACCGACGCCAGCACGATGTTCCGGTTGTATTCGCGCAGGCGCTTGCCGACGCCGATGAACGTGCCGCTCGTGCCGAGGCCGGCCACGAAATGCGTCAGCCGCGGTCCCGACTGGCGGATGATCTCGGGACCGGTCGTGTCGTAGTGCGACTTCCAGTTGAAGTCGTTGTTGTATTGATCGGCGTAGAAATAGGTGTCGGGATTCGCGGCCTTCATCTGCTGCGCCATGCGAATCGCGCCGTCGGATCCCTCGAGCGGATTGGTGAAGATGAGTTCCGCGCCGTAGGCGCGCAGGATGCGCTTCCGCTCCGGCGTGACGTTCTCGGGCACGCACAACGTGACGCCGTACCCCATCGCCGCGCCCATCATCGCGTAGGCGATGCCGGTGTTGCCGGAGGTCGCGTCGAGGATCAGCCTGCCCTTCACGAGTTGGCCCGACGCGATGCCTTCCTGGATCATCCGCAGCGCCGGGCGATCCTTCACCGACCCGCCGGGGTTTTTCCATTCGGCTTTCGCGTACAGCTCGACGCCAGGCAGGTCGCGCTCGATGCTGCGCAGGCGGATCAGCGGCGTGTCGCCGACCAGGTCGACTATTGATGGACTGACGCCTGCAGTAAATGTGGGGATCGCCATGTCCGACTACAAGGGTCTTACTTTAACTCCAAACCGCCGCTCATGCTTTTGATACGGTGATCGAATCGTGAAGCCCGACTACTCCGCCGCCCGTCGTCACTTGATGAAATCCGACACCACGCTGCGGGAGCTCATCAAACGCATCGGGCCGTGCGAGCTGCACGCCGTTGCACCAAAGGATCCGTTCGAAACGCTGTGCAAGTCGATCGCGTCACAGCAGCTGTCGATCAAGGCGGCGGCCACGATCTTCCGCCGCTTCGAGGACCTCTTCCCGCCCGACCGCAGGCCCACCCCAGAGCGTGTGATGACGCTCGGCGACGATCAGATACGCGCCTGCGGCTTCAGCCGGCCGAAAGTGTCGTTCATCAAGGACCTGGCCGGTCACGTGATCGACGGGCGTCTCGATCTCAAGGGACTCAAGAAACATCCGGACGACGAGGTGATGCGGCAGCTGGTCGCGGTCAAGGGCATCGGCCGCTGGACCGCGGAGATCTTCCTGATGTTCCGATTGGGACGGCCGGACATTCTTCCGGCGGACGACATCGGCTTGATGAACGCGGTGCAGCGCGCGTATCGATTGCGCAAACGGCCCGACGCCAAAAAGCTCCGGCAGCTCGGCGAAACGTGGCGCCCCTATCGATCGGTCGCGTCGTGGTACCTCTGGCAGAGTCTGACGAAGTAGCATCCGCCTTCAGGCGGATTGTTCCTATTTGATCGCCGCCGACAACCGTACCTGCGCGCGAATCTCGATCTCACCCGCTGCCACCGGCGTCGCCGCATCGGCCTTCGCCATCGAGAACTGCCGGACCATCGGCTCGGGCCGGCCGCCGATCATCTCTTCTTCGATGCGGACGATGCGATCGATCGCGCGGCCCGCTCCGGCGGCAATCGCGCGCGCCTTGCCCATTGCGTTCTGCACCGCGTTCTGCAGCGCGGTCTTCTCGAGGTTGTCGCGGTCTTTCACGTCGAAGCGCAATCCATGAATCGTCGCCGCGCCCGACGCCACCGCGGCGTCGAGCACGTCGCCAACCTTCGCCAGTTCATCGACGCGAACTTCGATCGTGTTGCGCGCCACGTAGCCGCGCGGCGTCTGCCGGCCGTTGGCGTAGTCGAACTCCATCTGCAGATCGATGGCGATCGTCTTGATCGCCTCCTTCGGAATGCCGAACGACGCGACCTTTTGCTGGACCGCGGTCATGATCTCGGCGTTGCGCTGCTGCGCATCCTTCGACACCTTGGAGCGGGTTTCGGCGCCGATCTGCACCCAGGCCTGATCGGGCGCCGCTTTCACTGCGCCCTCGCCGGTGACGATGATCTGCGGCGGGTCTGGCGTTGGCGTCTGAGCTGCAGTCGAGGTGGCCAGCGACAAGCCCAACAGGACGAATGGGATCACTTTCATGATCCCAGTCTAGCGCTCACTAGACGCTGTCGCCGCCATCGGTGCCGTCGTCCGAATAAACGACGCGGAAGCCGATGCTGTAGGCGTAGGTATCCGGCGGCACTTTGTGGCGATGCGCGCAGCGCAGCTGATCGACGTCGTGCGTGACCCACGAGCCGCCGCGCACGACGCGCAGCGTGCCGCTGCCTGGACCGCGCGGATTGCGCTGATCGCCGTTGCGCGATCGATACGCGTCGGCGCGATACCAGTCCGCGACCCACTGCCACACGTTCCCCGCCATGTCGTACAGCTGCAGATCGTTGGGCGGATAACACCCGACCGGCCGCGTGCCGCGATGGCGCTTGAGCGCTGGATCCGGAAGGAAGTTCGCGCGCGACGCGTCCACATCGTCGCCCCACGGATAGCGCGCGCCGTCACGCTCGCCGCGCGCGGCGCGTTCCCACTCGGCTTCAGTAGGCAGCCGCACCATGCGGCCGATGCGCCCGCTCAACCAGCGGCAATACGCCGTCGCATCTGCGTGCGTGACCATCGTCACCGGGTGCCGCGCGCGCTCGCGCGGTGGATCGCCGCCGCGCCACACGTACGGCATGGCCAGCTCGCGAAACGAGGATTCCTGCGCGGGTGTGACGACGAGCGGGAGATCGCGGATCCCGGGCGCGCCGTGCCCGCTCTCGCGCGTGAACTCCGCGTATTGCTCGACGGTGATCGGGTGAACGGAGGAGTAGAAAGTATCCACCTGCACCCGATGTGACGGCCGTTCGTCGTCCGCGCCTTCGTCGGAGCCCATCGCGAATTCGCGCGCCGGGATCCGGACGAAACGCGGAATAGGGTCCTCGCGCATCCGTGATTTGCTAAGGAAAGTATAAACTGCCCGCCATGAAGCTCGAACAGTTCGCCATGGAGCGAATGCAGTCCACCTACGAAAATCTGGTGGAATACAACCTGTCCGAAAGTGGCGTTCGCCCGCTGACGCCCAGGGAACTGATAGCGGACTCCTCAGGACTCGACGGCCTGCTCGATCAGCCGCTGGCCTATACGCAATCGAACGGGACCATAGCGCTGCGTCAGGCGATCGCGGGGATATATCCCGGCGCCGGGATCGATCACATCGAGGTCACCAACGGCGGATCCGAGGCCAATTTCATCACCACCCTGAACTTGATCGAGCCCGGCGACGAGGTCGTGATGCTCGTGCCGAACTACATGCAGACGTGGGGCCTGTCGCGCGCGTTCGGGGGCACGATTCGCGAGTGGCGCCTCGTCGAGGATCACGCCGCCGGGCGCTGGCGCGCCGATCTCGACGAGCTCGAGCGGCTGGTGTCGCCGAAGACGAAGATGATCGTCATCTGCAATCCCAACAATCCGACCGGCGCGCGCTTGACCGCCGCGGATCTCGATGCCATCGCGCGGGTCGCGGACAAGCACGGCGCGTGGATTCTGTCGGACGAGGTGTATCGCGGCGCGGAAATCGACGGCGTCGAAACCGCATCGATGTGGGGACGCTCGCCGAAGGCGATCATCACGAGCGGGTTGTCGAAGGCATACGGACTCCCCGGCTTGCGCATCGGATGGATCGTCGGGCCGCCGTCGCTGATCGCGTCGTTCTGGTCGTACCACGACTACGTGACCATCGCGCCGGGCGCCTTGAGCGATCGCCTTGCGCGTGTCGCGCTCCAGCCCGAGCGCCGCGCACAGCTGTTCGAGCGTACGCGCGGCATCCTGCGGCGTAACCTGCCGTTGATCGAAGCGTGGCTGACCGACGCCGGCGGCTTCCGCTGGATCAAGCCGGAAGCGGGCGCGATCGTCTACGTGCGCTACGACCATCCGATCAGCTCGCTGACGCTGGTGAATCGTTTACGCGAGGAGAAGAGCGTCCTGATTGTGCCCGGGTCACATTTCGGAATGGACGGCTACTTGCGCCTCGGGTTCGGCGAGCCGCCCGAGTACAACCGCGCCGGCCTCGATCGGCTGCGCGATCTGTTGTCGACGCTACCGGCCGCATCGGCGAGCACCGCATCGCGCGCATGAACCAGCCCGAGCTGACGCTGGTCCTGATCGGCTTCGGCAACGTCGCGCGGCGCTTCGTCAAGCTGCTCGGTGAGACGGCCGATCGTCTCGACTTCACGTGGCGGATCGCCGGCATCTCGACGCGCCATCACGGCAGCGTCGTCGATCTTGCGGGCATCGACACGCGTCGCGCCATGACGACGGTCGAAGGAAGGCAATCGCTCGACCGTCTCGATCCGGCGCCGCGCGAGCGGAGCGGCATCGACGTGATCCGGCAGGTGGCGGATGCGCTGGCCGACGATGCCGCGGAAGGCCGCGTCATTTGTATCGAAACCACGGTGCTGGATATCGATCGTGGCGAGCCGGCCGTCGCGCACGTGCGCGCCGCGCTCGAAGGCCAGCTGCACGTGGTCACCGCCAACAAGGGTCCGGCCGCATTCGCGTTTCACGAGCTCGAAGCGCTCGCCGAGGCCGTCGATCGCGTCTTCTTCTTCGAGGGCGCGGTAATGGACGGCGTGCCGGTGTTCAATCTCGTTCGCGAGACGATGCCGGCGATCACCATTGAGGGCTTCCGCGGCGTGATCAACACGACGTGCAACTTCATTCTCTCCGAGCTCGAGCGCGGCAGCGATTTCGACACCGCGCTCGCCGAGATGCAGGCACGCGGGATTGCGGAAGCGGATCCGACGCTCGACATCGACGGCTGGGACGCGGCCGCGAAAACGGCGGCCCTCGTGAACGTGCTGATGGGCAGCGTCATCACGCCACATCACGTGCAGCGGACCGGCATCCGCGACGTGACCGGGCTCGATGCGCGCGACGCGATTTCCCGCAACAAGCGCATCCGGCTCGTGGCGTCTGCGTCGCGCCAGGGCGGCAAGGTCAAGGCGCGCGTCGAACCCGAGATGCTCGATGAGCAGGATCCGCTCGCCGGCCTCGTCGATCTCAACAACGCGCTGTATCTCACGACCGATCTGCTCGGCGAAGTCGGCATCGTGCAACGCGGCGGATCGTTGACGCAGACCGCCTACGCCCTGCTCAGCGACGTGTCGCGCATCTCACAAAGGCTCAAAGAACTCTAATGGCGGGACCGTTATCGGGATTTACCGTTGTCGATCTGACGCGAGTGTTGTCGGGGCCCTATTGCACGATGGTGCTCGCCGACCTCGGCGCGCGCGTCATCAAGGTGGAGCAGCCAGGCAAGGGCGACGACACGCGCCACTGGGGTCCGCCGTTCCTCGGCAAGGAGAGCGCGTACTTTCTCAGCATCAATCGCAACAAGGAAAGCGTGACGGTGGACTTCAAGCCGGCCGAGGGCCGCGCCGTCCTCGAGCGATTGATCGCCAAGGCGGATGTGTTCGTCGAGAACTTCCGTCCCGGCACGATCGAGCGCGCGGGCTTCGGATGGGAGGCTGTGCACAAACGGCATCCGCGTCTCGTCTATGCGTCGATCTCCGGCTACGGACAAAGCGGACCACGCAGCGACGAAGCGGGTTACGACGCGGTGATGCAGGCCGAGGGCGGACTGATGAGCGTGACCGGCGATCCGGATCGTCCCGGCTATCGTCTCGGCGTCGCAATCACCGACATGGTGGCGGGACTGTATTGCGCCCAAGGCATCACCGCCGCGTTGCTGGCCCGGGAACGATCGGGACAGGGCCAGCGCGTGGACATCGGCATGCTCGACACCACCGCCGCGCTCCTCACCTACCAGGCAGCGAACTGGTTCGCGACCGGAAAGATTCCGCCGCGACAGGGCAACCGTCACGCCACGATCGCGCCGTACGAGACCTTCACGACCAGCGACGGCGAGATCGTGATCGCCGTCGGCAACGATGCGACGTGGCAGAAATTCTGTCCGGCGATCGGCGTGCCGGAGCTCGCCGCCGATCCGCGCTTCACCACGAACAAGGATCGGATGGAGCACTACGACGCGATGCGCGCGCCGATCGATCGCGCGTTCCGATCGAAGACCAACGCCGAGTGGGTGAAGATCCTGAATGACGCCGGCGTCGCCAACGGTGAAGTGCGCGACATCGGCCAGATGCTGAACGATCCGCAGCTCGCCGCCCGCGAGATGGTGCAGACGCTGATGCACCCCACGGTCGGCGCCACGCGCGTGATCGGCGCGCCGATCAAGTTTTCAGAAAATAAAGCAACGGTTCGCACTCCGCCGCCAATCCTAGGGCAGCATACCGACGCGGTCCTGTCGGAGATTGGCTATGACAGCACGGCGATCGCCGCGCTCAGGCAGAAGAGGGTGGTATAGCCGTCCATCCTTGAATCTCAGATCAGCGATTAATCAGCAATCTGAGATCTGAGATCTGAAATCGTCAGGATTCAGACCAACCACGGCCTCAGCTCCTCAAGGAGCATCTCGATGACATCGTCCTCTGTCAGATGAACGAGAGGATTGCTCCCCTTGATGCTGCGATCGCTCTGCACGATGCGGCTGCCCCGCGCGCGCGTGATTGTGACGAGCGGCTGCGGCGGATCCGCGGTGGTGTCCAGCTCCATCTCGATCGCGTCTTCGCGAGTGCGCTCCGACTGCAGGCGCACGCCGCCCGCCGGCGTCATCACTTCGAAG
>Ga0111538_10007929_pt1 | contig 14277 bp, 9 predicted proteins | sample SoiMethybrSBSTD1_FD_79669 | JGI IMG/M metagenome (GOLD analysis project Ga0111538, IMG submission 79669) | Bulk soil microbial communities from a Populus tree surrounding site in Tennessee, USA - Soil MetaG P. TD hybrid SBSTD1 (version 2)... | ecosystem: Environmental > Terrestrial > Soil > Tree... | reverse complement strand
GTCTCGACGCCGCTGCCGACGCAATCCAGATACGCCAGCTCTCGTGGACCGAGCACACGCAAGAGTGGCAGGCCCTTCGGCGACAGGTTGACGTGACCCGAATTGGCGGACGGTGCAGTGGCGACGAAAAAAATGTGCTGCCGCTCGATGAAGGTCCGCAGTCCGCCAGCGATCTCCTGGTGCAGTTCTCCCATGTTCTCCTCTACGCCGGGCGGATGGTCTTCGCGAACCGAAGGCCGTGGTCTTCGTAACCGAGGTGACGATAGAAATCATAGGCGGGGCGATGCGAGATGCCGCTGGTAATCTCGATGCGCTCGAGCCCGGCCGCCTCGAAGTGCCGCTCGGAGGCTTCGATCAGCGCGCGCCCGACCCCGGTCCCCTGTGAGGCCGGCAGTACCGCCAGCGCGGTCACGCGGCCGACGGCGGTCGGTCGATGCAGCACCGGCGTGACGTGCAGCGTGGCGACGCCGAGCACCCGGCCGTCCACTTCGCCCACGAGGACGCGGGCGCTCGCGTCGGCTTTCAGCAGAGCCCGCCACCGCTCGCGGATCACCGCCGGCTCAGTCGGATAGCCCAATGCCTCCAGGAGTGGCGCGATCGCCGGTGCATCGTCTCCGCGGGCGTCGCGGACGATGACCGTCACTGGCGGGCCCCGTTCTGAAGCGCGCTCGGTAGGCGTGGCGACGAAATGAGCCGGGTGAACTCGCTCCAGCGGCGTTCGCTCGAGCCCGCCGCCCGCGCCTCGATGTACGTCTTCACGAGATCCTTGCCCAGGTTGTAGTTGATGACGTAGCTGCGGTACTGGTCGATGAAACGGGTCCGCTGCTCGGCGCGCGGCCTGGACATCAACGCATACGTCGTCAGCCAGTCGGCGGCCTGATCGCGGGTCATGCTGCCGTTGAGATAGCCGCGCGCGGCCTCGTTGCCGGCGTAGGCCAGCCGATCGGCGAGCGCGAGCGCACGATAGTAGGTACTCGCGCGCGTGGCATCCAGCCCCGCCAGCGGGAACAGCACGTCGCGTTCGACAGCCGTGCGCTGCTCGCCGGGGAAGGTCACCTCGATGCCGAAATTCGCCGTGCCCTCGGCGATGAGCGACTGCGGCGAGAAGAGCGCATAGACGGTGAACTCCTGCCAGCCCCGATCGCGAACGAGGTGCTTCTCGAGCAGAGCGTTGTAGACGTGGTGCCCCGGGTAGCCTTCGTGGCATGCGAGATCGACTGCCCGATCGATGTAGATGGGCAGGTCGGTGTTGACCTGGATCAGGCTGTGGTACCCGCCTTGATACCAGTTGTATCCGCTCCATGCCTTGTTCGTCACGTACTCGACCTTGAACGTCTCACCAGCCGGCAGCGGAATGTAGCGTGCCGTACGGCTGCGGCACTCTTCGATGGCCCGCTCGAAGACGCGGGAGAGCCGGTCGGTGGGGATGATGAAGTCCTGGCGGAACCGATCGTAGCGGTCGATGATCGGACCCGAGCCTGGTAGCAGCGCCTCGAGCTCGCGGAGCACGTGCTCGAAATCCGACGCCGCATGGACGGGCGCCACGGCGTCGTACAACGCCTGCGATTCTTCGTCGAAGGTGAGGCGCGTGCCGTTCAACATCTGAACGCGCGTCGCCAGCGACTCCAATTGCCGGCGCAGGTACTGGCGCCGGAGCTCGACGAGCTCGTCTGCATCGGATTGGGTGGAGGGCACCTGCGAGACGAGCGAACGCGCTTCGGCGGCCAAATCCTGAAGCGGCCGCCTGTGCCTCGACGCGGCTTCCTTCCACTCGGGCGGGCCGTAGAACGCGTCGACATAGTCGGCGTCGTGCTGCCCGACATCGAGCACCAGCTTCACGTAGCGCTCGGCAATGTCGTTCATGGAGCTCTTTTCCGGTCGTTGCGCCGGAGCGACCGCCGACGCAGCCACGGCGAACGCGATGGCTGCCGCAGCCGTCGACGGAACCCAGTGCATGTCAGGATTCTAGCCCGGGCCAGTTCGCGCTGCGCCACGGACGACCATCGCCCACCAGCGCCCGCCAGGCCGCGCCGGAACCGCTCCCTCCGGCCCGCTGCTCTCGGTGATCCACGACTTCGCTGAGCGGGACGATTAGTCGCTGATACGAAGAACGTCCATCAGGCGCAAGCATGGCTCTTGCTGATCCGGAAGCCACGGATCGCGCGGACCGAAATCGTCCCGCTTGATGAACCTTCGGTCGCGGTTAACCGTCTTGAGGCCGGCCGCGCCTGAAGGGCGCCAGTGTTCGATGGTCGTCCGCGTCGCACGTTCGCCGGAGCTGCACGCGCGTGGCCGCGCCGGTGCCCAGTCTTTAATTCTGCCTTCTGCATTCTGAATTCTGCATTCTCTCTATCGCTTACGGACTCGTCTCCCCCGTGCCCGATGTCACAGCTTTTGCTGACTTCGTCCCTGGGCAGCGTGTGCATTGTGGCGAAATTCCGCAGACATCGGCCCGGCGAGCGTCTTGCGTAGACGGCAGCCGGAACAATGACGCAAAAGCTCCACATTCTGGCACTCGAACCTGACCCGGCCTGCGGCCGCCGGCTGCGCGAGATGGTCGCCAGCCGCATTGGCGCCTACGTCCTGGTCGTCCCGAACGTCGACGCGGCAATCGCGCGGCTGGCATCGCGCATTCCAGACGCGATTCTGACGTCCACGCTGCTGCCGCCGCAGCAGGAAGCGACGCTGCACGCGCATCTGCGGCAGCTCGATGAGCGCGCGGCGGTTCCTGTGCTGATGGTGCCGCCGGTCGGCGATCCGACCGATTGTGTGACGCCGCGCAAGGGACTCTTCTCGCTGGCCCGACGGACGCAGACGTCGCCGATGTTGTACGACCCGGCGGCCATCACCGTGCGCATCGAGGATGCGATCGCCGAATCGCGGCGCCGGCAGTCGGAAAGAGTGCCAGATCACGGTGACAGCGTGATCACTATCGAGCGCGCGCTCGAGACAATCGTGAAGCCCGTCGTCGGAGCGAACGTGCGCCAGTTCCGCGCGCCGCGAAGTGCACCCGATGAAGTCGGCTGGTTGAGCGGCGCCAGAACTTCCTTCGGGCTTCCACTCCGCATCCTGAACATCTCCGGCAGCGGGATGCTCATCGAAGCGTCCGACAAGATCAGCTCCGGCAGCACCACCGAAATCCAGTTGTACGGACCCGACAGAACGATCGTCGTCCCGTCCCGGGTCGTACGTGCCGAGGTCGCCGCGGTGAACACGCGCGGCGTGAAGTACCACATGGCGGCGGCGTTCAACGAGAAGATTGACCTCGTTCGTGCCGCGGCTGCTCCCGAGAGCCCTGCCAGTCCACGCGCGCTCGCCGACCTGCTGTCGCGCGTCAGCAGCCAGATTGAGCACGGCCACGACGCCGCGAGCGTCAGAGCGGCGTTTGAGGAGGGGTTGCGAAGGCTGGTGCCGGCGCGCGAGATCAAGCTGCGTGACGTGCCCGCGATCGCCGCCGACGGCGAGTCGGTTTATTTCAAGGTGCCCGCTACCGGTGGGTCACCGGCGATCCTGCAGGTCACCTTCGAGCCCGATTACGAGCCGGTGTCGCGGGAGTTCAAGCTTCTGAAGGCGTCGGCGACGGCGGCCGCCATCGTCCTGATGTACCAGGAACAGTAGCTTGGATCGTGAGAATCCAGAAGTCAGAAGGCAGAATTCAGAATTAGGTTCAAGGTTCATTCTGCATTCTGAATTCTGACTTCTGCATTTTCTCGAATCATTGGTTGTTGTTCGTTGAATCCGCGAGACGCGGATCCGACGCCGGACCGAACGACGCCCACGGCACGACCGGCACCTGGCTGATGCCCGGCTTCGACCAGTCGCAAACGCCGTCGGAGAAGATTCGGTTGAGCCGCTGCATATCGCTCGCGCTGAAGCTCACCGAATAGTCGGCTGGATCGACGGGCTTCAGTTGGCACTTCAGGACGTTGCCGTCGAGCGGTCCGCCGGCCACCTGCCGGACGAACGAGAACGACGGATAGATCCTGTTGCACTCCGAATCGCCTTCACGGCTGAAGGTCTGAGGTTCCGCGAGAAACACGGCAGGCTGATCGCCTTTGGCTTCCTGCCAGCAGCCGTCTACACCGTCGGCCGGCCTGTTCTTGACGACCTTCTCGTACGCCGGCAGATCGGACCCGTCGTTCTTGATCGCCGTCACCCATCGCTCGAGCACGGACCACGACTGCTCGGGCGGCACGACGCCGCGCCACATCAGATGGTTGTCCGCACGGCCGTTCTGCTTCATCAGGCGCTCGCGGACGGCGAAGTGGAACCACTGGTAGTGATACCCGCTTTCATCATTGTAGCGGCCGGCGTCGAAGACCGGAATCGAGGCCAGGCCCCCGTTCGCGCCGAGCGTCACACCGCTCTGATACGCCCGCTTCAGCGCGCCGATGTCGCCCGACGACCGGGCGGCGACGTAATTCGAGTCCTGATCCATGCCGCCGATGCGCTCGTTCAAATCGAGAAACTGGGCTGGCGTGATGACGCCCGCGTTCAACGCTTTGAGCCCGTACTGGACACCGACGTTGTCGAACGGCCGGCGGGCGAAGCCGGTGCTGGGGTCCACACCGTAGATGTTCCGCGAGGCGTCGAAGACCGTCGGCCGCGCACCCTTTGGATTGGTCTCCGGGTTGTAGCGCAGTCGTGCCGGCACCGAGTCGTGCCAGACGGCCGATTTGTACCCTTCGATGTCCGGACGATCGGGCACCGGATCGGTGCGCTGCGATTGGTTGGCGGCGTCGACAAAGGCCTTGTACCCCTTGTATCCCGAAACCGCGACCTTCTGCGCCTCGGCGAGCGACGCCCCCGGTCCCTCGTAGTAGTGGGACAGCAGATGCGCGTCGAGGCCGGCGACGGCAATCGAAAGCGCGTCCGGGAAGGTGGCGGTGATCACGAGGCCGTCGATGAGTCCGGGAAACGCGTCTGCGACCTGCAGGCTCGTGTACGCGCCGCCCGATCCGCCCATGCTCAGCGTGAAGAGCGGTACGCCAAAGGTCTCGATGAAGTGCTCCTTGCCCATCATCGTCGTTTCGCCGGCGAGGAAGGGATTGCAGCTGTTCGTCGGATGGTTGAGGGTGTTGATGAAGTAGGCGTAGCCCTCACCGAGCCTCGTGGGCTCGAGCGGGTTGACGCCCATGACGCCGCCTTGCCGGTACCACCCGCTCGGGCATCCCGCACCGTGGATGGCGATGAGGCGTTTGTTCCACGCCGGCGGCGGTGAGAACGGCGTCGGCGCGGGATCTTTCGTCGGATTGTGAAGGATCGTGTTTTGGTAGATGCCGCGGTTCATCGCGCCGGTTTCGACGCGCACCACGAACGGCACCGTCATGCCAGTCATGGTCGTCGTCGCCGCCACGTCGGACGGCAGCCGCGTCGTGTCCGGCATCGGCTTGAATTCCTTGCCGCCGACCGGCATGTAGACGTAATCGACGCGAGTCGGGAACGAGCAATTCGCATCAGCCGTGGCGCCAATCGTCGACCCGTCAGGCAGTTTGAAGGTATCCGTCTGACAGACGAACGGCGTTACCCGCGGTCCGGAAACGATCGGGCCTTCACTCGGATAGTTGGTCAGGCTCATCGATACGTCGGCGACGCCCCACGGTCGGCCGGACACGGTGAGGGTGCTGCCACCCATCGGCAAGCCGGTCACGAGCCCAAGGCGCGTGGCATTCGGGCCGTCTTTGAACGCCGACGAGACGTCGCGGCCGTCCAGCGTGGCCGTCAGCCGCTCACTCGTCGCGGCCGGCGGCACGACTTCCACGAGCACATCGCCGCCGCTGACCCGATCGGCATGGGTCGAGACGGTCCGCACGACGAGCGACCCGCTCTGCGAGGACAGACGCGATTCGGCCCACGCCAGCAGGGTGCAGCCGATGACTCCCGCTACCACACCGCGCACGTAACGTTGATGCAGACCCATGGCGCTCCTCATGACGTCGTTGCCGGCTTCCCTCGACGCGAGCTCACGCGTGGCCGAATTCTAGCAACAAAAACGGCCTGTCTTCCTCAGATCTGACCCTCCGGCGACTGGCGGTTCGCTCTCGTTACCGGCGGGAAATCTCAGCTGCGGCAATACCCTGCTCGCCGCAGTACGAGTAGTAGAGGATTTGCCTGCCGTTGTCGTTCAGAACGAACGGATCCCTCATCTGCCGCACCGGCACCTCGACGTCACCGCCAAGCGACGGCGCATTCGGCAGATCGGCGCACTCGTACGTGGCCTCTGGCGCGAGCACATCCGTTGCCGCCGAGGCGCGCCAGCCGGTCCAGTCGCCCGAGAGGTCGACGGTCGCATGCATCACACGTTCAGGCGCATCGCCAATGGCGGTGAAATACAAATCCAGGCGATCGCCCTCGACGACGAGAGCGACGTGGCGAACCTTGCCTGCATAGAGGCCATCGCGGAACAGTCCGTTGCCGAGCTCGAACGTGCCGAACGGATCCCGGGAGCGCGACAACCGGCCCAGGCGCGACACTCCATAGAAGTAACCGTCGCGCTGAAACACCCGCAGATAGCTCGTCCGAGTGATCGCGGGTGTCACGCTGAAGTGAAGTCCGTCAGACGAAGAAGCCGCCTGAGTGAATTGTCCGTAGCTCCGCGCAGAGGCCCAGGCAGCCGCCGCCTTCGGATCTGCCGGCCACCGCTCGCCGTTCGTGTACCAACCGTGCACCCACAGGACCAGCTGCTTGCGGGCGTGGTCGACATAGAGCTCCGGCGAAGCCACGTGCGTGTAGAAGTCTTCGAGCGTTTCAGCCGGATCGGGCTGCGGTCTGTAGAACGCGGTGTCACGAACGTGCAGCACCCCGGGCTCGTGAATCCGCCATGGCCCGGCCGGATCGTCCGCGTACGCCAGCCGGATGAAGTCGCCCATGTGATTGGCGAAGTACATGTAGTACCGGCCGAGCGGATGCTCGATCCAATCCGGAACCCGAACGACCGTGGCGCCGTTGACGTTGCCGCCGAGCGTGGGTGACGACCGTACCGTGATCAGAGGGTTCTGCGGAAGACGACGAGCTGTCACGGGCGCGCCCCCGTGAGCAGGCGGTTCCTGTGCTAGCGACCCACCGGCCGACGCGAGCGAGACGACCAGCGCCGTCACGGCGAGCGCCTTCACGACGTCAACTCTGCCGCGACACGGCGTCCGCGTCCATCACACGTGAACCGTCAGTGGCTCGTGCCCGCGACGCCCTGACTCGAGCGACGTCAGGATGATATCGGCCGTCACTGGCGCGCGCCTGAAGACGTCGTGCCCGACGGCATCGGCAATGGCGTTCAGAATGGCGCCGAAGCCGGCGCCAACCGGTGGCTCACCCACGCCGCGAGCGCCGACGGGCGTCTCGGGATCGGGAATGTTCAGCGCCGACGTTTTCAAACCGTTCGCCGGCACGTCCAGCATGGTCATTGGCTTGTTCTGGTAGAACCGCTTCGCCAGTGGCACACCGTAATGCTGGTCGTAGAGCCACTTCTGCCCGTACCCGTGTCCGAGACCCAGGATGCTGCCGCCCAGAATCTGTCCGGCAAGGCTGCGCGGGTTGACGACCGTGCCGACGTCGGCGACTCCCAGGTAGTCGACGATCGTCGTCGTTCCGGTTTCGACGTCGACTTCGACTTCGGCGAAACCGATGACGAACGAGTAGGTGTCACCGTCGCGCGGATAGTTGTCTTTGGCGACGCCCATGAGACCCTGGCCGGCCAACGGACCCGCGGCGCGTCTGGTAAACGCGTGAATGTCGTTGGGCAGCTCATGTCCGTCGAAGCGTCCGCCAAGCGCGACCGCCCGTGCGGCGGCCTGGGCATACGTCAGTCCGCGCGACGGACTGCCCTTACGAAACACACGTTGGTCGCTCAGGTCGTAGTCGTCAGGCGACCCACCGAGATCGTGAGCGGCAATCTCCTGCAGCTTCCGCTTCATGTCGGAAGCGCCCGCATGATTGGCGCGCGACATCGCGTGCGTCGTCTGGCTGCCGACGGACATGCAGGTCCACGGCACGCCCTTCGAGGTGTCGCCCCACACAATCTCGACCTTGTCCCACGGCATGGCCAGGACGTCGGCCGCCACGCGACCGATGTCGATGACCGAATGCGTGCCGAGGTTGCCGATGCCCGTGTGGATGTGCAACCGGCCATCTGAACGGAGGATCATCAGGCCGTCGTAGCCGATCGACCCGGCGCCATGCGGCCCGACGGCGACGCCGACGCCGCGCACCTTGCTGCCGACCCGCTGGCCGCTGCGCGCCTTGCGCGTGTTCCAGTCGAACAACTCGACGCCGCGATCGAGCGCGTCTTTCACAAAGGCGCTGGTGACATAGCGCCGCCTGCCGTCGGCCGCTGGTGGCCCGTACGGCGCCTTTCCGGCCGGCGCATTGATTCTCCGGATGGCGACCTGGTCCAGATTCAGCATCTTTGCCGCTTTTGAGAGCAGCGGTTCGACGATGCCGTTGGCTTGCATCGGTCCCGGCGACCGCTGCTGCGTCCGCGGCGGCGTGTTGGTGATCACCGGCATGCCGCGGAACCGCATGGCCTCGGGCTGGTAGATGAGCGATGCTGCGTTGGCCGCCGAGCGGTGATCGCCCATCGGCCCGTACGGGCCGTTGTCAGCGATGACGTACAAGTCGAGGCCGAGCATCCGGCCGTCTTTGCGGAAGCCAGCGCGGGCGCGGCCGATGACGCCGGTCCGGGCTCGCCCGATGTAGTGCTCTTCCTCGCGGCTGATGCGCATCATCACCGGCGCATTTGCCTTCTTCGAGAGCAACGCCGGAATCGACATCGAGATCGCGCCAGCGCCCTTGCTGCCAAATCCGCCGCCGCAATAGGCACTGATGAGGACCACGTCAGCCGGATCGATGCCGACCCAGCCGGCGATGAGATCGACCGTGCGTGTGACACTCTGCGTGGACCCGTGGAGGAACAGCTTGCCGTTTCGCCAATAGGCCATCGCGCTGCGGGTTTCCATCGGTTGATGACCCGTCGACGGCACGACGAAGCTCTCGTCGAGCACGAGATCCGCTGTGGAAAATGCGGTGTCGAGGTCGCCGTATTGCCATTGCTCGGCGGCCTCACCCTGCGGCAGCTGACCCTCGGCGACGTTGGCGAAATCCTCCTCGGTCCACTTCAGCGTCCTGATCTCGGGGCGAGGCGGCGCGCCGCCGGCTGGCGGAGCGGCGGGCGCCGGGTACCAGACGTTGCCTTCGAGCCGGGCGTTGGGGCCATCCGGTCTGAGGCTCAGAAGCGGATCGATGACGAACGGCAGCTGTTCGAAGGTGATCTCGATGCGCTCGATGGCCTCGGCCGCCGTCAGCTCGTCAACTGCGGCGACGGCCACAATCGGCTCGCCTTCGTACAACGGCTCCATCGTGAGCGCGCGCTCACCACCGGTTCGGTTCTCGGGGAGGTCGTCGGCGGTGAGAACCGCTTTCACGCCGGGCATGGCGAGGGCGGCGCTCGTGTTGATGCTCGTGACGCGAGCGTGCGGCATCGGGCTGAGCAGCAGCTTGCAGAAGAGCATGCCGTCGGCGCGATAGTCTTCGGCGTACTTGGCCTGGCCCGTGACCTTGGCGACCAGGTCAGGCGTCGTGTAATTCGTCCCGACGAGTTTGTCGCTCATAAGACCTCAACCGGCTCATGGCTCAAAGCCTCTCGGCTCAGCAATCGTGATTGCATGAGCCTCGAGGCCAAAGCCTTGAGTCGCAATAATGCGCCAATTATCTCCCCGCTCGCCGCCCCGCGGATCGCATTTCGGGCCACACACGCCTGCAGGCTCACTCGGGCCCCAGGCTCCAGGCTTCAGGCATTTCAGACGCCCCGCCGTAGCCCGGAGCCCAGAGCCTGAAGCCAGACTAGGATCGATACATGTCCGATCTCGTCGTCCTCCACGAGCATCCGGAATGGCAGAAGCCCCTGTTCGCGGCGCTCGAGCGTCGCGGCGTCTCGTTCGAGGCCTTCGATTTGACGCGGGCGGCGTTCAGTAATCTCGAACGTCCGGCCGCCCGGCTGTACTTCAATCAGGCCAGCCCCAGCGCCTACGTGCGCGGCAATACGCGAGCCGTCCCGCTCGCGCTGGCTTACATGCGGACGCTCGAGCGCCTCGGTGCCCGCGTTCTGAACGGCGCGGATGTCTTTGCTCTCGAACTGAGCAAGAGCGCGCAGGCAACGCTGCTGCGAACACTGGCCGTCGACACGCCGTCATCAATCACGTTCAACGACGCGAGCGCGCTACGTGCCTATGCGGACAGGATCACCTGGCCGGCACTGCTCAAGCCGGATCAGGGCGGAAGCGGCGCGCGCATTCAGGTCGTCGACTCTCTCGATCAGGTCGAGGCGATCTTCCGGATCGATCCGGACGTGTGGCTGCCAGACAACCTGTTTCTTCTTCAGGAGTACCTGCCCCACGATCCCGACCAGGGCATCGTTCGGCTCGAGTTTCTCGGCGGCGAGTTGCTCTACGCGATGCGCGTGAAAACCCACGGCCGCTTCAACCTGTGCCCGTCGCCTGTGTGCAATCCAGACGACAGTGAAGGCGCCTGCGACGTGCCCGCGGCAGAGGCCGCGGCGCCGCCGGTCGAGTTTTTCCCGTTCCCTGACGTGCCGCGCGATGCGATCGCAACCGCTCGACGCATCGCCGAGGCGGCGCGTCTCGACGTCGGTGGCATCGAGTACCTCGATACATTCGACGGCCGACGCGTCTTCTACGACATCAACGCCAATTCGAACCTCCGGCCGTCCGTGGCGGCGGCCTTCGGTTTCGATCCGTTCGAGCGCGTCGTCGATTACTTAGTCAGAGAAATGGTGAGAGTGCAGAATACAGAGTGACTTCTGCATTTTCATAGTCGCCTAGGCGAAGCGTTCCTGGGCTCGCTCACGCGCCTTTCGTGCTTCCTCTTCGCGATTGCGCGGCGGCGCGCTGGTGGTCAGCGACCGGATGAGGCGTTCCGCAGCCTCGGTCACTTCAACCACGGCTCGATTGAACGCCTCTTCATTCGCACGCGACGGCTTGTTAGCGCCGCTCAGCTTACGCACGAACTGCAGCGCTGAGGCCCGAATCTCGTCGCCCGTCGCCGGCGGTTCGAAGTTGGCGAGCGTCTTGATATTTCGACACACGACGAAGCTCCTTACTGATGCACGAGCCGGCCGCCGACGACAGTCATGACGGCCCGGGCATTCTCGATGTCCTTCTCGGGACCGGACAGAATGTCACGATCCACGACGATGAGATCGGCCAGCTTCCCGGCTTCGATCGATCCCTTTTCGCGCTCCTCGAACGTGAGGTGCGCGTTCGCGATGGTGCTCATCCGGATGGCGTCGCGCCGCGGCACGCGCTGATCCGCTCCCATCACGCCTCCCGTGATCGTATCGCGGCTGACGAAATGATAGATGACCCAAAAGGGATTGAACGGCACGACCGGTGAGTCCGTCCCGGCCGAGATCGGCAGGCCGGCATCGAGATAGTACTTGACCGGTGTCGTCCAGAACGCCCGCTTCTGACCCCAGTACTTCACGAGGCTCGGACCGGCCAGATACAGGTGATCCTGTACGGATAGCTCGAGCCCCAGCTTTTTGATTCGGGGCAACTGATCAGGCTGGGGGATGAACCCGTGCTCGATCGACCAGCGGCGGCCGACGATCGACCGGTCGGCGTTGGCGGCTTCATAGCCGGCGAGCACCAGATCGATCGCCGCATCGCCGACGGCGTGCGTCGCCACACGCCAACCGAGCCGGTTCACCTCTCGCGTAATGGCGGTGTACCGATCGGCCGGCATGGTTTGCAGGCCGCGAAACGTTCCGTGTTCGCCCCACGGCTCGACGTACGGCTCGCGCATCAGACCGCCTTCGAATCCGCCGTCGAGTCCGAGCTTGATCCCGCCGATGCGCAGCCACTCGTCACCTTCGTCCGGCCTGACACCCGACTGCTCCAACCATCCGCGCACGCCGGCGGCGTCCAGGTCACGATCGGGTCGCAGCAGCACGTTGACGCGCACTTTCAGCAGCCCGCGCCGGCGCACTTCCTGGAGCGCCCGGTACTGTTCGACTGACGTGCCGGGGATCCGAATGCTGGTCAGGCCGGCCGCGACCAGCTTCTCGTGCTGCGCGACCTCGGCGGCGACACGCTGATCGAGCGTGAGCGCCGACGGCGGCGGCAGCGTGACGAGATTCCTGGCCCGATCGACCAGCTCGCCGTTCAACTCGCCGCTCGAGTCCCGCGTGATGCGGCCGCCGGTCGGCTCCGCCGTCGACTTCGTGATGCCCCACTTCTCGAGCGCCCGCGAGTTGAGGATGTACTCGTGTCCGCCCCGGACCAGGACCACGGGATGGCGCGGCGCCGCCCGGTCGAGGTCGCCTCTGAGCGGCAGCCGCTGCTCTTTGAGCTGCGCCTCGTGCCAGTCGCTGTTCGAGATGATGACCTCGCCGGACGCGGTCTTCTCGGCCCACGCCGAGACGCTCTTCAGGACGTCATCGATCGATCGGGCGGCCGACAGATCGACACCCGGGCCGCCGCCGGCGTCGTGGAGGTGATTGTCGGCCAGCCCCGGCAGCACCATCCGACCGCCGAGATCGATCTGGCGGGTCGTGCTGTCAGCCAGGCGCCTGATCTCGGCGTTGGTGCCGACGGCGACGAAACGGCCTCGCGACATGGCCACTGCCTCGGTGATCGCGAAGGCGTCGTTCACCGTGACGATGCGGGCGTTGTAGAGGATGAGCTCTGGCGCCGAAGACTGTGCTAGAGCATGTCCGAAGACGCCAGCCGCGAGCGCCAGAATGAGAACCAGGACGCCGTTCCGTGTGCAGCGTTTCATGATCGTGCCGACGAACTGAAGCATAACGTCACTGGCTCGCTATAATCGAGTCGCCCTTGAAAGATCAACAACGCGCCACGGGGATGTTCGGCGACCTGGTCCGCGCTCTGCGCTCGCGCCGAACGGCCGCAGTCGCTTTGCTGTCGTTCGCCTCAGGTCTACCGCTCGGCCTCGTCTGGTTCGCTATTCCCGACTGGATGCGCGATATCGGCGTCGACATCCGCGTCGTCGGCCTGTTCTCGCTGGCGCAGGCGCCCTGGGCGTTCAAGGTCCTGTGGTCGCCGCTCATGGATCGCTTCGTTCCGCCCTTCTGGGGCCGGCGCCGCGGCTGGATGGCGATCACGCAGATCGCCCTGCTCGCCCTCGGACTGCTGCTCGCCGGCGTGGGTCACCGGCCTGAGGCCATCTGGGTCGTCGCCGCGATCGCCCTCGCAACGGGGCTGGCGTCGGCCTCGCAGGACATCGCCTACGACGCCTACACGGTCGAAGTCCTCGAAAAGGATGAGCAGGGCGCAGCCGTCGGCGTAAGGGTTGCGTTTTATCGCGCGGCCATGGCGCTCGCCGGAGGTCTCGCCATCACCATGGCGGCTCGCATCGGCTGGCCGGTCGTGAACATATTCCTCGCGCTGCTCTACGTTCCAGTGCTCATCGTCACGTGGTGGGCGCCCGAGCCGGCCGTCCCTGCCGCGCCGCCACGGTCGCTCCGCGACGCCGTGTGGCTGCCGTTTCTCGAGATGCTCTCGCGGCCGCGAGCACTCGAGATCCTGGCGTTCGTCGTCATGTACAAGATCGCCGATCAGCTGTCGCAGGCGCTGACGCGGCCGTTCTTGATCGACATGGGTTACAACGCCGACCATCGCGGGATTGCGCTTGCAACGATCGGTCTGGCAGCCACCATCGTCGGATCAGTCGTCGGCGGCTGGATTACGACGCTGGCCGGCCTCGGCCATGCGCTGTGGATCTTCGGCCTGCTGCAGATTTTCTCGAACATCGGCTACTGGGCAATCGCGTGGGTCGGCTCGCCGAACCTGCCGCTGATGTATTCGGCCACGAGCTTCGAGCTGCTGACGTCGGGCCTGGGCACGGGCGCCTTCGGGGTCCTGTTGATCCGGCTCACGGAAAAGCGGTTCTCCGCGACGCAGTATGCGCTCTTCTCGAGTCTCTTCGCGTTGCCGCGTGTGCTCGCCGGCCCCATCGCCGGTTTCGCGGTCGACGCGATAGGCTGGCAGGCGTTCTACCTGTCGACGCTGGTGGTTGGGATTCCAGGCCTTGTGCTGCTCGCGCGCTTCGTGCCGCCAGGTACCCGGGAACCTCGGTTCGAAGCGAGCGAGCTCGTGAGTCAGCGCGCGGTGGGATCGGCCGCGTCGCCGTCAGAGCTTGCGACGTGGGGGATTGGATTCGGGATCCTGGCTGGAGTGGCCGGTTCGTTGATTGTCGCGCTGATGGCGGCGCTCGACGCGATCCGCCAGAAACGCGGCTCGGCTTTCG
>Ga0111538_10007927_pt1 | contig 14277 bp, 13 predicted proteins | sample SoiMethybrSBSTD1_FD_79669 | JGI IMG/M metagenome (GOLD analysis project Ga0111538, IMG submission 79669) | Bulk soil microbial communities from a Populus tree surrounding site in Tennessee, USA - Soil MetaG P. TD hybrid SBSTD1 (version 2)... | ecosystem: Environmental > Terrestrial > Soil >... | reverse complement strand
CGTCCTGCTTGCCCTGCTCGGTCACATCGAGACACTTGCCGTTGTCCACGCTCACGATCCGGTAGTAGTCGCCGCCCACCTGCTCCAGTCGCCAACGCTGTTGCGGGGCGCCGTTCCAGTTCCGCTGTATGATGTTCGCTCCGTTGTCATCCCTGCCGCCATGGACGGTGATCGCCTTGCCGCTGCGCCGGCTGATGATGGCGACTTCGCTGGCGCCAAGGTCTATGACATCCCAGTTTTGGTTGGCCTGATCGGCATATCCCCACTGTCGGACGTTGGCTCCATCTTGCGTGCTTTGCCCGGTCACGTCCAAGGCTTTATCACTGCGCCGGTTCATAATCGGGCCGGAGTAGCTCACGCGCCCGTCCGGACGGGCGTCACTACCGTGGCTGCTGTCATTACCACGGCCGTAGGCGCCATTGCCTCTATCACGGCCAACTTCGAAATCGGCGCGGCAGCCGCGATCCACCCAGACGATGTTACGGGTGAAGCCCCAGGTCCGCCCCTGCACACATGCCGACTCGCTCCTCTGATTCACCAGGCGGACGACGCCGCCAGTATTGACAAGGTAGATGCGGCGTCGCCCGTCGTCTGATGCGCAGTAGATGCTCTGCGCCCTGTAACCACCATCACCGTATCTATCGTTATCTCTGCCATTGCCGTACCAACCGCCTCGCCAGTCGTACCTGACGCCAGACACGTTGTTGTCAATGTCGCGGTCGCGATTGCGGTTGTTGACTATTGCTTCGTAGGAGAAATTTCTCGACTCTCCGTAGTTGTAACGCGGGCCGTTGTTGTAACGCGGATCGTTGTTGCGCGAGAAGGCGCCTGTGCCACGAACACGAACCCCTCTATTCCATATAAATTCGGTTTTGGCATCGCTGTTAAAAACCACTGCCGTATTGCGCCCGTCCTCTCGACTGGTGATCCGTTCCCTGACGGCCCGCTGAACCTGATCAATCGCCCGATCTCCAGGGCCTTGCGCCAAGGCGCTACTCAGGCTGCCGCTCGCCAGGATAACTGTGAGCAAGGTGAAGGCAGCAAAAAATGTGTTGCGGTTCACCAATGTACTAACTTCAATGTTTTTCATGATATTTTCCCTCCTAGTTACAGATTAACTCCGAGCCATGCTCCTGACTGAAGAATTATCGGCCCTGGGGGCGCACACGACTCGCGTGCGGGCCAGCTTCGCGGATTCGCCGCGATGCCTGTTGCCCCCTCAGTCAGCCCGCACGCGAGTCGTGTGCGCCCCCAGGATTTATGCGCAGGCTTCAGACAATTGCAAAAATAAAGCCAGATAGTTGCTAAGGTCACGTGGGTGAGAGACCATTCCGCTGTGAGAATAAACCAGGAAAGGAGTGGGATCCCGTCAGTGGGGATTGGATCCCACTCCTGTACGGAGTCGAACTGTTTCCCAACAATCCCAGGTATGCCGGAAACACCCTCTCCTCCGTACACAACCCCCTATCTAGCCTGACACCTATGGCTGAAACATCACATGCTATGGCTGAACTCGCCGAGGGGTTGATAATTTGGTTTCCCGCTAACAACCGCAATTTTTCGCGCTCTGAGAGCCTGGTCCAGCTGTTCCTCGGCCGCGCTCTTTGTCTCTCCCATCACTTCAGAGATCTCGCAAACCAGGAGGTTTCTCGCTCTCACCAGCGTCCAACTCTCACGGATCGAGAGCTTCTTCGTCTCGCTCAACTCGGTCAGTGACCCGACGATCTCGGCCAGGTCAAATGCCGATCCGGAGGTGAACAGTCTTAAGATGTCATTGGCGCGCTGCTTCCAGTCCTTGGCTACTCTGGTTTTCTTCATCAAATGGCCCTGCAGCTTCGGGATATCAGACCTCTGCAACAGCGGCCGGATACCGATGGCCTGGACTTTATCTACCGGGACGAACAACTCGCAGCCGCTATCATCCAGGACAATCAGATGGTAGAAACCTCTCGGCTCGCCGGAGACGGATCTCTCGACGACCGCGCCAACCAGGCAGGGGCCCTGACACGGATAAACAACCGTACTTCCAACGGTCAGTATCACTGGAATCTCCTTCCCAGTCAGATGCGATCATTCAATAATGGAGCGGTTGCGCGCTCGCGTTAGCTCAGTATCCGGCGACCGCTGATCAGGTTGTAGATCAACACTATCGCCGCAATAACAAGCAGGGCGTGAATCAATGAGCCGCCGATGCCGCCGATCAAGCCCAACAGCCACAGAACAACAAGAATAGCAATAATTGTCCAAGGCATAATTCTCCGCTGGGTTTACGTTTTTGCTCACACCCCCCCGGGTCGGGTGCGGCCGATGCCTTACCCCGACTCCGGCTTACGTTTGCAAGGATAGGTTGATTGGAGATGAGTTTCCGTCCAATATTGAACACATTTGAAATGAATTATCGCAAGGCCCGCAACCATGCGTGGCCGCGCTAGGCGATTTGAGCGAGGTAATCAGTGAGCTTCTTTTCCTTGATAACGAGGAAATGATTTTCGTTCGTCTCAATCAGCCCCAGGTTCCGAAACCGCTGCATAAACATAGTGAAGGGCCAATGGCGCTATCTCTATCGCGCGGTCGATAAACAAGGCCAGACAGTCGATTTCCTGCTGAGTAAGAATCGAGATAAAGCGGCCGCCGTACGCTTCTTCAAGAAAGCGATCGAAAGTCATGAGGCTCCGGAGAAGATCACGCTCGACGGCAATCAGGCGTCTCATCAAGCCGTCGCCGAATTGAAGGCCGAAGGCGTCTTGCACGCTCAAACGCTCGTCCGGACCGACAAGTACTTGAATAACATAATTGAACAGGATCACCGGAAGGCGCCGCAGAGGTGTTATCCGATGCTTGGGTTCAAGATATTCGGGAATGCGGAAGTAACATTGAGTGGAATCGAGTTGGCGAACAAAATCAAAAAAGGGCAGTTCGATACATCGGAGATCACCGGTCCGGGGGCCATGATCCTGCGGGTATGGGAAGCAGTGCTTGCCGCGTAGGGAGAAGTTGAAATAGGCTCGGTCTGCCTTCTCTCGAAAATGGCGCCAGAACAGATTTAGATCATTCCTCTACCCATCCGCCGTTTGCGGCGCCCGAAACAAAAAAATGGGAGCCTTAGATCATCTGGCCCTCGCTCGCCGCTGAATGAGTTGCGCTGACGGATCTGTGTTCAGCGACTCGCGCAACTGATCGTCTTCGCCCAGCGATTCGGCCAGCCGATCGAGCGCATCCGCGCTGCGACGCCAATGCCGGGCGGCCTCGGCGATGTGGCCGAGCTGTTCGTAGAGCTGCGCCGCAGTCGCGCACACGCGCCATTCGGCTGACGGCGCGTCTTTTCCTTCGAGCGCAGCTAGCGCCCGCGATACTTCATTCTCGGCCTCGTCCCAACGCCCGGCGGCCATCGCGATTTCGGCCAGCGTCCGATGCGCGAGCGCCAGATAGGATCTTTCGCCGGGCGGCGCAGCCAATTCGCGCAGCGCTTCGGCCTCACGGCGCGCCTGCGCGAGTTCCCCTTGAGCCAGCCAATAGCGGCTCAGGCCGTCGTGCAGCAGGAGGCGCAAAATCCAATCCATCAAGACCCGCTCGCGATCCAGCCGTGCGGCGACTTCGCCGAAGCAGCGGAACGCCGCCTCGCGTTGCCCGAGACCCAGGCGCGCCATCCCCAGTAGGATCAGGCTCAGCGACTCGGTGTAGGGATGCCCGATCTTCAGCGCCTGCTCGTGCGCCCGCTGGCACATCTCGCGGGCGGCCTCGAAGTCGAACGCCTGCTCGTGCAGCCAGGCCAGTTCCAATTGGTAGAGCACCGTCCAACGGTGGCTCTCATTCCGCTCCGCCATCTCAAGCCCTTTGCCTAGAATGCGGCTCATTTCGCCCCATCGCCCCAAGTGGAGCAGCCCCCACGCAAGATAGTATTGGGAGAGCAGAAAGCTGTGGGCGTCGCTCAGCTCCAGCGCCAGCCGCGCCCCCTCCTCGGCCGCGCGGCAGGCCGCAGTGTAGTCCGCCCGCAGGCACTCGAAGAAGCTGAAGCGCGCCAGGTGCAACCCCGTCTTCGCGCGGTCACCGGCCCGTCGCGACGCCGTAATCGCCCGCGCGAGCGCCTCGGCATGCTCGTCGCCCCAGGCGTGAAAGAGTACTTGCCAGTAGCCCCAGCAACCGCGCGCGTGCGCTTGCAGATGATCGTCGTCGGCGCCGTGACTGAGCGTTACAAACCGCTCAGCGGCGGCCAGACACCGCTCGCGATCAACCCAGGAGAGCGCTGTCGCCTGGTGATCTAACGCCATCGCCTCGTCTTCCATCCGGCCTTGCTCCCGCGCGTAGTCCGCGAGGGCTGCGAAATCATCGGCGGCGACGGCCATCTCGCCCATCGCGATGCGCGCCAGCCCCGCCTGCTCCAGCGCCGCGATGCGCTCCTCGGCCCGCTCTGACGCCGGCCACCGCTCCACTAGCTTGAGCGCGCGAATGAGGTAAGCGATCGCCTCCCGATTGGCGTATCGCAGAGAGTGATTCCGGGCAGTCTGCCGCAGGTATTTCACCGCGCGCCGGTAATCGTGACCATGCTCGAAGTGCATCGCCAATTCGGCGGCGACCTCCGAGGCGCGTTCGCCGTAAACCTCCTCAACGCGCTCGCCGATCAGTTGGTGCAGGCGCACGCGGCGACCGGCGGCCACGCGCTGGTAAACCACCTCTTGATAGAGCGTATGAATGAAGCCGTAGCGCGCCGTCACGATCCCGTTCGGCAGCGCGCATACGCCGGTCGTCCGAAGGAACAGGCGCCGCCGATCGAGTTCTTCGCACTTCTCCTCGACCTCGGTCAGGCCCTGCTCCAACCCGACGGCGATTGCGGCGGCTGGGAACTCGGCCCCGGCGACGGCCGCCACCTCCAACACGCGCTGCTGTCCCCGGTCGAGCCTCTCGATCTGCTTTTCGATCATTTGCCGAATATTTTCCGGCGCCGCCACTTCTAACTCGGCCAGCGCGACCGTCAATCGCGATTGGCCGTCGCGCTCCGCGATCAATCCTTCGGCCTGCAGGTAATCCACGGCGTTGACCAGAAAGAACGGATTGCCTTCAGTTCGCTCATGCAGCAACTCGGCGAACGCCGCAGGGAATTCGTGTTGCGGGAAGCGGCGGCTAAGATACTCGCCGATCGCCTCCTGACCCAAATATTCCAGCGGCAGTTCTTCACACTGCCGGCGCGCCTGCAACTCCTGCTTGACGCCTTTCAGCGGGTGATCGCTCAACGCCACTTCCACCGGGCGGTAGGTTGCGACGAGCAGCAACCGCGACGGTTTGCGCCGCCGCGCCAGGTACGAGACGAGATCAAGCGTCGAGTAGTCGCTCCAGTGCAAGTCTTCCAGCACGAGCGCGAGCGGCGTCTCACTGGTGAGCGCTTCGAGCGCCTCGGCCATCTCGCGCAGCATCCGTTCGCGCGTCGCGCCGATCACTTCTCGTCGCAAATTCTCACGGTCGGCTTCGTCGATCAACCAGGGCATTTGCTGCAGCCAGGTCGGCGCGTGGCGGCGCAACAACCCCACCAGACCCGCGCGCCCGGGCTCCTGACACAACCGCGAGACGGCCTCGAGCACTGGCAAATAAGCCTCGCCCGCGCCGTATTGTTCCAGACATTGTCCCTGCCCGACCCACACTGTTGAATCCCGCTTGACTCTTTGCAGAAAGGCCTCGACTAGCGTCGTCTTGCCGATCCCCGCTTCGCCGGTGACGAAGACCACCTGCCTTTCACCGCCCATCGCCCGCCGCAGCCAGCCTTGCATCTGCGCCAACGCCGTTTCACGACCCACCAGCCCCCTAACCGGCAATAACGCGGCTAGGCGATAGGCGCCGGAGAGTGAGAGAGGAGGAGAGGCGGAGACGGAGGGAGGGAGAGGCGAAAGAACTGAAAGATGTGGAGAGTTAGCCACTGGTCCCACCGTCCCACTATCTTTCTGTCTCTCCGTCCCTCCGCCTTCGATGATTCGCCCGATAAAGCGATAACCGCGCCGGTGCGCCGTCTCGATGAACTGCGGCGCCTTTGAATCGTCATCGAGCATCACGCGAATTTTCCTGATGCTGACCTTCAACACGCCGTCGGTCACGGTCGTCTCCGGCCAGACGGCCTCGATCAGTTCCTCTTTCGTCACCAGGCGACCCGGATTGCGGACGAGGTAGAACAGGACGGCGAATTCTTTGGGAGGGATGGCGATGGCTTGCTCGCCACGCCATAGACATTCATTGACGAGGTCGAGGCGGAAGTTTCCGAAGACGATTTGTTGTTCTGAAGGCACGACTCTTACCGATCCGTTACTGTGGCTTCGCTACAGGTTTATAATTCCACTGACGGATGTTGGTTATCAACGACGCATGATGAAGGTGTGGCAACGCGACTCGCCGCCTCAGTCTCAGGCCGTCTCTTCATGATCATGTTCCTCGCCGGCGCGCACCTCTGTCAATACCTGAGCTACAAATGCCAGCAATTCCTCGAGCGAGCGAAAACGCATAGCCTTGTAGGAAGTAATATGTTCCACCCGCCCCTGGCAAAGCCCAGTCTCAAAATCCGTTTCGGGTTGAAACTGGATCACGAAAGCTCCTTTGTATTTCCAGTCTTTCATCACGCACAAACAATAACCGCCGCCTGTCAGCTAAGTCATAAAGTTACAGTGAACTTTCGGTAAAGTTCTTGAATGTCATCCAACACCGTCGCAGGAGCATACCCAAGGCGCTGACTTGCCGGGCAAAGCGCTTCACCGAAGCTTCACCGTAACTTCACTGCTTGTTTATGACTCCGCTGATGGGCGCCGATTATCATCGGCATGTTGACGCTCACTGAGTTATTTCCGGCGTGAGGTAGGAGTCAACGCTGACGCGCCCTGCCGATCGCCAAGGCTGAATTGCGCGCAGGACGATGAGGTCCGGCGTGTCAATCAACATAATCAACATCATGGTAATCAATAATCAGAAGAAGGGAAAAATCATGAACATCCAGTTTAAATCAAACCTGCCAAACGATAGCGCGCCTGGCCGACTGACAGCGGGTACGCGCCAGCTCGGTAACCAGAGGCGACTTAGGTTAGCGCTTCTAGCTCTAGTCATAATCAGCCAGCTAACGGTTGGCGGTTCCAGAGTTTCAGCCCAAACCGAGACCCTCAGTCCGGCCGTGACCTGTCAGGAGGTTCGGCTGCCGGTCTCTCTTCAGGAGGGGCAACCTGCTAACTATGAAGTGGTCGGCAAGCTTTGCTCTAAACCGAATGGCAAGAAAGTAGTCCACCTATTACTCTCCGGGGCGACCTACGGCAACGTCTACTGGGACTTCCCGTTGCTGCCGGAGTTCTACTCGTACGTGCGATCCTTGACGAGCGCAGGATACGCTACGCTCAACATCGATCGCATCGGGATTGGCGAGAGCAGCCGTCCGCCGGCCGACCAGGTCACTATTCAGGCAAACGCATTTGTTGTTCACCAGCTCGTCCAGGCTCTGCGTGATGGTCGAATTGGTTCGTTCTCGAAGGTTATTCTGGTTGGTCATTCACTCGGATCCGGGATCGCGCTATCAGAGCAGGCTCAGTATGGTGATGCGAACGGGTTGATCCTGACTGGCTTTCTCCATGCGACGGGCCCGGGATTCGCGGAGGTTCCGACTCTCGTCTATCCGGCGCAGAATGACCCGCGCTTTGCCTCTCAGAACCTGCCGGACGGCTACTTCACGACTATTCCGGGCAAGCGGTCGGCATTCTATTTTACGCCTGTGGCCGACCCGAATGTCATCGCCCGCGACGAGCAGACCAAAGAGACCATCACTCTTGGTGAAATCAACACGTTTCCGCCGCTCGTGTTTTCGCCGACTGACGCGCAGTCGATCCACGTCCCGGTCCTGTTCGTGATCGGGAGCCGTGACAATGTTTTCTGCACGCCCCCCCAGTGCTCGGAGGCGCAGATCGAACCGAGTTTCTACCCTGCTGACGCTCGGGTGGAAGTCAGGGTGCTGCCTGGCACCGGACATGATCTGAACCTCCACTTCACTGCCCCGGTCTTCTTCGGGATCGCCCGCGAATGGTCAGATCGGCGTTTCGGGAATTAAGTTTCCCAATAGACGCCTGACTCAGCTAGATCAGAACACGCGACATTGGCGCAGTGCGGGGAGCGTAAGCGGTTTGACGCTCGGTGAGAGATCAGACTAGTAAACCGGGGTTTCGCTTACGCTCCCCGCGCATACGCTGGGCGTAACACATCAACTCATCGCAAGGCCGCGCGCTTGTGGCTCGCCCGGGCGAGAGCGCAAGCAAGCGTCCCTCAGATGGGTTAAAGCAGGAGAAGGAGGGCCATGGCTGCGACGCGTCTCCGGCGCGCGGACGCGTCGCGACAAAAGGCAAGAGGCGCGCCGAAATAATAACCAAATCAGGAGAAGGAAAATAAATGTTTCGCACTTTAATTCGACATTCACAACGACTGGCTTGGCTGACGCTGCTGGTGGCGATGGCCGCCGCCGCCGCGTCGGCCCAAACCTACCAGATCATTCAAACGGAGACATCGGCGGTCACCCAAAACCTGACGAGTACGAAGACCACCGTGCAGGTCGGCGGCAATCGGCTCAACCGGTTCTTCATGCATCGCGTCAAGAAGAACGTGCCCGCGCAGGAGCTTCGCGGCGCGATCCTGTTGCTGCCGCCGCTCGGCAGCGGTTTTCAGAATTACGAGGTCGGCGAAGACAATAATTACGACAACTCGTTCGTCGCCTTCTTCGCCAATCGCGGCTTCGATGTGTGGGGGTATTCGCAGCGGACGCAAGGGCTCGTGGCCGGTTCATGCGAGAGCGGCTCCATTGACTGCTCACCCATGGCCGACTGGGGATTGCAGACCATCGTTGACGACGTCGCCTTCATCCGCCAGCAGATCGGCCTGGCCCATCCCGGCCGAAAGCCGGTAGTCGGCGGACTCTCGCTTGGGAGCATGGCCTCGGTCGCGGTGATCAACGCGGCCCCGGACGATTACGCCGGCGCCCTGCTGATCGAAGGGTCGCTCTATGACGCCGACCCGCAGGTGCGCGCCATCAACCAAAACTTCTGCAACCAGTTCAACGCGCTGCTGGCCCAGGGCATCTTCTTCGACGGTCAACAACTTCCCGGTATCAAGGTGGTCGCCCAGTTGGCGACGGTCGCCCCTAACGACCCTTCGCCACTGCCCGGCTTCCCTCCGGGATTTACCAACCACCAGGCCTTTGTGGCGATCATAAGCACGCCGCAAATCTCGCCGACCTCCCCGCGCCCGGATTATTTCCTCGCCGCTGGCGATGCGCAGCAGGATCGCTTCCTTTTCATCAATGACTCGTTGATCCGCGCCAATATCGCGCAGTTCGTTGACTACGTCGCCATACGCACAGTCCGCGATGTCAACTGCGGCCTCGCGGGCGACCGCACTTTTACAAACAGCCTTCAAAACTTCAACGGTGAGGTGTTCGTCATCGCCGGCGGGCATGGGTTTGGCTCCGGCATGCTAGACACCGCCGATCTCATGACCTCGGCGCGGGTGACGATCAATTTCGTCGAGCCGTTCGGACATGTCGACCATTACTTTGCGACCTCACACCGGCGCTCCCTCGAAAAGCCGATCCTGGCGTGGCTGAAGCACGTGGTCGAATAACAAGGTGAAGAGGATAACCATGAACTATCGAGTCGTGTTTCACATTTGATGCCGGCTCAAGCTATGGGTTCTGCGGGCCGCGCCAATCGGGTCTGAAAAAGTATTTATTTCAGGGCAGCATCAAATGTGAAACACGACTTGATGCGCCTATGCCGAGAGCGAAGCAGCCGCCGGATTTGGGAGCCGTAATCGAGATCGCTGAAGTCGGCGGGCTACATCACCGCTACGAGCGACGAGCAGCTTGATGAAGTTATTGAAAATACAGGCCGGACGGAGTTTTGGCGAAACACAGGAACGTCTGGCCGATCGACCGTTGCTTGTTGATAAAGGCATCGAGGCTCAGAGAGCTTTCGTGATGAAGGGCGAGCAGAAACGAAGCCGCCGACGCCGTATAGACCGAATGGTCGAGCGTTGAGATCACTCCTACGCCGAGATTCATCCCAAATGCGAATAGAAACAGCATGACGCCGCTCAAGATTGCTGTTTCTCTGATCCGAAACCCAACGGCTAACAGTACGGCGAAAGATATCTCGGCGAAATCCACGGTCCGACCGATGATGGGAATCGCAGAACTCGGCAGAAACGGGTTAACTTTTGCCGTGTAATCGAGGAAGTTTGCATAATTACCCCAACCAACATATTCGCCCCACAGGCCGAAGCGGCTGGTTACCGATGAGAGATAGGAGGCAGCCAATGCCAGCCTCAAGAAAACAGTCAAATAGTTTGTCAGTCTACCTGTGGTAATTTGCATAGATGCCTCCTTTCGATATTTAGTCGACGAGATCAAGCGTCTCAATACCGTTCATCGTGCAGTACTGCCGATAAATCTCCATCAGCGTGTCTGCAGACACACTTCTCGTTACAGTATTGTCCGGTCCAAGAAATTCGACCGATCCGCTAACGGTGACGAATATGACGCAAGGGACTTCACCGACAACTCTCCACGAATCTACATTGCCGGCCGGCTCATAAACGTAGTCACCCGGCCCGATCAATTCGCCGCTGCACAATTCACGCCAGCCTTCAAGATTGAAAGCGTGAATCTCACCTGAATGACGATGCAACGGGATAATGGTTCCAGGCTCAATTCGAAGCAATTCTGCGAAGCCGCGATTACCGCTCAAGAATCGTAATGGTTTGAACGACTTTCCCTCTGCCAGCGGAATCCACGGGACCGCCGTCTGCGCCAGGTTCCGTGCTGGAAGAAATGGAACCACCCCGGCTTCATTGGGTTTCGCTGCGATACTATTCATATCATTTGGTCTCCTCCATAAATTTAGATGAGCCAAGCCTAGTGGTAAATTGGCATATGAACAACCTCCACTCTAACGAAAGTCCGGTAGTCCAATTCTGTTATACTTCGTGACCATGGATTTACAACTATCGATCATCGGAACGCGGAATCTGACTCGTCAGATCTATCGGCAATTGCGCGAGCGCATCCTTGATGGGCGGTTGAAGTCCGGCGACCGTCTACCGGCAAGTCGGGAACTGGCCGAGGAGCTTGCGGTTGCCCGCAAGACCGTCACCCACGTCTATGATCTGCTGATCAGTGAAGGCTTCCTGGAATCCCGACGGGGCTCTGGAACTTTTGTCGCTGCTGGTTCCGCCTTGCGCGCCAAACGGACCGATGTGGACACATCTCCGGTGGAGATTCCCGAACGATGGAATCGCTTGTCAGGTTTGCTCACGTCGCGCCGAAACTTTCCTTTCGATTTTAGGGTCGGGGTTCCTGACATCACCCAATTTTCGTTTCCTCTCTGGCGAAGCCTGCTTGGGAGTTGCGCCCGGCAGCTCTCCAAAAATGCGAGCACTTACGCAGAACCGCAAGGGGACGTGTCACTGCGAGAAGCGATTGCGAAGTACACCGGCTTTACCCGAGCGGTGGTCTGCAATTCGGAGGATGTCGTTATCACAAACGGCGCCCAACAGGCATTTGCCCTGATCTCCTATTTGCTCATTCGCTCTGGGACAGTCGTCGCCATGGAGCAACCTGGTTATGAAAGAGCGCGGTGGCTGTTCGAGGCTCACGGCGCCCGCATCGCGGAAGTCCCGGTCGATCACGAAGGGCTGGTCGTCGAGCGCTTGCCGCGCCGGGCAGAGCTCATTTACGTAACGCCATCGCATCAATTCCCGCTAGGCATCCGGATGTCGCTTTCGCGTCGGCTGGCGCTTCTGGAATGGGCAGCGAGGCACGGCGCCGCAGTTATCGAGGACGATTATGACAGCGAATTCCGTTTCGAAGCTCGACCGCTCGACTCGCTACAGAGCCTGGATCAGCAAGGAGTCGTCCTATATGTGGGAACTTTTTCCAAAGTCCTTTTCCCAGGCGTGCGGATAGGATTCATCGTAGCGCCTAAGCCAATTCGCCACGCGCTGGTCGTCGCCAGGCAACTCACAGATTGGCATGGACCACTGCTGACCCAGGCCACACTGGCCAGGTTCATTCATGAAGGACACCTCGCCCGCCACATCCGAAAGATGCGCCGTATTTATGCGGAGCGGCGGCAAGAACTTATCCGTTGTCTGCAGGAATCGCTCGTCGAATCGCTCGACCTGTGGCCGAACGTGGCAGGGTTGCATATTGCGGTCAGCTTAAAGCGTGGCCTCTCCGGAGACGCAGTGGCCGAATCTGCCATGAGCATTGGCGTGGGCGTGGAGTCTCTCGGGAAGTACGGTCTCGCGCTGGGATATAGTCTGATCGATACCGGCCAGATCAAGGAGGGCGTTAGGCTGCTTATGAAAACCATTAACACTGCCTGAAACGACAATGATCGATTTCTAGCCAGGAATGGGATGACCTATCCGATAGAGAGCGTTAGATTCCGGGGGGGCATGCGACAACACTTAGCATTTGTTGTCACATCACGAGTTTGGACAAAGCTGATCGAGACCGAAAAAAAGCGGGGGAGATTTGCGCCAGACTGGCCAGTTCGATCAACACCTGTGGTCAGGGATCAACACCGCCGGCGCCGCCTTAAGCCATAGACCGGGAGGGACATCATGCGAAGCCATTTCTATCTTCTTGATATGATGGCTCTTCGACTATCTCCCCCGCTTTTTTTCGGTCTCCATCAAGTGACGGGCGAGCTTCGCGCGCAGGAAGAGCCTCTGGGGCGCCCGGTTGTAGTCGTTCAGTTGACTGAGAGCGCCCGGGTTTAGGGTAATTGCCTGCAATTCATCTTTCGATTTCTTGCCGCTTCGGGAACATCTTTTCGTCATTGCGCATCTTCTCACCGATCTTTTTGGCCAGGTATTCGGCGACACTGCGTTTGCCGAAGTTGGCGTCCCGCCGATGCTCCGAGACGGCGTAAGCCACTACTCTGGTTTTCACATTGATGACCTGAATGCCCGCCTCGACCGTCGGCAGGCCGGTCCCGAAGATGATCTTGGCCCATCCCGCCTTCTGGCTCTCGCTATTGCCGACGATCTCGAAATCGGCCTCCTCACGTTTGCTGACTACCAACAACGGCGTCTTCTTCTTGGCCAAGGCGGCGATGAGATAAGTCTCGAACCCCTCCATCGGCGCGACGAAAACTTTCGAGCCGCTCGGGATTAGGGTCTCTGAGTCGGCCGCTTTCCGGTCGGTTGCGGCGGCCTGTTCGTTCGCTGTGGTGGATTGCGCTTGCGCGACAAGCGCGACAGCCCAGGTCAAAATACAGAACAAAAAAATTCTCGCGAACTTATTCATATTCACTCCTTTTGTTTTGGTTTCCCTCACTTCTGATCGAGCATCAACTGCGCTCACCTTCTAAAGCGCAAACGCCGCGCGGAACATGACACGACGAGAAAAATTTCGACCTGCGCAGTAGGGCTGGGAGGGGAGCAAAAAGGGCAAAAAGTTCTTTTAGCCCTTCTTGCCCTTTAACCCTTTTTGCTTCCCTCTTCACAATTCCTTCGCATGACTGCTATCACGGTAGGGTAATGGAATTTTCTCAGGTGATGTGCTAGCTTTGCGCGGTTAGCGGTTTAACTCAGCATTTCGGTAGCAGTCATATGGCGACATCCTCTACACACGAAGTTACGCAATTGCTTCTGGCTTGGCGCCAAGGCGACGAGGCGGCGCTCGACAGATTAATTCCACTGGTCCATCGCGAGCTGCATCATCTGGCCAAGCGTTATATGAGGCGCGAACGCGCTGGCCATACGTTGCAAACCACGGCTCTGGTCAACGAAGCATACCTGCATCTGGTTGATTGCGGGAATGTGCAATGGCAAAACCGCGCGCATTTCTTTGCCGTAGCGGCGCGGGTGATGCGACAGATTCTGGTTGATTACGCGCGAGGGCGACGTTCCGACAAGCGCGGCGGCCAGGAGCTCCATGTCGCGTTGGATGAGGCGGCCGAGGTTCCACAAGCGCGCAGCGTCGATCTAATCGCGCTCGACGATGCGTTGCAGAGTCTGGCCCGGATCGATCTACGCAAAAGCCGGGTGGTCGAGATGCGTTTCTTCGCCGGCCTGACTCTCGAAGAGATCGCAGAAGTATTCAAAGTCTCCTCTCGAACGGTGAGCCGCGACTGGGAGTTGGCGCAGGCCTGGCTCTACCGTGAGATGAGCAATCGATGAGCGTTGTCATGACTACTGAACGGTGGCGGCAAATCGAGCGGCTCTTTCACGCCGCATTGAACTGTGACGCCAATCGGCGCGCAGAGTTTCTCG
>Ga0111538_10007926_pt1 | contig 14277 bp, 14 predicted proteins | sample SoiMethybrSBSTD1_FD_79669 | JGI IMG/M metagenome (GOLD analysis project Ga0111538, IMG submission 79669) | Bulk soil microbial communities from a Populus tree surrounding site in Tennessee, USA - Soil MetaG P. TD hybrid SBSTD1 (version 2)... | ecosystem: Environmental > Terrestrial > Soil >... | reverse complement strand
GGTGTTGTGAGTATTCCACACGGTTGGGGTCACGACCGGCCCGGCAACCGGCTGTCCGTGGCGCAACAACATCCGGGTCAGAGCATCAACGACCTGACAGATAACCAGTCGATCGATGCTCTGTGTGGGACGGCGGCGTTTAATGGGACGGTGGTAACTGTCTCCGCCGTTTGATTCACAGGATGTACAAGATGTTTCAGGATTAACAGGATTTCATCTTGTCCATCCCTGTCAATCCTGTCCATCGTGTAAAACTATCCCCTCTGCGCAAAGATTCCCGAAAAAGCCCCGCGGTGCGCATAGAACACAATAAACCAGAGCGCGGTCACCAAAACTGCCATCCCCATGCCGACGGGATTCAGCAACAAGTGATACAGAAGGATGTTCACAATCACTGGTCCAAGTAACACCAGTCCCAGCGCCACGTAACGGTTCACAAGCAACAGCGCCCCGCCGACAATCTGTAACACCGCCACAACCCACAAGTAGTGCGACTGGAACAGTGCGCCGATGAATTGTCCGGCGAGACCTGTTGGCGGCGGTCCCATCGGGATGAACTGCAGGAATGCGTTCAGCCCGAACACCACGAAGATCAGCCCGAGTAAAAGACGCGCAATCAAAGCTGCTATTCTCATCTAATTCTCCTCCGATGCCATTCAGTTCTGGGCTATCTCACCCATCTTTCCATTTTGATAATCTTCAACCGCCTGAAAAATCTCCTGCTTCGTGTTCATAACAAATGGTCCATAGCGAGCGACGGGTTCGTTGAGCGGCACACCACCGATCAATAGAACATCGAGACTCGTAGTCGCATCAACAGGATTCTCGATTCGCACCTGGTTACCGTCTGGTGCAAACAACACCATCTGACCGTCTTCACCTCGCTCACGTTCGGAACCGAACAACCCGCCGCCATCAACAACGTAGGCGAAGACGTTGAAGTTAGCCGGCACTGTTTGCGTCACCACTCCGCCCGGTTTGATCGTGTAGTGCAGGTACATGATCGGCGTGCGCGTCTCAATAACGGCCTTCTGGCCCATTGCCTCACCCGCAATCACCTTCACAGTGACGAGACCGTCCGTCGAAGTTACCTTCGGAATCTGTGCGTTTGGGATCTCCTGGTAGCGTGGCTTAATCATCTTGTCGCGCTTTGGCAGGTTTACCCAAAGCTGGAACCCGTGCATTCGTCCGCCCTTGCCCGCGAATTCTGGACTCGGCATTTCGGAATGAACGACACCCGAGCCGGCAGTCATCCACTGCACGTCGCCCGGCGTCAGACGTCCGGCATGTCCGCGAGAATCCTTGTGCTGCATCTCGCCTGACAACATGTAAGTCACCGTCTCGAAGCCACGGTGCGGATGATCGGGTGCGCCCTTCGCCTGGTTTGGACCAAGATCCATCGGTCCCATTTCATCCAGCAATAAAAACGGATCAAATTCTGAAAACTGCGGTTTTGGAAACGGACGCCGGACTAAGAAGCCCGCGCCTTCCAATGTTTCGATACTATTCACGACACCCGCAACTGCGCGCGGGTTCGTCTTCACTTCACTAACCATTGATTGATACTCCTTATTCGAGGCGACCTGCCGCCTCATAACCAATTTTCTTCAATAGGCGGATGAGCGTTTCGCGTTCGGCCCGGTTTAGGGACGCTGCGGCGAGTCGCTCCATGTCCGACGCGTGATCGGCATAGACGCGCGTAATCAGTTCCCTGCCGTCTTTGGTCAGGTGCACGATTCGCGCCCGCCGGTCGGTGCCTGATGAACGTCGCTCGACCAGACCTTTCGACTCGAGCCGGTCAACGGCAACGGTGATGGAGCCACTCGTCAGCAGCACTTTCTTTCCGATTTCGTTGATCGGCAGTGGACCTTTGTGCAACAGGGCTTCAAGAACGGCGAAGTCGCTGCCGCACATCTCCGACTCCGCGATGCTGTTTTCCGCGTACGTCTCAACCGCGCGCGCCGCCTTCCACAACACCAGAAAGACATGAACGCCACTACCACCCTTCAACGACTGCTCTTTGCTTGTGCTCATCCTCAAAATACCTTGACATCAAGATACTTTAGTTAGAGCTGTTCGTCAAGAGGAGGGCGCAAGGGTCCACTCCTATTGGGCTTTTTGTGCCTTTTTGTGGCTCAAGAATAGTAGTGCGGCTCCTAATAGTCCACACGAGATGGGATCGCTCACCGTCCACCACCACGGCATGCCCGAGGTGAGATCAATCAGCAAGAAGACTGGGGCGGCCAGCAAAAACGCAATGGCGTTGAACACCACGAACGGATGGAAGCGCGCGACGTCACTGGCGATCAACCATAAAGAAAGCCCGTGCACGCCGTAGGTGTAGGACGCCTGGCGGATCATGAACATGAGGAGCGGCGCGTCAGGCATCTTCTGGAGTCCAAGCCACGCATTTGAGAACTCCATCCACGACCGCGGCATCACCACCGCCACAAATGCGAGTATCTCCACCGCACCTGCAAGCCGCAATAACCACACGAGGAGACGCTGACGGTTCATAGTGCTTCACGTCTAAAGCTTAATCTCGCAAACTAAAGAGATACTTCCTTTTTTGAGGCTCTGCGTATTGAAAAGCTCGCTTTCACCATCGAGCGCCTTAACCAGTGTTCTGCGCGGCACTTCCGTGTTGCTCGCCACCTTTCCATGTTTGTCTTTCATCGTCGACATAAACGACTTGAGCCGGCGCTTGTCAGTCTTCTTTGTGGAGCGATTCTTAAAGCCATTCCACAACGTCTTCGGCGTGGCATTGCGACTGCCGTGGTGTCCGACTTTGTAGACGTTGACGGTGGAAAGCAGGCGTCTGATCGCGGGCTTACTCAACGCGTACGACCAGTTTTCGATCTGCGCGTCGCCGGGAAAGAGCAACTTCTTTCCGTTCACCTCAAACAACAAAATCAAACTCGTATTGTTCATCACCTTGTCGAGCGCCCTTACGATCCCGAGTAACTGTTCGCCTCGGATCGAACTCAGACGATCGATAAACCAGCGCGTATATGCCGGACTCGTCGTATAGGTCTTCGCACGACGAAAGATGCGCGCCTCCGGCTTCAGTACAAACTGGTTCGCGAGGGCTTGAAACATCCAGAATTCATCCTCGTCTTTACTGCGTTGGATCTTGATCTCGCTCGACTGTTTCAGCGTTGGTGGGCCAAGCACGGTCGTCTTTACCCCGGGCAACACTCTTTCTAAACCGGATTTCGCTCCGAAGTTCAGGTAATAGTTTTTCTTGCCCATTTGCATGAGGTTCTCTACCGCCGAGAGATTGCTCAAGTTGTCGTCGCCCAGGAATGTGATCTCCCGCTTGAGAGTCGGACCCAGTGACTTCCGCCGTTGCGCTTCCGTCAGTATCGCCGCGGAAATCGCGTGCATGTTGCCGAGGGCTGCAACAAACGCCTTGTTCGATGTCATTCCATTTGGTGCTTGTTTAGCATCGACGCGGGCTTTCGGATGTTCGGTCCATGGTTGCAGGACCACGTCAGGCTTACACGACGCAATCAAGTCGCCTGAAGCTGTGCCTTTCTTGTTGGTAGCAAAGCCACTGATGTGATCCTTATGACGGTGAGTGGCAACCACGGCGTGCAGTTTTCCGTTACATTGTTTCTTGATGTCCTGCGCCACTCTCAGCATCAGGTTCTCGCCCGCGTTCTTCGGCTGACCCGTACTCCCGAAATCGATCAGTACGTGACGATCCTTGTTCGTGCCGGGGTAATGAAAGGTGAGTAAAAAGCAGTCGCCAAAACCTACCTGATAGCTGCGAATCGTCAAGCTCTTTGGTTTTGAGGTTGCCATCGTTTACCAATCCTCCCTGGAAAATGAGGTCAACGAAGTGGCGCGTTGTCGGTGAAGGCTCGCAAAGTTACGAAACGACGCCGGGTTTCTGTAGTAGCCGTAGCCCCAGAGATATTCGAGGCGCTGCGACTGCCGCTCGCCGTCGTCCAGTCGATTCTCGATGTGAAATTTCAGTTTTCCGTACTCGTCGAAGATGAGTGTGCCACCTCCTGTAAGACGTATCTCCTGCTCGTCCGGCATATCATCCGGCACAGTGATCTTCAGGTTTTTCTGCTTCTTCAGTTCGCTGGCCTGCATTTCGAGGATCTGCATGTATTCGGCGACAGTTTCACGCAGCGCAAAACCGTCCGGCCCAATACGAAGACATGGTCTAACCGAAAGCACGCGGCTGTAGGCGTTCTCAAAGAACTTGAACGCTCCACGATTGTCCCAAATGAAACGAAAGACTTCGTCAGGGTCTCGCTGCAACGATTCGAAGTGAATGCGGTCATTGTTAATGTGACCTTCGGGACCCAGCCAAATGCCCGGATCGCTCGGAGTGCCTGCCGACCTCGGCTTAATGCCATAACTGATGAAGCTCTTCCTCAGAGTGTCTCTGAACTGGTATTTCGAATCGTTCGGATTGATCTCCCTGTCGGACGTTAGGATCGCACTCAGAAAATCGCAGAACTCGAGATTAACCGGCGGCGCATAGTCCAATGCGCGGATCACCATCGTCAGCAGGTAGTCGGCAACCGACGCTCCTTCTTCAATCACACGACCACGATCCAGGGCGCCGGGTGCGATCTGGCCGAGTGCTTCCAGCCGCTTAACCCATACACTCAGAAAGGCGTTCATCACTGCGGCAACGAGAATCTCACCGCGGCGGTGAGGTTCTTCGAATTCCGTTTGCTTGATGTAATCGCGTGATGGGACCAGCTCCACGGAACGCCGCAACACATTGCCGCGAATTGCGGGTAGCTCCTGGCCCATCTCTTTTGCAAGTCCCAGCAACATCGAGTTGCGCAGCTCTTTGATGGTGAGCAGCTTCTTGTCAATTCGACTTCGGTCGCGACGCGGAGCGTTAATATCAATCAGCGTTTCGACAATTCCGGTGAGTGAAAAAACTGACAGCAGCGCCACGATATCCGCAAATCCCTCGTGGAATGCGGCCTGCTCCGGTGACGATGGATCCGTGTAACGTTCCCGCAAACCATCGAGCAGAGCGTGCGTTGTTTCATGAGCAACAATATCGTGCGACAGACAGCAGTAGACCATTCCCTTACGACCCGGGAAGTAGCCAAACAGGAGTGCCTGATCGCGCTCTGAGTAAAATGCATTTGCGTCTGCAAAAGCGTGCGGAGCAACTTTGATTTGATGACTGTCGAAGTGCCAGCTAACGCGCCTGCTGAGTGCGAATTCAAATCTGGCCAGAATGCGCATCACGATCGCATAAGTATTCTGCGCATGAAAATTTGGATCGGATAACAGCTTGCCGTCTTTCGCGCGTCTAAATGGATCCGCGTCGACGCCGTTTTTTAATGAAGGATATGTGAGAGGCTGGTAGAGAGTCGAAGTCGAAGAATCGAAATCGACAGTGTGGACTCGGTAACCCCATGGTCCGGGTTGCAGCTCTTCGGCAGGAATCTCCACTTGGGTTCGGAGTATTTTCCCGTTTATCTTAACGCTCGGATCCTGGGCGATGATCGTAAGTTTGCGTGTGCGAAGCGGCGGAACCGTCATTATCGACACTCCTTCTGCCTATGAGGATCAGAACTGCGGAATGTATCCATGTTGGTTACTGCTGTCAATAAAAGATCAGATCTGGTTTTAGCTCGACTCCACAATCAAAAACTGACGTCACCAGGGTTTGAAAAACCTGTTGACGTGGTGCGTTGGTTGGGCGCGGTGCAGGCACAGGACTTTAACGCGGCCAAGTGGGCACTTGCGCTCAGAATGCGTAAAGCGACCGACACGACTGTCGAAACGGCCTTTAATACGGGCGAGATACTCCGCACACATGTTATGCGTCCAACGTGGCATTTTGTTGCGCCTGAGGATATTCGTTGGTTGCTCCAGTTGACTGCGCCGCGGGTGAACCTGAGGGCTGGTCCAAACTACCGTAGGTTTGAACTCGATGCGGCGGTCTTCAAGCGGTCCAACAAGATCTTTGCGAAAGCGCTGGGGGGTGGGAAACATCTGACACGCCCGGCACTAAAGTCGCTGCTGATCGCGGATGGAATAGATGTGACGGATCCGGTGCGGCTTGCGCACATTCTCCTGCGTGCCGAACTCGATGGTGTTATTTGCAGCGGCCCACGAGTGGGCAAACAGTTTACGTACGCGTTGCTCGAGGAACGAGCACCCGCGTCGAAGACTCTCGATCGCGACGAGGCGTTGGCCGAACTCACGCGGCGCTATTTTAGAAGTCATGGACCCGCAACGTTGCAGGATTTTGTTTGGTGGTCAGGGCTAACGGTTGAAGATGCGAGGCGAGGCATGGCGCAAGTTGGGACTCCACGCCCTGCGCGAACCAAACAATCGCGGAACTCAGCTCACCTCCTGCCCGCCTTTGACGAATACTTTGTTGCTTACAAAGACCGGCAAATACTGGCAGGCTCCTTAGCAACGTGGGATCTGCTCGGTCCAACCTTTATTATCGATGGGATCGCAGCCGGCAGGTGGAAACGTACAAACTCGGGCACAATCGAACTCAATCCGTCGAGAGCCTTAAATAAGTCGGAAAAACTCGCTCTCCAGGAAGCTGTCGATCGATACGTAAGCTATTTGGGTGATATCTCTCGACGCAGATAGAAAAGCAGATCGGTTGATGGTGGATCGATGCCGAGTTGTCGGATCATGCCGACGATCTGCCCACGATGCATGGTCGCGTGATTGACGACGTGCTGCATCTGATTGATCAGCGGCATTGAACTCGGGTCGCCGCTAAGAAGCTTGAATGGCAGATCCGCTGCCAGTCGCTCTTCATCCAACTGTAAAACAAGCTGCGCGCGGTCATTTATAAGGTTGGTCCAACGATCTTTCAAGACGGCCAGATCCCCGCACGACTCAGTTGACCAAAGCGACCAGGCCTCAGCTTTCGCCGGCGAACGTCCATTCCAACGCTCCAGCCAGATCCATTCCGCACCGGCCATGTGCACGAGGGTCCCAAAGATCGATTGGTGACTAATGCCAACATCACGTCGCAGGCTCTCGTCCGGCAGTTTGTTCGCCGCATCCATAGCCAGGTCGTTGGCCCATTCCGTGTAGTCCAAAAGATTTCTGATGTCCGTTAGGTTCATGATTCTCCCGACATGGTTAGACAGGATTTGCTAATCCTGTCCATAAAGACCTCAGAATACAAGCGTTTGAATGGAATGCGGCGGGCTATTCACTTCCGCGGCATCACCACTAACCCACAACCAATACGCAGCCGGTTTGTCGCTCGGATTCATGACCACTACAGCCACCTTGCCATCCGGATTCAGGAACGCTGTCGACAGCAATTGACTGCGGCTCGGCGAGCTCGCAATTCTCTTCGCCCCTGGCTTGATGAATTTCGAGAAGTGCCCGATGTAGTAATACGAACTCAAGTACGTCAATTCGCCGGTCTTAGTATCCGCATGCACCGGAGCGAAGCAGAAGTTCGCCACATGGTTTGGACCACCGCGTTCGTCGAGCAGAATATTCCAGTCAGTCCAACCAACCGTGCCGTTGTTGAAGTCGTGAATCATCGACCGCCCGTACTGTTCGCCAAACTTCCATTCTCCCAGCCTCTTCGGATCGAACGCGTCGACACACCCTTCCGTAAAGATCAAATGCTTGTCGGGAAAGACCTCGTGGACCAGCCGCACGTTGTCAAACATCGGATCGCCGCCACTCCACGGTTCATACCAGTGATAGCCAATCCCCCAGACAAACTTCGCCGCCTTCGGATCTGCCAGGAGCGTGCTGACTCTTTGATAGATCAGATCGCGATTGTGATCCCAGGCAATGATCTTCTTATCGCCCAGTCCTGCTCGGCTCAGCGTTGGCCCCAGATGGTTTTTGAGAAAATCTCTTTCTTCCTCAGCCGAGTAAATACACGACTCCCACTTCTGCGTCGCCATCGGTTCGTTCTGAATCGAGAGCCCCCAGATCGGTATCCCTTCTGCCTGATAGGCCTTAATGAATTTCGCGTAGTAGTTGGCCCACGACTGGTAAAACTCGGGTTTCAGTTTGCCGCCGTGCAGAATGTCGTTGTTGTCTTTCATGAATGCCGGCGGGCTCCATGGACTGGCGAAGATGTTGAGTTGACCTTTTGTGGCCGCCAGGATTTCCTTGATGAATGGGATGCGATACTGCTTGTCGTGCGCAACACTAAACGACTTTAATTCTTTGTCACCTTCGTCGACGTAGGTGTAACTGCCGCTCGAGAAATCACAACTGTGAATGTTAGTGCGCGCGAGCTTGTAGCCGATGCCTCGCTCTTCATGGAAATGTGCATCGATGAATTCGCGTTGTTTCTGTTTCGGGAGTTTGGCAAACGTTTCGGCAGAAGCGTCGGTTAACGCTCCTCCGATCCCGAGGAACGTTTGAAATTGCCGGCCCGGATCGACAAACACGCAGATCTGAGTTTCTTTCGGCTGGCCGGCGGAGTTAAACCCGACCGTGTCCGTCAGTTTCAGTCTGTGATCGGACTTTTCGGCTGTGGTGTAGACCGTCACTTGTTTTGCGACGGCGGAATTCGATTCGAATGGAAGCAGGTCAGCGCCGTACTTATGGCCCAACGCTGCGGCCGATGACGCGATCAGGAAGTTGCGGCGGTCGATTTTCATTGAGGGATTTTACACGAAAAGTCGGTTGGACAGGATTTGCAAGATTGTCATGATTGACCAGATGCATCTTGTAAATCCCGTTAATCCTGTAATCCTGTAAAAAGACTGACTCGAGCCTGAGCACTCACCGCCAATTCTTTACTCTCTTCCAATCAGCCTGCAAGTTCCATTTCAAACCTCGGCACAAGAGAATCGGACGGTTTTCGTAACGATAGGCGTAGGGGTTTGCGAGAGTCGCGGCAACTGTTACCGACTCGAACTGTTCGCGTGCTTCCCTTTCGGTGCCGCCGAGCAGAATCACGATGTCGCCGGTGTACTGGCGTGGTCCCCACAGAAAATAATTCTGATGTCCGCTGATTGCTTTTGGCAATCCATACTGTGGACCAAAGAAATCGATCGCGGCTGCCTGGCCGTAGTTGCTCCCAAAAATCGCGGCCCGCTGTTGCTCTTCGGGTGTGAGCGAATGATAGACACCCGCCACAGCCGCGACCATTCCGGGCCAGGGAAACTCGTCCGCGTAATACTGCGGCAATGTCTCACCAACAAAACTGCGCTCAGTCTTTGGCACTTCGAAAGGCAGGTGCGACTGGTAGCGGAGAAACGTCTCGATTGGCAATACAGGCAACACCAATGGCAACAGTGGAATCACGCCGAGCACCAGCCAGATAAAAGACGCCGGTCGCAAAACTGTCCGCAACTTCGGCCGCACCGAAACCAATCTCTCTGTTGCTACGCCTCCTGCTGCGAACAACATCACATACGCCGGGGCAGAGTAGTAATCCTTTCCATGCGTGATCATGAAGAGCGCGATCGTGACCACAAACGAAAAGCCGAAGTTGCGGTAATCCTTCGCGTCGCGCGAAAAGAAGTAGAACAACAAACCGCCGAACCAGAAAGGAAAGCTCACCGGGTTCAACATCAGCACCTGCTGCAAAAGATACATGCCCGGCGAAAGAATGACGTCTTTTCCCGTGGCACGAATGTTTCGCATCAGCTCGAGAAAGGGCCAGTGATTTTGAACATTCCAAATCAGGTTTGGCGAGAAGATCAGTAGAGCGATTGCGCCTCCGAGCAAGATCCACGGTGTAAAAAGGAGAGTGCGCTGGCGTGTTAACAACAGTCCGGCGAGTAACGCTGCCGCAAAGAAGACGATCGAGTATTTGTTCAGCAGTCCGACACCCGCAATCGCACCAAATGCGAGCCAGAGTTTTGGATTCGCCGTGTTGATGAGTCGAAGGACGACATAAGCAAGTCCACCCCAGAACAACGGTTCGAGGCTATTCATCGCGAACTGGTGATCGATGATCCACCAGACACCCGGTGTTGCTGCGAGTGCGGCGGCTAAAACAGTTCCAAATCGCCCGCCGCCGAGTTCGCGTGCAAACGCAGCCGTGAGGATGATTCGTAATGCGCCTGCTAGCGCCGGCCAGAAGAGCAAAGCCGGTAGTGAAGTGCCAAGGGTATGACGAGCAACCCAACCAAGGACGGCGATGAGTGGTGGTTGATCTACGTATCCAAACGCGAGGTGTTCGGAGCATGCGAGGTAATACAAAGCATCTCGGAAATATCCGTATCGCGTTGAAGTAAGCAGATGTAAGGTGAAGTAAACGAACGCAATCACATACACCGGCAGCAGCGAGGGACTCTTTGTGTTGGTGGTCATCCGATTAATGAGTTGTGTAAAACTCCAAGGTGGCCTTAGTCATCGCAACGACTCTTTCGCGAAGCTCTGGTGGTTCGATGACTTCAAGATTTGGACCAAATGATACTGCATACTCACATGCCATTTCCTCAACGTCGAAACCGACACGGACTTTTCTCCAACCGCGAGCATCAGTCTCCTCAGTCTCATTGACGCGTGCGAAGCGTCCTGCAAAACGCAGACGCAAAATGACCGCAGGTGAGACCCAGAATGTTGCAAGGTAATTCGGCACGTTTGCCTTGAATGTCGACGCTGATTGCTCCCAGTAGCCTGCGAGATTGAAGTCCGTAGGAATCGGAGCGGGCGCGTTTAGAATTTCCGCCTGTGCGATTCGTGAGACGCGATAACTCCGCACGCTTTCATCGACAGATGCCACGAGATACCAAACGCTACCTTTCGCAACTAAACCAAGTGGGCTGAGCAAACGCTCGACTGGTTCACAATGCGCTCCGCGTTCGTACTTGATATTGAGTTTGCGCTCCAGCCAAAGAGCTTCCTGCAAGACAGGGAGAAACGGTACGGCTTCCTCGCGTCTGGACCAGCCGCTGACATCGATGTGGATACGTTGTCTCGCTCGTTCCGCTCCTTGTCGAAACGCGGTTGGTAGTGAGGCGAGTAGTTTTAGCTGCGCACCGTCGGCTGCTTTTTCAAGGTGCAAGTCTGCGAGTAACTTCGTAGGCTTGGTGACGAACAGCGATTGAATCTCAGCTTCGGTGAGTCCGGTGAGTGTTGTTCGGTATTCACCCAGCAACGACCAGCCACCGCCGAGGCCACGTGCCGCGATAACGGGAATGCCGGCGCCGCTCAACGCTTCCATGTCGCGATGGATCGTTCTCTCGGAGACTTCCAGACGCGAAGCAAGATCGCGCGAGGTCATTTGGTGATGGGCCTGCAACAGCAGAACTATCGAGAGTAAGCGATCCGCTCGCATGGACGAATTCTATCCCACAAATATGACAAAGGGTGTCATGAAATTGCGCGTAAACTCCCCAAAATACGGCGAACGTACTGTAGGGGCGGCCCTCCGTGGCCGCCCCTTGCCGGATATTCAACTTTTGGCGGTTCACTGTTTGCCGCGCGAGAGGCGGCGATTCTTTCGACGGCTAGTTAATTCCACGGAGGGGCGGCCACGGAGGGCCGCCCCTACAATTACGCCCAATCCGGGAAGGAGATTTGAAATGCGCAAGGTCACGTTTGGAGGAGCCAACAGTCTCGACAACTTCTTCGCTCGCAAAGACGACTCAGTCGACTGGTTGCTTTGGTGCAAAGAAGTGCAACAGATAATGAAAGACTACTGGAAGAATATTGACACCGTGGTGATGGGCCGGCGCACGTATGAAGTTGCGATGAAGAATTACGGAGACGCGGGCAGTGGTCCAAGTGTCAAGACTTACGTCTTCTCGCGAACGATCAAAAAACGAAGCAGCAAGAAGATAACATTCGTCGCTGAAGATGCCGCGGAATACATAAAGCGGTTGAAGGAAGAAAAAGGCAAAGACATCTGTGTACTCGGTGGCGGAGTGTTGGCGAAGTCTCTCTTTGAAGCAGATCTGATCGACGAGATCGGATTCAATATTCATCCCGTATTGCTTGGTTCCGGAATTCCGATTTTCTATGAGATGTCACGGCAGATCGATCTCGAGTTGACGAAGTGTCAGCAATTATCAAATGGCTGTGTGATGGTTACTTACAACGTGAAGCATACGTAATTACATACAGGAAATTCCTGATGTCTTCTTTATAAAAATCCGTGCTTGTCTGTGGTGGTTTGCGTGTAGTATGTGCGGCGGTCACAGAGGGCAGGACCACGCGCAAAGATCATTGCCAAGCGAAAATCCTCGCGTTAACCTCGGCCCTTAACGAAGATGAGCCTAGCCTCGCCCAAGCTGATGCCGGCGAATACTCATATCCGTGTGACAGTTTGTGGGAAGTACCTAAGGTGAGAGCGGCAGCACGATTCTGAAGCCGAACTACCGCTCTCGGCGGAACGCATTGGCAACACCCACATTTTGCCTCCGGGCATGCGCTCCGAGTCTGTCTAAAATGGAAAGGAGCAAGTGTTGATTAAGGCGCGAGGTCGAACCCGCTAGTGAGTAGCGCCCGACTAGTTCGGGCGTTTCGGGTGTCCTCCGAGTCGGCGCGCAGTGTAAGTGAAAATACACATAAATTCAAGAGCGCATCTTCGTCGGGAGTCATGGCCTGATGGGACGGGTGCGCCGAAACAAGCCGTTAAGGCTAAGCCACAAGTTGTTGGCGATCAGAAAGCGTCTAAGAATGAGCCAAACTGAGATGGCGCGGGCGCTCGAGCTAAAGGTGCATTATTCCGCAGTTTCGAATTTTGAACTTGGGACACGCGAACCGGATCTGCTGATTGTGCTGCGTTATGCCCGTCTCGCAGGTGTGTCGATGGAGACGATAGTTGACGATCAGATGGAAATACCCGAGGAAAGTTAGCCACGGATGAAAGCGGATTTTATTTCGGATACGGTGCGCGGATCGGACGGCCTGGGTAGGTTCCGGGTTGGAGTTCACTATCTTTCACAACTAGAACGCCGTTTACTAAAACGAACTTGATACCGTCTGCGTATTTCGCGGGTTCCTGGAAAGTTGACCGATCGATTATCGATTGCGGATCGAAGATTGTGAGATCCGCATCAGCGCCGATTCGAATACGCCCTTTATTCCTCATCGATGGTACTCGTCGTTCCAGCCGTTGTGCGGGCATCAGCGTCATCTTGGTGAGCGCTTCCATCAGAGTGAGCGTCTTTTTTTCTCGCACATAATTTCCCAGCACTCTTGAATACGTTCCCGCCGTGCGCGGATGTCCCTTACCTTTTTCGAGAATGCCGTCACTCGCGATCATTGTCAGCGGACTCGCGATCGCTGTATCAACGACTTCTTCCGTCATCGAAAAAACTGCCACCATGCCGCCCGTCTTCCGGTAACGATCGAAACTCTCTTTGGTAAGACGTTCTCCGGTGGCAGCCCATTGCAGATCTTTGTAGTCGATGTTGAAAACTTCCTGCCAGCCTTCGTCGAAGATTGCGGACTTGATATCGGTCATTCCGGCGATGTAGGGATAACACTCCGTGGTCACGTCGAGCCCGCGCGACTTTGCTTCAGCGATCATTTGCAGCAACTTCGGTGTTGCTGGTCCACCCGTACTTTGAATGTGTACGACGTGCAAGGGTGCTCCGGTGATTGCAGCAGCCGAGATCACTTCTTCAAGCGCTTGAATACTGCTGCCGGGTTCTTTCACTCCTGCGTGTCGCATGTGAACGTGACACGAGGCGCCATATCTTGCTGCGACACGAAACATCTCAAGGATTTCCCAACGTGAGGCATTAGGTGTGTATTGAATTCCGAATCCCACCGCCACAGCGCCGCGCCGCAAACCATCTTCCAGGCGCTGCTTCATCTCGTTGATCTCTGCATCCGTTGCCGCGCGTCGCGCAGCATCGCCCGTGGGAAGAAACGTGACCGGCTCGTGCATCGCAGCCATGCGCGCTGCGAGATGTCCCGCACTCACACCGTAATTGATTAACGACTTCTGCTCACGTTGCGCATACCAGGCATCTACATCGCCCGTTCCGACTTCGAGTTCGAGGGCCGTGGTCACACCGTCCCTTGCTTTGAAGCGATAATTCTCATCGTCCTGGCCGTGCTGGTGAAGATCGATAAACCCCGGCGAAACGACGAGCCCACGCGCATCGATGATGGTACGTCCGGCGAGTTTGTTAGAGGTGATGGCTTTGATGGTGCCGTTAGAAATGCCGAGATTGCGGATCGCATCGGTGCGCGATTCCGGATCGATGACTCTACCATTGAGGATCACAAGATCGTACGTAGACTGGGGGCTTGAAGGAGAAATCAGCATCAGGACAATCAGCACAATAGATCCAATAAGACCTATTCTCATCGCAACTTCCCTCGCCCTGCCACGCGCCAGATTTCCTCAACCTGTTCACCTCG
>Ga0111538_10007924_pt1 | contig 14279 bp, 13 predicted proteins | sample SoiMethybrSBSTD1_FD_79669 | JGI IMG/M metagenome (GOLD analysis project Ga0111538, IMG submission 79669) | Bulk soil microbial communities from a Populus tree surrounding site in Tennessee, USA - Soil MetaG P. TD hybrid SBSTD1 (version 2)... | ecosystem: Environmental > Terrestrial > Soil >... | reverse complement strand
TCGAACAGGCGATCCGCATCGCGGCGCATTTCCGTTGCGGTCACCGCGAGCGACGCGAACGCGCGGATGCCGATGAAGAGATGGCCCTCGTCATAGAGCACCCGCACCTCGGTGCGATCGGATGCGGGCTGCCCTTCCTGCGGTTCCTGCTGCACGAACGTGTCGATCAGCTGCGCGGTGGCCCACGCCGCTTCGTCGAGCACGCCGTCGATGCGCGGGTGTTCCGTCGTCTTCACCGCGACGAGCGATGGGCGCTCACCAGCGATGGGCGCGACGGGAGAGGCCTGCTTAGTGATCGGTGGTTTTTCGTGCTGGTGTTCAGCGCCTTGAGCGAGGGCCGGCCACGGACACACGCAGAGACAAACGGTTGCAATCGCAACCGCGAGGGGGAATCGTCCAAAGTTCATCGGTACACTAAGTATGACCGATGCGGCAGCGACGTTGGAAATTCCAACCCACTGGGACAGCGTCGGACCAGCAGCGCGGGCCACACGAAGGCACACGAATATCTACAGGGCTGCGTCATGTCAGCGCACACAGTTCTGTCGCAAGGCCCGGACGTTCCGGATCGATCATGTCGGTGGGCATGCCGATGGTCATCAGCTTGTTTCGCCAGTCGAGCAGCCGGAATTCATGGAGGTGGTAAGATCGGCCCGTGGACTTCAGGATGGATCGGCGCGTGTTGAGCGTAACCAGTTTTGCCGAGGAAGCACGGTCGAACCGTGCGCTGGCCTACTGGCGGGGCCGCCCCATCGCCGAGCGTCTCGCGGCCGTCGAATTCCTGCGGAGGCAGTTCGGTGGATCTGGCGCCCGACTTCGACGAGTTCTGCGCGTTACTACTCGACCATCACGTTGAGTTCGTGATCGTCGGCGCGCACGCGCTGGCGTTTCACGGCGCGCCGCGCTTCACCGGCGACCTCGACATCCTCATTCGGCCGATCGCCGACAACGCCGATCGTCTCATCGCCGCGCTCCACGCATTCGGCTTCCGCGAGATTCCGCTGACCGCGGCGCAGATCATCACGCCAGGCCGCATCATCGAGATGGGCGTCGTGCCGGTGCAGATTCACGTCATGAGCGCCATCGACGGCGTCGCCTGGGACGAGGTCTGGTCCGGCCGGGTCGAGTCGCGGTTTGGCTCGCGCACCGTGCCGTTCATCGGCCGCGCCGAGTTTCTGAAGAACAAGCGCGCCGCGGGACGGCCGAAGGACCTCGCGGACATCGCCGCGCTCTCAGACGATTAGCCCGCGGTCATGCTGATGCGCGTCGACGTGACGCGGTTGTTATTGCCCGGGGCGGCGCTGCAATCCCTGCAGGAGCGCTTCGGCGAGATCCTTCACCGGCAATCCATCTTCGGTTTCGAGCGCGGCGCTGGCCGCCGCGATCTTCCATGCGGCCTCGGCTTCGGCGATGTTCCCCATCCGCTCGGCCGCGAGCCCGAGCAGGTACTGCACTGTTCCGGCGGCCACTCCGGCGCCATCATTCAGCTTGACGCGCTGCAGCTCGAGGCGGGCTTCCGACCATGCGCCCACTCGAGCGAGGGCGACGGCCATGTTGAGACGAATCACCGAATCGAGCACAGGATCGCCTTGGGTCTGCAGGCGATTGCGCAGGTCGACGAGGATCTTGTTGACCATCAGCGATTGATCGTTGAGGCCGATCAACCGCGGCGTCATGTAAATCTTCGTATCCGCCTTCTTCGCAGCGCCGGTTCGGTCCTTCAGATCGAGCGTGAGATCCTCGTCGGCCTTGCGGCCGGCGAGCAGGCTGATGAGCGCCGCCGCATCGGGCACTGGCTGCGAATTGGCTTTCAGCAGGACGTCGCCGGGCTGAATGCCCGCCTTCGCGGCCGGACCGTTCGGATCGACGGCGACAATCACCGGGCCTTCCATGTCCGCCACATCGACGGCGGTCAGGCCGAGCGAGGGCCTGAAGAAGGTCAAACCGCGATCGATGCGTCCCACCGCTTGCGGCGTGGCATCGACGCTGTCGAGATCGAGGTCGATCACGTCCGGGTCGGCGCTGCCGGCGGCGAGCAAGGTGACCACAAGACGATTGCGCGTTGCCGCCGACGGCACGGTGACCGAGGCAATGCCCTGCGAATCGAACTGGCGCGACAGCTTCGCCGACAGCTCACCGCGCATCACGGCGTTGACTTCAGCGGCCGTGCCGAGCGGCCGCTTGTTGGAATCAAACGCCAGCCAGTCCGCCGGCAGCTTCTCAGCCGCCAACGCCTTGGCCGTTTCGTCCGCCGCCGGCGCAAACAGCGTCACGCTTTGTGCGGATGCGAACTGCTTCTCGACCGTGAGACGGAGGTCGGTATTGAGCGCCGCTGGTCCACTCGCCGAGACCAGCGCGAAGGCCGGACGCAGCGTTCCCTCGACGTTGATCTTCGCGCCGGTGCGCGCATCGACGCGCTGGAAGTAGCGGCCCGATTGCGATTTCAGCTCGACCACGTGCGGGCCTTCGCACACGTCGGGAATCGTGAGCGGCGCGACGCCACGCTGCAATCCGTCAATCAGCACGAGCGTGCCGGGCTGGTTCGACGACACGCTGACCGAGGCCACCGCGGGCTCGAGCTTCACCGGATCGAGCACGTAGTCATTCAGCGTATCGACGGTCTGCTGCCGCTCCGCCATCACGAAGCATTTCTTCTTGAACTGGATGCGGTGCGATCCGATCGGCAATTCCATCACCGTGAGCACCGCGGAGAGCTCCGCGGCGGTCACGCCCGCCCTCGCCGCCTTTTCGGCATACTCGGCGGGCGGCGGTCCGGGCTTGGTTTCCCCGTGCGAAATATTGTCGATGACGACTTCCACGCCTGCGGGCGCGGTCACGAACTTGAACACCGTGGCCGTTCGCTCGAGCGTGAGCGCGTCAACCACCGTTGCCGCGCCGGCGGCCGCGGTAAACGGCTGCGTGATCGATCGGAATCCGAGACGCGAGACCGCCAGCGTGTGATCGCCGACGGCGATCGGCAGCGTCCCGTTCGCCGGCACGCGGGCGCCATCGAGCAGCACTTCAGCATCCGGCGGCTGGATCGAGAGCCGCAACTCGGTGACGTTTGCTTTCACCAGCTCTTCGAACACGGCGACGATGCGCGGCGAGACCTGGCCCGAGAGCACATATCCCGGTTCGACTTTGAGCAGCGCGAGAAAGTCGTTCTTCGCCTCGGGTTCCTTGCCGAGGCCGAACAGCGCGCGGGCGCGCATCTCGTACGCCGATGGCAGCAGCCGCCGCACTTCCGGCGTCGGCCTCGCTTCGATCGCGCCAATGGCCGAATCGAGCGCCTTGATCGTGTTTTCGTAGTCGAGCTGATCGAATGCCGCGCGCGCCTGGTCGATGAGGACCTTGACGTTCGACAGCTGATCGCCCTGCGCGAATGCGAGCGAGGCACTAAACACCAGAGCCAGACTGAGGACGAGCACCTTAGGCACCGCAGTCACCCCAGGCACTTTAGGCACCTTAATCATTGGTAGACCTGAATTCGCTTCGCTTTCTCGTCGAAGATGTAAAGGCGTCCTGCTGCATCGATGCCGAGCGCGCGCGCCTTGGAGAACGCTCCCGGCGCGTTCTCGGCGATCGTGAACGTGGTAATCAGGCGGTTGCGCGGCCCAAACACGTAGACCGACGACTTGCCGCGATCGAGCACGTAGAGATAGCCGAGCCGATCGAAGCCGAGATCGACGGGCTCGTCGAGCTGGTAGTTCGCGCCCTTCGCCTGGATCCTCGACAGCGGCTTGCCGTCGCGATCGAGAATCTGGATGCCCTTCGAATCCCGGTCGATCACCGCCACATCGTCCAGCACGTTGATCGCCATGCGTTCGGTGTTGATCGCCGGCATGAACGTGCCGAGATAGCTGCCACGCGCGTCGTAGCGGACGATGGTCTTTTCCTTCTTGTCGACGACGAGACGATGGCCCGACGACATCATCAGCGCGGCGGGCATCTCTTCCATCGGGCGTGGCGGCTTGGGCGCCGGCTGCGGCACGGTGAGCGGCATCGACGCCACACGCTCGACGTGCAAGGCGCCTTCACGCGCGAAGACGACGCGATTGTTTTCGTCGACGAAGAACGCCGACGGATCCTGCGCGGTGACCGTCTGTGTCAGCGGTCCCTTCGGATCGAAGATCGCGATGCCCTTGTTGTAGCCAAGCAGGATGCGATTCAGCGGATCGATCTTCACGCCGATCACATCGTCAAAATTCGATTTCTCGGGGCCGAGCGAGCGCCCGCTGTAGGCGAACGCGGATCCTTTCGGCGCGCGCACGTGGAGGCGATACAGGATCGAGTTGATATTCAGCGCCGCTTCGGCTTCGCGGCTGGACGGCATCATCTGGCGCACGCGCTGCACTTCGGGCAGCGCCGCCGCCGCGCGATCGGCCTGGACGAGGCAGTAGCCGGCGGCCAGATTCGCCCGCGCCGCCCACGGCGAGCTCGGGTACGACGCCGTGACGCGGCGATAGCGGACGAGCGCTTCCTCGTGACGCCGGACGAGCCGCAATGCTTCGCCGGCGTAGAAGCCGGCCGCGGGAACCGCGTCGTTGCCGGGGAACAACCGCTCGACGCGCTCGAAGCTGGCCACCGCCGAATCCACGTCGGACGGGGTGCGGCCCTTCTCCATCGAGATGCGCCCGCCGACCACGTAGGCCATCGGCGCGGAATCGGTATCGGGATAGGTCTTGAGCAACTGCTCCACCGCCGACTGCGCGGCGCCGAGATCGTGCGCGACGTCGACCTGATACAGCGCGATCTGCAGCAGCGCGTTGTCGGCCACGAGGCTGCGCGGGAACGAATCGATGATCGCCTGGAAGTCCTTCAGCGCTTCCGCGTAGCGCTGGCCCTTGAGGAACGCGAGCCCGCTCTCGTATTGACGGCGCGGCAGTTCCTCGTTCGACTGCGCGAGGAGCGTGGTCCCGAGGACAACAGCAGCGACGGCGGATAACAAGCGGCGCTTCATGGCTATTTGTTGGTGAAGATCGCGCGCGCTGGTCTACCTTGCGTCACGGTGATGTTTTGGAACGGGTTCTGCCCGTCGGGGCAGACGAGATCGACGCGGTAATCGCCCGCGGCCGCGGGCAACGGCTGCCATGGCCCGTAGCCAAGATCCTTCTTGCCGATCATCGCCTTGCACTCGCCGCGAGCGGCACGGACCTCGATCTTGCCGAGACCGGGTGCCGTGTACTCGAATCGATTGTCCGACCCGCCATCGACTTTGAACGGGTGATCGAGAAACACATCCGGCGCGACCAGTCGGAGCGTTCTGCCGTTGACCTGTGGCGGCAGCTCGTGCGATCTCGCGGCGTCTGAAATCTTGCGCCCACCGTCCCACACCTCGAACTCATAACCGCCGGAAATCGAGACCGCGACCGTGGCGCGCGCCGGCGGAGCGGGCGCTGGAGCGGGCGCCGCAGGAACCGCCGCGCTTGCCGGAGGCGTCGACTTCTTCGCGGGGACTTTTTCGGCGGGCCTGGGATCCGCCGCGGCCAATTTTTCGACCGGCGGTGAAGACGGCGTATTCGCCGCGTTGCTCGGCGCATTCGGCTGCGGCACGACCGTTTGCGGCTGCTGCGATTGCGCTGGTGACGTTGCGGGCTTCGACTGAATCGTCTCTTCAGCCGCCGGATCCGGACGCGTCATGAAGTAGCCGCCGGCCGCAACACCGATGAGCGCCACCGCGCCAATGGCCGCGAACATCCACGTCTTCGATCCAGCCGCCGCCGGAGGCTGCGAGGAAACAGGCGGGGGGACGTGCAGCGTCTTGTCAGCCGGCGTGCCGGCCTGCTTCTGCCTGTCGTCGTGCAGCGCCTTCAGCACGTTCGTGCTGGCAAAACGCGTCGCGTCCATCGGCGCCGGCGCGTTCAACTGATGCGTCTTGCGAATCAGCTGCAGATCGCGGCCGAGCTCTTCGGCGCTCCGATACCGCTTGTCGCGATCCTTTTCGAGCGCCTTGCTCACCACGTCGATCAATTGCTGCGGCAATCCGGGAACGAACTGCTCGATGGCCGGCGGCTGCTCGCGAAGGATTCCCGCGATCACCGTCGTCAGCCCTTCGCCGTCGAACGGCTTGCGGCCGCACAGCAGCTCGTACAACAGCACGCCCGTCGACCACACGTCCGAGCGCCCGTCGAGATCCTGCGCGCCGGCGATCTGTTCGGGCGACATGTACGGCGCGCTGCCGACGACATCGCCCTGGCGAGTCAGCGTCGACGTCGCCAGCTTCGCGATGCCGAAGTCGAGCAGCTTCACCGTGCCATCCTGCAGGATGAACACGTTCGCCGGCTTCACGTCGCGATGGACGATGCCCTCTTTGTGCGCGTAGCCGAGTCCGCTGCACAGCTGCGTGACGATGTCGAGCTTGTCGTCGAGCGTCAGCGGCGGCTTCTCCTCCATGCGCGAGCTGAGCGGCGTGCCGCGCAGGAACTCCATGACGATGTGCGGCTGGTTGTTCTCCTCGGCGAACTCGAAAATCGTGACGATGTTGCGGTGCTGGAGCTTGGCGGCGGACTTCGCTTCGCGGTAGAAGCGCGGCCGCATCTGCTCGGTGTCTTCGGAGAAATCGGCGAGCATGACCTTGACCGCGACCTCACGATCGAGGACCGGATCGTGGCCGCGATACAGCACACCCATCCCGCCGCGCCCGACGCGCTCGAGAATCTGGTAGCGCCCGATCTTGTCGGGCATGGAGGCTTTCGTCGTCATCGCGAGAGCTTCTTCGTCACCGCGTCGTTGAGCACGGTGGGGGCGTCGAGAATTCTGGTGGCGGCGGCGTCCGGTCCAGGCACATCCGTGAACGGACCAAGTTCGTCCACGTACTTGACCTGCAGGTGGCCGATCTGCACGACGTCGCCGTGATTGAGCCGCGCCTGCTTGGTCTTTGCGCCGTTGACGAGGATGCCGTTGCGGCTGTCGAGGTCGCGCACGATCGCGTGCGTGTCTGCGGTAAACGCGGCGTGCCGCCGCGACAGCAGCGGATCGTTGGTTTCGCTGATGTCGCACGCGGGATCGCGGCCGACGATCAACGTGTCGACGAGCACCAGCTCGTGATCGCGGCTGCCGCCGGTGATGATCAGCCGGCGGCTCATCGGCGCGCCCCGCTGGCGGCCTTCAGCACCGACACTTCGGCAGCCACGTCGTTGTGAAAGAGCTGCAGCTCGCTCAGCGCTTCCGACGCCCGCGCCGCATCGACGTCGCCGATCCTGTTGACGTCGAGACCCGCTCGAGCGAACTCGGGAAACCTGGCGGCAAGGCCGGCGAGCTTGGCATCGCACTCGCTCTCGATCGACGCCATGCCAAGGCGGCGGCCGAAGGCCCGCCGCTGGGCCAGCAGCTCCTCGATCGCGTGATACCGATCGAACGCCGCGATCAACACGCGTTGCCGATCGCCGATGCGTCCTTGCCGCACCTGATCGATCTCGGCGCGCAGGTGATTGATGCTGGCGTGACGACGCTGTGGATCCTTGTCCATGGCCTTGAGCAGCGTGCGGCTCAGCGTCTCCGGCGCATCGGCGGGCGAAATCGCCTGCGGCTGTTCCGTCGTGGTCGCCGCCGGCGATACGAAGGGCGCACGGCCCGTGAGAAGAAACTGAAACGTCGCCGCGGCGGAAAAAATATCGGTGCGTTCGGTCACACGCTCGCGCGCCAGTTGCTCGGGCGACGCGAACACATCGGCACGCTTCTCGACGCCGAAGTCGATCAATTTCACGACGCCGCCGGATTGCAGCAGCACATGAGAGGGCTTGATGCCGCCGTGGGTGACGCCGCGATCGTGGCCGGCCTGCAGCCCATCGCACACCTGCCGCATCACGTCGAGCTTCTGATCAAGCGACGTCAGCGGTGACCTAGCGGTGAGCGGTGCGACGTCGAGCAATTCCATCACCGCGAACGGGACGCCCTCCTCCTCGCCAAGATCCAGGACGGACACGACGTTCGGGTGCGCAACTTGTCCGGTCACCTTGGCTTGTTGATGCACGCGCGGATCTCCCGCTTTCCCCACTCGTACGGCGACACGCCGGCCGATCGTGTCCTCGACGGCCGCATACACGGGGCCCATCGCGCCGTGCCCGATGCACTCGACGATCGCGTAGCGCCCGATTCGCGACGGATGACTACCGTTGTTGTCCAAAGGCCGGCCGAAAAACCTTCCCGAATTGAGCAATTGCCGAGGGCAAAAGTATAGTCCGGCCGGGCTGCTGCGGACCTCCCCGAAAGGTTGCAAAGACGGGCAGAAATGAGGAGTCCGAAGGATCCGGCTACAGCCGGGCTGCGATCTGTCGCGCGAGCGCGAGGGCGGCCGGATCGACCGGCGGCGCGGCTTTCCAATCGTGCAGCCACACAGGCGTCCGCCGCCGCTCCGGATCTTCCGCGGCATGCCGCGGGATCACGTGCGCGTGCAGGGCGGGCTCGACGTTGCCGAGGATCTCGTAGTTGATCCGCTCGGCGCCCGTCGCGCCGAGCACGGCATCGCCGAGGGCCGCCATATCGTCCAGGAACTGGCGGCGCTCATCGCCGGTCAGCGCGTTGAGATCGGGCACCACGGGATCGGGCAACAGCAGGCAGTAGCCGCGCGTGATTTGCGGATCGCCGAGCACGGCCCATCCCGACAGCATGCGCGCCACCACGCGCTCGAGCTCGCCACGGCGCGCGGCTTCGACTTGCCGATGAATCGCCGTGATCATGAATGCGGAGCCGCAGGATCTTCGAGCGGAATGCCGGACCCGCACAACGGGCACTCGTTGGGACGCCAGGTATCGAAGGGCGCGCGACCGGTGGTTTCGATCCTGAGGCCACGCTCCTTGAAGAAGTCCGCGCCCGTGTTGCCGAGGACATAGAGCGCGCCAATCACGACCGGAATCGCGCCGTGCTGTTCCACCGCGATGAGCGTGCCTCGCAGCGACGATCCCGCGCTCATTACGTCGTCCACGAGCGCGATGCGCTTGCCGAGCAGGCCGTGGCCGACGCCCGCCGGCAATCGATAGCGCACGTTGAACGGCCCTTCGCCATTCGATGGCGCCGGGGTAGTGAAGTAGAACTCGCTGCCGAGGAGCCGCGCGAGGAGCTGCGCGAGAAAGGCGCCGCCAATGAGTGGACCGCAGACCGCCTCGATGTTGTGGCGTCGCAGCGATTGCGCGAGCTGTATGACGTACGGATCGAGCGCTGCGTGATCGACGAATGCTGCGTCGAGATCGAACCACAGGCCGCAGTGCAGACCCGATTCCATCTGGAAGTGACCTCGCCGCGCCCGTGCGAGATCAAGGAAGCTCGCCATCGAGCGAGCATCCTACCAGCGTTTCTTTACCTCGCCTCCGGCGGGGCTAGGCGGGGGCTTGTCCGACGGCGCGGACCTCGAGCGGCATGTGCAGCGGTTTGCCGCCGGGACCTGGACACAGCGAGACCTTGGCGGCGAAGCGATACGCGTCGTTGGCGTCCTTCACCTCGATGATCCAGAAGCCGGCGATGAATTCCTTCGATTCGGCGAAGGGACCATCCGTCACCGACGGACTGCCATCCTCGTTCGCCTTCACGAGCCGCGCTTCGTCAGGACCCACCAGACCTTCAGCGACCACGAACTGTCCCGCCGCCTTCAGGTCGGCGTTGACTTTGTTCATGAAGCCGACCATCCGCTTGATGTCTTCCTGCGACCAGCCCTCCATTTGATACGGGCCCTTCTTCACATTCATTTGCACCATGAACTTCATCATTCGTCTCCTTAATGACACGTCGGACGAGAACCCAGAAAATCGACAAGCTCAACCATAAAAAGGTGCCTAAGGTGCCTGGGGTGCCTGGGGTGCCTGGGTGCCTGGGTGCCTGGGTGCCTAAGGTGCGTGGGTGCCTAAGGTGCGTGGGTGCCTAAGGTGCTAAGCGCACATCCGGTGAGAGCATGCCAGTGATTTCGCCGGCGGCAATGCCCTGTTCGCCGCAAATCGAATAGAAAAGGAAGGCGCGGCCGCCCTCTTCGAAGAGGAACGGGTCGCGTATCTGCCGCACCGGTATCGCGATGTCGCCGGCTTCGGACGGCTGGTTGAAGAGATTGGTGCACTCGTACGCCGTCTCCGGCTGAATCACGTCGATTGCCGCAGAGGCGCGCCACGTGGTCCACTCGCCCGCGAGATCGATCGTGCTCAGCATCACGCGCTCCGGCGTGTCGCCGATCGCGGTGAAGAACACGTACAGCCGGCTGCCGCGCAGCATCAGCGCGACGTGGCGAATCCGGCCGGCATACGGTCCGTCGCGAAACGGATTCGGGCCAAGCTCGAAACTCGCGAGCGGATCCTTCGATCGCGACAATCGACCGAGCCTCGAGACGCCGTAGTAGTAGCCGTCGTGCTGAAAGACGCGAAGGTACGGCGTTCGAGTAATGGCCGGCTCGACATCGAACTGCAACCCATCTGTCGACATCGCCGCCTGCGTGAATTGCGAGTAGCCGTTCTTCTGGGCCCAGGCGCGCGCGGCCGCGGGATCGGCAGGCCAGCGCTCGCCCTTGGTCCACCAGCCGTGGAACCACATCACGAAGCGCCGCTGCCCACGGTCGATCAGGATTTCCGGCGACGCGATGTGCGTGTAGAAATCCTCGAGCGTCTCTTTCGGATCGGGGCCGGGCCGGAACATCGCCGTGTCGCGCACGTGCAGCACGCCCGGCTCATGAATCTTCCATGGCCCGGCGAGGTCGTCCGCATAGGCGAGACGAATGAACTCGCCCATGTGATTGCCGAAGTACATGTAGTAACGACCGAGCGGACGCTGCACCCAGTCTGGAACGCGAATCACGGTGGGGCCGTTGACGTTCGTCCCCAGCGAGCGCGAGGTCCTCGGCGTGATGAGCGGATTCTGCTTGAAGCGCGCGACCTTGATCTGCGCTGAGGCCGGCGCGAGACAGATGCAGGCAAGGAGCGCCGCGCCGGCCACGATTCTCATGGTGTTCGCTGCCGGGCATTCAAGACCATCGCGAGCAGCGCGTAGTAACCGCAGATGCCGATCGCGTCCATCACTCCCTGCTCGCCGAGCGCCGCGACCGCACGCTCGTGCGTGGCCGGCGTCACGCGGTGATCGCGATGCAGCTCCATGCAGAGATCGTAGAGCACCTGGTGATCGGGCTCGAGATTCGGCGGCATTCCGCCGGACCATAACGCGTCGAGCGCGGCCTCGGAGATGCCGGCCTTCATCGCAATCGGCGCGTGGATCTCCCACTCGACCGATTGCTGCCATTCAGCCGCCGTCACAAGAATGGCGAACTCACTGAGCCGCGCCGACAATGCGCTGCGATAGCGCAGGTACTCGCCGAGCGCGCTGACGCGCGTCATCAACTCCGGGCTGGCGAGAAGATCGACGAAAGGTCCGAAAGGCTCGACACCGCGGAGGCGTTTGAATTCCTCCGCGGCGCGTTGTTGTTCTGGAGTCAACGGATTCGTCACGCCGTCTTGGGCAATCCGTTCTTCAACAGATCTTCCATCGCCGCGACGAAGGTGTCGATTTCCTCGAGCGGCGTGTAGATGTTCGGCGTCACGCGGATGCCGTTGTATTCCGGCCGGTTGATCGCGGTGGTGATGATCCGGTACTTGTCCCACATGAACGCGTTGATGCGCGGCGCGGGAATGTCCTTGATGCCGACACAGGCAACACCGTAGACCTGATCGAGACCGGTGTGGATGATCACGCGCGGGTTGCTCTTGAGTTTGTTGGCCCAGCGCAGGGTGAGATAGCGCAGCCGCGCCGCGACGCGCTCGGTGCCGATCGCCTGGTGAAACGCGAGCGCCTCGTTGATCGCCGCCTTGGTCGCCGCCGGCGACGTGCCGATCTCCTCGAACTTGCGGATGTCGTTGTCGCTGCGCTCCGGCGCGGCCTGCATCGGCCACGTCTTGGCGATGCGATCGCGCCGCACGTAGAGGAAGCCCGTTCCGGTCGGCGCGAGCAGCCACTTGTGGAGGCTGGTGCCGTAGTAATCCATCTCCAGGTCGCGCAGCTTGAACGGGAAATGCGCCGCCGCGTGCGCGCCGTCGACGATGGTGACGATGCCGCGCGAGCGGGCCATGCGCGCCAGGTTCTGCACCGGGAAAATCTGGCCCGTGAGGTTCGTGATGTGGCAGAAGTGCAGCACCTTGGTGCGCGGCGAGATCGCACCTTCGAGAATGCCGTAGAGGTTTTCACCGGTCGTCGGCACCGGGAAGTTCACCTTCTTAATCGTGATCTTGTTGCGCCGCGCGCGCTGATCCCACGTCGTCAACATGCGGCCGTAGTCCTGCTCGGTCGTGACGACCTCGTCACCGGGCTCGAGGTCGAGGCCGTTCTGCGCGATCTGCAGCGACTCGCTCGAGTTGCGCGTGATCGCCATCTCTTCGGGATCGCAGCCGAACTGATCGGCCAGCCGGCGGCGCACCACTTCGATGTTCCGCTCGATCAGTCCGCGGTGATACACCGGCGCCTGGTTCGAGTAATCGAGATAACGCTTGTAGGCTTCGTGCACCACCGTCGGGCTCGGGCAGCTGTTGCCGTTGTTGAGGTTGATCAACGAGCGGTCGAGCGTGAAGGCGTTCTGGATGTCGCGCCAGTAGCCCTCGTCCGCGGCCACATCGTCGGGCGTTCGATTGCCGAGCGCGCGCGACGCCTGGGCCACCAGCTCGATGCTGTTGTCGTTGAGCACGAATGCCGAGGCGCCTACGGCGCCGGTCATCCGCAGGAAAGCACGTCGGTTGGTCTTCATGGGCGAATTCTACTCCTCAATGTAGCGATCAGTGCCGCAACGGCCGCCGCCAGCATCACCGCCTTGATCGCCGCGACGGTTTGCGAGGCGAGACCCGACGGATCCGGCTGTGACAACTCCATGAGCGTGCCGGTCAAGCTCATGTAGGCCATTCCGCACGCGAAGCCCCAGGCGCCGGCGAGCACGGGCCGGCCGGCATCGCGATTCTTCGTTCGCCACCAGCCGTAAATCAGGAACGCGGCGATGACGTAGTCATCGAACCACGCCAGGAACATGCGGGGATCGGCCAGCTGTTCCCAGCGGCGGGCGGTTTCGAGGATCGGCAGGACGATGCCGCCGGCGAGGGCGAGGGCGCGACTAAAGGCCATACGTGATTGGCGGCAGCATACGGCAGGAGTAGAATCCGCGCATGAAGAAAACCTCCATCGCTCTCGTCACTGTGGCTGCGCTCTGCACCGGACTCGCGGCTCAGGAACGTGTCGACTTCACCGTGATCGAAAAGATCCGCGCCGAAGGCATGGAGCGCTCGAAGATCCTCGAAACGTTCGATTACCTCGTCACCACCATCGGCCCGCGCCTGACCAACTCGCCGGCGCATCGCCGCGCCGTCGAGTGGACCAGTCAACAGATGAAGACGATGGGCCTGAGCGACGTGCATACCGAGCCGTTCCAGTTCGGACGAGGATGGACCTTGAACAAGGTGTCGATCGAGATGGTCGAGCCGCGTTACATGCCGTTGATCGGTTATCCGCAAGGCTGGTCGCCGTCGACGGCCGGACGCATTGTCGCCACGCCGGTGTGGGTACCGGGGCTCGACGACGCAGGGATGAAGGCACAGGCTGGAAAGCTGAAAGGCGCGATCCTCTTCACCAGCCCGATCCAGCAGTACGCGATTCGCGCGGACCGTCCTGCCGCGAGCGGCGATTTGAAACCGCCCGATCCTCGTCCGACCGGCGCGCCGCAGCTCAACGCCGAGCGGCTCGCGGTGCTGAAGGCCGAAGGCGTCGGCGTGACGATCCAGCCGAACATCGGCGAGCACGGCACGTTGTTCGTGACCGGACGCGATGGCGGCGCCAACGCAGTGCCGTCGATCATCCTCGCATCGGAACACTACAACCTGATCGCGCGCATGCTGCAGGCGAAGATCCCGGTCAAGCTCGCCGTCGAGATCCAGGCGACCTTCAACGAGGAAGATCGCAACGCGCTCAACGTGATCGCCGAGATTCCCGGCACCGACAACGCGATCAAGGACGAGATCGTGATGGTCGGCGCGCACCTCGATTCATGGCACACCGGCACGGGCGCCACCGACAACGCCGACGGCAGCGCGACGGTGCTGGAGGCGATGCGCATCCTGAAGGCGTTGAATGTCCGGCCGCGCCGCACGATTCGCGCCGCGCTATGGGCGGGCGAGGAACAGGGCCTGCTTGGATCGAAGGCCTGGGTCACGCAACACCTGGCCGGCGACAAGAACAAGGCCGCGCGCGACAAGTTCTCCGTCTACTTCAATCTCGACAACGGCTATCCGCCGATCAGCGGCTTCTACATGGAGAACAACGATCCGGCGCGCGCGATCATG
>Ga0111538_10007922_pt1 | contig 14281 bp, 20 predicted proteins | sample SoiMethybrSBSTD1_FD_79669 | JGI IMG/M metagenome (GOLD analysis project Ga0111538, IMG submission 79669) | Bulk soil microbial communities from a Populus tree surrounding site in Tennessee, USA - Soil MetaG P. TD hybrid SBSTD1 (version 2)... | ecosystem: Environmental > Terrestrial > Soil >... | reverse complement strand
GCGAGAAGCCCTGGCCGTCGAGCACTTCGTCAATCTCGGGCTTGGTCAGGCCGGCGTCTGCCGCGGCGAGCAGATCGGCGAGCGCCCGCGCGCACTGGCTGACCTGCGACGACTGCTTGCCCTGCTGCTGCGCCATCTGCAGCAGCTCGTCAATCGGCGTCGAGAGCGGCTGGCCCCAGCGAATATGCGGATGCTCGTCGCCGTGGTCGGCGACGATCTCGTAGGTCCAGGCCGCCGGCTTGCGGGCGACACTCGCCTTGACCGGGGCGAGGATGTACCGCTCGCGCTCGGGCACTGTGGGGTCGCGCAGGACGGCCAGGACGGTGCGCGCGGTGGCGGTGATGGCGATGCTGCCGGCGCCGCGGTAGAGCGCCGACCGGTCGCTGTCTTTGGTGTAGTGGCGGATAGCGATCAGCCACTTCCGACGGCGGTTGACGAGATCCGCGAGGGGTGCGAGGACAGCCCGCATCTGCTCGTCGCGCCAACTGTTGGTCGCTGACGGCAGATGGCCGGCGAGCGGGTCGACGATGAGCCCGCCCGCGTCAACCTGATCCAACGCCTGCTCGATCGCCGCGAGCTGGTCGAGGGTTGGCGGCAGCAACAGTCCGGTGCGCGGGTCGAGCATCCCGTCGAGGCGGGCGGCGCGATTGAGGTCGCCACCCGCCAGGGCGAAGCGCGGCACCAGCGTGTCGTCGAGCGCGTCCTCGCTGGCGAGGAAGAGCACCCCGTGCGGGGCGCCGTAGGTTGGCTCGGTCTCGCCCGGCATGGGCCAACCACGGGTGACGCGCGCGCCCAGGTCCGCCGCGACCAGGCTCTTGCCCAGACCTGGATCCCCTTCGATCACGGCCATCTTGCCGAACGCGATTCGTCCTTTCCAGACCCACTGGACAGGCCGGCGCTGCACGGTCTGAAAGACGGTCACCTGCGTTTGCACATGACCATTGGTCGGGAGCGCCGTGGCAATCTCAGCATCACTCAACTCGCGCGCCTGGGCCGCCACTGCGGCGTAATCCACAGGTTTGGACTCAGGCATCGGCCCGCTCCGCGAGCAGCTCCTCGAGCGCCTCGAGCAGCCAGACCGAGGGTGCCTGGGCGAACCCAGCGCGGACCGCTGGGCGCACCGCCGCGGCGAGGCGCTCGAGCTCTGCGGCGGTCAGGTGCTCGAGCAGATCGCGCGGATCCCCGTCGCTACACTGTTGTTCGTTCCTTGCATCCGGGCTGGGGGCGGCGCTGCTGGTCACTGCGCCGACCCCTGCCGACTCGTGGTCCATCGCCCGACTCAGGCGGAACGACGGCGCGAGCTTCCCGCTTCGCGCGCCGCCTCGGCGAGCTGCTCGAGGTGCGCCTCCAGGTCGGCGACGCGAACCCGCGGGGAACGGCCAACCCGGATCACGGGCACTGGGAGCTCGCCCGTCGCGATCAGCCGGTAGACGGTCCGGCGGTCGACGTGCAAAGCCTCCGCCAGTTCGGGGAGCGTTAGTGTGAGCCGCGGCACGGGGGCGCTCACGCGACATCCGCCACCGCCGGCTGGGGCGGCCAGAGATCCTTGAACGGGATGTCCAGGGCATCGGCTAGGCGGCGCTTGACCCGGACGGCGGGGTCATAGCCGGCCTGCCGCTCGAGCAGGGAGATGGTGGTGATCGACACGCCGGCCCGCACAGCGAGCTCGGACTGACTGAGTCCGCGTTCGAGCCGGAGGCGGCGGATCTGGGTTTGCGACATAGCTACTCCGAAGGGGCGCCGTGGTGGTCTGGGACGGCGCCAACCCGCAAGCGCAGCGCAAAGCTGCGAGCGACTGGTTGTCGCGCCGTTCAGACCGAGCACCCCGCAGACCCATGACGACTGGCCGAACCGCCGCCGCTCAGGTGTCGACACCACCCCTGAACGCACTCGATCCGCGCCCAACATCGCCCGATGTGTCCGCACGCCAGGCGCGCGCTGTCGGGAGCTATGACGCGAGGCTGGCTCGCATGGCCAGCCTGAGCCCCCACCTGAACGTCGTCCTGACGCGTGGGGTTCTCTCCACGAGACCACCGCCAGACCCGCGCTCAGCGTCGTCTCAGACTGCGCTGGCCGCTCGCTGCTTGTCTGCGTGTAACGCTACGGCAACGACGCTGCTAGCGCAACACGCTTGCCGCGTCACCGGCACGGCACTCGGGGGCATCCCGGCTTTGGCACCAGCGGCCCCGGCGTGACCCAATCATGACCCAATGGGTGCCACAGCATGTCTCAGCATGCCCTATCGCGTGGTCCATTTGAGTTCAAATGCCACAGCATGCCCCACCATTTCACGCCTTAGAACGAGTCCCCGCTTCGGCACCAATCCGAACAAGCGTTCGGAATTCGTTCTCAAAGCACCCGCCGCGGGGCTGCCGCGTGACCCATTCATGACCCAAAGTCGCGCCGGATGGGTCCGATTGGGTCACGCGGCCCTTCTCAGCTCGTCCGCTGAAACACGTCGCTGAGGCGTCCGACGGCCTCGCGCGACGCAGCCGGCACGCTACCGGTGTAGAGATCCATCGTCATGTCGATCCGCGTGTGGCCCAGCAGCTCCTGGGCGATCCGCGGATGGACATCGCGCGCGAACAGCAGCGTCGCGTAGGTATGCCGCAGATCGTGCAGTCGCTTGTCGGGCAACCCCGCGGCGGCGAGCACGCGCTTGAACGCCTCGAGCGGGTGATTACTGCGCAGCAGGCGGCCGTGCTGGTTCGGGAAGATCAGCTCGCCATCTGCATCTGACCAGACGCCCGCCTCGATCCCGGCCTTCTTGAGCCAGCGGACGCGCGTCCGCTGTATCTCGAGGGCGGCGACGGTATCCGTGCCGAGCGGGATCACCCGGCGCCCGCGGCGGGTCTTGGGCGCCTTGGTTCGCAACGCCCCGCCGATCCTCGTCGCGGCCCGCGCGATCGTCACCTGCTCGCGCCCAGGCGTCAGGTCGATATCCGACCAGCACAGCGCCGCCGCCTCCCCCCAGCGCACCCCGGTCCCGAGCAGGAAGCGCCAGACCGGTTCATAGTCATGGCCGGCCATTGCACTATCCAGGACCTGGAGTTGTTCGGGTGACAGCGCGCGCTCGCCGGCGTGACCGTCAGGGCGCCGTGGTGGGGTCACGTCCTCGCTCGGATTGGCGCCGATGAGCCGCTGCTTGCGCGCGGCTTCGAGGGCCAGGTGCAGGATGTTGTGGGTGAAGTTGACCGTCTTCGGCGCGTACCGCCCGGCCAGACGCGCATAGGCGCGCTGGATGTGCGCCCCGCTCAGCTTGCCGAGCTGGACCTTGCCGAGCTCGGGCTTGAGCCGCACCCGCACGGCTGATTCGTAGGCTTCATAGGTCCGCGGACTGTCGGAGCTGTTGGGCTTGACGTGGTCCTCGAGCCACTGATCGAGCCAGTCCCCGACGGTAGCCGTACTGGTGGTGACCAGCGTGCCGCCCGGCTGCCGCGCCAACTCGCGGCGGTACTGCGCCGCGCAGTCTTGTTTCGAGGTGCCGAGAAAGGTCTTGCGGCCGCCATCGGGGAGCCGCACCCGGAGCCGGACGCGACCACTCGGGAGAGTGTCGTAGGTCCCTTCACCGCGCGCCCGGCGGGCCACTAGTCGGGCTCCGCGAGCAGGTCGGCGGGCTCGACGCCCAGGGCGTCGGCCAGCTTGCGAATCGTTGGCGGGCGCGCCGGATAGCCCTGCTCGAGGCGGATGATCGTCTGCTTGGTGATGCCCGCGCGCGCCGCGAGCTCCTGCTGGGTGAGCGCCTGGCCGCGCCGGTAGGCATACAGGCTGGGTGTCATCCAGTCCTCGCGCGGGCTCACATATTCAGTCTGGGTCATACCCCCATATTATTGCAAACGGACCGCCGTTTTACTACAATTAGACCGTGACAAGTGAGGGAGCCGGCGCTACCAACACCGACTCCCTCGCGGTCAACACCCTGGATAAGAGGGCACCGACCATGAACAACAGTAGCAGCAGTCTCCGCGGCCAAGCCGTCCGCATCTTCCTCGGCGCCAAGGGCACCCAGGTTCGCGAGGGCGTCGTCCTGGTCGACAGCGGCGCCACGGTCACCGTCGAGTACCGCACCGGTGGCGTCCACGCCGCCCGCGGCCTGGATCACGTCTGCAAGCGGATCGCCCGCGCGCGGGTCGAGGTCATCGCCCCCACCGCCCACAGTCTCGCGCTGGCCGAGGTCCTCTCATGAGCGTCCTCTTCCGCCGCGTCCGCGGGCGCGTCCCCGGCGAGATCTTCAGCATCAACCCGAACGCCGTCGCCTGCCTCAAGCAAACGATGAGCAACAGCACCATCATCGAAATCAGCGATGTCCACGCGCTCGACAGCCGCGACCCGATCGAGGTCGTCGAGCAGCTCCTCGAGGGGCGCCTGCGCATCTGCACCAAGTGCCAGCGGCTCATGCCGCAGGACTACTCGCCGCTCTGCAAGAAGTGCTGCGGGATCGACGAAGCCTACGAGGCGTGCGTCGCCGACCTGACGCCGGGGCGCGCGGCATGACCACCGCGGAGACGATCAGCGGCCCGGTCGAGATGCGCAACGAGCGCGGCATCCGGGTCCAGGGCGAGTGGCGGAACCTGAGCAAGTTCCGCCCGCTCCCGCTGCCCGAGACCGGCGCCACGGTGCGGCTCGGGCTCGATCAGAAGGGCTTCATCAACACGCTCGAGGTCCTCGACGGCCCGGATCATGGAAGCGCCGTTCCATATTCGACACCCTCGCGAGACCGTCAGATCGCGCGCCTCAGCGTGCTCAAGAGTGCCGCGGCCTTCGCCGCCGCGCGCGACGACATCAAGTCGAGTGACGTGCTGTTGATCGCCGACCGCTGGCTCGCCTGGGTCGAGGCTGACTGAATTTACCCGGCGTGAGTCGATCAATGAGGGGCTGACGCCGGGTCGCCCCGCTAGCATGGAAACCCCCGCGCGGATACCAGCCGGCGGGGGCCACGACATCTTCGAACTCGGGAGGTTCTCCGATGTCCACCGTCCATGATGGCACCGTCGCCACGCCGGCGCTCAAGTACTGGCGCCTCCACCGCGCGTTGACCCAGGCCGAGCTCGCTCATCTCGCCGGCACGAGCGAAAGCACCATCGTTCGCCTCGAGCGCGGGGGCCGGACGCATGCGGCACTTGCCCGCGCGCTGACCGATGCGCTCGTTGAGGACATGGCAGCGTGGATGCGGGAACTCGAGCGCGACGAACTGGTGACCGACGAAGGCGTCGACGTGACGCAGTCCCTGACCGCCGACCAGCGGGCCGCTCTCGCGCGCGCGACCGCTAGTGTCTAACGCCCGCCGGGCGCGACGAAGCCTGGCGCGTCCGCTCGCTCGTTCAGCCGGCCCACCGTGCGCTGGCCCTTGATGATCCGCTCGCGCAGCTCGTCGGCCCCGATCACGTCCCGCACCGCCGCCACCCGCGCGTTGCTCGCGGCATTCAGAAACGCTCGCATGTACTGCGCCTTCCGCTCGTCGCTGGCCTGCTGATAGTCCGGCGCGTCCAGCCGCGGCGCCAGGTCGCCCAGCGTCTTGCCCGTAATCTCGGCGACCCGCCGCTGCTCGTCGGGGCTGAGCTCGACTCTGGCGCCACCGACGCTGACCGACTCGGGGTAGTCCTTCGGCGGCGCGGTGTCGTAGCCCAGCTTGGCGAGGCGGTTGGCCTCGAGCGTCATCGGGCTCGCCACCTCCTGCTGCTGTCCGAGTAGGGTCCCCAGCCCGCTCCTGGCCTTCTGCAGCACCGCGCCCGTGGTCGGGTCGATCTTCTCGGGCAGGAACTGGGCCAACCCCGGCCAGGCCGCCATGGTCCCCTCCCACAAGGACGCCACGCCCTTGCGGTCGACATCACGCGCCACGGGGTCGGTCAGGTCCTCGACGAAGCGCGCGGCGCCGGGCGCGGTGAGCCGACTGACCGCATCCTGGGCCAGGCTGAGGCCGGCCCCGGTCGCCCCGCCCTGGCCGAAGGACGAGATCAAGCGCAGCAGGTCCATCCCTGGCAGGGCCTTGGCAAACGGCTTCAGGGACGCATTCAGGGCCGCTCCAAACCGCGGCCCGTAGTTCTCCGTCAACTGGGCCAGGGGCGCCCGATCGCCGCCGGCGGGAATCTTCTGCCCAGCTTTCTCGTAGCCCTCGGCCCACGCGGCCATGACCTGCATCGGCAGGGCGTAGACGCCGAAATCCTTCATGTTCTGCCACGTGCCGTTGATCCGCACCGAGCTCGGGTGCACCGGATCGTCGGGCCCGGTGATGTTCCCGTCGGCGATGGCCTTGCCGATCCCGACCTGGATCATCGTCTCGAGCGCGGTCTCGCCGAAGGCGCGCTGAAAGCCGGCCGTGTTGCCCGCGCCGAGCTCCTTCGCCATCTTCATGATGCCGCTGACCTGGGCCCCCGGCGGCAAGCGGCTGGCAGCGATCTCGACCGCGCGGACCGGGATCCCCGAGAACGGGATGAACAGGTCCATCAGCGCGCCGAGGCCCTGCTCTTTCAGATTCGGGCTGTCGAGCAAGCCGTCCTTGACGCGCGTGTAGCGGTTGAACACGTTCTGCAGCCCGCTGCGGCCGGCGACGGCACTGGCGACCTGGCTGACGACACTGTCGGCGCCCTCTTTCGCGCCGGCGTGGAACAGGTCCGCGGCATGCGTCGCCAGGAACGCCTCCGCACCGGGATCGCTCGTCTTCAGCCCCGCTTCCCGCAGCAGGCGGCTCGCCTCGGCGGCCATGCCCTGGTACTCGCCGAGCGTGCGGGTGAAGGCATCCGACGCGGCTAACACGCGGAAGATTGGTTGCCGCGCGGACGTGCTGCGGGCGCCCTCGGCCAGCGTCGCCAGCTGGTCCCCGCCCAGGGCCGACGCTGCCGCTCGAGCGGCCTCCGGGATGGCCCGTGCGCTCGCGGCCATCGCCGTCAGGGCGTCGTCGCTCCGTCCCCCGAGCGCCAGGGACGCCGGCCCGCGGGCGAGCTCGATGGTGTTACCGATCACGTCCGCGATGCGTCCCGCCGGGTGCGACAGCATCATCTGCTTGCTCACGTCGACGACCGTCGGGATGCCTGCGCGCGGTGGCCTGGCGGCCGCCGGACCGGCGACCAGACCACCTTCGCGCAGGGTCTCGAGGACCTGCTGCTCGAGCGGGCCGCGGAACCTGGCGGCCGACGCCACGCTGCCCGCCCCGATCGCCCCGGCGACCGCCCCGCCGGCCGTCCGCGCCACGCGTTCCCCGAGCCCGGCCTCCTCGGGCGTCGACTCGTAGCCCGCCGCGCCCCCCGCCACGGCCCCGCCGAGCCGGAGCGCGGCCTGCGCGTCGATCTGGCCGGCCTGCCGGCTCCCGACCCCGCGGGCGACGGCCGCGGCCACTTCCGGCGTGTCCGCCGCCAGCTTCGCCCCGCCACCAATCGGCAGCAGCGTGGTGGGGTCCTCGATCAGCCCGCCCAGCACCCCGCCGACGACCGGGATCTGGCTCGCCTCGGTCGTCTCGAACTGCTCGCGACGTGCGCGAGAGACCGCATCGCCGGCCAGCGGCAACCCGCCCGGCGTGGCCCGCCCGAGCACGTCGAGCGGACTGCCGGCCACCATCGCCTCCAGCGCCTGGTCGCGTTGTTCGGGTGACGCGGCCTGCTCGAGCAACTGGTCGCGGGCGGCCTGGTTCGCGGCGCGTTGCTCCGGGGACCCGAGGATCTCGCGTTGCGCGGCGTCGGCCAGGCTCCGAAAGAGGCCCACCGCCCGGTCTGCTATCGCTTCGTCGCCGCGGTCGCGCGCCTGCAGCTCGGCGCTGGCAGCGGCTGAGGCCGGCGGCGCCAGGAAGCCACCGGTCTGTGGTGGCGGCGGAGGTGGGGTGGTCAGGCTGTCGCTCGAGGTCGGCGCCGCGGCCGGTGCAACCGCCTCGGGCTGCGGCTGGGCGTGCAGCTCGTCGGCCCACGACAGAAACGCGGACGGGGCCTGGCTGACGGTCTCGGCCGCCTGCCCGACGGCGGCTTGTGCGCTCGCGGCCTGCTGGCCGACCCAGTCGCTGAACTCGTTGGCCCGGTCGTGCAGATCGCTGAGGAGGATCGTGCCGGTGCCGGGCATAGCTGGCCTACCGCTTCGGCCAGGACTGCTTCAGGCTCTCGTGGGTCCACTGCGGGCCGGACGCCCCGCCCTTGATCGTGTGGATGTCCTGCGGGGCGTGCGCGCCAGCCGGCGGCGGGTGTTGCTTGCCACTCTTGGCGGGCTTCGGGTCAGCCATGGATCGGCCTCCTACACAAACTGCGCGGAATTACTCGCGGTGACTTCGAACTCGCCGCGCCGGCCCGCGACCGGGATGCGCGGCCCCGGCTCCCCGCGGGCCTGCTGCTCGAGATAGGCTTGCGCGCTGCGGCTGGGGCTGTTCTCAACCCCGGCGAGGAGCTGCTTGGCTTCCGCATCGGCAACCCGCGCGTCCTGGTCGATCAGTCGTGGCAGCCGCTGCAGCACCCGCCGCGGCCGCCCATCCGCCAGCGGCGTGCCCATGATCTCGGCCATCTGGCCCTCGAGCTCGCCCAGCGTCATCTTGTCCAAATCGCGCTCCCACGTGGGATCCAGGCCGCTCGCCAGGATCGGGTCCAGGCTGACCGCGCGGCGCAAAGCGTTGATGGCGTGGGCGCGCTTGTTCTGCAGGGCGACGATCTTCGGCCGCTCGTGCGTCAGGTAGTGCCGCGCCTCGTCGGCGTCGAGGAGCCTGAACCCCTTCACGTCGGTGTAGTACGCGCGGTTGTTCTTGTCGCCCTGGAGCGACACGATCGAGCCGTCCGGTTTCATGTATAGCCGCGGCGGCACATTGCGGTCCGGCTCGTCGTGCTTCATCGTCGCCGGGTCTTTGACCTTCGTCTCCGCGCGCAGCTGGACTTGCCACGGCGTGAGCTCGGCGTCGTCGGCCACGCGCCCCTGCCCGATCTGGTTGACCGCCTGGCTGGGCACCGTGTTCAGCCGGCCCGCGCGGAGCTCGTCGATCTGTTTCTGCATCTCGGCGAGCGCATCAATGGTGCCGTTGGGATGGCGCGCGAGATCGACCACGTCGATGACCTCGCGCTGGGCCGGCCGCGGGCGTGGCGGACGGACTCGCTTCGGCCGCGTTTCGGTGTCGGTCATCGCCCGAGCTCGCCGCGGGAGTAGCGATCGATGCCGGCTTCCGCATTCGGCAGCACGTCCTTCGCGGTGGGCCTAAAACTGAAGCCCTCGCGGGGTCGGCCCTGCTCGTCATGCGTCCGGTCGTATTCCTCGAGCGTCATGCGCTCGATGTCGTAGGAGGTGAGTTCGTTCTCCTTGTTGGCGTACAGCTTGGCCAGCCACAGATCCTGCTGGTACTGCTGGTAGCCGGCGTACGCATCCAGGCCGTCGTACGACCGCCCGGCTACGGCCCGCTGGACATCGGGATGCTCGAGGGCCTGGCGGGCGGCTACTTGCTGCATGAACACGTTCCACCGCGCCGGGTCGTTCTTCATGCGCAAGAACTCGCGCTGCGGCAGCGGCAAATCGGTGTCCGGGCGCAGCTCGCCAGAGTCGTCAAGGTCAGGATGGGTGCCGCGCTGACTTCGCGTCGCCTTGATCCGGTGCAGTGGCATGCGTGGGCTCCTCGCGCCTGGTCTGCCCACAAGACTACATTGCCGTGCAATGTACCCTTCGACACGAGCAACCCGTGGCTTGGGCTGACAATCGCAAGTTCTGCTCGGCCCGCCGCAGCGACGGCACCAAGTGCCGCGGCATGGCCATCCGTGGCGGCAGTGTCTGTTACGTCCACGGCGGCGCCGCCCCGCAGGTCAAGCTCAAGGCCCGCGCGCGGATCGAGGCGATGGTCGACCCCGCGCTCGACGAGCTGCGCAAGTTGATCTCGAGCGCCGATACCGACGCCGTCAAGCTCAGCGCGATCAAGGATGTGCTGGATCGCGCTGGCTACAAACTGCCGGAGGTGGTTCAGACCGATGGCCGGACGGTTTTCGAGATCGAGTACGTCTCGCGCCCAATGCCGGCCCAGAACGGCCACGTGCTCGAGTACGACCGGCGCTAGTTCCAACGGTTCCAACCCCAAAAACCCCGCGCGCGCGATAGCGTGGTTTGAGCGAGTGAGCGCGGCCACCTGGTTGAGGTCAATAGTCGATGGCGCGCCGGCGACCGTGTCCGACCGACGGGGACGGTGAGTGGTCGGTCCACTCTCCGCGGGCGAGCCGGAGCTAGCGACACCGCCGGGTGGCCCGCGTCCGCTCGCGGTTTATGCTTGCGCCAGCACATGCCGTATCAGCCCGTTGCCGAGATCCGTGGGCGCCGCTACGTCACCCTGGCGGAGGCGAGCGCGATGCTCGACGGGCTGCTAAGTCCCGGCGCGATCCGCGACCTGGTCCGCGCGGGCCGAGTGCCCGGCGCGGTGCGGGCCGGGCATCGCTTCTTCATTGAGCGCAGATACGTCGGCGAGCTGGTCGCCGACATGAGCGCCGGCGTGATCCCCGAGGACTCAGCCAGCGCGCCGGCCGAGCTCGACACCGAGGCCCAGATCGGCTGGAAGTCGAGGCGCGGCCACACCGTGATCGACGGCTACCTGGACGCCGGCTAACCCTGCTCCAGCATCGTCTTCCATAGCTCCACCAGGCGGCGGTCCTTGGCCACGAGGACTGAGTCGTAAAACTGCGGGCGGGTCAGCGGGGCGTCCTTCGGCGAGGCCCGGACCAGGCGCTGGATGGCGAGGTGGATCGGCCAGGGCGGGACGATGGCCGGTGGCTCCGGGAGACGGATGATGTCCGGCGCCTGAAAGCCCGCGGCCGGTCGGTGGAGCAGGACGCTGGAGATCTCGGCGATCAGCGGGTGCTGCGGGTCCAGCCGTCGCAAGGCGCGCCGGGCAATGCGCAACTGGTCCGCCAGGGTGCGCTCAGCGGGCGTGCTCGCCGCGTCCAGGCCGTCATCGGGCCAGGCCGACCGCGCGGGGGCGTGCAGTCCGAGCTCGTCGACCAGGTCGAGGAGCTGCGCGATGACGGTCGCGAGCGTGGCGCGGCGGTCGGCGACGGTCACCTCGCGCGGCGTGTAAGGCACGGGCAGATACGGGCACTCGGCCTTGAGGTGGATGGAGCCTCGCGGCCCGCGGACACCGCCGCAGCCGGGGCACGGCGTGCGCGCGGGCCGCTCAGTCATGGTCGACAACCTTGAGCGTCCGCTCGCGGGGGAGCACTTTGCTCAGGGCGATGGCCGCCAGGTTGCGGTACAGGAAGGCATGCTGCCAGGTCGGATCGTCCTCGGGCTCGCCCTCGAGTACCGCATTGGTCGCGATGCCGCGCAGGGCGGTGACCGCGATCTCGAACTTGATCAGCAACTGCATCTCGTCCAGGCGGACGCCGCCCTCGGGCAAGTGCTCGAGCAACGACAGGCCAATCTGCTCGCCATCGCGCTCCCAGGCGGCCATCAGCCAGGTGTAGATCTGCGTGGCGTACGCGTCGGCGTCGGCCTCGTCCGCAGGGGTGATGATGTCGTCTGCGTCGTCGCCCGTACCGTGGATGAGCTCGAGCGATGGCTGCCGCTTACGAGTCATCAGCGGGGCCACGCGTGCTCGAGCCGCCCATCGAGTTCAACCTCGCGACCGGGGTATCGATGGGCTCCCTGCTTGTGAAAGAACGCCGCGCCGCCGCGGGCGCACTGATCGCGGATACCGCGCACCCAGTCGAGGTCCATCGGCCGGTGCTCTGGGCCGCTCTCACCCCCGCTGATGACCCAGTTGACCCGGTCGGTGCCGAGATAGCTCGTCAGGTCCAGCGGTCCGAGCAGGGGCTCGGCGCTCACGAAATGGACTGCGGCAGGCACCCGCAGCAGGCGGGGGATGCGGATATCCACCCACCTCTGCAGCTCCGCCGTAGTACCGAGCCAGACATTCTCGCGCGGCGACTCGAGCCACGCCGGCGGCAGCAGCCTGCCGATCTGTTCCGGGCGTTTGGTCAGCAGCAGCCAGTCGAGGTGCGGCGTGTCCTCGATGAGCTGCCACAAGTCGGCCCGGATCGCATCGAGGTCGGGATGCACCTCGAAGATGTCCGACAGCGAGTTGCAGAACACGCGATGCTGTCGGCCCTCACGGATGGCCGCCCGTTCCCAGGCGCCGGCCTGGGCCCACGTCGCGGCGCTGGTCCGTTTGCGAGGCGTGTGTGCGGGCCGGCCCCACAGGCCCCGCCAGCGCGTGTACCGGTTGGCCCAGTCGCGGGCGTAGCAGTGATCACACCCGGCAGAAGCTTCCTGGCAACCGACGTGGGTGTTCAGCGTGTGATCGGTCCAGCCAATGGTGGTGAGCGTGCCCATCAGTCGCGTCCTCGACCAGGTGTGCTCCGCCTCGAAATATGTTGGAGCACGCGCGGCCAGCAGTCTGACCCGATGCCGCGCTCGATGGAGTCGGGGTCGACGACCCCGCGCCCACATATCTGGCACTTGCGCGCCGGGCCGAACACGTGGCCCTCGACGATCCGCTGTGCCGCTTGGTAGACGCGCTTCTCCAACCGCTCACGGCGTGTTTCGGCTGCTTGCTTGGCACTGTCGCGGCGGCGCTGTTGAAGCCGCTCCTCCGCTGCGCCGAGGGCGGCGCGGACGAGCTCCTCGGGGTAGCCGTGGGGGTTATAGAGCGTCCCGTCAGTGTTGTGTCCAATGCGGAGCAAGCGTTGCCCGTCGTGGTGAACGAGGTTCCAGATGGCGGGCCGTTTCGGCGCCGGCTGCACGGTCATGGAAACAGTCATGAACTAGACTCCGGCTGGTGGTGAACGGCGCCGGCGGGGCGGTGTCGCGACTCTCCCGTCGGCCCAGGTCCAGCTCATGCCTGGTCGAGCGCGGCGCGGAACCAGGCGCTGAGGTCGGTGCCGTGCTCGACGCAGGCGCTGAGGTCCTTGGCGTCGGGCGGGCGGGCGCGCCGGCAGTTCTCCGACAGACTGATGACCTGGTCGGCCGCGCGATCGCCAACGTCGTCCGCATCCAGCGCGACCAGGACCGGCGACGCCAGGCTCAGCAAGCGGAATTCCGCGGTGTCTGGCTGGCGAGCCGTGCCGAGCGCCACCGTGGCCGCGCGATCGCCAATCGCCTGCCAAGCACTGACGGCGTCGAGCTCGCCTTCGGTGAGGATGAGCGGCTCGCCGGGGATGATGGTCTGCGCGCCGAACAGGCGAAAGCTCGAGCCGCTGATGCTGGCGTATTTGTGCCGCGCGGTGGCCGGCACCGGGCGGCGGATCTTGATGCCGACCACCTCGCCGGCGGTGGTGTGCCAGGGTACGACGATGCCGCGGGGGACAAACAACGCGTCGCGCTCGAGGCCCCACTCGTCAGCCGGGGAGCGGGTGTCCGCGGGGACGACGCCGATCGACCACGCCTCGAGGGTGTCGTGGCGCAGGCCGCGGCCCGCCAGGTAGGCCCGCGCGCGGTCACCGCTTGTCGTCCAGAGCGTCCGGACGGCCTCGGCGACGAACTGCTGCGCCCGCGTCCGCCAGGTGCGCGAGGGTTGCGGCGGCCCTGCGCTGCGGACAGGTCGCTCCCGCGGGACTAGGGCGTGTATGCCGCCGGCGGCGATGAAGCATCCGCGCTGAAAGTCAACGTTGAACGCGCGCATCGCGAGGTCGATGGCGTTGCCGCCGCGCGGGGTGCAGTGGCGGCAGAACCAGTGGCGGCGCTCGGCATCGAGGCGAAAGCGATCGCACTGGTGGCGCGGACTGGTGGCGGCGCAGGTGCAGAACGGGCAGGGGCCGTGCAGCTCGCGGCCGACCCGGCGGAGCTCGGTGTGGACCAGGGCCAGGGCCTGTAAGTCAGCTCGCGCGAGCGTCTCGGCAACGTCTACGGTCACCGCCCGCTGCCCGCGAAAAGCGCCCCCTCGCGCGCGCGCGCACGCGGGGGAACACCTGCGAAAGATGCGAAACCTGAAATCCTGCGAAGGCAGAGTGGGCAACACCCCCGCCTGTCGGGGCACTTTAGCCCCGATAGGCTGCGGCCGGAATCGGCATTTGAACTCAGCTTTCGCAGGGTTCTCTCAATATTCATATCTCTCTCTTCTCTCTCTCTTCTCAGGGGTAAGAAGGGGGGCGTGGGCCAGCTTTCGCATTTCATGGCTTGGCTTGCGCAGCTTTCTCATCCAGCAGCCAGCGGTACGCGCGGGTGTCGTCGACGACGATCGCGCGGATGGTGATGCGCGGGCCGAGTGAGTCGCGCGCCCGCTGGACGGTGGCGTGCGAGAAGCCCTGGCCGTCGAGCACTTCGTCAATCTCGGGCTTGGTCAGGCCGGCGTCTGCCGCGGCGAGCAGATCGGCGAGCGCCCGCGCGCACTGGCTGACCTGCGACGACTGCTTGCCCT
>Ga0111538_10007920_pt1 | contig 14282 bp, 9 predicted proteins | sample SoiMethybrSBSTD1_FD_79669 | JGI IMG/M metagenome (GOLD analysis project Ga0111538, IMG submission 79669) | Bulk soil microbial communities from a Populus tree surrounding site in Tennessee, USA - Soil MetaG P. TD hybrid SBSTD1 (version 2)... | ecosystem: Environmental > Terrestrial > Soil > Tree... | reverse complement strand
GTCACCGAGCCGTACGGGATGTCGTCGAGATAGATGCCGACCGAAGGCGTAGAGAAGATGTTGGCGACGCCGCGCATCGTGATCGAGCCTTGTCCGGGCGCGCCGTCATCGTTGAAGTTGACGCCCGGGATGTACTTGAGCACGCCGCTGAGCGAAGTGACGCCGCCAGCTGCGAACGCCTGCGGATCGATGACTGCGACGGACGCGGGCACGTCCTGTACCTCCTGTGCGCGGCGCGTGGCCGTGACGATGACTTCTTCCACTTCGACCTGGTGTGCGGCGATGGCTGCCGACGTACCGGTCAGGGCTATCAGCCCCCATGTTGCCGAGGCAACGGATCTGTTCATCGAGCGATTGAAGCGACACATGACGTTTGACCTCTCCCCCAACAGGTTCTGCAACGCTGTATGGGACGAGAATGGAAGCAAAGCATCGGCCGATCTATAAGAATTCAACCGATTTCTGGAATCCCCCCGCGGCCCTGCGCTGACTATCGGCGCCGATAGACGCGGCCGCTTTCCGTCTCGAAACTGCTGATCCGCCCGTCCGCGCCGCGGCGGAAAGTGAGCAGAAAACGCTCTTCCGGCGCGCGGGTGTCGCTCGCCTCGAACGAGTCGTAGCTCCAGTGTGCAAGATTGAAAGTCGCACCTGGTTGCATCGCGAGAGTCAGGCTGCCATTGCTTTTCAGCACGATCTGCGTGTCGCCGACCAGCGGCTCCGCGTAGGTGCCCGCGTAGTCCCCAAGCGGTAGCGAAGGACGAGTCTTCACGGGTCGCGCACGCTGAGCTGCAGCGCGGCGCGTGTTCTCTTCGTCCTCCAGTCCGCCGTACAGCTTCAACATGTCCGCATTCCAATCCTTGCCGCGGCTGTTCAGAAACCGATCCACGACGTCGTACATGAACGCGTGTCGGTACTCGACCGGACCGGCATTGATGAGAATCACCAGCCCGAGTCGCTCCTGCGGCACGAGCGCCGCAAGCGCGTTGGCGCCGTACAGACTGCCAGTGTGCATCGCAAGCACGCGGCCCTTGTAGTCCTGCAGGAACCAGCCGAGACCGTAGGCATAGAAATGTGGATTCGCCTGCCGCGCCGCCGGATAGCCGATGCTGGCGAGCAGCATCTGCGGCTTCAGTGCTTCCGCGACCGTTTCCGGCTTCACGATCGCTTTGCCCTCGAACGTGCCCTTGCTGAGCAGCAAGCGCAGCCACTTGGCCATATCCGCCGCGCTCGATTGAATGCCCGCAGCGCCGAGCGGCTCGGGCGACACGTAAAGATCAGTCACGCTCGCAACGCCTTGCTCGATCAGATGCGCGCCGGCCACGTTGGCCCGCTTGCCGAGATCCGGCCCGGTGAACACACTGTCGCTCATGCCGAGCGGCTCGAAGATGCGCCGGCGAACGAAATCCTGAAAGGTCATTCCTGCCGCGCGTGCGACCACCTCGGCCGCCACGACGTACATCATGTTGTTGTACGCCCAGGTCGAGCGCAGGCTCGACGCCTGCTTCGCGTACTGCATGTGCTCGAGGCTGGTGTGGGTGTCGAAGCCGCGCACCCACAACATATCCATCTCCTCGATGCCGGTGCGATGCACGAGCAGATCGCGAATCGTCACTTCGCGCGTGACGTACGGATCGGCGACGCGGAACTCCGGGATGTAGCGCACGACCGGGTCGTCCCAGCGCAGCTTGCCGTCGTCGACGAGCAGGCCGAGCGCCATCGCGGTGAACGCCTTGGTCGTCGACGCCAGCGTGAACACCGCGTGCGCGTCGACGGGATCGTTGCTGCCGAGATGCTTCGTGCCGAAGCCGCGCTGATACACGACCTGGTCGTCCTTGACGATCGCGACCGCCAGACCCGGCGCGTGCCATTGCTCGCGCGCGCTTTCGATCGCGGCGTCGAGGCCAGCCAACGGATCGTCGCCCGCCGGCGCTCGCAGCGGCACGGCACAGACGAGCGCGACAACGAGCGCGCAAAACCATGAACGGATCATGAGAACTCCTCGCAAGCGACCGCGTCATCATCGCTGCTCGCCGTCGCCGCGTCATCGGATTGGCGTTTTTGTTCCAGAGCCGGCGAGAAAAGATATAGAACGGGTAGTGACGCAACCGCATATTCCGGCCATAGTCCGCCGATTTCTTCCAGGACCGAACCCAAGATGTTGCGATCTCTGCCGCTCGCCTTCCTGCTCACTGCGTGGAGTGCCGCCGCTCTCGCAGTCGACACGCACGATACGCTGCTGCTCGCGCAGCCGGACATCAGCGCGCGCAACATCACCTTCATATACGACGGCGACGTGTGGGTCGCGAATCGCGACGGCAGCGGCGCCTATCGCCTGACGACTGCCGAAGGCCTGGAGGCGCGGCCGCACTTCTCGCCGGACGGTGCATCCATTGCTTTCAGCGGCAACTACGACGGCAACATCGACGTGTACGTGGTACCGATCGCGGGTGGCAGTCCCAGGCGACTGACCTGGCACAGCGCCGACGATTTCGTCGAAGGCTTCGACCCGCAAGGCCGCATCGTCTACAGCTCGCAGAGCGACGTGCCCTCCTCGCGCGACGTGCACCTGTTCGTCATCGATCCGCACGGCACGTTCCCGGAGCGGCTGCCGATCCCGATGGGCAACGACGCGGACGTCGCGCCGGACTCCAGTGCGATCGCGTACTCACAGATGCCGCCGCCGATGTTCCAGGCGCTGACGCAGTGGAAAACGTATCGCGGCGGCAGCGCATCGCGCATTGCGATCATGAATTGCGCCGACCATTCGGTGCGCAAGATTCCGCAGCCGCCGGGCCGCAGCAACGACCTGAACCCGATGTGGATCGGCGGCAAGCTGTACTTCGATTCCGACCGCAACGGCGAATTCAACCTGTACTCGTTCGATCCGGCGAGCAGCGCAGTGACCCAGCTCACTTCGTATGGCGACTTCCCGGTCGTGAACGCCAATGCCGGCGACGGCAAGATCATCTTCGAGCAGGGCGGACACCTGCTCGTGTTCGACCCTGCGACTTCGGCCACCACGACGCTGCACGTCGCCGTGGCGTCCGATCTGCGCGAGACGCGTCCGCGGCGCGTCAGCAACGTCGAGTACGTGCGTGACGTCGCACCGTCACCGAGCCTCGACCAGGTTGCACTCGAGTATCGCGGCGAGATCGTGACGGTCCCGGCACAGAAAGGCGCGCCGATCCGCAACCTCACGCAATCGACCGGGGCGAACGACCGCTCGCCAGCGTGGTCGCCGGGCGGCGGCAGGATCGCGTGGTTCTCCGATGAATCCGGCGACTACGCCCTGTATGTCGCGGATAGCAACGGCAGCGGCAAGGCGCGGCGCATTGCGATCGAGGGCGGGTCCGGCTTCTATCGCGACCTGAAGTGGTCGCCCGACGAGAAGCGCGTATCGTTCCTCGACAACGGCTACAGCCTGTTCACGGTCGAGCTCGAGAGCGGCCGCGCGACGCGCATCTCGCAGAACGAGTTCTTCGGGCACGCCCCGTTCATCTCGCACAACTGGTCGCCGGACTCGCAATGGCTCGCGTACACGGAGAACAGCAACGGCCTGATCCAGACCGTGTACGTGTACTCGATCGCGCAGCGCAAGTCATTTCGCATCACCGATGGCCTGACGGAGGTCAGCGAGCCGGTCTTCGATCGCAATGGCCGCTACCTGTATGTGATCGCGTCGGACCAGGCCGGTCCGATCAAGGACTGGTTCTCGCTGGCGTCCGTCGATCTGACGTTCACTCATGCGCTGTATGCGATAGCGCTGCGCAAGGCCGATCCTTCGCCGCTGCCGCTGGAAGGTGAGAAGGAAGCACCTGCCCCCACCCAACCCTCCCCTGCCTCGCGGGGGAGGGCAACGGGAGGGGGCGAAACAGCAGTCGCCATCGACTTCGACGGCATCGGCGATCGCATCGTCGCGCTGCCGACCGGCGGTGCCACGCTGCGCAACCTGCAAGTCGGCAAGAGCGGCGAGCTCTACTATCTGTGGACGCCCGCCACGCCGGCCATTACCGCGCTGACCAATCCCGCCGAGCTCAAGCGCTTCGTCATGAAGGAGCGCACGGCAAAGACGTTGATCGCCGGCGTCGACGAGTACTTCGTCTCGGCGGATGGCGAAAAGGTGCTCGTGCACCAGGGCAAGAGCCTCAAAGTCGCGCCCGCCGGCGGCGAAATCAAACCGGAGGCCGCGACTGCAGTGCCGGTCGAAGACGTCTCGGTGCTGATCGATCCGCGCGCAGAGTGGCGGCAGATTCTGCGCGAAGCCTGGCGCCTCAATCGCGATTTCTTCTACGCGCCGAACTACCACGGCGTCGACTGGAACGCCGTGTGGAAGAAGTACGAGCTGTTCCTGGATCACGCGGCAACCCGCAGCGACGTCGGCCGCATCATGGCGGCGATGGCGAGCGAGCTGCACGTCGGTCACAGCTACAGCACCAAGGGTGAGTCGATCGATACGCCGCCGAACGTCGGCGTCGGACTGCTCGGCGCAGACTTCGACGTTGCCGACGGCCGCTACCGCTTCAAGAAGGTCTACGGCGGCCTGAATTGGCGTCCCTCTCTGCGCGCGCCGCTGCGCGCACCGGGCATCTCAGTCGCCGAGGGTGAATATCTGCTCGCGGTGGACGGCAAGCCCCTGACGACGGAGCGCAATGTCTACAGCGCACTCGAGAACATGGTCGAGAAGCCGGTCGAGATCAGCGTCGGCCCGCGCGCCGATGGCCAGGGTGCACGCACGCTCAAGGTCGTGCCGATCGCAAGCGAGCGCGAGCTGCGCTACGTCGACTGGGTGGAAGGCAACATTCGCAAGGTTGATGCCGCAACAGGCGGGCGCGTCGCCTACGTGCACGTCCCCGACACGTCGCTCGCCGGTCACGCCTCCTTCAAACGCTACTTCTTCCCGCAGAGCCAGAAGGAAGCGCTGATCCTCGACGATCGCAACAACGGCGGCGGCTTCGTCGCGGACTACTACATCGACATCCTGCGCAAGCAGCCCGTGATCCGCTGGGCGACGCGCTACGGCAAAGATCTGCGAACGCCGCGCGCGGCAATCTACGGTCCGAAAGTGATGCTCGCCAACGAGGGCGCGGGCTCCGGTGGCGACCTGCTGCCGTGGATGTTCCGCAAGCTCAACGTCGGGCCGATCGTCGGCACACGTACCTGGGGCGGTCTCGTCGGCAACCTGGAGATCCACACGCTGATGGACGGCGGCACGATCACGGCGCCGAACATCGCCGGCTGGACGCCCGAGGACGGCTGGGTGATCGAGAACGAAGGCGTGCCGCCCGACATCGAAGTCGAGGACTCGCCGCAATCGATGCTCGAAGGCCGCGATCCGCAGCTGGAGAAGGCGATCGAGGTGGTGATGCGGGCGTTGAAGGAGCACCCGCAGACTGCGCCGAAGCGGCCGGCATATCCGGACAAGGTCACTTCAACGGATACCCGCTGAACGTCTTCGCATCCTTCAGCACGACGTGCGTGAAGACCTTCTCGACGCCGCCCTCGTCCTGGAGCCTGGCGGCGAGCTCGCGCCAGGCGCGAATGTCGGGGACGACGACCTTCAGCAGATAGTCGAACTGTCCGCTCACCTGTGCCGCTTCCACGACCTCCGGAAGCGTCTTCACCATCGATTCGAAGCGCTGGAACTCGGCGGGGCTGTGGCGCTTCAGCGAGATCTCCGCGTAGATGAACAACGTCGGCCGCACCAGCTCGAGCGCGACGTGCGCGTGATACCCCGAGATCACGCCCGCCGCCTCCAGCTGCCGGATGCGCGCGAGGCACGCACTCGGCGAGAGCGCGACGCGCGCGGCCAATGTCTGGTTCGTCAGCCGTCCTTCGCTCTGCAGCGCCTGCAGGATCTTCAGGTCGGTGCGATCCAGATTCTTCATGTGCAGAACTCTCTTTTGTGATGCGAGCCGGCCGCAGGCCCTGCGGCACGGTCCGCCCGACGGCGAATTTACTTCGGCGCCGGACGCATAACTCCCGCGCTTTCAACTGCGTAGCCGCGCGTGGACAGGGTGGTGATTTTGCGCACACTCACCCGATGCGCGTCTACCATTCGACCGCTTCCACCGATCACGATCCGACCAGCTTCTTCCGGCGCGGTAAGACGATCGCACATCCCGAGAGCGCCGAGCGTTACCGCGTCCTGCATGGGAGCGTTGTCGACGCCGGCTTCGACGTTCGCGAAGCCACCGACTTCGGGCTTGCGCCCCTGCATGCAGTCCACACCGCCGAGTACGTCGACTTCGTCGCCAACGGCTGGAACCGCCGCGCCGAGATCGATCCCGCAGCTGTCGAATTGCTGACCACGCAATTCGCGCGCCCGCAGATGCATCGTCGCCCGGGCGGTCTGCTCGGCTTGCTCGGCTATTACACAGCCGATACTTCGACCCCGCTGCGCGCCGGAACCTGGAATGCGGTCTACGGCGCCGCACAGGCCGCAATTACCGCGGCCGACGGCGCGCTCGCAGAAGGCGCCGCGTATGCGCTGTGTCGCCCGCCGGGTCATCACGCTTTCGCCGATTGCGCCGGCGGCTTCTGCTACATCAACAACACTGCGGTCGCGGCCGAGCAATTGTGCGCCAGGACCGGTCAGCGCATCGCGATCCTCGATGTCGACGTGCATCACGGCAACGGCACGCAGGGCATCTTCTACGAGCGCCCCGACGTGCTCACGGTTTCGATTCACGCCGATCCGTCGAACTACTTCCCGTTCTACGCAGGCTACGCGGAGGAAATCGGACGCGGCGCCGGGCTCGGCTTCAATCTCAATCTGCCGCTGGCGCACGGCTCGGGCGATGGACCGTTCCTGGAAGCGCTCAGCACCGCCCTCGCCCGCATCGGCGCCTTCTCGCCCGCTGCGCTCGTGATCGCGCTGGGACTGGATGCCTCGGAGCATGACCCGCTCGGCGTGCTCAAGGTCACTCAAGAAGGGTTCTCGCAGGCGGCGCGCGCCATCGCACGACTCGCGCTGCCGACCGTCATCGTTCAGGAAGGAGGCTACTTGTGTCCGGCACTGCCGCTCAATCTGATCGCGTTCCTGAGTCCGTTCGACCGCTAGTTCGCGTTCTGAAGCTCGTTCCCGCGGTCGAGCCCAAGCTCTCGGTCGCGTTCATCCTGCTGCACGAGTTCACCCTGTTCGCGTTCTCCGGCTTCGTCGACGCGTTGCGCATCGCCGGCGACGACTTCGACAACAGCCGCCAGCGCGAATGCCGCTGGACGGTGATCGCGCCGACATTGCAACCCGTGCGCGCCAACTGCGGCGTCGAGATCACGCCGTGGGAGACTTTCCCTGATCCCGCGCAGTTCGACTACGTGGTCGTAGTCGGCGGCCGCATGGAGCCCCAGCGCAACACCGACCCGCGCATCCTCGAGTATCTGCGCCGTGTTGCCGACCGCGGCGTGGCCATCATCGGTGTCTGCACCGCGACGTTCGTGCTCGCGCGCGCCGGCGTAATGAAGGGCCGTCGCTGCTGCGTGCACTGGAACGCGCGGCTCGACTTCGAAGAGGAGTTCCCCGAGCTGAGCGTCGAGTCGGACACGATTTTCCTGGAGGACGGCGATCGCATCACCTGCCCGGGCGGCCAATCCTCGGCCGACGTCGCGCTGCATTTGATCGGCAAGCGTTGCGGAGCCGCCAGCGCCCGCAAGGCCGCTGCCGGCATGGTGCTCGAAGCGATGCGCGGCAATCGCTCGCCGCAGCCGCATGCCGAAGCCGTCTGGTTCGGCGAGATCCGTAAACCGCTGGTGCGCCGGGCGATCACGATCATGGACCGCTTCATCAGCAAGGAGCTGTCGGTCACGGACATCGCGCGCCGGCTGCAGGTCAGCAACAACACGCTCTATCGCGCGTTCGAGCAGACCGTCGGCGAGTCGCCGGCCCGCTTCTTCCGCATCATGCGTCTGGCGCACGGCCACTGGAGCCTGCACCACACCAGCATGTCGATCGCGCAGGTCGCGCACGTCTACAAGTTCTCGGACGCCTCGCACTTCACGCGGATGCATCGTCTCCTGTACGGGCTGACGCCCGCCCAGGCCCGCGAGCTGGGCGAAGACGGCAGCCGCCAGGCAATGGAGGCGCGCTTGCCGGGGGGCGTCGTGGGTCACGTGCTCGCGGGGGGCCTGTTTATATTTCACTAAAGAGCGGGTGATTTGTTATAGATGAGGTCTGCTGTTCATTTCATGCTGCCGGGACCATGAACGACGTGACCTCCTCTGCCGCGTTCAAATTGCGCAGGCCTTATCTGCTGTTCATCGGCAACGCCGAGGACGAGGCCGATGCCAAAACGGCATGCGGCCTGCGGGACTGGGCGCGCGATGCCTGTCTCGCCCAGCTGCGTCTGCCGCAAACGCAGGTCGATCTCGGCCTGCCGGACATGACTCCCGAAGCCGCAGCCCGCGCGGGCGCCGGCTCGATGGTCATCGGCGTCGCACCCGTCGGCGGCGGCATCCCGGCCGAATGGGAATCCAGTCTGCATGCGGCGGTCGCCGCCGGGCTCGACGTCGTGAGCGGCATGCACCGCCCGCTCGAAGGTGTTCCCGGCCTCGCCGAGGCAGCGAAGAAACGTGGCGTCGCTCTCGTGAACGTGCGTCTGCCGCGGCATGCTTTTCCGGCCGCCACCGGTCGACGTCGCAGCGGCAAGCGGTTGCTCACGGTTGGCACTGACTGCGCGCTCGGCAAGAAGTACACCGCCCTGGCGCTGACGGAAGCGCTGCGTGCCCGCGGCATTGCCGCCGACTTTCGTGCGACGGGTCAGACCGGAATCCTCATCGCCGGCGGTGGCGTTGCCCTCGACGCGGTGGTGGCCGACTTCGCGGCCGGCGCCGCAGAAACCCTGTCGCCCGACGCGGCGCCCGATCATTGGGACGTGATCGAAGGTCAGGGCTCGTTGTTTCATCCTGCCTATGCCGGCGTGACGCTGGCGCTCGTCCACGGCTCGCAGCCGGACGTCATCATCCTGTGCCACGATCCGACCCGGCCGAACATCCACGGCTTCCCGGACTTCCCCATTCCCGATCTGCAAGTGGCAGCGACTCGCTATCTCGAAGCGGCGCACCTGACGAATCGCGGCGCGCGACTCGGCGGCGTAAGCCTGAACACGTCGCTGCTCGATGCATCGAAGCGGGCGCGCGTCATCGCCGAGACGGAGAACAAGCTGGGGGTGCCCTGCTTCGATCCGCTGCAGACGCCGCTGAAAGCTGCGCTCGATTTCTTCCTGTCCAGATGAAGCTCTCGATCGATACGCGTGTCTGGCCGCTGCGCGAGCCGTTCGTCATCTCGCGCAGCTCGCAGACGACGTGCGAGGTCATCGTCGTGCACCTTGCCGCCGGCGGACACGTCGGCCGCGGCGAAGCCGTCGGTGTCGACTATCACGGCGAAACGATCTCCTCCATGCGGGAGCAGATCGAAGGCGTGCGCCCGGTGATCGAGCGAGGCATCGATCGGCGCGAGCTGCTGGAAATTCTGCCCGCGGGCGGCGCACGGAATGCGCTCGATGCCGCGTTGTGGGACCTCGAAGCGAAGCAATCCGGAAAGTCCGTGTGGGAGCTGGCGGGCATCGCGCGACCGCGCACGATCTCGACCTGCGAGACGATCGGCATTCGCTCGATCGCGGAGTACGAAGCGCGGGCACGCGCCCTCGCCCGCTACGAATGGATCAAGATCAAGGTGTCGGACGACAAGCCCCTCGAGGCAGTAGCAGCCGTCCGGCGCGGCGCGCCGACGGCGCACCTGGTCGTCGACGCCAATCAAGCGTGGAGCGTCGAGACGTTGCAGCAACTCGCGCCCGCACTGGCGCAGCTACGCGTGGACCTGCTGGAGCAACCGGTCCGCGTGACCGACGACGCCCCGCTCGCGCGACTGGACCTGCCAGTGCCGGTCTGCGCTGACGAGCCAGCGAACACGGTCGAGGATCTGCCGCGGCTGGTCGATCGCTACGACTTCGTGAACATCAAGCTCGACAAGAGTGGCGGGCTGACCGCGGCTCTCGCCTTCGCGCACGCCGCGCGTGCGGCCGGCATGCGATTGATGGTTGGCTGTATGGTCGGCGGATCGCTGGCGATGGCGCCGGCGATGGTCGTCGCTCAGCTGTGCGAGATCGCGGACCTCGACGGCCCGCTGCTGCAGGCCGAAGACTGGCCGGACGGCATCGAATATCGCGACGGTGTGATGCGCCTGCCGTCGCGCAAACTCTGGGGCTAGCTCACGCCCACTTGCTGACCGCCTGCTTGTTGCGGCTGGCGAAGTAGCGCTCGGTGGCGTCGATCAGCTTCTCCTGCTCATCGTTGCTGCTGCCGTCGAGCGCGGCCACCTTGCGCATCATCGCGAGCAGCGAGCCGATGGCGTCGGGCTCGAAGCGGTCCGCGCTGCGCGCGCCAGGATCTTGTCGAGATGATCGACGAGGTAGATCTCGTCGCGGATCAGGTGCGAGCTGGCGAGCAGCAGGTCGCTGGCTTCGTTGCGGGAGATCGAGAACTCGCTCTGGAACATCGCCAGCAGCTCGCGCTTCTGGTCGGAGGTGATTGCGCCGTCGGCCTTGGCGACGCCGAGCAGCAGCACCGCTGCCACGTCCATCGGACGCTCCAGCCGGTAGATCGGGCGCTCGCCGTAGTTGCGGCTCCATTGCCAGCGCCGGTACGCGAGGAACGGGTTGAGTGAGCTGAAGTGAAAGCCGGAGCGTTGCAGCGAGTTCAGCGCCCACAGCAGCCCGGCCACAGCCGTGATCACGGCGATCACGATATGCATGCAAGTCCTCCCTTTTTGGCGCGCAGGGTAGCACCGCCCACGGCCGTGGCACGGTCCTGGGTCGCAATTTCTAGCTGGCGACCGCCACTTCGCGCCATTGGCGCAACGCCGGGAAATACAGCGCCGCCCGGACCGTTTCTCCCGGGCGGAAGGCCCGCATCAGCCGGGCATAGCGCTCCAGCTGCGGACGGTAGCGGGTCACTTCCTCATCCAGGAACGCCTCCAGCCCGCCGCCTTCGTGCGTGCTGGTCTTGAAGTCGACGATCCAGCGCTGGCCGCCCTCGTCCACGAAAGTGCGGTCGATCACGCCTTCGAGGATCTGTCCCTCGACCACGCCGCTCAACGCGAGCTCCGACGAAGCTTCCCGAATGCCGCTATCGAGGCCGAGCAGCCAGCGGCCGCGCTCATCGCTGAGCGTGTGCTCCATGGCTGCGATCACGCGATCGCAAGCGGCTCCCAGACGCTCAGGCGGTACACCCAGCTCCGCCAATTCGGCGGTCAGTCGCGCCCGCGCGGTCTGCAATGCCTCGGCCGCAGGCCGTGCACCCGGCCGGCACAACCGATCGAGCTCACGATGCACCAGCGTGCCGACGTGACGGCTCACCTGCGAAACCCAGTCGAACACCGGCCGCTCATCTTCGATCTCGACGACATTCGCACCCTGCGCCGTCGTGACCAGCTGCGTGCGCGGCGGTCGCCATTCGATCGGCAACCGGCGCAGCCTCTGCGGCGGCGGCGGTTTGTAGCCGGCCGGCACCGGCGCGGACGGCTCGGTCTCATCGAACTCCGCACCGACTGCGTGCCACAGCATCCACAACATCGAGTTGCGATACGGATCGTCGGGGACCATGCGTCCGTCACGCTCTCGCGCAGTGACGTTACCGAGTATGTGCAAGTGTCGTTTCGCACGCGTGACGGCGACGTACAACTGTCGCGCGCGCTCGCGCTGCTGGCGCCGCCGCTCCAGCAGGTGGATCCAGTTATAGATCGGATCCGGGTCGCTGCCTTCCGCTTTGACGGGCGCCAGGATCATGCCGCCGTGCGGCCCTGCGACTCGCGCCCAGCGCAGCAACTCACGATGCGGCGGCGGCAACAGGCGCTGCAAGCCGGGCACGATCACCGTGTCGAACTCCAGGCCCTTGGCAGCATGAATCGTCATGATCTCGACGCGCGTGTCGCCGGCATAGCGCGAGTTCGCGTACAGGCGTTGCAGCTGGTCCTCGAGCCGCGCCACGTCGTCGAGGTCGGAGGTCGTTTCGATCTGCTCGAGGCGCGTGAAGTACGCTTCGGCGTCTTCGAGATCGCCGGTGCGCAGCAGCGTCGCCGGACCGCCGAGCGCGTTCCAGGTGCGCTCGACCCAGATGCGCAGCGGCCAGCGTCCTCGCTCTTCGAGGGCTGCAGCGAGAATGTGCGCCGTGCGCTGCAGCCGTTCGCGTCCGTCGTCCGACAAACGACCTTCGGCAAACAGATCATCCGGCGTCGAGACCAGCGCCGCTGCAATCATGTCTTCGAGCGTCGATCCGGGATGCGTCGCCAACGCATGCAGATCGGCGAGTGCAAGGCCGCACCACGGCGCGCGCAGCACTGCGAACCAGGCGGTGCGATCCGCAAGATGCACGAGGGCACGCGTCAAGGCGAGCAGGTCCTGCACGACGGGGCGGTCACGCAGTTGCTCGATCTCGACCGCCTGAAAATCGATCCCCGCGCTCGCCAGTTCGCGCGCGATGGCGTCCACGTGCGCACGCGCCGCCACGAGCACGGCAATTGTCCCCTCCGGGTCGCTATCGAGCGTCTCGCGAACCACTGTCGCGACGCGGCCCGCCTCGATCTCTTTGTCCGCGTTGACGAACGCATGCACGTGCACGCCGCCAGGCTGCACTTCGACTGTCGCGGTGCTCCGGCTGTACTGCACAGCGCCCTGCTCCGCGTCGTTACGCGCCGCCAGCACTGCGGGGAACGCAGCGTTCACCCAATCGACCAGCGCCGGGATCGCACGGAAGTTCGCTTCCAGTCGCAGCGGCTCCAGCCGCAGGTTGCGCAGCCCGTGCTGCTGCAGGTCGATGAACAGACCGACCTCGGCCTGCCGGAAGCGATAGATGGACTGCATGGGATCGCCGACGCAGAACAGCGTGCGGCCGTCGCCATCGGTCCAGCCCGCCGTCAGGCGCTCCAGCAGATCGAGCTGGCTGAACGACGTATCCTGGAATTCGTCGACGAGCAAGTGCTGCAGGCGGTAATCGAACGCCAGCGCGAGATCGGTCGGCTCATCCGCCGGGCCGAGTGCACGCAACGCACGCAACGAGACCTCGACATAGTCCGCCTTGCCCTGCGACTGGAACACGAGCTGCAGCTCGGCGACCGCGGCCGGCAGCAATTCCAGCAGCGCTTCGAGCACGCGCCACTGATCGTCGCTGTAGCTGGGGTCCGGCATGCTGCGCAGGGTCGCCAGGTCTTCGCACAGCGGTTCGTCCGCGCTCAACGCGCGCAGCAGGTCGAGCATGTGCTCTTTGATCTGGCGGTTCGTCTTCGGGAATCCCTGCCGCGCATCGACGCTCTCGTACAGCTCGTCCTTGTTGCGATCCTTCTTGAACAGCATGTTGGCGATTTCGCGCCACACCGGCAGGCTCGCACTGTCCGTGCGCAATGGCGCCGTGTAAGTGGCGCAGATTTCCATGGCGGCGCGACTTGCGGCGGGCAGCTTGTTCTCTGCAAGCAGATTCTGGGCCGAATAACGGCGCAGCCCCAGCAGCTGCTCGCAACGCTGCCGGCCAAGGGCTGCACAGAGCGACTCCAGGTGTCGCTCGACCAGATGATGCAGCGTGGCTTCCAGCGTCGCGCGCAGATTGGTGCGGGCGCGGGCATCGATGACGACATGCAGCCATTGATCGCGCTTTGCAAGCAGATCGTTGAGCAGCGTCACCAGGCGGTCGACGCGGTTCGCGAAGTGCAGCACGAGCAAGTCGAGATGTTCGGCAACCTCGGAGCCGTCGCCCAGACGCTCGAGCAACTGCCGGCTCGCCATGTCGTAGAGCGGCAGCGTATCGATCGTCGGTTCGAGTGCGGAGCCTGTGCCTGCCAGCACCGGCAGACGTCGTGCCAGCGCTGCGTTCAGGGCGTCGATCGTCTGAATCCGCAGACGAGCCGGATGCTGCATGAGTTTCCAGCCCAGCTCGCCGTCGCGGCGGCGCACTGCCTGGGCCAGCTCCCACGTCGATCGCTTGTGTGTAGATTCCGGCGCCGGCTGCGCTGCAGCTTCCAGCGCCTGCAGAATGCGCGCGCGCATCTCTGCTGCCGCCTTCCGCGTGAAGGTGATGGCCAGGATTTCCTCGGGCGACTTCACCGTTGCGAGCAGCCGCAGATAACGCTGCGTCAGCAGCTCGGTCTTGCCGGAGCCCGCCGGCGCCTGGACGATGAACGAGCGCGTTGGATCGAGCGCCGCGCTGCGCGCTGCTGCGTCGCTAGTCATCGCCGAAGATCTCGGCCTCACGCTCGCTTAGGATCAGCTCGTTGATCCGGCACAGCGTGCTCAGGTGACAGG
>Ga0111538_10007919_pt1 | contig 14283 bp, 9 predicted proteins | sample SoiMethybrSBSTD1_FD_79669 | JGI IMG/M metagenome (GOLD analysis project Ga0111538, IMG submission 79669) | Bulk soil microbial communities from a Populus tree surrounding site in Tennessee, USA - Soil MetaG P. TD hybrid SBSTD1 (version 2)... | ecosystem: Environmental > Terrestrial > Soil > Tree... | reverse complement strand
CGACGGCAGCTTCGACTTCCTCACCTTCGACACCCGCGCCAGCCGCAACGACGACTAATGGGTTAAGCTGTTTCCAGGGTTCTTCAGCAGGACCAACAACTTAGGGGGGTTCATGGCGACCAAAGCTACAGAGGCCGCAGAGACGACTGTCGAAGGCACCAAGATCAAGTGGGACGACTCGAACATGAAGAGCGCCTACGCCAACGTGTGCAACGTCAGCAGCACGCGCGAGGAAGTCGTGCTGCTGTTCGGCGTCAACCAGGCGTGGAACCGCGGCCAGAAGGAAGTCACCATCCAGCTCACCGACCGCATCATCATCAGCCCGTTCGCAGCCAAGCGGCTGAGCATGCTGCTCGGCGCGGTGGTGAAGGAGTACGAGAACCGCTTCGGCGCGCTGAATGTCGAGGGAGGGCCGGTGGCCGCTCCCGCCAAGAAGTAGGGAGCTGACTGAGCCCGTCCGACAGCGAGCTGCACGGCGAGCGCAGCGCCTCGCCGGTGGCCGACCTCGCGGCGCGCCGCAGCGGGCGCGAGCAGGCCTGGCGGCGCTTCGCGCAGGCGCAGACGGCGGAGGAATACTGCGGCGCGTGGCTCGCGCTGCAATGCCAGGCGATCGGCGGCGTCACGCAGGCCGTAGTGGTGCTGCAGAAGCCGGGCGAGAAGGCGCTGGTTCCGGTGGCGTACTTTCCGGAGGCCCCGGCCGACCGGGCGGCACTCTCGCGCGTCGCCGAGCGAGCGCTGAAGGAAGGACAGGGGGTCGTGCTGCCGGCGGGCGATGCCGGCTACCAGCTTGGCCTGCCGGTCAGGGTCGACCAGGAGCTGCGCGGGGTCGTCGGCCTCGATATCGATGCGCGCCCGGAACCACAGGTCCGCGCGGCGATGCGCGACCTGCAGTGGGGCGCGGGCTGGCTCGAACTGCTGCTGCGCCGCCACGCCGATCCGCAGGAGGATGCGCGGCTGCGCCTCAAGCTCGCGCTCGACCTGGTGGCGGCGCTGCTCGAGCAGGAGGGGCTGGACGAGGGCGGCTCCGCCTTCGCCACCGAGCTCGCAACGCGCCTGGGTTGCGACCGCGTCTCGCTCGGCGCGCTGCACGCCGGGCGCGTCAGGGTGCGCGCGCTGTCGCATTCAGGGCAGTTCAGCAAGCGCGCCAACCTGGTGCGCGCGATCGAGCTGGCGATGGAGGAGGCGGTCGACCAGCGGGAGACGGTGATGCACCCGCCGGCCGACGGCGCCTCGCCCCAAGTCACGCTGGCGCACGCCCAGTTGCTGGCGGAATCCGAGGCGGGCGCCGTGCTCACGCTGCCGCTTGCGCGTGGCGAGCACGTGGTCGGCGCTCTCACGCTCGAGCGGCCCGGGGGCTACGGCTTCGACGGCCCCTCGCTACAGCTCTGCGACGCGGTGGCCGCGGTGGCAGGTCCGATCGTGGAGCTCAAGCTCGCCGCCGAGCGCGGCCTTCTGGCTCACGCGGCTGACACGGCTCGCGAAGGCTGGCGCCGGCTCGCCGGCGCGGGCCATTCCGGCCTCAAGCTCGCCGCCGCCGGCACCGCGCTGGCGGCACTGTTCCTCGCCTTTGCCACCGGCACCTTCCGCGTGTCGGCCGAATCGAGCGTCGAGGGCGAGATCCAGCGCGTCATCAGCGCGCCGATCAACGGCTTCGTCAAGGAGGCGGCGCGCCGCGCCGGCGATACCGTCAGGAAGGGCGAGGTGATCGGTCGCTTCGACGACCGCGAGCTCAAGCTCGAGCGCGTCAAGCTGGCCGGCCAGGCCTCGCAGTACAGCCAGCAGGTGCGCGAAGCGATGGCGACACGCAACCGCGCGCAGGCCGGCATCGTGCTCGCGCAGCTCGAGCAGGTGCAGGCGCAACTCGCGCTGGTCGACGAGCAGCTCGCGCGCACCGAGATGGTGGCGCCGTTCGACGGCGTGATCGTGAGCGGCGACCTGTCGCAGAAGCTCGGCGCGCCGGTGGAGCGCGGCCAGACGCTGTTCGAGGTGGCGCCGCTCGACAGCTTCCGCATCGCGCTGCGCGTCGACGAGCGCGACTTCGGGCACGTGTCGGTCGGGCAGAAGGGCGAGCTGGCGGTGACCGCGATCCCCAACCAGCGCTTCGCCTTCGTCGTCACGCGCATCACCGCGGTCAACGCGGTGAAGGACGGGCGCAACACCTTCCGCGTCGAGGCGCGCCTCGAGGGCGAGCCCGGCCGCCTGCGGCCCGGCATGGAGGGCGTCGGCAAGATCGGCATCGAGGAGCGTCACCTGGCGTGGATATGGACCCACGGCCTCACGGAGTGGGCGCAGCTCATGCTGTGGAGCTGGCTGCCCTGAAGGGCGCGGCGTGGCCGGGGACAGCCTCTACAGCCCTTCCTGGTACCGCGTAGCCGAGCTGCGGCCGCGCTTGCGCGGCCACGTGCGCATCCATCGCCACCACTACCGCGGCGAGACCTGGTACGTGCTGGAGGACCGCGTCTCCGGCCGGATGCACCGCTTCAACCCGATCGCGCACCACCTGATCGGCCTGATGGACGGCCGGCGCAGCGTGCAGGAGCTGTGGGACAACGCCGCGGCGCGCTTCGGCGACGACGCGCCGACGCAGCAGGAGATGATCGGCCTGCTCGGCCAGCTGCACTCCGCCGACGTGCTGCTCACCGAAGTCGCGCCCGACGTCGCGGAGCTGCTGCGCCGCGCGCGCCAGGTGCGGCGCCGCGACTGGATGCAGAAGTACCTCTCGCCGCTCGCGCTGCGCATCCCGCTCTTCGACCCGGACCGCGCCCTCGATCGCGCGCTGCCGTACTACCGCTGGATGTTCGGCCCCTGGGGCGCCTTGCTCTGGCTCGCCATAGTGGGTGCCGCTGCGGTCGGCGCGGCGGTGCACTGGAAGGAGCTGGTTGGCGACATGTCCGACCGCGTCCTCGCGCCCGACAACCTGGTGGTGCTGGCGCTGGTTTTCCCGGTCATCAAGCTGCTGCACGAGCTGGGCCATGCCTGCGCCACCAAGGTATGGGGCGGCGAGGTGCACGAGATGGGGGTGATGCTGCTCGTGCTCATGCCGGTCCCGTACGTCGACGCGAGCGCGGCCACCGCGTTTCCCGAGGTGCGACGGCGCGCCGTGGTCGGCGCTGCCGGCATGATCGTCGAGGTGTTCATCGCCTCGCTCGCCTTCTTTCTCTGGGTGCAGGCCGAGCCGGGGCTGGCGCGCGCCATCCTCTACAACGCGATGCTGATCGCGGGCATCTCCACGGTGGTATTCAACGGCAATCCGCTGCTGCGCTTCGACGGCTACTACATCCTGTCGGACCTGCTGCGCATTCCGAACCTGCGCCAGCGCGGGCAGCGCTACCTCGCCTACCTCGCCGAGGCGAAGATCTTCGGCGTGCGCCACGCCGAGTTCGACGCGGCGCGCGACGAGCGCGGCTGGCTCGCGGCTTTCACCGTCGCGTCCTTCATCTACCGCATCTTCGTCATGGTGGCGATCGCGCTATTCATCGCCACGCAGTACTTCGTGATCGGCGTTCTGCTCGCCCTGTTCGTGGCGGCGAGCTCGGTGCTGCTGCCGCTGGGCAAGGGCATCGGCTATGTCATGTCCCACCCGCGCCTGCGTCAGCGCCGCACGCGCGCGGCCGCGGTGCTCGGCGGGACCTGCGCCACGCTCGCGCTCGTGGTCTTCGCGCTGCCGCTGCCGCTCTGGACGCTCGCCCAGGGCGTCACCTGGGCGCCGGCCGACGCCACGGTGTTCGCCGGCGCCGACGGCTTCGTGAGCAAGGTGGTGGCGGCGCCCGGCGCGGCCGTGCGCCGCGGCGCGACGCTGCTCGTCACGGAGGACTCGCAGCTCGCGCTGCGCATCCGGGTGCTCGAGGCGCAGTTGCGCCTGCTGCAGTTGCGCGCCCATGCCGAGATGCAGAGCGACCGCGTGCGCTGGGAGGTGACGCGCGAGGAGCTGGCCTCGACCGCCGCCGAGCTCGCGCTGGCGAGGGAGCGCTCGCAGGAGCTCACCATGCTCGCGCCGGCGGACGGCGTCTTCCTGCTGCCGTCGGCCGAGGACCTGCCCGACCGGTTCGTGAAGAAGGGCCAGCAAGTCGGCTTCGTCGTGCGCCCGGACACCATCACGGTGCGCGCGCTGGTGCCACAGGAAGACGCCGACCTGGTGCTCACGCACACGAAGCGCGCCGAGGTAAAGCGCGCCGGCGCGCGCTCCGAGACCATTCCGGCCGAGCTCAAGCGCCAGGTGCCGCAGGCGAGCAACCGACTGCCCAACCCGGCGCTCGCCAATTCGGGTGGCGGCACGGTGGCGCTGGATCCGCGCGAATCGTCCCAGGGCCCGACCGCGCTGCAGGGCTGGTTCGAGATCGAGCTCGAGCTGCCCGCCACGCGCACCTACGCCGTCGGCGAGCGGGTCTACGTGCGGTTCGAGCATGGCTGGGAGCCGCTCGCCTGGCGCTGGTACCGCTCGGTACGCCAGCTCTTCATGAAGCGCTTCACGGTGTGATCGGCTCGGGCTATCCCGAGCGCGAGGTGCCGCGCGAGGGCGTGGCCGACCGCGTGCTCGCCACTGCCGAGTACTACGGCGGCAAGGTGCTGCGGCCAGCTCTCAGGCGCATCGTGCCCGTGGTGCATGCCTGCGAGCGCGACCTGGAAGGTGAGGACGCCGCAGGCCTCGCCGCGCGCGCTCTCTCGCTGCGGCCGCGTCTGCGGCGCGAAGGGTTCACGCAACTGCTGTGCGCCGAGGCCTTCGCGCTCATCCGTGCCTGCGCGGGGCTAACCCTCGGCATGCGCCACTTCGACGTGCAGCTGGTCGGCGGCTGGGCGCTGCTCAATGGCATGGTGGCCGAGATGGAGACCGGCGAGGGCAAGACCCTCACCGCAACCCTCGCTGCCGCCACTGCGGCGCTTGCCGGGCGCGCGGTGCACGTCATCACGGTCAATGACTACCTCGCCAGCCGCGATGCCGAGGCGACACGCCCGGTCTACGAGGCGCTCGGCCTTACGGTGGGCTGCGTAGTCCACGGCCTCGACGCCGATGCGCGGCGCGCGCACTACGGCCGCGACATCACGTACTGCAGCAACAAGGAGCTGACCTTCGACTACCTGCGCGACCGGCTTGCGCTGGGGGGGAAGCCGCGGCCGCTCGGGGACCGGATTGACGCGCTGGCGGGTAGCGCGCGCACGGGTGGGATCCTGCTGCGAGGCCTGCAGTTCGCGCTGGTCGACGAGGCCGACAGCGTGCTGATCGACGAGGCGCGCACGCCGCTCATCCTTTCCGCGCAGGCAAAGCGCTCGGGCGAGGAGGCGATGCTGCGGCAGGCGCTCGAGCTGGCGCGCGCCTTCGAGCCCACGGACTACCTGATCGAGGAGGGGCGCATCGAGCTCACCGCCGCGGGCCAGGAGCGCCTCGCCGCCGCCGCGCAGTCCCTTGGCGGCCTGTGGAAAGGGCCGAACCGCCGCCTGCGCCTTGCGCGGCAGGCGCTATCGGCGCTGCACCTCTACATCGCCGACAAGCAGTACCTGGTGCGGGACGGCAAGGTGCAGATCATCGACGAGAACACCGGCCGCCTGATGCCCGACCGCTCGTGGGAGCAGGGCCTGCACCAGATGATCGAGATCAAGGAGGGGGTGGAAGTCACCGGGCAGCGAGAGACGCTGGCGCGCATCAGCTACCAGCGCTTCTTCCGCCGCTACCTGCACCTCGCCGGCATGACTGGAACCGCCGCTGAAGTCGCGGGCGAGCTCTGGTCGGTGTACCGGCTGCGCGTCGCACGCATCCCAACCAATCGCCCGGTACAGCGCCGCCATGCACCCGAGCGCACCTACGCGTCGAGCGACGAGAAATGGTCAGCGGTGCTGGAAGCGATCGCGCGGCGCCATGCGGCGGGGCAGCCGGTGCTGGTCGGTACGCGCTCGGTGGCCGCCTCGGAGCATCTTTCGGGACTCCTGGAGAAAGCGGGCCTGCCGTTCCAGCTCCTCAATGCGCGCCAGGACGCGGACGAGGCGCAGATCGTGGCGCGCGCGGGAGAACCCGGCCGCATCACGGTGGCCACCAACATGGCCGGCCGCGGCACCGACATCAAGCTCGCCCCGGGCATGGCCGAGCGCGGCGGCCTGCACGTCATCTGCACCGAGCGCCATGACTCGGGTCGAATCGACCGGCAGCTGTTCGGCCGCTGCGGCCGCCAGGGCGACCCGGGCTCCTGCGAGACGTTCGTTTCGGTGACGGATGACCTGGTCACCACGCACCTGAAGCCCGCGGCGCGGCTCGCGCCGCCGCAGTGGGCCGGGCGCCTGCTGGTGCATCTCGCGCAGTGGCGCGCCGAGCGCGCGCATTCGCAGATCAGGCGGGAACTGCTCGAGATGGAAGACCAGCTCGGCGACCAGCTGGCGTTTTCGGGGCGCGGCGAGTAACTAGAACTTTACGCGGCACTTCACGCCGGCGGGAATCTTGTTGCCGGGATTCGGCAGCCGCAGGCGTACGCCGAAGGTGCCGCTCGCCGCGTCGAGCATGCGGTCGACCACCTCGACCTTTGCAGCATAGGCGCCGCCGACCGGCACCTCAGGCATGACCTGGCCCACCTGGCCCAGCTTGATCTTGCCGTGCTCGCGCACCGGCAGGATCAGCTCGACGCTGAGCGGGTCGACCTCCATCAGGCGGGCGATCGGGTCCTTCTGGTTGGAGCTGGTGAGCTCGCCCGGGCGCAGCACCACGTCGACGACCAGGCCGGTCACCGGCGAGCGGATGCCGCGCTGCGCCAGCACCTCCTCGGCGCGTTTCACCTCGAGCTCGGCGAGGCGGCGGTTTTCCTGCGCGGCGCGCAGCTGCTCGCTCGCCAGGCGGAACTCGGCCTCCGCCTCGTCGCGCGCGTTGGACGAGACGAAGTTCTTCCTGTGCAGCTCGTCGGCACGCTCCCACTTCTTCTTCGACAGGTCGAGCTTGGCCTCGGCGGTCTTCAGCTCGCCCTCCATCGTGGCGCGCGAGCGCGCCAGCTCGAGCGCGGCGCGCTCCGGCCCGGAGGCGAGGGTGGCGATGAGCTGGCCTTTCTTGATCGAGTCGCCGCGTCGCACCTGCACCGACTCGATCACGCCCTCGACCTGGGAGCGGATCTCGAGCCGCTGGCGCGCCTCGACGAGGCAGTCGTATTCGTCCGCGCCGGCGGGCAGCGCGGCAAGGCAGAGCGCGACGAGGATCACGGCGCGGAACATGCCGCATGGTCCCATATAATCCGGTCTTCTCGATCGGAAGGACGCCTCAAATACATCCTCAAGCCCAGGTAATCCGCTCGCCGCTCGCGGCGACCTTGCCTTACGCCGCGACGATCTTTCTCTCGTCGTTCCTGCTTTTTCTGGTGCAGCCGATCATCGCCAAGCAGATCCTGCCGTGGTTTGGCGGCTCGGCGGCGGTATGGACGACCTGCCTGGTGTTTTTCCAGAGCGTGCTGCTCGCGGGCTACGCCTACGCCGACTGGACGACCCGCCTCGGTGCGCGCCGCCAGGCGCTGCTGCACGTCGCGCTGCTCGTGGTGTCGCTGCTCTGCCTGCCGATCCTCGCCTCGAGCGCCTGGAAGCCGCAGGGTAACGAGGAGCCGATCGGCCGCATCCTGCTGCTGCTGCTGGTCACCATCGGCCTGCCGTATTTCCTGCTCTCGACCACCACGCCGCTGCTCCAGGCCTGGTACTGGCGCCGCTTCCGGACGGTGGTGCCCTACCGCCTGTTCGCGCTCTCCAACCTGGCCTCGCTGCTGGCGCTGCTCGGCTTTCCGGTCCTGTTCGAGCCCGCGTTCGACCTGAAGGTGCTCGGCTGGGGCTGGTCGTTCCTGTTCGCCGGCTTCGCGGTGCTCTGCGGCGCGGTGGCTCTGCTGTCCGCCAACGGTGCCGCAGCGACGGTCCAGGAATCGCATGCGGCCTCGAAACCGACGACGACCCGGCAATTGCTCTGGCTCGCGCTGTCGGCGATGGGCTCGGTGATGCTGCTCGCGGTGACCAACCACATCACGCAGAACGTCGCCAGCGTGCCTTTCCTCTGGGTGGTGCCGCTCGCGCTCTACCTCGTCACCTTCATCCTCGCCTTCGATCATCCGCGCTGGTATGTGCGGCCGCTGTTCCTCGCGCTGCTGATCGTGCTCGCGCCGGCGATGGCGTGGTACGCGCCCTCGCTCGAGCTGCGGGTGGCGATGCCGATCTACGTCGCCGGCCTGTTCGTTTCCTGCATGTTCTGCCACGGCGAGCTCGCGGCGCTCAAGCCCGACCCGGCGCACCTGACGCGCTTCTACCTGATGATCTCGCTGGGCGGCGCGCTGGGCGCGGTGCTGGTAGCGATCGTCGCGCCGCTGGTCCTCACCGGTTACTTCGAGCTCGGCATCGCGCTGGTGCTGCTGGCGCTGCTGCTTTCGACGCGCCTGCGCGGCTTCGCCGTGCTGGGCGGGGTCGCGGTGACGGTCACCACCGGCGTGCTGGTGGTGCGCGCCGCGCAGGACTACACCGAGGGCGTCCGCGTCATGGAACGCGACTTCTACGGCGTGGTGCGCACCGCCGACCATCCGACGCCGATCGGGTACCGCGCCATGTACCACGGCTCGATCATGCACGGCGGGCAACTGCTCGGCGATTCGTTCCGCAACGTCCCCGCCGACTATTTCGGGCCGGGCTCGGGCTACGGCCGCGTCTTCGCCTCGCTGCGCGAGATGCAGCCGAAGCGCAAGCTGTCGGTCGGGGTCATCGGCCTCGGCGCCGGCGTGATCGCCTCGTGGATGAAGCCGGGCGACGCGCTGGTGTTTTATGAGATCAGCCCGCGCGTGGTCGATATCGCGAAACGCGAGTTCACCTTCCTGCACGACACCGCGGCGCGCACCGAGCTGGTCATGGGCGACGGGCGCCTTTCACTCGAGCGCGAGCCGCCGCGCGGCTACGACGTGATGGGCATCGACGCCTTCTCGGGCGATTCGATTCCGATGCACCTCGTGACGCGCGAGGCGATGGCGCTGTATCTCAAGCACCTCAAGCCCGACGGCGTGATCGTCTTCCAGGCGACCAACCGCTTCATCGACCTGCTGCCGGTGGTGAAGCGCCTCGCCGGGGAGTTCGGCCTCGAGGCAGTCAATGTCTCCGACGTGCCTGAATCGGGCGACGGCGCGGAGTACTGGTACTCGCCGACCGACCAGATCATCGTTACGCGCAACGCCAGGCTTCTCGCCTGGCCGCGCATCGCCGATGCGGCCGACGAGATCGAGGAGCGCAAGAACCTCCCGACGTTCACCGACTCGCACCACAATCTGCTGCGCATCCTGAAGTAACATCGCCGCATGCTCAGGCGCCTGTTCGGCATGCGCTCGGCGCAGGAGGAATTCGAACGCGGCACCGCGGCGGCGCAGGCCGGGCGGATGGCCGACGGGATCATCGCGCTGCGCCGGGCGCTCGAGCTCAAGCCTGATTTCCCCGAGGCGGCCTACAACCTGGGCGCTGCCTACCGCGACGCCGGCAACAACGATGCGGCGCTTGCCGCCTACCGGCGCGCGGCCGAGCTGGTGCCGAAATTCGCCGACGTGCATGTCGACATCGCCTCGATCCTGCGCGAGCGGCGCGAGCTCGAGGAAGCCGAGCGCAGCCTGCGCACGGCGCTCGCGCTGAAGCCCGATTTTCCGGAGGCGCTGCTCGAGCTGGGCAACGTGCACAAGGGCGGCGGCGACTGGCGCGCCGCGGTGGAGGCTTTCCAGCGTGCCGCGGCGCTCGCCCCGGCCTTCGGGCGCGCGCGCTGGGCGGCGGCGGTGTCGCAGATCCCGATGATCGACGACGCCGATACCGACCGCGAGGAACGCAGGCAGGCCTTCGCGCGCGAGCTCGACAAGCTCGAGGCGTGGGCGGCGACCGAGCCGCAGGCGTTCCGCGCGGTGGGCGAGCATCAGCCTTTCTATCTCGCATATCACGAGGTCTCGAACCGCGAACCGCTGGCGCGCTACGGAACGCTCTGCGCGTCGCTCATGCGGCGCTGGCAGGACGATGCCGGCCTCGCGCCGCCGCTGCGCGCCAGGCCCGGCCGACGCATCCGCGTCGGCATCGTCTCGGCGCATATCTCGGACCACTCGGTATGGCTCGCCTTCGTGCGCGGCTGGGTGCAGCGTCTCGACCGCCAGCGTTTCGAGCTGCATCTCTTCCATCTCTCGGCGAAGCGGGACGCGGAAACCGAGCTCGCCATGTCGCTCGCGGATGGATTTCACGACGGCAAGGGGAGCTGGGAGAACTGGGCGCACTTCATCCACGACAGCCGGATGAATGTCCTCATCTATCCGGAGATCGGCATGGACCCGGCCACGGCGAAGCTCGCCGCGCTGCGGCTCGCCCCCGTCCAGGCGACGAGCTGGGGCCAGCCGCAGACCAGCGGGCTGCCGACGATGGACTACTACCTCTCGGCGGAGGCGCTCGAGCCGCCGGGCGCGCAGGCGCACTACACCGAGCAGCTGGAGCTGCTCCCCGGCACGAGTTGCTGGCTGCCGCGCGGCGCCGACGAGGATCGGAAGGCGAACTGGGCGGAGTTCGGTCTCGCCGACGGGCTGCGGCTCATCTGCCCCGGCACGCCGTTCAAGTACGCCGCCGAGCACGACGCGCTGCTGGTGGCGATCGCGCGCGGCGTCCCCGGAGGCAGGCTGGTTTTCTTCCGCGGCCCGCCCGAGGCGCTTGCACGGCGGTGGCAGCGGCGCCTGCGTGCTGCCTTCGAGAGAGCGGGGCTGGACTACGAACGTCACGTCGCCTTCGTCCCCTGGCAGGAGCCGCAGGTGTTCCGCGCGCTCCTCGCATCCGCCGACCTTTACCTGGATACGGTCGGCTTCTCGGGCTTCAACACCGCGTTGCAGGCGATACGCTGCGGCCTGCCGGTCGTCACGCGGGAGGGGCGCTTCATGCGCGGCCGCCTGGCGTCCGGGATGCTGCGGCACATCGGCCTCGACGAGCTGGTCGCGCCGTCGGACGCCGCTTACGTCGAGCTCGCCGTCGCACTGGCGAACGACCCGCGCCGCCGCCAGGACCTGCGCGAGCGCCTCCGCGGGGCTCGCATGCGCTTGTTCGAAGACGACGCGCCGGTGCGCGCGCTGGAAGCCTTTTTCGAGCGGGTCGTCGATGCGCGGTAAACTCGGCGCGGATGCTTCTTAGGTTCCTGAAAGATATTTTCGGCGGCGGCAGTGGCCGCACACGCGACGAGCCGAGCGCGCTCGCGAATGAGCACCTGCAGAGGGGCCTGGCCAATCGGAGCGCCGGCCGCCTGCAGGATGCTTTCGCCGACTTCCGGCGCGCCACCGAGCTTGCGCCCGACGACCCGAACTGCCTCTATTCGCTCGCGGAGGCCGCATATCGCGTCGGCCAGCCCGAACTCGCGCTCGAGTACTGCGGCCGGCTACGGCGCGTGGCGCCGCAGCTGGGTGCGGTCGACGGGCTGGAGGCGCATATCCGCTTCGAGGGCGATCATTACTTCGAGGTCCTCAAGCGCATCCTCGAGGCGGTAAAGCCGCGCACCTATCTCGAGATCGGCGTGGAGCAGGGAAACTCGCTGCGGCTCGTCACCGCACCGACCCTCGCGATCGGTGTCGACCCCGAGCCAAAACTTTCCGCGCCTCTGGCGCCGAACCAGCGCGTCTTCGCCGAGACCAGCGATGCATTCTTCGCCTCGCACGACGTCCGGGCCGAGCTCGGCGGCCTGCCGATCGACCTCGCTTTCATCGACGGCATGCACCATTTCGAGTTCGCGCTGCGCGACTTCGCGAACGTCGAGCGCCTCAGCACGCCGCAGTCGACCATCCTGATCCACGACGTTTACCCGCTCGATCGGGTAACCGCAGAGCGCGAGCGGCTCCGCACCTTCTGGAGCGGCGACATCTGGCGCCTGATCGTGCTGCTGAAGAAGGTGCGGCCCGAGCTCTCGGTCCACACCATCGCCACCGCGCCCACCGGCCTCGCGGTGGTGCGCAACCTCGACCCCGCCTCGCGGCTCCTGCTCGAGCGCCATGATCAGCTCGTCCGGGAATATCTCGCCCTCGATTATTCGTGGCTCGAGGACGACATGGCGGGGAAGCTGAACCTGTTCCCGAACGATTGGACGAAGATCCGCGCGCTGCTCGGATGAGCGAGGCGCAAGGACGGGTCGCGCTCGGGCTCGAGCACCACAGCGCGGGCCGCCTCGCCGAGGCCGAAGCCCTCTACCGCGAGGCACTCGCCGCGGACGCGCATAACATCGATGCGCTGCACTTCCTGGGCGTGGTCGCATTCCAGCGCGGCGACCCGGGGCGCGCCGTCGAGCTGATCTCGCAGGCGCTGTCGCACAACGCGGCCAACGCGCCCGCCTGCAGCAACCTGGGGCTGGCGCTTGCGGCGCTGGGGCGGAAAGCAGAAGCGCTGCGCCGCACGCTGGAGGCCGTCGCGCTGCAGCCAGGGTATGCGGAGGCGCTGGCGAATCTGCGGCAGCTCATGCGGGAAATGACGGCCGATACGGAGGAGGGCCGGGACGCGCTGATGACCCTCGGCGAGGCGCACAGCCGCGCGAACGAGCTCGACGAGGCGGCCGAGTGCATGCGGCGCATCCTGGCGCAGCGCCTGGCCGACGCCGGCGCCCACAACCTTCTCGGCAACGTGCTGCGCAATCAGGCGCGGCACGGCGAGGCGGTCCGCCATTACGAGCAGGCGATCGCGTGCGATCCGAAACCGGTGGTTGCCTTCCAGAACCTGCTGTTCTGCATGATGTGTTCGCCGGGATTTTCGGCGGCGGACATCCATGAGCGGCATCGCGAGTTCGCGCGACGCTTCGAGCAGCCTCTGCTTGATCCGCGACCGGCATTCGCCAATCTGCGCGACCCCGAGCACCGTCTCCGCATCGGCTATTTCTCGCCGGACTTCCGCGCCACCGTCGTCGGCCATTACGTGCAGCCGATCTTCGAGAACCATGATCGCAGCCACTTCGAGGTCTTCGGCTATTCCACTGCTGCCGCCGACGGCGTGACGCAACGCATCGCCGCGCTGGTCGATCACTGGCACGAGGTGCGTTCGCTCTCCGACGGGGACCTCATCGCACTGATGCGCTCGCACCAGATCGACATCCTCGTGGACCTGTGCGGGCATGGTCCAGGAAATCGGATCCTGGCGTTCGCCCGCAGGGCCGCACCGCTGCAGGTGAACTACCTGGACTATTCGGCGACGACTGGAATGCGTTCCATCGACTATCGCCTGACCACCGAGTATTGCGATCCGCACGGCATCGCCGATCAATACTATTCGGAACGGCTCTATCGCCTGCCAGACACCTATTGGACGTACAACCCCAGCGTCGAGATGCCGCTCGCGACGCTGCCCTCGCAAGCGAACGGCTACGTTACCTTCGGCAGCTTCAACCTGTACTACCGGATTACCGGCGAGGTCCTGGATCTCTGGTCGCGGGTGCTGCAGGCGGTTCCGGGGTCGCGCCTGGTGATCGTGAGCGTCGCCCGCGGCTCGACCGAGGCGGCGCTCCGGGAAAGGCTCGGTCGCGCCGGCATCGCGCCCGAGCGTATCGACGCCCACGGTGTGGTTTCGTATGAGGCGTACCACCAGCTCATCAGCAGCGTCGACATCGGCCTCGCGCCGTTCCCCTACAACGGCGCGACGACGCTGATGGACTGCCTGTGGAACGGCGTGCCGGTGGTGGCGAAGGCGGGCGGCGAGACTTTCACCACGCGGCTGGGTTGCAGTGTCCTGGCCGGCATGGGCCTGGACGAGCTTATCGCGGCCGACAACGACGACTATGTCCGGATCGCTGCCCGTCTGGCGGCGGCGCCACGCCGGCTGTCCGAATTGCGGCAGACCTTGCGGGGTACGCTAGCGTACTCTTCGCTGCGCGACTTCCGCGGTTTTACGAAAGCGCTCGAGTCCGCGTACCGCTCGATGTGGCGGGCATGGTGCGCGGCATGACTTATGTCAACTGCGCGACGGCGATAACCGTATAGACTTGCGGCCGCGGGCGGGGGGTCCGCGAGCAGTGAAAGGGAGGTCGTTCTTGCAAGAGTCGTCGATAGCGCTCCTCAAGACCCAGAAGCGGGCGCTCATCAATCGCTACGCCAGGCCGGAGAATGGTTCCGGCCTGTTCCAGATCCTCAATACGCTCGTGCCGTTCGCGGCGCTGTGGTGCGCTGTCGCGCCGAGCGCCGAGATCTCGTACTGGCTGACCGCGGCTCTGACGCTGCTGATGGTGTTCTTCCTGACGCGTATTTTCGTGCTGATGCACGAATGCGGCCACGGCAGCCTGTTCCGCACCGGCCGCCTGAACAGGTTCTTCGGCTTCCTCCTCGGCGTGCT
>Ga0111538_10007918_pt1 | contig 14285 bp, 12 predicted proteins | sample SoiMethybrSBSTD1_FD_79669 | JGI IMG/M metagenome (GOLD analysis project Ga0111538, IMG submission 79669) | Bulk soil microbial communities from a Populus tree surrounding site in Tennessee, USA - Soil MetaG P. TD hybrid SBSTD1 (version 2)... | ecosystem: Environmental > Terrestrial > Soil >... | reverse complement strand
CGACGAGGAAGCCCTCCGGCATCGCGCCGGCTGCGATGTCCGTCACCATGCCGACCGCGTCCGCGGGCAGCTCGTGCCCGGGCAGCGGCTCGACGGCGATCAGGAGATGGGTGCCCGCAACGAGCATCGGGAGCTCGAAGCCTCCGCCCCAACCGGTCGACGTGAAGCAGAGCATGGGCTTCGCAGGTGGATCGCCGTCCGCGTCGCGGAGCTGGAGGACGGCCACCTGGCAGCTGGAGACCGGGCTGCCCCCGGCGTCCACGACGGAGCCATTCGGCGCTCCGGAGGGGAAGCAGCCGACGAGCGAGGCCGCCCCGGCCGCTACGGTGAGAATCCCCGCGAGCGCCCCTCGCCGGGCGCTCACAGCCCGACCGTCGTGCTCGCGCGTTGCCCGTCGGGGTTCTCGACCACGACCTGCAGCGTGCCGCGCAGCCCGGCCGGCGGCCAGGCGACGATGCGGCCGCCGCTCTCGATCACGACCATGACCGCGTCGTGCGACGTGCCGTCCGGCGCCACGAAGCGCACGAAGGGCCCGAAGGAGGTGCCGAAGAAGCCGCTGCCGTCGAGCGTGACCTCGCGGTCGAGGAGTTGCGGCGCTGGCGCTGGCGCAGCCGCGCCGGCCAGCGCGTCCTCGTCGACGAACGGCCGCTCGACCGCCCGCACCGAGACGCGCGCGATGCGCGGCCCGTCGGCTGCCGCTCCGAGGCCGCCGCGCCCGAGGGCGCTCGCGGTCACCGCGACGACCGCCACGCCGGCGCCGGCCAGCGCGAGCACGAGCAGCAGGGAAGCGGGGCGGCGCAGTCTCATCGCGTGAAGCCCAGGTCGTCGATGCGGAGCTCGGCCGACGGCGTCTGGTCGAAGACGAGCGAGACGAGCCGCAGGTCGCTCATGTCGATCGCCGGGTTGACCTGTCCGAACTCTCGCAGCGGGATGCGCGTCGTGCGCAGCACGCTCTTCTTGGGGAAGGCGCCGCCGTGCGTGATCGGCCAGGCAATCGTGCCCCAGTCGGAGAGCGCGACTTGCGCGCTGTGTCCCGAGCCGTCGACGAGCATGACGTGCAGGTCCTGCGCCTGGTTGGCGGTGTTGAGCGGCGCGTTCCAGCGCTGCAGCGCGTTGAGCGAGAGGTGTGTGTAGGGGCTGGCGTCGACGCCGCCCGGCAGCTCCTCGACGTAGACCGGCGCCGCGACGCCCTCCGGCAGCCCGCCGCTCGAGTCGAAGGCGATCCAGCCGCCGTGCGTGCGCTGGTAGAAGGTCTTGGCGATGTTGTCGAGGTTCTCCTCGTCCTGCGTGACGAGCGCCTCGCCGACCGACGCGCCGCCCAGGCTGTTGCTGCCCGGGTCGGAGCCCGGCTCCTCGAAGGAGTTGACGAGCAGCCGCTGCGGGTCGGCGTAGAGCGGGTGGATCTTGATCGGCCCGGTCACCGGCGTGAGCGTGGGCCCGTCGCACAGCTCGGCGTAGGGCAGCGGCGCGTCGCGCAGCGCGTGGAGCAGGAAGGCGGTGATGTAGGTGCGCGCGCAGTCGTGGTGCTGCTCGCGCGTGATCGTCGCCGCGCCCTCGCCGCCGTAGTGGATGCTGTCGGTGAACCAGAAGTGGTTGGCGCCCTCGATGTACTCGAAGAGCTTGGGCGCGGGCTCGGCCTGGTCGTAGACCTGGATCGGCCAGCCGTTGTTCACGTCGCCGTCCTTGCTGCCGTAGAGCCCGAGGTAGGGCACGCCGGTCACGCTCATGTTCTGGAAGTTCGTCAGCGAGATCGTGGCGATCGCGCGGATCGGGTAGCCGGCGGTGTTGCCCTTCCACGCCGCGAGGCAGCCCTCGCCGCCGCGGCTGTGGCCGACGAGCCCGATGTGCTCGAAGTCGATGTCGTACAGGCTCGGGTCGAGCTGCTCGAACGCCGCGATCGTGGCGAGCACGATCTCGCCGCGCTGCTTGATCGCGGCCGGCTGGCCGTACTGCCCGACGACGTCGAGGTTGACCGACGCGACCACGAAGCCCCACGAGGCCAGGTGGTCGAGCAGGTAGCTGGCCTGCTCGTGGTTGTGGCCGATGTACGGGTCCTCCTGGAAGCGCCCGTGCGAGAAGACCACGAAGGGGAAGGGCCCGCCCGCCGCGACGGGCGCCTTCGGCACGGGGCCGCGACCGGTGCCCACGGCCTGCGCGGGGTAGCGCAGCGTGCCGAAGTGCTGCACCGTGATCGTCTCGGTCGCGCTGCCCGGCTTGGTGATGTCGATGGTGCCGAAGTCCCAGTCGGCCGAGCCGACCGCGTAGCGGCCCGGCGCGAAGGTGGCGATGGGCGGCACGGCAACGGCCGCCGCGCTGCTCGCGTGCACCGCGCGCGGTGCGGCGAGCTGCGCCGCCGCGGCCGGTGCGAGCAGCGCCGACACGACCACCGCTGCGATCACCCGTGGTGAGAAGGCGGCCCAGCGCATCGGCCCATGAGTCTAGCCGAAGTGCGAGCGTACACTCGGCGCGTGCTCGCCCTGCTGGCCGTGGCCGCCTACCTCGCCGTGCTGCTGCTCGTCGGGCTGATCAAGTCGCGGCAGGCGAAGGGGCAGGCTTCCTTCGCGCTGGCCGACCGGCGCATGGGGCTGTTCGTGCTGCTCGGCACCCTGCTCGCGACCTGGACAGGCACGGGCTCGATCTTCGGCCAGGCCGAGAAGGCCTACGCCGACGGCCTGCCGACGCTGATCCTGCCCTTCGGGCCGGTGCTCGGCTTCCTGGCGCTCATCGTGCTCAGCACGCGCGTGCGGCGGCACGGCGCCTACACGCTGCAGGACCTGCTCGAGGCGCGCTTCGGGCCCGCGGCGCGCGTGATCGGCACGGTGACGCTGCTGGTGGCCTATCTCGTCATCGTCTCGTACCAGTTCCGCGCGGCGGCCACCGTGCTCGAGCGCGTGCTCGAGCACGCCGGCTGGGCCGAGGCGGGCGGCGCCGCCGGCGCGGCCGGCGCGGTCGGTGTGCGCGTCTCGACCGTCGCGCTCGTGGCGCTCGTGATCGCGATCTACACCGCGCTGGCCGGGATGCTCTCGGTCTCGCTGACGGACACGCTGACCGGCGTGCTCATGACCGTCGGGCTGCTCCTGGCCCTGCCCTGGGTCTGGCACGCCGCGGGCGGGACCGACGCCGTGCTCGCCGCGCTGCCGCCGCCGGCGCGCCGCTTCGCGCCGCCGGCGTCGGTCTTCGAGCTGCTCTCGCTGACCCTGCCGACGCTGCTGCTCGTGCTCGGCGACGCCAACCTCCACGCACGCTTCCTCTCGGCGCGCAGCGACCGCACGGCGCGCGCCGCCGCCACGCTGCTCATCCCCGCGGTGCTCTTCATCGACGGCTCGATCATCCTGCTCGCGGTCGGCGGCCGCGCGCTGCTGCCCGCGCTGCCGCAGGGCGGGCACGTCGTGCTCGAGCTCGCGCTGCGCTCGCTGCCCGCGGGCCTCGGCGCGCTGCTCGCGGCCACGATCCTGGCCATCATCGTGTCGACGGCCGACAGCTACCTGCTCACCTCGGCCACGGCGCTCGTGCGCGACGTCTACCAGCGCTTCCTGAAGCCGGCCGCGACCGAGGCCGAGCTGCTGCGCGCCGCGCGCGTGCTCGTGCTCGTCTGCGCCGTCGTGGCGCTGGCCCTCAGCTTCACGAGCGAGCGCTACTTCCGCGTGGCCTTCTTCGCCTACACGATCTACGGCGTCGGCATCACGCCGCCGCTCCTCGCGGCGCTCTTCTGGCCGCGCGCCACGCCGGCCGGCGCCGTCTCCTCGATGCTGGCGGCGACGGTGACGGCGATCGCATGGCAGGCGCTGGATCTGTCCGAGCCCGCCGCCCGCGCCCTGGGCCAGCCGGCGGGCAGCGTCGTCGAGGCCGTCGTGCCGGCCGCGCTCGTGGCGGGGGTGGTGCTCGTGGGAGTCAGCCTGCTCGGCGTCCCGGTCGCGCAGCCATCGTCCAGTCACCGCCCCGGGTCCGGGCCGATCTGAGACAATCGCGCGCCGGTCTTCGGGAGTCGACCGATGCCCTCGCGCACGCTGCTGTCGCTGTCGATCGCGACCCTCGCGTTGGGCGGCGCGTTGTGGTTCCTGTCGCGGCCGACCGACGCGCCGTGCGGCGAGGTCGCGGCCGAGGACGCGCTGGCCGCCGACCCTGAAGCGGCCGTTGCGGCGCTCGACGACGCGGCGCGCGACGCCGCCCGCGACGCGGCCGCGTCCGCCGCGGTGCCCGCGCCGCCCGTCGCGCTGATCGAGCCGATGCGGCCCGCCGACGACTGCTCGGTGAGCGACCATCTCGACGAGCTGGTCGAGGACCTCGGCGCGCTGGCCTGGTCGGCGACCGAGCACGACACGCGGCGCCTCGAGGCGCACCGCCTCGAGCGCTTCGTGCTCGACGCGGTGGGCTGCGGCCAGGCCGAGGCGACGCGCGCGGCGCTGCGCGAGCGGCTCGCCACCGCCGACGACCGCCTGCGCGCGCGGCTGGTCGTCGCGCTCGTCGGCCTGGGCGCCGACGCCGAGCTGCCCGAGCTGTGGACGGACGTCGGCGCCGACGACCGCGCCGGCGTGCTCGTCGCGCTGGCCTGGGACCCGCTGCACGCGGGCGCCGCGCCGCCGCTCGATGCGGCGCGCGTCGATCCCTTCGTGGCCGGCGACCCGCTCCTGCCGCTCGAGCTCGGGCGCGCGCCCGCCGCGAAGCTGCGGGGCTGGCTCGTCGAGCGGCTGCGCGACGGCGGCGACCCGAGCGACGACGGCGACGCCGTGCGCGACGCCGCGGCGGTCGCGCTGGGCTTCGCGGCCGCCGAGTGGCCCGCGGCCTCGGATGCACTCGTCGAGGCCGTGCTCGCCCATCCGCGCGAGGCTCGCGCGCCGCTCTTCATGCTGCTGCGCGACGGCAGCCCCGCGAGCCGCCAGGCGATCGAGCGCCTGCGCAGCCGCGACGGCGGCTTCCGCGGGCTGGCCGCCGACGACCTCGAGGGCCACGAACACTTCGCGATCGAGCTCGCCGAGGCCGAGGCGGCCGCGCGCGACGACCTGCCCGACGCGGCCACGCTCGCCGCCGCGCTGGCTACGCCCGCCGGCGCCGCGGCCCGCCTGCAGTCGATGAGCCTGGCGCTCGCGCGCCTGGTCGACGGCGGCGTCGACGCCGGCGATCGCGCGCAGCTCAGCGACGGCCTGTGCGCCGCGCTGCGCGCACCCGCCGACCGCGACTCGGACTGGACCGGCCTGCTCGCGCTCGTGCGTCTCCACGTCTACGAGCGCTACCAGCCGCAGCTCTCGATCGGCTACGGCACGCAGACGCCCACCGACCGCCACCGCAGCGACGAGCGCCTCGAGATCTTCCTGCGCCACCTCGCCGACGAGTCGCCGGCGCAGCGCCGTCTCGCGGTGATGGGCCTCTTCGGCTCGACCGACGGCGAGGCGGTGCGCGAGGCGCTCTCGGCGGCGCTCGTCAGCGAGGAGGATCGCGGCGTGGCGAGCTGGATCCGGTTGGCGCTGATCCGGCTGTAACGGGGGGGCCGCGCAGCGGCTGGCTCGGGGTCGGCTCCGGCCCTCTCATTCGCCCGGTCCGGACCTTCGGGGAGAGTTGCAGAGTCCACGGAGCACCGGGCTCATAGGAGGGCCTGCGCCGAACCCCGGCCGCGCCGCTGCGCGGCCCCCTCGGCACACCCGCATCACCGCCGCCGCATCCCGCTCCAAGAAGAAGTGGTGGGCGTCACCACCTCAGGTGATTTCGCTGTGCCGCCTGTCGGTCCGATCGGGGGCGTGCCGGAGGTCGAGGGGCCGCGCAGCGGAGCCGACCCCGAGCCAGCCGCGGAGCGGCCCTACTCCGCCGGCTTCCTCTCGCGGAACAACGCGATGGACGCCGTGAACCCGTGCAGAAAGGGATGCCCGCCGACCGGGCCGATCTCGCCGTTGGCGAAGAAGCCCGCGGTGGGCACGTCGCCGATGCCCTTGTGCAGGCCGTCGATGTCGTGGTTGGGCAGGCCGAAGAAGCGCTTGCCGCGTCCGTTGCACGAGAACAGCATCGCGCCGAGCACCGGCCCGCGCTTGGACTCGTTGACGAGCAGGTGCGAGAGGTCCTCGCTGGCCGCCGCGCTGTCGCGCACCATGAACTGGATCGTCTGGCCCGGCCGCACGAAGTCGTTGATCGCGATCGCGTCGTTCTTGGTGTCGATGCCGAGCACGTTGCGCACGAGCAGGTCGCCGCGCTCGAAGGCCGACTTGCGCTCGTCGATGACGCGCCCGACGTGGAGCGCGGTCTGCATGAGCTGCTGGTCGCGCGTCTCGACCTCGCCGAAGACGCCGCGGAGCTGCGCGAGCGCCGGCTTGCCGCCCAGCGCGAGGATCACGTTCTGCTGCGCCTTCGTGATCACGTAGTGCTTGCCGATCGGCCGGCAGCCCTGGCTGACCACCGGGTCGAGGCGCACGCTGCCCCCGATCGCGACGCCGACGCAGCCGCTGTCGTGGAGGCCGTCGTTGGTGAGGAACACCGCCTGGCCGGACCCGTGGTGGCCGCTGGCCATGCCGCCCACGACGGGCGCGCCCGGCCAGCGCTTGGCGAAGCCGTCGAGCAGTGCGTCGCCGGGCGTGGTGAAGGGGTCGGCGAGCACGACGAAGCCGGCGCTCTCGGGCGAGTCGTCGGGCCAGCCCAGCAGGTCGACCTCGTCGTCGCGCTCCTGCACGGTGAGCTCGAAGGGCACGAGCTCGCTGCCCGGCCAGTGCGCGCCCCACAGCGCCAGCCCGACGCGCCCCTCGATCTCGTCCGCGCCGCCGATGACGCTCTCGGCCGGCCCTCCCAGGAGCACGCGCGGCTTGAGCCGGCTCAGCAGGCGCTCGCGCAGCGTGCCGGCGTCCTCGGTGTGGTGCGGCGTGAAGAAGGCCATGAGCAGGTCGATCGGCTGGCCCGCCAGGTCCGCCGCGAGCTGGTCGCACAGGCCGTCGATCGAGGCATCGAGGTCGGGCGACGTGCTGGTGACGACGGCGCACTTCACGGCTCAGTGTGTACCAAAATCGGTATGCTCTGACCCGCCGGGTGCGAGCCTGCAGGGGCCCGATCGCACCCGCGATGTCGAGCGGGTCCCGGAGGATCGTGCGATGACCAGGATCATGCTGATCGTGACCGCGGCCCTGCTGGCCGGCTCACTGGCCTGCAGCAAGGAGCCCACGGCGCCGGCGAAGTCGGCGTCCGGCGCGGCGGGCGCAAGCGGCGCGGTCGCAGCCGCTCCGGCGGCGGCGTCGACCGCGGCCAAGCCCATCAACGCCAACTGCCCGATCGGTGGCGAGGCGATCACGGCTGACGGCGGCACGGCGACGTTCAAGGGCCAGACCATCGGCTTCTGCTGCCCGAAGTGCGCGCCGAAGTTCAACGCGCTGGACGACGCCGGCAAGGTCGCGGCGCTCGAGAAGAACGGCACGAAGCTGCCGCAGTAGTCGGGCGCGCATGGCCGTGCGTCCGGCATGGGGGGCGGTCGTCGCCTGGGTCGCGTTGGCCGCGACGGCCGCCCCGCAGCAGCGGCTGCTGCCCGACGGCTTCCGCGACGGCGCGGCCGCGCCGCACCTCGCCGTCCATGAGGACGGCACCGCCGCGGCGGTCTTCGCCGTCGAGGACGAGGTGTGGTGCGCCGTCTCGCGCGACGGCGGCCGCGCTTTCGCCGAGCCCGTGCGGGTGGGCGCAGCGGGCAAGCTCGAGCACGGTCTGACGCGCGGCCCGCGCGTGGCGCTCACGGCCGGCGCGATCGTCGTCGTGGCCATCTGCGGCGAGACGCTGCGCGGCCGCGACGGCGACCTGCTCTGCTGGCGCTCGACCGATCGCGGCGCCACCTGGGGCGAGCCCGCGCGCATCAACGACGTCGCAGGCGCCGCGCGCGAGGGCCTGCACGCGCTCGCGGCCGGTCCCGAGGGCGAGCTCATCGCGGTGTGGCTCGACCTGCGCCACCGGGTCGAGAAGCCGGAAGCGGGCGGCGAGCCCACCGGCGGCACCGAGCTGTGGGGCGCCTGGTCCGAGGACGGCGGCGCGACCTGGAGCGCCGACGCGCTGATCTACGCGTCGCCCGACGGCACGATCTGCGAGTGCTGCGCGCCCGCCGTCACCTTCGACCCGATGCGCGGCCACGCGGTCGTCTTCTGGCGCAACAAGCTGGGTGAGAGCCGCGACATGTACGCGATGATCGTCAAACGCGGCGACGAGCGCGGCGTGGATCGCGCCGTGGCCGTCGATAGCAAGCACTGGGAGCTCAAGGCCTGCCCCATGGCTGGCGGCGGCGTGGCCGTCTCCGCGACCGGCACGCTGCTCACCTTCTGGCGCCGCGAGGCCGGGCTGTACGCCACGACCCCTGGCCTGGGCGAGGTCGACGCGATCGGCGAGGGCCGCGAGGCCGCCGCCGCCGCCGGCCCGGGCGGCTTCCACCTGCTGTGGACCGACGCCCAGGGCCAGGTCGTCACCGCCTTCGACTCGCGTGCTGCCGAACAGCGGCAGGCGCATCCGCTGGGACGCGGCTACAACACCGCGGTGGCGGGCGCACCCGACGGCCAGGGCCCGGTGCTCGCCATCTGGGAGACCGGCGAGGCCGGCCCCGACGCCCTGCGCGTGGCCGTTTTGGCTGAGCGCGCGACCGAGCAGAACTGACCCCCTCGCCACACCGAGAATGATCCTCATGTCCATCGACCATCGACTCCGTGCCGCTCTCGTCCTCTTCGCGCTGGCTGCGCCGGTCTCCGCTCAGAGCGCCGGGCACGCCACGCCCGCGCCGACTCCGGCGCCCGCGCCGGCCGCTGCGCCGTCGCCCGCGGCGCCGGCCGCCGCACCCGCCGAGGTCTCGGCCGCCGACGCCGCGCTCATCGCCGCGCAGCTGCCGACCTACCCGATGAACACCTGCATCGCCTGCGGCAGCAAGCCCTGGGGCCCAGAGGACCATCCGCTCGACATCGTGCGCCAGGGCCGCCTCGTGCGCGTGTGCAACGCCGAGTGCGTCAAGAAATTCGACGTGCAGGCCGCGAAGTGGTTCAAGGTCCTCGACGACCAGATCATCGCGGCGCAGACCGCGACCTATCCGCTGACGCACTGCCCGCTGAGCAACGAGGAGCTCGGCAAGAAGCCCAAGTACACGGTCGTCGGCACGCGGCTGGTCGAGGTCTGCTGCGGCGACTGCAAGAAGGAGCTGGCGACCAACCCGACGGCCGCGGCCGCGGCGCTCGCCAAGATCGACGCGGCGCTCGTCGCCGCGCAGGGCGGCAGCTATCCGCTCGACACCTGCGTCGTGGACGGCAAGCCGCTGGCCGACTCGCACGTGGAGAAGCTGTACGGCGTGACGCTCGTGCGCTTCTGCAGCGACGGTTGCGAGGCGAAGTTCCTGCAGACGCCGCGCGACTACCTGCCCCAGCTCGAGGCGGCGCGCAAGGCGCATCCGGCCGGCAAGCCCGCCGAAGCGGGACGTTGATCGGGCGGACGGCGACACGCGCGACGCTGCGGGCGGCGCTGCGGGCGGGCGCGCTCGCCGCCGTGCTCGGTGCGACGCTCGCGGCGCAGGAGCAGCCGGCCGACCCGGTGGCACCCGCGCCACCGGCCGAAGCGACGCAGCAGGCACCGACGAGCCCGCCCGCGGCCGAGCCGGCCGCTGACGCAGCGGCGCCGATCAACGCTCACTGCCCCGTCATGACCGACGAGGACGCACTGCCCGAGCACACGCTCGAGTGGCAGGGTCACACGATCGGCTTCTGCTGCAACAAGTGCCCGCGCAAATTCCTGGAGCACCCCGAGCGCTACCTCGCGAACCTGCCCGAGCTCGCGGACCTCGCGGTGCCGCAGTCGACGACGGCGGGTGCGCCGGCGCCGACCGTGGGAATCCTCGGGCGCGTGCACCCGCTGCTCGTGCACTTCCCGATCGCGCTGCTCCTCGCGGGCGCTCTGGCCGAGATCCTGGGCGCGATGCGCGGGCGGACGGGCTCGTCGCCGGCGGCTCGCTACTGCGTCGGGCTGGGAGCGCTCGGCGCGGCGGCGGCGGCCTTCACCGGCTGGCAGCGCGCCGAGCATTTCGCTCCGCTGCCCGGCACCGAGGCGAACGTCGACCTGCACCGCTGGTTCGCGGTCTCCGTGACTGCCGTGTCGCTGCTGCTCGCGCTCGTCGGGCTGTGGTCGCGCGAGCGCAGCTCGGGCACGCGCGCGCCGGGTCTGGGCCTGTTCCGATGGGGACTGCTGCTCGCGGCCGTGGCCGTCGCCGTGACCGCGCACTACGGCGGCACGCTCGTGTACGGGCCCGACTTCCCCTTCGGGGACTGAGCCCGGAACCAGCGGTCGGACCGGATTACCCTGCGGCCGACACGGGCCGCGCCGATCGTGCGATCCTGACGGCGGGCGTTTCGGGCGAGGCCACGATGATCGGATACACCTGCAGCGACTGCGGGCGGACCTGGCCGGAGAACTATTGTCCGGCGTGTCACCGCACGGTCGACCGCAGCCAGCTGCCGCCGCCGCTGTCGAGCGCGATCCCGATCACGAACGTCGTGGGCAGCTTCGGCGCCGCCGTCGGCGCGCCGCCGCAGCTGCGCGACTGGCCCGGGACGTCGACCGCGAGCCGGCCGGCCGCGCAGGGAGCGCCGGCCTCCGGGACGAGCGTGCCCTTCGTCTTCACCGGCGCCGCGGGCGAATACTTCCGCATCTGGATCGTCAACGTGGCCCTCACCGTGCTCACGCTCGGCATCTACGCGGCCTGGGCCAAGGTCCGCAAGCGCCGCTACTTCTGGGGCAACACGCAGCTCGGCGGCCGCTCCTTCGAGTACACGGGCAACGCGATCGCGATCCTCAAGGGCAACCTGATCTTCGGGGCCGGCGCGATCTGCTACTACGCGGCGATCCGCGTGCAGCCGCTGCTCGCCTACGCCTCGGCCGGCGCGATCGCGCTCATCTACCCCTGGCTGTTCGCCAAGGCGATGCGCTTCAACGCGCACAACACGCGGCACCGCAACATCCGCTTCGCCTTCCACGGCAGCGTCGGCGAGAGCTACGCCATCCACCTCGGCCTGCTGCTGCTCATGCCGCTCACGCTCGGCCTGATCTGGCCCTACGCGCAGCTCCGCAAGAAGCGCTACCAGCTCTCGAACCTCAGCTACGGCACGGCGCGCGTCGGGTGCAACCTCGAGTCGGGGCCCTTCTACGGCTACTTCTTCAAGGGACTGGGGCTGCTGCTGCTCGTGGTCTTCGTCGCGGCCCTGATCGTCATCAGCGGCTTCGGGATCGCCGGGCGATCCACGTCCGTCGCCGCGATGGTCGCCCAGCTCATGGCGCTCTACCTCGCGCTCGCCGCCGGCTTCGTGGTCTTCCACCTCTACTTCGCCACGCGCGTCACGAACTACGTCCTCGAGCACACCTGGCTCGAGGGCATCGCGTCGCTGCGCTCGTCGCTCAGCGTGATGGACCTGCTCGGCATGGAGCTCGTCCACCTGCTCGCGATCGTGGGCACGCTGGGCCTGGCCACGCCCTGGGCGGCCGTGCGCCGCGCGCGCTACCGCTGGTCGCGCATCGAGGCGCGCGTGAGCGGGCCGCTCGACCGCGTGGCGGCCGCGCTCGAGCCCGAGCCCGGCGCGCTGGGCGACGTCGCCGCCGACCAGTTCGACGTCGACATCTCGCTGTGAGCGCGCCCGGCGTCCCCGACGACGGCGCGCTGCGCGGCGAGCTCTTCGACGGCGTGACGGCCGCGGCCGTGCCGGTCACGGTCGCGCTCAGCACGACGGGCGAGCTGCGCATCCGCGGCGCGACGACCGAGCGCCGCGTCGCGCTGGCCGACTGCCGCATCACGCCGCAGATCGGGCGCGCGCCGCGCCTGATCGGCCTGCCCGACGGCGCGAGCATCGAGACCCGCGACCTCGAGCGGCTGGCGGAGTGGGAGGCCTGGTGGGGGCGCTCGAAGGGCTCGCGCCTCGTCCACCGGCTCGAGAGCCGCTGGCGCTTCGCGCTGGTCGCCGCCGCGGCGCTCGTCGTCGCGGCGGTCGCGGTCTACCAGTGGGGCATCCCGCTCGCCGCGCGAGCGATCGCCTTCAGCCTGCCCGCGAGCGCCAACGCCCTGCTCGGCCAGCAGGCCCAGCCGACCCTCGAGCGTCTGCTCGACCTGCAGCCCTCGACGCTGCCCGCCGAGCGCCAGGCCCAGCTCTCGGCGGACTTCGCCGAGCTCGTGCGCCAGGCCGGGAGCGCGGACTTCGAGTACGAGCTGCAGTTCCGCAGCGCGCCGGACCTGGGGCCCAACGCCCTGGCGCTGCCCTCGGGCACGATCCTGCTCACCGACCAGCTCGTCGCGCTCGCGGGCAGCGACGAGGAGCTGCTGGCCGTCCTCGCGCACGAGGTCACGCACGTCGAGCAGCGCCACGGCATCCGCGCGGCGCTGCAGGACTCGGGCGCGGTGTTCCTCGCCGGCGCCCTGCTCGGCGACCTCTCGTCGGTGAGCTCGCTCGGCGCCTCGCTGCCCGCGATCCTGGCCCGCGCCGGCTACTCGCGCGACTTCGAGCGCGAGGCCGACGCCGGCGCGGCGGCCTTCTGCCGCGACCGCGGCTGGGGCACCGCGCCGATGCGCACGATGCTGCAGCGGCTGGGCGAGGCGCACGGCGGGTCGGGGCCGAGCTGGATCTCGTCGCACCCCGACATCGCCGCGCGGATCGCGGCCCTCGACCGCTGAGGGCGCGCGCCGGCGCCCCTCGCGGGGCCGGCATCCCGGCGCTAGACTCGCGCGCCGCATGGACACCCACGACATCGTCATCGCCGGCGCGGTGCGCACGCCGATCGGCAAGTTCCTCGGCGGGCTCGCCGACGTCTCGGCCGTCGAGCTCGGCACGCACGCCGTCGGCGCGCTGCTCCAGCGCAGCGGGCTGGCCGCCGCCGACGTCGACCAGGTCATCTTCGGCATGGCGCGGCAGGCCGGCAGCGGGCCCAACGTGGCGCGGCAGGTCCAGATCCGCGCCGGCATCCCCGAGACCGCGACCGCGATCACCGTGAACCAGGCCTGCGCCTCGGGGCTGCGCGCGATCCTGCTCGCGGCGAGCGAGCTGCGCGCCGGCGGCGGGGGCCCGGGTGCACCGCGCGCCATCGTCGCGGGCGGCACCGAGTCGATGTCGCGCATCCCGTTCCTGCTGCCGCAGATGCGCACCGGCTACCGGCTCGGCCACGCCGAGGCGCTCGACGGCAACTTCCAGGACGGCTTCAACTGTCCGCTCGCCGGCCAGCCCATGGGCGCGACCGCCGAGACGCTGGCCGAGCGCTACGAGATCCCGCGCCAGGCGCAGGACGAGTTCGCCGCGCACAGCCAGGCCAAGGCCGAGGCCGCGCAGAAGGCCGGCAAGTTCAAGGACGAGATCGCGCCGGTGACGGTCAAGGGGCGCAAGGGCGACGTCGTCGTCGACACCGACGAGCACCCGCGTCCCGGCACGACCGTGGCCGACATGGCCAAGTTGCCGGCGGTCTTCAAGAAGGGCGGCGGCGTGACGGCGGGCAACAGCTCGGGCATCACCGACGGCGCCGCGGCGCTGCTCGTGACCACGGCCGGCTTCGCGCAAGAGCGCGGGCTCAAGGTCATGGCGCGCCTGGCCGGCTCGGCGATGGCCGGCGTCGACCCCAAGATCATGGGCATCGGTCCGGTGCCCGCGGTGCGTGCCCTGCTCGAGCGCACCCGCCTGCAGCTGCCCGACATCGACCTCGTCGAGCTCAACGAGGCCTTCGCCGCGCAGGTCATCGCCTGCGACCGCGAGCTCGGCCTCGACCCCGCGCGCCTCAACGTGAATGGCGGCGCCATCGCGCTCGGCCATCCCATCGGCTGCACCGGGGCGCGCATCGTCGTCACGCTGCTCCACGAGATGGCGCGGCGCGGCAGCCGGCGCGGCCTCGCCACGCTCTGCGTGAGCGGCGGCATGGGCATCGCGGCGCTGTTCGAGCGGCCGTAGGGGACGCTGCGCGGCTGGCTCGGGGGCGCCTCGGCCCGACGGCTTCGCCCGCCGTGCAGCGGGCCGTGCCACCCTCAGCGGGCCTGCTTCAAGGCGCGCAGGAAGAAACCCACTCCGCTCACCAAGCCGAGCAGGAACAGCCACCAGGGGAAGGCGACTGGCGTCTCCTGCCGGTTGACGAGCTCGGCGTTCCACAGCATCGACGCCACGATGAGCGCGCCGGCCACGATCTGCACGAGCCAGTCGCGCGCGCGGAAACCGCGGCCGCCGGCCACGTCGAGGCGCTGCAGCAGCAGCGTCGACGACCCGACGAGCGCCAGCGACACGAGCACCGGCGCGAGCACCGGCGACGACCAGGGCGCCGGGATCAGGAAGAGCACGTCCCAGTCCAGCAGG
>Ga0111538_10007917_pt1 | contig 14286 bp, 14 predicted proteins | sample SoiMethybrSBSTD1_FD_79669 | JGI IMG/M metagenome (GOLD analysis project Ga0111538, IMG submission 79669) | Bulk soil microbial communities from a Populus tree surrounding site in Tennessee, USA - Soil MetaG P. TD hybrid SBSTD1 (version 2)... | ecosystem: Environmental > Terrestrial > Soil >... | reverse complement strand
CGAACGTCACGTTCACGCCGGGCTGCGTTGGTGGCGGTGTCTTTTTCAAGGAACGGCTCGTTGGACGATTTGCGATGTGGGCGGTCGACGGGCTGTCCGACAACTCCCTGGTCGACGAGTCGGAGGATGGGGGTTCGGCAAGGGTTCTCATCCCACCAACGGTGTTCGCGGTTGGATTCAACGATCAGTTCATCATCGCGAAGCGTCATCCAAAGAGCGACGATCAAATCGACCGTTCGACCACGGAGTTCTACGTTGTCTCTGTGTTGGGCGGACAGGTGCATGGCCCAGTTGACCACGAGAAATTCTCGGCGCTTCGCGCGAGGCTCGGCGTGCCAGCAAGCCTGGACTTTTCGCGAGTGATTGAGCAGCTTGCGTATCAGCCGTCTAACCGACGGGTCCTGAAAAGGACGTTCGGGTGGCGGAGCGTCTGATCCCTAACTCTCAGAGAGTTATCAGCAAGGGCTGGCCTAAGCCTGGGAGCGGGCGCAATGCCGCCGCGATCGGTCTCGACGATGCGGCTCGCGTTGCATCCCCTCGTCCACGATGGCGTAGTGGCGATAGATCGACTCGGTCTTGTGACCGACGATGGGCATCGCGACCGACCGCGGCATGCCTGCGCGCTCAGGCAGAGCGAACCGCGGTTCATCAAGCTCGTCATGACCCTCATGGTCGGAATTGAAATAGCCGCGCTTCAACATCTGCGAATGCTGCGACGGCCGGCATGCCTGGACGACGATCTTTCTTCGATCGCGGAGACCGGCGGTACGTGGTCTGCGTCTTGCTGCGATCGAACCGCATGGGGCTTCCGCATCAGGTACCAAACCCGTCCACAACGATCAGCGAATCTCGCACCACCACGGCGTCTCGCACGCTCGATTCGCTTTCCGAGAGCGCGCAATCAATTGACGGGGTTTGGGCCGACGATGTGGAAGCTGGTGACTGCCTGGTCGTGCGCACACTGAATTCGGTGTATACGCTGAGGGCGCTCGGGGGCCGACTGTTTCGGGTTGCCGGCGGGTGGTTTGCCGCGCATTCCGCTGAATCCGACGAGGTCCGCATCGTTGGATGCACATGGGGTGGCCACGCCATCTTGACGCGTCTAATCGCCGCGCCCGGCATGTGCATCGAGTTCGACAACACCGTGCAGACGACCAGCGTGCGCGACGTGCGCCTGTTTCGGTACGCCGCGGCCGCGGTGTGTCACTGACTACCGACGAACGGCAGGGCAGGCGATCACTTGAGGCGTTGATGCCGCCAATATCGTTTCAGGCGATACACGGCCACCTACGTTCGACGTGGCGGCGCTTGGCGCCTGATGGCGCTCCAGATGCAGCCTCGCGCCACCACGCGGTGAGCAAGCCCGCCGGTGCAGCTCGCGCTCGTGGCGGGCACGCGCCGGTCAGCTCTTCTTCCTGAACGCGTTGTCGACCTGCTTCTTGATGTCCCCGAAATTCTTGCCGAGCTGCTTCTCCTCGTCGGCGGTCAGAATCCTGAACGGCACGCGGACGAGGCTCTGAGCGAACTTGACGTTGAGCCAATGCTGTCCGTATGCAATCCCGCCCGGTATCGGAAAATACAGTCGACCGACGCAGCCGCGGTCCGAACTGAGCTCGACTTCATCCCACGGCATCGCGCGATCGTCGAGGTCGGAGAAGAACCCCAGTCTGCAGGCCTGTCTGGCAGACGGCGGGAAGTAGTTGATCGAATCGCGCTGCACCCGCGATCGCGTCTGCAGGGGTTGCACGGCATTATTGTTGTTCCGGTACTCCTCTACCGACGGCAGGGGAACGTTCTTGCCATCCGGTAAATCGAGTGAGATGGCGTCGCGTTTGAGCTTTTGATTCGGGACGCGATTCATGATCGTCATCCCGACCTCGAGAAGTATCCACGGTTCACCAATCGATCGGTTGGCGACCTGGTATCCCATGATGACGTAGCCTTCGTTGTTGTAGGCCGCTCGAACGAACTTGCCCTCGAGCGTCATGACCTGGGGAACTCCGGCCTGCGGTATCTGGACGGTCGGCTTCTGATTCTGCGCGTGCATTTGAGGGGCAACCACCCCTAAAGCGCACACAGCGACGAAACCGATCGTCAACGCGCGTATCGTGCTCATAACACCTCCAGCCGACATCTGAAACAGCTTGTTTCGCTCGATGCGCCTGATGGAAAGGGGCCAAACCAGCAGCACATCGCGTTCGTCAATGGCTGTGCAATCACCTTTGCACGGGCCGACTGCGAAAGCTACTGTCAGAAAGACCAGCGGCAGAAATTCTACGTCGACAGCGGCGTCAGGTGGGCAAATCAGCAGCGCGGGGAGAGCTTTCTGAGCCTGCTCGTCATGACCACCACCAGGTGCTCACGAGCAGTACGACCATCCAGAACACGCAGATGCTGGCGCCAAAGGCGTCTCGATTCCGAAGGCGCGTTGAAAACGCGGCAATGCCATAGCCGAACAGGCTCGAATGGACCAGCAACGACAGCATCAGAGTCGCTCCTGATATGGTTTATCGACCTCCAGGCTGGCCGGTCCACGACGCCCTGGCGGTGCTTGCGCTGGATTGCGCGCAATCGATTCGTGCAGTCGGGGCCCGGTGCGATCAGGCGCTGGCAAGGGTGGGAAGACCTGACGATGTGCCGAAACTGCACCCACGTTGGGACAGCTATTCAGTCTCCGCCAGTCTCATCCAGCCTGGATTTTCGTTGGTCGCCAAGAGCGCCGCCAATCCCTGCTGCGCCGCCAGCCCATCGTGGAATGAGGCATCGATATCCGGGTTGATGTGGCCACGCAAGCACGCATCCACGAAGCCGTGCATCAGCCGATTGAGCGCATGCTGGGTTCTGCTCGAGGCGTCACGCGGAAGAACCACTTCCCGCCACGCCGGTTCGGCTGGTCGTGAGGCTTTGAGCACATCGATCCGTCCTCGACTGAGCGAGGCTTTGAGGGCCCCTTCAGTGCCGATCACTTCGACGTACCCGTACTCCGCAAAGGACGGAGTCACTCGACTGACACACCATTGCCCGCGGACTCCACTCGCGAACTTCAACCAACAGTTGGCAAAGTCATCGGTTTCGACCTTCGTGATCTCGCCAGTTCTCTTGTCAGGGCGCTGCCGAGGCAGGTTGAAGCAAAACCCGGTCGCCGATTCGATATTTCCGAGGAGGTAGCGGGCGATATCGAACAAATGGACACCCACATGGCAATGACTCCGCCCGCCCCCAGTTCGTACCGTTCGCGCCAGGTGACCTTCCAATCAGGCCGCAATCCGTCCCACGTGTCGTACTGGATCCGCAGATAGAACGGTTCGCCAATCTCGCCTGCGGTTATTCGGCGGCGCAACTCGGCGATGCCATCGTTGTAGCGGAAGATGAACCCGACCTGATGCACCAGACCGCTCTTCTCTGCGGCCGCGACCATCTGACGAGCCTCAGCGACGTTCATCGCGAGCGGCTTTTCACAGAGGACGTGTTTGCCGTGGGTGAGGCTACAGACGGCCTGGTCGCGGTGAAAAGTGTCCGGCGTCACGATCGTCACGGCGTCAATATCGCGACGCCGGCACAGTTCTCGGTAGTCGGTATGGACGTCCGGGACTTGAAAGCGGTCCGCGAGGGCACGCGTCTCCTGGAATCGCCGGCCGCACAGAGCCACGAGTTCAGCGTCCGGGTGTGACTGGATTCCGGGAATGTGACAATCGGCCGCGAACTCACCGGCGCCGATGATGCCGACCCGAAGCCTGCGCCGTGCTGCGGCCATCAGATGACCTGCGGGTGTGGAATCGGGACAATGAATCGGCCGCCCCAGTCGCGAATGCCGCCGATTTGCGACACGATTTCCGCCTGGAGAATCCACGGCAGGATCACGACGTAGTCCGGCCGCTCGGACCAGAGCCGATCGGGGGTCATGCCACTATTGGTTTGGTAGATGTACTTGACACGATTGTCCTTGAACCCCGCGACGACCTCGGCAGTGTTGTCCGACGAACCGTCGTCCACGACGATCAGCTCGCGATGCGTCTGATGAAGCACGCTTTCAATCGCCTCACCAACGTACGACGCCCGGTTGTAGGCCGGCATGACGACTGATACTTTGGCCACTTGATTCAGCCCCGCCAAGGATCGCCCACTGGCTCAGATTCAACCTCGGCACTCGGGATGCGGTTGCGCGATCAACTCAGTCTGCGTTTTTATCTTCGTATGGAATTGGTGCGAAGTGCGGGGATGAAGCGCCGTTCCGTGTCGGTCCTCCAGGCAGGGTCCGATGTTTCTGACTCTACAAGCGCAGCAAAATGTCACCTGTGAGGCAGACATTTCAGAACGACGCGCGACGTGTCGCCACCTGTTGTAAATTGCGTGTGACTTTGGGCGAACGCAATCAGTGGCGTTCGCTCTGGGGGAGGACGTTCAAGAGAAGAACACGGCTCGGGACTCGTTGATCGTTGGTCTCGACTCTCGTTTTGGGCGCGACGCCCCGCGCATCGTGCACAAACATGATCGACACACTGACTCCTAGCCTTCGATCTCACTCCGAGCTTCCAGTCGCCCCCTGCCGCCCATCGGCGATCGCCGCACGTCCCGCGATTCGCGGCAAATTCCTCTTCACGGGCGCTGACAAGCTACTGGTGCGCGGCGTGACCTACGGCACGTTCCGTCCGGATCCTGACGGTCACGAGTATCCAGACCCCGATACAGTCGAGACCGACTTCGCGCAGATGGCGAGGCATGGCATCAACGCGGTCCGCGTATACACGATGCCGCCGGTCTGGCTTCTCGATGCCGCCGCGCGATCTGGCCTCCGGGTCATGACCAGTCTCGCCGTCGAGCGCGTTGCAGGCTACCTGGCGGACGGAAAGATGGCGCCGAAGACCGAGCGCGCGATGCGTGCCAGGCTGGAGCAGGTTGCAGGCCATCGAGCCATTTTGTGTTACGGCATCGGCAACGAGATCCCAGCGCCTATGGTGCGGTGGCTCGGGCGGACACGCGCTGAACGCTACCTTGGTCGGATATGCCACCTCGTCAAGTCCATTGATCCTGATGGACTCGTGACCTACGCAAACTATCCATCGACCGAGTACCTGCAGCTGCCGTTTCTCGACCTGCTTTGCTTCAACGTCTATTTGGAATCACCTGCGACCTTCGACGCGTACGTGGCTCGGCTCCAGAACCTCGCCGGCGATCGTCCGCTCATCATGAGCGAGGTCGGGCTTGACAGCATCAGGCACACCGAGCCGCATCAGGCGCACACGATCGACTGGCAGCTCAGAAGGGCCTTCAATGCCGGCTGTGCTGGTGCATTCGTCTACTCGTGGACCGACGAGTGGCACCGTGGTGGCGCCGACGTGTACGACTGGGCATTCGGTCTCGTTCGTCGCGATCGCTCACCCAAGGTCGCGCTCCGAGCGGTCAGTTCCGTGTTCGAGGAACAGCCTCTCCCGGTTCGTGACACCTTGACTGACAACGGGGGACATCGAGACTGGCCGAAGTTCGCGGTGATCGTCTGTAGCCACGACGGTTCCCGCCGGATCGGTCGCTGCTGCGACGCGCTGCTTCGGCTCGATTATCCAGATTTCGAAGTCATCGTCGTCGACGACGGCTCGACCGACGGCACCGGCGAAACGGCCGAGGCGCTGGGCGTTCGCGTCATTCGGACGCCCCACGGAGGACTGAGCGCCGCACGCAACGTGGGACTGGCGGCCGCGACGGCCGACCTGATTGCCTACATTGACGATGATGCCTACCCGGATCCGCATTGGCTGCGTTATCTCGCGAGGACCTTCCAGACCAGCGACTGCGTAGGCGTTGGTGGACCGAACATCGTGCCGGAAGAAGATGGCCTCATCGCTCACTGTGTGGCCAACGCGCCCGGCGGCCCCATCCACGTACTGCTCACCGATCAGGAAGCAGAGCACATTCCAGGCTGTAACATGGCTTTTCGTCGGGACGCCCTCGTCGCTATCGGCGGGTTCGACCCCCAGTTCCGGACGGCGGGCGACGACGTAGACGTGTGCTGGCGGATACGCGACCGAGGGTGGAAGCTCGGCTTCAGTCCCGCGGCGGTCGTGTGGCACCACCGGCGCGACACCGTGGCTGCGTATTGGAAGCAGCAGGAGGGGTACGGCAAGGCCGAGGCGCTGTTGCACTCGAAGTGGCCAGCGAAGCACAACATCGCCAGTCATATGACCTGGACCGGCCGCATTTATGACCACACCCCGCCACCCGTGCTGTTAAGCGCCCCCTTTGTGTATTTCGGCATTTGGGGCACGGCGCCCTTCCAGCGTCTCTATCAGCGCCCGGTCGGTGCCCTGCAGTTGCTGCCGCATATTCCCGAGTGGCATCTGATCAACTCGGCGCTTCTGCTAATCACCGTTCTGGGCGTCTTTTGGCCGCCGCTTCTGTGGGGTTTCGTACTGCTCGCCGCGGCGACCGCGTTTCCGCTCATCCAGGCCGTGCGGGGGGCCGCCATGGCGAGATTCCCTGCTCGCACACGGTCTTGGCCGCAACGGGCGTGGCTCAGGGGCGTCACCGCCGCGCTGCACACGACGCAGCCAATGGCCCGCCTTTACGGCAGGATCAAATACGGACTGGCGCCGTGGCGACGTCGAGGCGCTGCAAGTCTGGGGATCCCTCGCATGAAGACGGTCAAATTCTGGACGAGGCACTCGCAGGCGTCAGATCAACGACTGCGCGGGATGGAGCGCCGCCTGCGCGCGGCATTGCATCTCGTCATCGTTGGAGCCGAGACCGATCCGTGGGACCTCGAAGTGCGGGGCGGTTTCCTCGGCGGTGCCCGACTCGTCTGTGCCGTCGAAGAGCATGGCGCTGGCTGTCAGACGGTTCGATTTCGCGTGTGGCCGAAGATCTCGAGGCTTGGTCTGGTTGTGGTCGCCGTCCTGGAAGTCCTGGCCTATGCGGCCAGCCGTGACGAGGCCTGGATCGCGGCGGTCACACTCGGACTGGCCGCATTTGCGCTCGGTGGCCGCATTTTTACCGAAGCCGGTTTTGCCACGTCAGCTCTCCTCGGATCTATCGAGAAGCGGCGAGACTGATGCGGACATCCGCACCCCTCGACTTTCGGCTTTACCGCCGTGTTTTGCTCGAAGCGCGCCCATTCTGGCCGCACATCTTCGCGCTCACGATCCTGAATCTGGCGGCCACACCGCTCGCCCTGCTCACGCCGGTGCCCCTCAAGATCGCAGTCGACAGTATCGCAGGTGCAGTGCCGTTTCCTGAGCTCTATCGACGGTGGGTTCCCGGTCAAGTGCTTGCCTCGCCCGTGGCCGCGTTGGCGCTGACGGCCGGTCTCATGGTGGCTGTCGAGGTCATGAACGCCCTCCAAGGTTTCGGCAGCTGGCTGCTCGAGACCTACGTCGGCGAACGACTCGTCCTCGCGTTTCGGGCGAAGCTCTTCCGACACGTCCAGCGACTGTCGGTCTCCTATCACGACATGCAGGGCACGACCGACTCGATGTATCGCATCCAGTACGACGCCCCGGCGATTCAAAGCATCGCCACGAGCGGCGTCATGCCGTTTATCTCGTCGATATTGACGCTGCTGATGATGCTCGTCGTGATCGGCCGAATCGATTGGCCACTCGCCGTTGTGGTGATCGCGACGATGCCGTTCCTCGTCGGGATCACACGGGCTCGTTTATCGCAGCTGAAGGGATCGTGGAAGCTCGTGAAGCGGCTCGACAGCAATGCCCTGTCGGTCGTGCAGGAGACGCTCGGGGCGATCCGTGTCGTCAAGGCCTTCTCGCGCGAGGAGTACGAGCGGGAACGTTTCGTCGAGAAATCCCAGAAGCGCTTGCGGGAAATGCTCCGAGTGCAACTACTGCAGATGAGATTCGATCTTGGGACCACCTTGGTGTTCGGGATTTCCTCCGCGTTGACCTTCTCGATCGGCATTCTCCATGTTCGTAACGGGTCCCTCAGTCTCGGCAGCTTGCTCCTGGTTCTCAGTTACCTGGGCCAGCTGTATGGCCCGCTCCGGAGCGTGACGAAGAAAATCAGCGACGTGCAATCGTGGCTGGCGGGAGCCGAGCGGGCCTTTGCCGTACTTGACGAAGTGCCCGACGTCAACGACCGGCCCGGCGCGCGGGCGATGGACCGCGCTACCGGTGCCATCGAGTTCCGGCACGTCAATTTTGGCTACAGCGTCGAGCATCCGGTCTTGCGCCACATCTCGTTTCAGGTGCCGGCAGGCGCGCGGGTGGGGATTGCCGGCCCAACGGGCGCGGGCAAGACGACGCTGCTCACGCTCATGACTCGCTTCTACGATCCGTCGTCAGGCGAGATCCTGATCGATGGCCACAACTTGCGAGACTTGAAGTTGACGGACGTGAGGAACCAGTTCGCGATGGTGCATCAAGATCCAGTGCTGTTCTCGGCGAGCCTGGCTGAGAACATCCTGTATGGACGGTCTGGGGCGAGCCAGGCTGACGTCGAGGCCGCCGCCCGAGCCGCGAACGCACACGATTTCATCGTCCAACTACCGGATGGCTACGACACGCTGGTCGGTGAGCGGGGGATGCGCCTGTCGGGAGGCGAGCGCCAGCGGATCGCCTTGGCGCGTGCCTTTCTGAAGGACGCGCCGGTTCTCCTCCTCGATGAGCCGACGAGCTCGGTCGACGTGAAGACCGAAGGCATGATCATCGAGGCGCTGGACCGGCTGATGAAAGGGCGCACGACATTCATGATCGCGCACCGGCTCGGCACGCTGGAGGGCTGTGACATCTTGCTCGAGATGGCCGACGGGCGGGTAACCCCTCGGGCGGGAGCTGTCCAACAGCCTGTCGGAACGTCGTGATAGACAGGCGACACTAACAGCGGCAGACGAAACGAATACTGCAATGCGTGTGATCGTCACGGGTCTCATGGCCCAGCACCCGCTTGGTGGACTCACGTGGCACTACGCGCAGTATGTGGCGGGTCTGGCGAGACTCGGCCACGACGTGTACTACATCGAAGATACCGGGATGTGGCCGTACGCGCTTGACGGAGGGACGACGGGCACCGATTTCATCGTCGACAACGGGCGCGCCAATGCGAAGTACATGTCGGAGGTCATGCCACGATTTGGAGCAGCAGATCGCTGGTCATACAACTGCGTCATCGACAATCGATGGTTCGGACTGTCCGACGCCGACCGTGGCGAGGTGATCAGGACCGCCGAGCTGCTCATTAGCGTGTCGGCGCCCGTTTATCACCCAGACGAGTACCAGCACATCCCCTACCGGGCTTTCGTCGACACCGACCCGGTATTCACACAGATCAAGCTTGCGCGCGGACAGGATGATTTCCGCCAGGCGCTGGCGGTGTACAACCGTCACTTCAGTTTCGGCGAAGCGCTGTCGCCGCGGGTGCCGGTGACCGGCCATACCTGGCATCCGACAAGGCAACCGGTGGTCCTTTCCGAATGGCAGCCGTCGCAATCCACCCGCGACGTGTTCACCACAGTCATGAACTGGGACAGCTACAATCGAGTGAAGTATCAAGAGGCGACGTTTGGTCAGAAGGACATCGAGTTTCTGCGCTTTCTCGATCTGCCTTCGCGTGTCGCACCGCAACGGCTCGAGGTGGCCGCGCGTGCCCGACGGCACGTGCACCTGCCCGACGCCGTGCGGTCGCACTTGAAGTTCAAGGGCTGGCAGGTCGTCGATCCGAACGAGGTGTGCGCGGATGTCGACAGCTACCGTGAGTACATCCAGTCGTCGAAAGGGGAGTGGGCTGTCGCCAAGAATGGCTACGTGGTCGGCCAGCCTGGCTGGTTCAGCGATCGGTCGGCCTGCTATCTCGCTTCAGGACGGCCGGTCGTCGTGCAGGACACCGGGTTTTCGTCGGTCCTTCCGGTGGGTGACGGCGTCCTGACGTTTCAGACCATGGGTGACGCCATAGACAGGATTTGCGAGGTCACGGCGCGCTACGGGCATCATTGTCGGTCGGCGCGTCAGGTAGCCGAAGAGTACTTCGACTCCGACAAAGTGCTGGTTCAGCTCATTGATACGGCTACGGCGTCAGCGGGTGACGAAACCACGGCCGCAACCGGTCGATTTGAAGGGTGAAGTGCACCACGTGCCTGGAGGGAACATCACCGCTAGTGCCTATCCCGACACCCGGGACCTGACCGACGTCCTCACACGGGTGTGCAGTCCACATGCGGCCGACGGCGCATCCGTCGTCATACTCGACCGGCATGAATACAAGGGCAGCACGTTCCCGGTCGAGATTGTCAGCTGCCTGCTGCCAGACGGCCGACACGTTCGGTTGTTCTGCAAGTACGAGTCCGGTCGATCCCACACTGGCCACGGTCATCGGCGCGGCGTGTGCTACGAAGCCGATGTGTACGAGAACGTCCTGAGCGGGTTGCGCTCGTCGGCGCCCGCCTACTTTGGTCGGCATCGCGATCGACCGACGGGCGACACGTGGCTGTTCATCGAGGCGCTCGACGGCAAGAGCATCGCCAACACACACCGACCACACAGCATCCATGCGCTTCACCAGGCGGCTGGTTGGATTGGACGACTTCACCGAGAGTGCGAATCTCGCGCGCTAGAGCTCCACGGCATTACCCGTTACGGAGCCGGGTACTATCGCGGGTTCGTCGACCGTGCAATGGCCTTCTCGCGCGGCAGGGGCGACGATGACGCGGCCCTCCTCGCCGTTTGTCACCGTGCAGACGAATTCATCGAGCACCTGGTGACGGCACCGCCCACGCTGATTCACGGCGAGTTCTACCCCGGGAACGTTCTGTGCGAGAAGGATCGGATCTCTCCGGTGGATTGGGAGTCGACGGCTGTGGCTCCCGGCGAACTGGACCTGGCCTCGCTGACCGAGGGATGGCCGCCGGACTTCGTCGCCGAATGCGAGGGGGAATATGCGCGAGCCCGTTGGCCAGGCGGTGCTCCCGCGCCATTTCAACGGACGCTTTGCGCCGCCCGTCTTTATTGGGCGTTTCGATGGCTTGGAGACAAGCCCGAGCGCTTCGATCGCCCGCGGAGGTCCGGATCGGCCCTCACGAGACTCTTCGAGCAGTCAGAGCGCTGGTCTCTGACCTGATGGGGCCTGAGCGCTAAGGGGCGCAGAGGTTTGCGCGCGGTCGATTAGATCGCGCAACACTCGGCGCGCATCGAAGTATTCGACGCCGATCTCGCGCGCCCTGCGGCAATGATGTTCATGGGTGTCAAAGCAGCGACTACGGCTGGTCGAATTCGAGTGCTTGTGGCCTGAGGTTCTGACCGACTTGGCTCGACGGTCGACCGAGGGTCACTTCGAGGATTCGCGCGGCTATCGTTTTGGCGTCGAAGTACGCTTCGGTGAGCTCCCGCGCGGCGCGACAGTGCCGCGGATAGTCGGCGTTGACAGCCGCGAGGGCCTCGACTGCCTGTTCCATCGTCGAAAAGCGGAACATGCCAAGGCCGTTGGGTAATACCACGCTGGGACCGGTGTCCTGAATGACGGCCGGCTTGCCGCTCGCCAGGTAACACAGCGTGCGATCGCTGATCCACGCGTTCTGAAGCTTCATACAGGACTTTTTGGCGCAGCTGAACTCACCTCGGGAGTGCTGGATGTAGGTCTGATACATCTCGGGAGTGCGGGTGACATCACGCGCGTCGTGGATCCGCCACCCGTGGCCTTCAAGAAAGCGCCGATCCGCTCCATCGTTACGCGAGAAGAGGACGGCGAGCTCGAGCGCCTGGCTCGTCAATCGCGGGAGATCCACGAATTCAAGAAACGCGGCCCGCTTGGTGTTGTCGTACATCACCTCGCGGCCGTCGATGATCTCCTTGACCGATTCGCCGGACCACCAGCCCGCCACCGTTGAGAAGGCTTCACAGTGTGGATCATGACCATAGGGCCAGACGTCGAGGCAGACCGGAGGACGAAAATGAATCCACTTGACGCCGCCGTCGGGAAACAGGGCTCGCTCGGTTCCGACCGTCTCGCCGGTAGTGAGGTAGTAATCATGTCGCGCCAGGGGAATCTGACCGATGGAGATCCAGCACTGAAGGAGCCCTGGATCGATATCGACGAGCGCGGTCCGGCGAAAACGGGAGAGCAATGCCGGGCGCATCCGGTAGTTGAAGTTGAGGAGAAGGTCCGCCTGCTTCAGGATGCCTTCTGCCTGTTCCCGGCCGATGTTGAGGTAGGTCGGTTCGAGGCCGTCCTCGCCGTCAGCGAGTGAATAGAGCACCACCCGGTCGCGCATGCGGCGTTGTTCCATGCGCGCGATGAAGGAGTTGACCAGCTGACTGTCGTACTCCGCGTGTCCATAGGGGCGAAACTGCTCGAGCCAGTAAACTTCGCACCCGACGCGACGCAGTCCTTCGACGTACTGCATGTATACCCAGAAGTGCCCGCCCCCATCGGGGAAGTTCACGACGTTGTGTGTCGACAGAATCACCGTCGCCATGGCTGTCGGCTCCCTCACGCCTGGATCGCCGACTCGGTTACGATGCGAGGAACGTCGCTGAAGCTCACCAGCACGATCCGGGCCTCTCGAATGGCGGCTCGCACCGAGCCGTCGCAGAGCGTGCGGAGCTCGCATTCACGTTCCGTGGTGTATCCGGATACAAGGTCGGAATCGACATACCCGGGGTGGCAGCTCAACTCGGTCAGCCCGTCCTCTACCCTGGTTCTCAGAAGGTGCACCAGACTGGCGACGCCGACCTGCTCGAGGTGGGCCCGTCCATTCCACTGGCCGAAAAATTCCGGCACGCAGCGAACCTTCGAGAAGTCGCGCACGATCAGCCCGTGCACCGCCGCGACGGCGAGAACGTCAGGGAGCACGTCCGGAGATCGGTGGACGTTGTGGTGCGAATCCAGATGCGTCGGTGGGCGGCCGAGAAGCTGTTCGAAGCGTGTCAGCTGCCGGAGGAGCGAGGCGCGTACGCCGCCCTGCTGCGGGCCGTCGAGATCGGCATGCAGGCCCACGCTGAGGCTCGGCGCCGTGCGGGCGAGAGCCGCCGCCTCCGCACTCCCCGGGCGATTGACGAGAAGGCTGGCGCTCGTGAGGATTCCATGCTCATGGGCCTCGAGAATGCCCCGATTCACTCCGCGGCTCGCGCCCAGATCGTCGCCGTTGACAATCAAATACTTCACGCGAGCTGGCCTCCTTCGTTCGGAAATACGGGTTCGAGACTCTCGAACCAGCTGAGAACCTGGGATAACTCGTCATGGCCTCCCGATTCCGGGCCCTCACTGACCAGCGCCGTGGCCGGCCAGACGATCCGGTTGGCGTAGCGCGCGCACTCAGCCGTCTCGAAGAGCAGGTTCAGATCGGCAGGTTCGGGCAAGCGCCAACCGGCCCGATTCAAAGCGCAGCGATACTCGTTCCAGATCGAGTGACGTCGATCCGCAGGGAACCGGTAAAGAAATGTAGACACGTCGTAGGCGACAGGACCGACGCCGGCCCGATCCCAGTCGACGAGCCGTGCTTCCAGTCCTTGTGACCCCGGAATCACCAAGGTGTTGATGGTCCAGAGGTCGCCATGGAGCAGCGTCTCCGGGCCGCCGAGCTCATGCATCAGTTGAGCCCGGCGGGGAATACTTTCGTGCAGGGTGTGCAGCCGATCCAGGAGCCGTTCCCGCGCCGCGCGCTGGTCTGGCGTGAACGTCTCCTCGAGCGCCTGCAGGGACTCGAGCCTGGCGAGGGCCTGGCTGACATTGGAAACGAAGTAGGGCATCCCCAGGTTGTTCAGTTGCTGCCGGCATTCCGCGAGGATTGGGGCGGAGGCGGCCCGCGTGTGGAGCCGAGCGACAAGCTCCACAGCGGCCGCGATCGCATCCGCGCGGGGATTTTGCGGATCGAGCAAGCTACTGCCGAGATCCTCATGCACCTGCCAGGCGCACGCGCCCGTCGCCTCACTGATCGTTCCTACAAGATTGGGTGCCGCGTTGGGCAAGCCGATGCTGGGAAGGTAGCGTTTGATCACCAGCTCATTGCGTTCAGCCAGTGCTGGGGTCAGGCGCTTGATCACGACTGACGTGGCCACACCGTTCGACAGACTCTTGACGCGAAACACCCGGGAGTTCAATCGATCCACCTGGATGTCGGCGCCCGTGAAAAGACGGGGACACAGCGTGGGCAGGAGCGTCGAGACCTCATCGACGCCGATTTGCCCGCCGTCGCTCAGGGCTCCCCGAAGCGTTTCAACGGGAGTCGTCATAACAAGGCCGAGACATCGGCGAGGCGTGCGCCCAGCAGTTTCAGGCTGACAACCGGTGTCGCGAGCGCCTCGGCCGTGTCGACCGTCAGTTCCGTGCCCTTCCAGTCAATGGCCGCGAGGGTCT
>Ga0111538_10007911_pt1 | contig 14290 bp, 7 predicted proteins | sample SoiMethybrSBSTD1_FD_79669 | JGI IMG/M metagenome (GOLD analysis project Ga0111538, IMG submission 79669) | Bulk soil microbial communities from a Populus tree surrounding site in Tennessee, USA - Soil MetaG P. TD hybrid SBSTD1 (version 2)... | ecosystem: Environmental > Terrestrial > Soil > Tree... | reverse complement strand
GAAACTCCCCGTTCAGCCAGCGCTTTCCAGAATGGCGTCAGATGATGACCCTCGTAACGCCGCAGACTCATCGTTTCCGGCAACCACTTCCACTCGCTGTAGATGCCGTGGGATGTTGGTTCTTCGCCGGTCAGAAACGTGGGCCAAACGGCGCCGCTGCCGATTATCGATGGCGATTGCACCTCCAACCACCGGCCTGCGGCGAGCAACGATCGCAGCGCCGGCATCTCGTCCTGCTCGATCATTTCCCGCACCAACGTCGACTCAGCGGCGTCGATGCCGATCGCGAGTGTGCTAGTACTCACGCAGCAACTCCTGCGGGTTGATCGATCTTCCTTCAACAGCCGATCGCACGCACGCTTCGAGAACAGCGACTGTTTGCAAGTTGTCGCGGCCGCTCAGGTCCGTCGGCTCGCCATGACGCACCGCACGCTCAAACTGGTCGAGCAGAATTCTCTCTTCCGTCTTTTTCCTCGGACCTCTGCGCACGAGTCGCGGCAGTTTGCCGTTTTCCCAAAGTATTAGCCAACGATGAAACACGTGCAGCGTCGCGCGCTCGCCGATAAACCGCGCATAGAATTCCTGTCCGGCCTCGAAGAGCGTGTGACCGGTCGATTCGTAAGTCGCGGAGTAAGAGACGCGCGTTTGGTTGGCCATCGAAAGCATCAACTGTAGCGATGCTCCTTGCGGCAGGCGTCCCCATGGCGAAGTGAAAGAATCGGCGACGACGTTCGTCACCTTCGTTCCGAGCACATAGCGAAGCACGTCGAGATGATGAACGCTGACGCCCCAGAGCACACTGTTTGAAAGCCTGGCGAGCGACGCAGCCATTGTGTGAAACGGACGATAGTAGTGACACACCACCATCGCCACATCGCCCAATGCCCCTTCATCTATCAGTCGCTTAACATTGCGAAACGATCGCAAGTACCGATAGTTTTGCGCGACCAGCAGCGGCGTGTCACTCGACTCCGCCAACGAGACAAGCCGCGCCGCGTCGCTTAACTCGAGCGTGAACGGTTTCTCGACGAGCACGGCAATCTTCCGTTCGAGTGCTGCCTCGCATGTTGTGGCATGCGTCTCTGCCGGCGTCGCGACGATCACAGCCTCACACGCGCTCGAATCCAACGCCTCTTCAAGACGACTGAAACAAGCGACTCCGGAAACCGTCTTTAACGCATCCGAATCGACATCGACACAAGCCACTAACTCAAACGCCGGCGTCGCAGCTCTAACTTCGCGCACCCAATCGCGGCCGCGACAACCCATGCCGACGACAGCTATTCTGATCGCCATTCGTAAGGTTTCCCGTCTTTCACAATTGTGCTCGCGAGCAGATCGCGGGCCCTGATCGATCCACGCAGAAAAAATTTCAAAGTGAGTGGGCTCACGTGTCCCCACAGCGCGGAGGTGAAGATCATCAGACTCTTCACGTCCCACTTGAACGACTTCTTCTCGAGCATCGGTTCGAGCAACTGCGGCGGCTTGCCGGCCCACAGTCGCATCGCGCCGAGCATGTAGTACGCCGCTAACGACTCACCATTGCTGGAATGGTTCTCGCCAACCGCACGCAAGCCGTTAAAGAGCGTCGCGTTGTTTGCGTGATAACGATAGCTGTAGAGAATGTCGGGCAGCGTCAGCACCCGTCCGTGCGCGGCCATTTTCGAGAAGAGCTTCTGGTCTTCGCCATGGGGTGTGTCGTCGTAACCGCCGACTCGATCGAACACCTCGCGACGAAACATCGCCGAGCCATGAGGAAACGGTATGTATCCGGAACGACGCACCAGCCGCCAACGATCGCGCGGTCGCACCTCTCGTCCGTCGGCGTCGATACCGACGCAAAGCGTGCCAACCACGGCGACATTCGGGTCGCTCTCGATGATCGCCAACTGTCGTTTCAGTCGATCGGGATGCGAGACGTCGTCGGCGTCCATGCGCGCAACGATCGAAGCACGTGCTTGTGCGACGACGGCGTTCGAACTGCCCGAAAGTCCGAGCTGCTGTTTGCCTTCGTAAAGACGTATGCGACTGTCGCGGGTCGCCCATTCTCGCAATCGTTCGACGGAACCATCAGTCGAACCATCGTCGAAGATTACGAATTCGAAATCGTCGAAGGTTTGCGCGAGGATGCTCTTGATGCTGTCATCAAGAAACGGCAGCGCGTTGTAAACGGGCATAACAACGCTGATGAGAGGTTTCGCCGGAGACGTCATACGGTGTATGACGCGTTAGTTTAGCAAACTTCGCCGGGACGCTTACAAAAACTCTGAGACGATGCGCTCGAGGTCGTATGGAGTTATTCCTTTTGTTAACGAGAAGACCGTATCAGCATCGGTCTCGCGGTCAACCGGTGTCCCTCTCGCACGCGCGTGCAACGCAAACAGACTAAAGAGATCGGGCTTGATCACTTGCGTGATGGATTTGCCCAACAGCGCCATCTGCGGGAGATTACCTTCGACGTTGTTGACGTAGTACGGATGTTTCTTCAACGCGAGATCCGCCCAGATTGCTACGCGTTCCTGTAAATCCAGTATCGCGGGAATGCAGATTCGTGAATCGCTGGCTATGTCGATTCGATCTTCAACGGTGCTCGGCTCGAATACCTCACCGGAATCCGGTTCCTGACGCATCATCCAGCCCGCTTTGCATTCAGGTAAGTTAACAAAGTGCTGACGCGTGTAGGCCTTGATGGCCATGACGACGTACCGGCCTCCATAGCGCACCACGGAAGGCATGTCGATGTCGATGAATTCGCACGCGCCGTGCGGAGCGGACGTGATGTCGCCGCTGTGACACGAGCGATACTCGTTCGATCGCAGATTGGTATATGACACATGCTCTTTGTAGAGCCACTCTGAATCCAGCATCACGGCCGAGAGATCAAGGTCCACTCGTCCTGTGGGCTTACCGGCGACGTCTCCCTCGCTCCACCAGAGAAAGAAACGGATCGTCTCGTCGTTAGTCGGCAGTTGAATACGCGAGCCGCGCACCATGGTCCGCAGTGATTTATTGGCCGACCTTTGCGAGAAGGGAACCAAATACGCGTCAAGTTGCGGATCGACGTACACCTTGCCCAGCGGCGGCAACTTTGAAAAGCGTTCGATCAGCAAGTCTTGGCTGATGCGCACGAGCTGCTCGCACGTCTGCGGCGATATTGGCGGCAGGTTGTACTTGATCGCCATGACCTTCGCGAGTTCTCCTTTGGGAAAGAAGATCCTCAGATCCTGTGGCGTCAAACGGTTCTTGAAGTGCGCGATCACTTGAAGCAGCACGGGAGTCGAGATCCGGCTGGCGACGTCGGCAAAGTGCGACACGACGATCTCGTCGCCCGGATCGAGTCTGACAAGGTGATCCAGTCGACGCGCGAACTCGCCCGGGCGGTTGCGGAGAAGGTCGATCGCTTCGACAAGCTTTCGACTCCTCATTGCTGTTTCGACACGCGAATTGAACGTTTCAAACGGAAGCTCGTTGCGAACGACGTCGAAGCTTTGGGCTGTCCGTGGGTAACGTTTCGCGTATTCTCCGGGATGAAGCTTCTCACCCAGTCGTAGCCACGGACCGCGCCACCGCATCATGTCTTCGGTGACATTGCCGCAGTTTTCCAGTAGTGAAAGCAGGGTCTTTCGTTCACCTCGCGAGAAGCTGCGAAACTTCGTGTTCTCAGTCAGCGAGACGTCTCCGCCAGACATCGCGACAGCGAGACGCAGGACGTCCGTCGCAGTCTTGATATGTTTCTTGAGTTCGGGATTCTGCGGCTGAAGGCCACCTACGAACGCGAGCACTTCTTTGTTGGGAACGACTTCCGGCAACCGCAGTTCGTAGTTGGCCGCAAACCACGCAAGGTCTTCACGATCGGTTTTTGAAAGCGACGACTTGGAGGAGATCATCCTCGCAAACATTTGCCGCAGATCGTCTTCGGTGCCCGATTCGATGATCGTAAGTTTGACCTGGTCTTTGAGTGGGTCGCGCTTGTTCTTACGGAATTCCGGCAACCAGACAAGGCGGCGGCGTTTATCGCCGAGCGCATCCGACAAGGCGACCGTGCCGTAGTGGATGATCGCGTTCAGGTACAGCTCCGCCGCACCCGCTTCCATAACCTGGCGAGGAAAGTTTGGGTACATCGGGCGATATCTCTTCAGGCCCTTTAACTCCTGAAGCACTGTGACCGTTTCTTTGTAGAACTGCGTCGCCTGCTGCTCGTCGAGTTTTGCGAGCGCTTCCAAAACGGAGGCGGAAAAAGTGTATCCAAGTCCCTCGAGATTCTTGTTGATCGTCGCGACCATCTCCATCGGTAGTGAGGCAGTTCCTGGAGGCACGATGATCTTTTTTCGGCGTCTTAGGAGGACGGAGTTTTGGTTCATAAACAAGAAAAAGGCGGCGATGAATCGCAGCCTTTAGAATTTAGAGCGCCCGGAAATTGCTCGACCTATTTTGACTAAGTAGAAGGAAGGGCGTACATAGCCGGGCTGAATCAAGATAGAAGAATTCGGGTTCTGCTGTAAAGGAAAATATCGATTATTGCGCGACAAAGTTATAGAGGATTGTGCCGGTAACTTTAACTGGCCGTCCATCCAACTTCGTCGGCGTAAACTCGCTTTTTCGGGCCGCCTCCTCGGAAGCGCCCCACAATTCCGGATGACCGCTAATGGCCTTCGCCGCGATCACTTTTCCCGTTTCATCGATAAGAACTCGAACTTCCACCGTTCCGGACACACGCGCTTCACGAGCGGCTCTGGGGTAGCTTGGTTTAGCCAGTTTGATGGCGCGGCCATTCAGAATTCCGCCCGTAACCGGCGCCCGCGGAATACTGTCGTCTGTATTTACCGCTGGATTAGCGCCAATAACTGTCGGACGTCCACGGATTGACGCGTTGATGTTGTCGTATCGGTCCCATTCGTCTTTCGACAGCGCGGGAACGTATCCGCCCATTTCCGAATCACGAGCTCTCAGCTCTTCAGCCTGCGACTTGTAAAGAACGGCCAGTAGTCCAAGTCCCAGTTCGTCGCTCAATACAGCCGCTGTAATGCTCAACCCAACGACATAGCCGCGAGATTGCACGTCCTTCTTGCCATGGACCAGCGCGAGTCCCTGTTGTTTTATCAGCAGCGAGAGTTTGGGAAGGCGTTTGTTGCCGTGCAGGTAGTCTTCGCATTCGATAAACGCCGAAATCCAGTAATGTTTTTCGGGATCGTTTGCGATCCACTTCAGCAACTCCCGCTCGAAGTCATCGCCCAGTCTTCTCCGTTCGTCGTCGAACATTTTTGAGAGGGGTTGTTTGTCGCCGGCCCAGACCAGCGGCGCCTCCCTGACTTTTTGATCGATGACAGCGAACGGTGCGTCTTGGGGCTGTTGAGCCTGGAGGACAACAGCCGACAACAGAATCGCGAAGATCAAGGAGGCGATTTGTTTGATCATGGCAAACTAATCCACTGACAGAATCATGTCGGGACTAATCATCGTGAACGTGCACGCGCCGGGTTTGGCCTCGCATCGCAGTGCTCCGCGGCGAACGATCTTAGTGGGAGTAGCGTCGGGAAACACCAGCGAATACTTGATCGACTTCAGTTGCGACGCGAGTGGTTTCAAACTCTCGTCGCCCTTGATGAACTTCACGTCGACCATCTGCGCATTGCGATTCGCATCCGGCGCAAAGAGCACATAAAACTCAGCCTCGGCCGGCGCTTTCGCATCGGGTAGCAGTTGACCCAGCGTCATTGATTGGTACGCCGGCAACTCCTTCTTCGCCGTCTTTAACAACGTTTCGAGCGTGTCGGGCTTGACCAGCTTCAACAAACTCTCGCGAGCCTCGGGCCGCAGTTGATCGGCGACGGCGCCCTGCGCGTACAGTCGAATCGCATCGTCTTTCTTGCCGCGTTTCTCGGCGACGGCGCCGATGTGATGGCCCACCTCGCTGTGCTGCTGAATCGTCCACGACGCTTTGATGTACTTCTCGGCGGACTCCAGATCGCCCTTTTGGTAGTAGACCCAACCAAGCGTGTCCCAGTACGCCGCCAACGACGCGACATTGCGCAAATCGTCGATCGTCAGATTGCCGGCTTCGAGGTTACGTAAATTGGCCGCGATGGTCGTTACCGCTGATTCGGCGTACTGCTGTGCCTTATCGAGCTGCGCGCCTTCGAGCGCCATGAAGTACGCGACGTTATTCAGCACGAGCGGCGTGCGCGAGAGCTTGATCGCTTCCTCAAACGCGGCGATCGCCTTCGGCGCTTCACCCAACGCGAGATAAGCGCGGCCGATGCTGACGTGAAGTATCTCTTCATCAGGCGCCAACGACAGCGCGCGCTCCAGGGCCGGAATGGCGTCCTTATACCTGCGCGCCTCGATCAGCATCTGTCCGAGGTTGGAGTGTGCGGTTTGGTCCAACGGCGTCACTTCGAGCTGTTTGCGGAAAGATTCTTCGGCGTTGGTGTAATCCTGCTGATACCAGTAAACACGGCCCAGCATGTTGTAGGCGTAGTCTTCGAACGGATTGATCTTCGTCTGCTCGCGCAACACGGCAATCGCCTCGTCGTACTTGCGTTGCTGCACGAGGACGAAACCGAGATTGCGTCGCACGGTTTTGTGCTTCGGCTCTTTTTCGACGACGCGCTTGAGCAGTTGCTCGGCGACGGGGAAGTTTCCGTTACGCATGGCTGCTTGCGACGCCTGGATCAGATCTTCAGTCTTCACTGAATCCGGAATCGCCGGCGCGCCGGCGATTTCTGTTTCAAGCGAGAGAGTTTGCCCCGCGTCAGACCGCACTGCGGCGACAAACGCCTGGTAGTCCTGCAAACGTTCGGCAGGCAGCTCGCGCTGACGCAAATGAAGCGTCCTTTCGGCGATCAGCGTCTGCCCTTCGAGTTTGTAGTTCGCGGTGTACTCGCCGTAATCGCGCGACACTTTCAACGGCAGGGGCAAACGAGACTGATACTTCGCCGGAATCGTCAGTTTCAAACTGTACGAGACGTCGATCGGCGGGCCGATCTCGAGTGGCTTCTTGCTCTTGCTCGTGCGGCCGTAAAAGTTGTTCAGACTGAACGGCGGAAACGGGAGCGGCACTTTGAGTTTCTTGGTCGACCAGTCGAGAAAGTCTTTGCGCGAGACGTTGAATTCAACTTCAAACGGTTTTTCGAGATCGGCAGGATCGGTGGCTTTGATGTCTGTGACTTCACCGGGTAGACCTCCGGCCATGCCGAGATAGAAACCCAAACTCTTCCAGTCGCCCTTCGGCGTCCGGCGAAACATGTAGCGCATGTACATTTCAGAATCGCCGTGCAGCACAAGGCGGCCGCGCGCAGTGACCTTGCCGAGATCGTCGACGGTGCCTTCCATCGTCACGAGCTCGGAAGACAAAAACGGCGGTTCGGCAGGCGTTGTTTCGAGTCGAGCGGGACCGGAGATTGGCACCATCAACGCTTTCTTGTTGCGCAAGCGTGGCGACAGCAATCCGACGGGCGCGATTTCGGAAGTCGCGTCGGCCCAGAGCATTTCGTTGCCCATCTGTATCGCAGTGATGACGTGATCGAACTGGCCCGGCGACGGGACGTCGACGTCGAGTTTGCGGGCGGAGTTTATCAACACGGGATAAGCGCGCCGTCCGGTTGCGGCCAGCATCGACGCGAGCAGCGTGTGTTTGTCTTTGCAGTCGCCATACTGGTTGGTCATCACTTCAGCCGCGGCGTGCGGTTGATAGCGACTCTGTCCCAGCGAAAGACTGACGTAGCGAAAATTCTTGGCGACGTATTCATAAAGAGCGGTGACTTTCTCTTTCTCAGTCGCGCGTCCTTTGATTATCTCTTCCGCTTTGATTTTGATCTTCTCGTCAGGAACGATGCGATCGCGTTGCAGGTCGGCGTACCATTGTCCGACTTCCTCCCAACTCTGAAACGTCGTTAGTTGCACGTGCGGGCGGATTTCGTCCGGATCCTGCTCTTCCACCTCTTCGTCGTCGTCGGCTTCAGCTTTCTCCTTCTCTTTTTCTTCTTCGTCGGCGGCGCGTTTCAGTTGCGCTTCTTTCCAGGTGTAGACGCGGCGGCCGTTCTCTTCCTTGACCGTCGGATCGTAGCCGGGTTCGGTTTTTAGTTTGACCTTGCTGGTCGCGGGGATGTTCACCGTCAACTCGTCGTTGAGAATGATCGGTCCGCGTGTAACGAAATCGTGTTCGACCCAGAAGTGGTTCTTTGCGAGAGGAGTTTGGATGTTCCAAACCAGGTGATACTCGAGTTGATCTCCCGGACGCAGACCCGGAACCGTGATGTGTTTTTGACGAAGGTCGGTGTAGATCGGCGCCTCGCGAGCCAGCGGCGCTGATAAATCCTGGACGTCCGCGGCGGTGGCGCTCACGACACTGCCGTCAGCTTTGCGCACGCGAACGTAGTCCATCTCGAGTTTTTCATTCGCCGCAGTGTAAGGAAAGATGAGCTGACCGAAGCGTTCGACGCCGGCATCGCTCTGGATTTTCACGCGCATTGTTAGTTCGCGCTGCCCGGTGCCGTCGGGCTCGTAACGGTAGGCGGTGCTCAACTGTTCGATGACGACCGCTTCCTGCGAATAGTCGGGTTTCTGTTCGGCTCCAGGTTTCTGTTTGTCGCCGTTCGGTTTCGAGCCCGCGGGCAGCGGCGGATCCTGCGCCTTGATGGTTTGCGCGCGAGCGGCGTGAAAAGGGGTTCCGAACAGAAATGAAAGAGCGACAACTACGGCAATGATCTGGGCATTGCGGGGGGAAGGCATTGATTAATTCTCCTGTTAACTTGAGGCTTCGGACGCCGGCTAAATCAGTCTACATAAACGCACTGGGCCGTGTAAATATCCAGAAATTTCTGCGAAAAAACTCAGTTAAAGTTGTATTCGAGCTGCATCCACATCGAGACGTAGCGGCCATCCTTTATTGCGGGATCGAAAGTGATTTGACGGGCAGCTTTGATTGCCACTTGCGTCAACCCCGGCACATCCTGAACCACGACGATGTTGTATACCTTCCCGTTCGATCCGAATATTGCTTTTAGAACGACCGTTCCGCTAAGACCTTGCACCGGTGACGGCTCGGGTTTGGATCGGATACGAACCTTCCGCGTCACTTCTCTGCCCGTATAGGCGGGTTCTTGCCCCGCTTCGTCAGCACTGTCAGTGAGATTGGTCAGTCGCTCGCGGATCATTACGATCATCGTGCCCTTATCGACCGTCAACCCGTCGGGCGGAACTGGATAGGGCGTTATGATGTGGACTCTGACGAAAGAGTCGTCCAGCAGAATCGCGCCAAAAGTAGTCTTGGTCTTTTCCTTCGCTACCTTTCTCAACTCCTTGTTCAGACCAAAAACGTCGTTCGCAGAACTCAGCGGTGGCTCGATTATTTTCCAGTTGTCGAGTAACAGACGTTTGACGTGCTCAGTTTCAACTGCCGGCTTTTTCGCTTTGTCGGCCTGAGCGCGAAAGAACTTCACGACGTCTTTGATCGAATCATCTGTGCGAAAGGCACCAGCGGCGATCCACGTCGACCCTTTCGTTTCCATCAATCGGGTTACAATTTCGGGCATCGCGGTGGCGTTCGGGTATTGCGGCACGCCGAGTTCGTCTTGAGCGAAAACAGGAACGCTAAAAGCACTCGCGACTACGATCAGGGATAGGACGTAACGAAAACCTCTCATCGGTAAAGCCTCAAATGCCGGTTTGTGTTTCAACGTATTACACGCGTTTATTATTTTTCAATTAAATCGCATTAACTTTTACACTGATTCGCATCACTTGTCGCCCATTCTGCCCCAACTCGTCCGAAGGACGCCCCGCAGCTAACCCGACAATCCAGTAGCGTGGCACCGCAATTCGCCCAGATGACCTCCCGTGATGAAACACTCACCGCCATTTATCAGGAAAGGGTCTTCGCATGCCTGCCAGCATACTCGTGGTCGATGATGAGAATTCTATTACGTGCGCCTTAGAGTTATTACTTCGCGAAGAAGGCTATGAAATAAATTCTGCCCCTACAATCCTTGAAGCTCGAACTCTGCTCGCTCGTGGCTGGTTTGACCTCGTTTTTCTCGACTTGCGACTGCCCGACGGCGACGGCAGCCTTCTTCTCGAACACATCAAAGACACCACGCCGGAAACCGAAGTCATAATAATGACCGCGCATGGCTCGCTCGAAGTCACGATCGACGCCATAAAACGCGGCGCTTTTTACTATCTCGAAAAACCGTTCTCGATGGAACAGGTTTCGATTCTCGCGCAGCGTGCGTTGCAGTTTAAGGCCATCAAGACCGAAAACCGACTGTGTAAAACCACACCACGAGACCAGGAAGACTTCGGAATCGTTGGTAACAATCCACACTTGCGACAAGTTCGCACCGTGATCCGGACCGCCGCGCCATCAGATGCGTCGGTATTGATTGAGGGCGAGTCGGGCACCGGGAAAGAGATGATTGCGACCGCGTTGCACGAACAGAGCCTGCGCGCGCAACGACCGTTCATTCGCATCAACTGTGCCGCAATTCCCGGCACGTTGATCGAGTCGGAATTGTTTGGTTATCGCAAAGGCGCGTTCACCGGCGCCGATCACGATCGACGCGGGCTGATCGAAGCAACTGCGGGCGGCACACTGTTGCTCGACGAGATCGCGGAGATGCCGGTCTTTCTTCAGACCAAACTGTTGCGCGTGTTGCAGGAGAGAACAGTGCGCCGGCTCGGCGACGAGCGAGAGATTCCCGTCAACTTTCGTCTCATCTCGTCGACCAATCGTGACACTGGCGACGCGATTCGTGAGGGATTGTTGCGCCAGGATCTTTATTTTCGCCTCAGCACGGTGCGGATCATCGTGCCTCCGTTGCGCGAACGACTCGACGATTTGAAGATTCTCAGCGAAACGCTATTGCAACGTGTCGCTCGCAAATACAAGAAGCGGATGCGCGGCATCTCGCCGGCAAGCTTTTCGATACTGATGCGCTACCAGTGGCCCGGCAACGTTCGCGAGCTCGAAAGCGTGATCGAACATGCGGTCCTGTTTGCGACTGGCGATTATTTGGTGCCTGAAGATTTGCCGGATCACTTGAACAAGGCGCGCTCGTCTCACTATCTCTGCGTGATCCCGCCGTACTTAACGAAAGAAGACATCGAGCGCGAAGCGATTGCGCAAACGCTCGAGCGTACCGGCGGCAACATCAAGAAGACCGCCCAAATACTCAACTACAATCGCCCAACACTCTATCGAAAACTCCGTCGATTCGGTTTACGCGACGATCTCTATCACGCCGATTCAGTGAAACGTGGTGAAACACTCTCCCCACTCTAGTGGCACTCGTTGCAACACCCTTCTTCTTGTTTTCTAAATAGATTGCAGGAATGGTTCTTGCACCTGGCACCCCAACCACTCACAGAAGGAACAATTCAATCGGGGGGAGCCATGAGAACAGAGAAGACTGTGCAACGGTGGGCTAAACGCAGGTCGCTTTGGGCGATCGCAGTGTCGATGTTGTTGCTGTGCGGCCGGGCTACAAGAGCGCAGATCGTAGGTGGCGGTGAAGTCATCATTTCGCCGGCGTGCGAACGAATCATCAAGGCCGATGTCGTGGCCTTCGATCAACCATTCTTTTACAACCGCTTAGGTGCAGTGAACCCGGCGGGCATGATCTACGCCCTGCGCCGCGACGTGATGCCGAAGTCAGGCACCACACTTACAGCCGGAAACGTAAAACTGAAACCCTACAAGCGCGCACGCCCGATAGTGTTGCGCATGAACATCGGCGACTGTCTCCAAATAAGCTTTCAAAACCTGCTCGATCCGCTGCGCGCCGACGACAATCAGCCGGCGACTCGCACTGCCTCGATTCACGCGGTCGGGTTGCAACTCAAGAACAGCATCCTCGACGACGGCTCAAACGTTGGTACCAACCCAAGCAGTCTGATCGAGCCGGAGAAAACGATTGTCTACACGGTCTACGCCGAAAAAGAAGGCAACCACTTGCTCTACAGCACAGCGGCGACGACGGGTGGTGAGGGCGATGGCGGTACGCAGGCGATGGGACTGTTTGGTTCTGTGAACGTAGAACCGCGCGGCGCTGAATGGTATCGCAGCCAGGTAACGGAAGCAGATCTTAAGCTCGCGCAAAAGAGGAACCCGGACGGAACTCTGGTGTTCACGCCCGCTGGCCAACCCGTTCTTAACTACGACGCCGTTTATCCGGCGAACAGCACGCGTCCCGCAGGCACGCCGATCCTGAAAATGGTCGATGCAAGCAACAACATCGTGCACACGGACTTGAATGCGATCGTCACCGGACCAGGCCGCGGCAACTTCCCGGCCAATACTTATCGACCCAACCCGGTCGAACCGGATCGCAATCAACCGTTCCGCGAATTCACGGTCGTCTATCACGACGAGATCCAGGCGGTGCAGGCGTTTCCACAATTCGAGGAGAGCGAACCAGGCCAAACGCCAAATCCGCTCGCGTTCACGCTGCACAGCGTTCGCGACGGATTCGCCATTAATTACGGCACGGGCGGCATCGGCGCCGAGATCCTGGCGAACCGTTTCGGTGTTGGCCCGATGGCCAAGTGCACCGACTGTTTGTTTGAAGAATTTTTCCTTTCGGCATGGACTGTCGGCGACCCGGCAATGATTGTTGACAAGCCGGCAAACACCACGGACGCCAACGGAAACTTGATTCCCGGTTTCAAGGCGACAAAGGCTTTCTTTCCCGACGACCCGTCAAACGTCCATCATGCCTACCTGAACGACAACGTGAAGATGCGCGTGGCGCACGCTGGTCCAAAGGAGCATCACATCCACCACTTGCACGCGCACCAGTGGCTTCACACTCCCGAGAGCGATAATTCAGCGTATCTCGACAGTCAGTCACTCGGACCGGGCTACTCGTTCACTACCGAGATCGCGCATGGCGGCGGTGGTAACCGAAACAAGACTCCCGGCGACTCGATCTTTCACTGTCACTTCTATCCGCACTTCGCGCAGGGCATGTGGGAACTGTTCCGAGTTCACGACGTGTTCGAAGCCGGAACGCAGCTTGACGCGAATGGTCGCCCGACAGCGACATCGCGCAAGCTCCCCGATGCCGAGATCCAGGCGGGCACTCCGATTCCTGCGTTAGTCCCGATTCCGACCATTGCGATGGCCCTGATGCCTACCGCGACTTTTCAGGGATACCCGTTCTACATCCCGGCCGTTGCTGGTCATCGCCCGCCAACACCTCCGCTCGACACAATCGACGACGGAGGTTTACCGCGGCACATCATCATCGGTGGCGTAGCGGTGCATCACAAAGAACGCCTGCCACAGTTCAGCCTTGCGAAAGCGCGCCTCGATTTTGATAAGTCGTTAGAAACAGCGCAGGCCAGCTTCATTCCCGAGGGTGGAACCACGACAGAGAAAGTGGCCATGGACTTCCACGCGCTGCGCACGCACCCGAGCTTCACTCCGGAAAACACGGCTGCGCCATTCATCACCAACGGCCGCCCGCCAATCGCCGGCGCGCCGCTCGCGGATCCGTGTGTGAACGACACTGGCGCCGCTGTTGGTGTTCCTCGGCTTTACAAGGCCGCCAACATTCAGCTCGATATCAAACTGAACAAGGCTGCCTGGCACTTTCAACAGTCGCGCATTTCAGCGCTTTGGGACGACGTGAAACCGACGCTCGACGGCACGCGAGCACCCGAACCACTCTTTTTCCGCGCGAACACAAACGACTGCATAACCTTTCAACATACCAACCTGGTTCCGCGCGTTTACGTGCAGGACGACTTCCAGGTGCGCACGCCGACCGACACGATGGGCCAGCACATTCACCTCGTGAAGTTTGACGTGCTCGCATCAGACGGCGCGGGCAACGGTTTCAACTACGAAGATGGAACGTTCAGTCCGGAAGAAGTGATTGAACGCATTCGCGCGATTCGCAAATTCAACGGTTGCACGGGAGTGGATTCAGGTGACGCGCGTGACAACAGCACCACGTGTCCGAAAGCCAGGCCGCATCCCTTCTTCGGTACGCTGGGCGCAAAAACCACAGTGCAACGCTGGTACGCCGACAACGTGCTCAATAACAACGGCGTCGATCGCACGTTGCGCACCGTTTTCACGCACGACCACTTTGGTCCTTCAACTCACCAGCAAGCGGGTCTTTACGCGGGTCTCGTCGTGGAGCCGCAAGGTTCGAAATGGCGGCATCCGGAAACCGGAATATTCTTCGGCGGCGCAGGCGTGACCCCACGATTCGATGGTGGTCCAACCAGTTGGCGCGCTGACATCATCACTTCAAACGTTACCGCGAGCTATCGCGAGTTCCTG
>Ga0111538_10007910_pt1 | contig 14291 bp, 7 predicted proteins | sample SoiMethybrSBSTD1_FD_79669 | JGI IMG/M metagenome (GOLD analysis project Ga0111538, IMG submission 79669) | Bulk soil microbial communities from a Populus tree surrounding site in Tennessee, USA - Soil MetaG P. TD hybrid SBSTD1 (version 2)... | ecosystem: Environmental > Terrestrial > Soil > Tree... | reverse complement strand
TCGCCGACATGATCTCCAGCGCCTTCAACGCCTCGCGGCAGCGACGGCCGTGGGAGGCGCCCGATCCGACCGCGATCAACGTGCGCGCCGACGAGAATGCCAACGTCATTCTCATCTCCGCCTCTGCCCAGGAGCATGAGCAGATCGGCGAGATGATCCGAACCGTCGATCAGCAGATGGCTGAGGCGGGTGGTGAGACTGGGGGGGCCGGCGGAGCGATGACGACGAAGGTGCTGGCCGTAAAGTTCGGCCGTGCCCGCGAGATCGCCGACACGCTCAGCCGGTTCCTCACCGATCGCGCCAAGGCGACCAACGCCTCGCGACCGCGCATCACGATCGCGTCCTCCGATGGAGCGAATTCGCTCATCGTCGCTGCCACGGAAGGCGAGATCGCGCAAGTCGAGGCGCTGCTCGCGCAACTCGATTTGCCCGATGTCGCCGGCGACCGCACCGTGGAGATCATCGCGCTGCAGCATGGCAACGCCGAGGACATCGCACGACTGATCAAGGAGCAATTCGGGCGTCGTGCCGGTGGTCAGGCGGCGAGTGGGGGGCTGGGCGTGATCGTCACCGCCGACGCCCGCACGAACACACTGATCGTCAACGCCCCGGCCGAGGAGTTCGCCCAGGCGCAGGCATTGATCGCGCGTCTGGATGCCCCTTCCGCCAGCGACGAGACCATCATCCGCACGTACGCGCTTAAGGGGGCGAAAGCCGAGGAGGCCATGCGCATCCTGCAGCAGACGCTGCAACTGGATGCGCGCGGCCGCACGAGCGCCAAGGGCATTGCGATCAAGTTGGAGGATTCTGATGCCGCGCCGGTGCAGGTCAAGGCCAGCGTCGTCGCCGATCGCCGCAGCAACAGCCTGCTGGTGACGGCGACGACCGAATCGTTCCCGGTCATTGAGTCGCTGATCAAGAAACTGGAAGAGGTGCCTGCCGCGTCGCCGGTCGAATGGCGCATCGTGCGGCTCCAGCACGCCCTTGCCAGCGAAGTCAGTTGGACGCTGAGCCAGATCGGCCGCGCGATGGCGAGCGACGGACCCGCCGGCCAGCCGCAACCGCGCGTCGATTACAACCGCGTTGAGAATCAACTGGTGATCGCCGCGACGGCCGACCAGTTCAAGCAGATCGAGAAGATCATCGAGGAGATCGATCAGCCCTCTCCCACGCAGCGCACGACCGATTTCGTGCCGCTGAAGTTCGCCGAGGCCCAGAAGGTTCAGGAAGCGCTGTCGATCTTCTACGGCTCGTTCGCCGCCGAGGCCGACACGCCCGGCAAGCGCAACGTGCGCATTGTGGCCGATCCCGCGACCAACAGCCTGGTCATCAGCGCGGGCAAGGACGAGTGGGAGGGGATTCGCGGCCTGCTGGCGAAACTCGACAGCGAGCAATACGACGCCTCGCTTCAGTTAAAGGTGCTGCCGCTCATCCACGCCGACGCGACGAGCGTGTCGCGCGCGATCAACGAGGCGTTTCAGGGTCAGGTGACCGGCGATCAGCGCGCGCCAGGCGCGCGCAATCAACCCCGGCCGCGGCCGCAGGGCAACCAGGACCCGAATCGGCCGGAGGACGTTGCGCCAACTCTCTTGGTTGAGAACGAAGACTGGGTGCGGGCCTCGGCGGAGCCACAGACCAACTCCGTCATCGTCTCGGCCTCGCGGCAGAACCTGGCCAAGGTCGAAGAGATCATCAAGCAACTGGATGTGGCGGATTACGCGACGCTGCCCGCGCCGCGCATCATCGCGATCAAGGCAGGCGATCCGATCCAGATGGCGACTGCACTGCAGCAGTTGTATGAACAATCCCGCGCCGGAGCGGCGGGCAACCAAAGCCGCCGCGCTACGCGCATTGTCGGCAATGCCGCCTCCAATGCCATCATCGTGCGCGCCGAGGACGATGAATTCGCGCAGGTGCAGGCGCTGGCCGAGGCGTTGCAGCAGCAGGCGACGGACAACGGCCTGAACGTGAGCATCATCCGGGTCGCATCGGCTCCGGCAGCCCGCATCGCGACAGCCATCACCGAGGCTTTTGCCGCCAAGGCCAAACAACTCAATCAATCACTCACCATCAAGGTCGACGCCACGGGCAACAACCTGATCGTCGCCGCACCCGGGCCGATCACCGATGAGATCAAGGCCACCGCCGCGCAACTTGATGCGCTGGCGCCGGCGGCTGGCCAGGGCATCTTCATCATCGACCTGCAGAACATCACGCCCGAGGCGGCCAAGACCATCATCGAGACCATCGGCCTCGACAAGCCTCAGCCGGAGAACAGCAACTCGCGCATCGTGGTCGAGCCGATCAAGGTGTCGCTGGTGCCGGGCGCGGGCCGCAACGCGATCATCGTCGTCGGCAATCCGGCCGATCGCGACACACTCGTCAAACTGCTTCAGTCCATCGACGTGGCGCCGGCAATGGCCGAGGCGCAGATGATCGTCGTGCCGCTCAAGCACGCACAGGCGCCGGCGCTCGCCACGCTGCTCGCGAGCGTGCTCAAGCCCGGCGAGCAGCAGGCCGACACGCCGCTGGCCAAGGCGATTCGAGAGCAGATTCGCCGCCTGAGCGTGCACAAAGGCAGCGCGGATGGCGCGGGCGGACAGGACCGGCGCATCGAACTCGACTTGAGCAAGCCGGTCAAGATCACCCCCGAGCCCGCGACCAACGCGCTGATCGTCTCATCCACATACGAGAACGTCGTGGCCTTGCGGGAGGTCATCGACATGTTCGATCGCCTGCCCATCACCGATGCGGTGACGGTGCAGATCTTCCCGCTGCAGAACATCGCGGTCGAGCAGTTCTCGCGCATCGTCAAAGACCTGTTCACGCAGGGCAAGACGCTGGGCAAGGTCGGCCGCACGAATGTCGTCGGCGAACCGGATGGCGCTGCGGGCAAGGCCCTGCTCAACGAGATCGCAATTTCGACCGATGACAGGACGAATTCGCTCATTGTCGCCGGCACCGAGGAGGCGGTGGCGCTGGTGGAAGTGTTGCGCACGCGGCTCGACAACGACATGTCGAGCGCATGGGTCGAGCCGAAGGTTCTTCCGCTCCGGTTTGCCGATGCGACGGATCTGGCGACGACGCTGGATGCAATCCTGGTACAGGGCGCGGGCAACCTGCCACAGTCAAGCCCGATGCAGAAGCAGGTCGCGCGCCTGCGCCTGGCGCGTCTCGACGACAACGGCGGCCAGGTCATCGAATCCGACGTCTTCACCCCGATGACGCGGCTGGTGATCAGGCCGGAAACGCAACTCAACGCGCTCATCCTCGTCGGCACGCCCGCCAACATCGAGGTCGTCAGCGAGCTGGTGGCGATGCTCGACATCGAGGCCGCCTCGCCCGCCGACGCCGTGCGCATCTATCCCCTGGATAACGCCTCGGCATCGCGCCTCGCGACGACGATCAAGACGCTGTTCGATCAGCAGGTGCAGTCGAAGTCGATCCGACCGGAAGATCGCATCATCGTCCAGCCCGATGAGCGCACCAACGCGCTGGTGGTGGCGACGAGCCCGCGCAGTTTCGCGGTGCTCGAGAACCTGCTCAAGACGCTCGACACAGAGTTGTCTGCGGAGTTGAGCGAACTCAAGCAGATCGAACTCAAGAACGCCGCTGCGCCGCGCCTCGCGAACCTGATCCAGCAGTTGATGGATGCGCGGACTGAGCGCCTGCGCAAGGTCTCCCCCGAGACCGCCGACAGCGAGCGCGCCACGGTCGTCGCAGACGCCCGCACCAACTCGCTCATCGTCGCGGCGGGCAAGGAATCGTTCGAGGTCATCCGGCAACTGGCGAGCGATCTGGACACTTCCTCGCTGGGCGATGCGGCGCTCATTCGCGTGCTGCCGGTGGTGGGCAGCGGCAATCTCGAGCGGTTGGCCCAGACTATCAACCAGATCATGCAGCGGCGCTACGCCGACATGCCTGCCGACGTGCGCAACAGCCAGCGGCCGCTGGTGATGACCGACGCCCGCAGCAACAGCCTGCTGGTCGCGGCGAATCCCGAGGACTTCGCGGCCATCGAGGACCTCGTCGGCAAGCTCGGCGAGGCGCCCACCAACCCCGCCGTCGGCCTGCACGTGATCCCGCTGGGCGAGACGTCGCGCGCGGAACTTCTGGCGCCGCGCTTGCAGAAACTCATGCAGGATCGCGCTGCGAGCCTCGGTCCGGCGGTCACGCCCTCTGATCGCGTCACCATCGAGCCCGACCCGGCCAGCAACAGCATTATCGTCGCCGCGAGCGCGGAGAATCTCGAGGTGGTGCGCGGCCTTATCGACATGCTCGTCGCCGCCGAGCGCGAAGCGGGCGGGCTCGATGACAACGGCCAGCGCATTGCGCGCGAGATCGAATTCGTACCGCTGACCTCCAGCCGGGCCGCCGACATGGTCGATCTCCTGGACGATCTGTATGTGGCCGAGGCCAACCGCACGCGCGGCCAGAACATCGTGCGCGTGACGGCCGATGACCGCCTCAATGCCGTGCTCATCAATGCTCCCGCCAGCGATGTTCGCGCGCTGCGGAACCTGATCGCGCAACTCGATGGCGCGCGGCCGGCGAGCGTGGTTGAGATCAAGTACGTGCCGCTGCAGTCCGCCAATGCCGTCGAGACCGTGAGCCTGATCGAGAACGTGCTCTCGGGCCGTGGCATCGGGGCGCGGCGCAATCCGCGGCAGGCCACCGTGCTCAAGTATCTGCGCGAAATCGCCAAGGGGGAGACCGACCCCTCCCGCGCCGCCACGCAACCTGAGCCGGGACCCGGCGAGGTGGAGATGCAAGTGTCAGCCGCAATCCGCGAATCCATCACGCTCACGCCCGATCTGCGCACCAACACCATCATCGTGGCTGCGCCGCGCGAATCCATTGGCATGATCGAGCGGATGATCCGCGACCTCGACTCGTCCTCGGTCGGCTCGAAGAACATCCGCATCTTCAAGTTGACCAATGCCGACGCCCTGGCGATGGCGGAGATTCTCGCCGACCTTTTCAGGTTGCGGCAGGGCAGCAGCATGTACGTGCTCAAGCCGCGCGAGGACGGCGGCACCGCCGTGACCGACGCCAATCTGCCGCCCGACCAGGCCGCTCCGGCGCCTGCGCCCGACAACGTCGTTGCCGGCCTGTCCGGCACCGATCTCACCGCCGTGCCCGACGAGCGGCAGCAACTGGCCATCACCGTCGATTCGCGCACCAACAGCCTGATCGTCAGCGGCACCCCGACGTACCTGGACCTGGTCGCCAAGGTCGTCGAGGACCTGGACAAGCTCGAGGCCAACGAGCGCGACGTGTACGTCTACCAGCTGCGCAATGCCGTCGCGGCAGACGTCGCGCGCGTGGTCAGCGAGTTCGTGGACACCGAGCAGAGAAAACTCATCGGCACGCTCTCGCCTGATCAACTCGGTTCAGCGGCTCGCCTGCTGGAGCGCGAAATCACCATCAAGGGAGATGACGCCTCCAACACCGTGCTGGTCTCGGCCAGCCCGCGCTACATGGCGCGCGTCAAGGAGATGATCAAGCAACTGGATGTCGATCCGCCGCAGGTGCTGATCCAGGTGATGCTGGCGGAGGTGACGCTCGATACGCGCGAGGACTGGGGCGTGAACCTGCGTGCCGCGGTTGACATCGGCTCCGCCACGGTGAGCGGCGGCTACGGTCTGGCGAGAGGACTTGTGCCGGGCCTGGGCGTGCCCAACATCGCTATCGCCTCGGATGACTTCAACCTGCTCATCCGTGCTCTCCGCGCTCAGGGCCGGCTGCAGGTGCTGAGCAATCCCTCGATCATGGCCGCGAACAACTCGCCGGCCCGGATTCAAGTCGGCGAGACCGTGCGCCTGCCTGCCTATACCGCCATCAGCGATACCGGCCAGACCTCGACCACTCTGGAGAAGGAGGAACTGGGCGTCATTCTCGAAGTTACGCCTTCGATCAATCCCGACGGCTTCGTGCGCATGGCGATCAACCCCGAGATCAGCAATCTCAGCCAGCGCACCACGCAGATCTCCGAGGATTTCTCCTCGCCCATCATCACTCGTCGCAACGCCGACACGACCGTCACCGTGCAGGATGGCCAGACGATCGTCATCGGCGGCCTGATCAGCGACCGCTTTGAGAGGCGCGACAGGAAGGTACCACTGCTCGGCGATCTGCCCATTGTGGGACCGCTTTTCCGCAGCAACACGGAGGAGACGGCGAAGACCGAACTGCTGATCGTGCTCACGCCGCACGTCATCGACAGCCCGGCCCATTTCGATCGCGTTGACGAGATCACCGAAGGCGAGATCGATCGCCTGTCACTGCCCGAGAACGTCAAGGAGCAGATTCGCAAAGGCATGCTGGAAGGCACGGGCGGGTTGTATGATGCCAAGGGCAACCCGATCAAGCTGCGCAAGGAAGAGGAAAGCGTGACGGAGGAAAGGACGGAGAAGCCATGAGGGAACAGATCGACAAGCCGCCAAGTCAACAAGTCAAAAGGCTCGATGCTGTGGTGCGCATCAGCCGCGCATGTCAACTGGCTGGTTTGCTGGCCTGCGGATTTGTCGCTCTTCTGAGCGGTTGCCAGACCGAACGCGTCACCACGTCGGACGGCTGGCAGATGCCGCCGCAACCGCGCGAGACGCCTGTCCCGCCCGCCGGCCTGATGGCCGATCGCATGCTGTTCATGGTCGGCTCCAAGCCCGATGACACCGACAACAACGGCTTTCCCGACACGATCCGTGCCTCGGTCGCCCTCTTCAGCATCGATCATCCCACAGCCCTGCGGGAGGAAGGCGCGTTCACATTCATGCTCTATCCACGGGGCCGTAGCGCTGTGGCCGATGGCAAGCCCATCGCCCAGTGGCGCGTCGAGGGCGACGCTCTGCGCGAGACGCTCGCCACCGCCCAATACGGCCCGTGCTACCAGTTCGTGCTGAGCCTCCTGCAGACGCCTTTGGGCGATCGCCTGCCCCGCGAGCCGGCCGACATGATCTGTCGCTTCGAACCGGCCAGCGGCGCCGCGCCGGTCACGAGCGCCGGCGCGCGCTCACTGCAGATCGGCGGGCGCGTCCCGTAAGGCGGTCACCCGCTCCGCGAATGGAATACTGCGGCGACCGCGAGGGTTCCTACGATATCACTGCACATGTCGCAGTCATGGCTTCGCATCCTCATGGCAGCGTATCTGGCGATCTGGTCGCCGGCATTGTGCTGCTGCGATGTGAAGCTCGCCATCGGCCGTGTGACAGGCGTTGACGCGATGGCGTGCGGCGCCGCGAAGCTGGCATCGATTGAAATGCAATCGCGCGAGTCAGCGCCTGAACTTGCGTGTTGCGCGCAGCGTGCGGCAGAGAAGGCGGCAACGCCTGATGTCGCCGCTTGCGCGGCGACATCGTCAGCGCCCAACGACCGGGATGATCGCTGCCGCTGCCGCGATGCCAGCGACTCACGGATTCGACTGGACACGGGCGCGAAGGTGATTCTGTCTGACCTGGCGCGAAATGAACTTACGACGCCGTCGCTGATGCCTCCGATCATGGCGGCGCAGTCTTTTGGTTCGATCCTGGCCGGACTCGAACACGGCCCATGGCCGCCCGGCATGCTGGGGGGAGTGCAGTTTGTCACGCTGCGCCAGCAGACCCTGCTGGCGCGTGGCTGCATGCTCCTGATCTAGCGAATGGTGGATTCCCGCGTTCGCGGCCCGCGACGCCCTGTCGCGCGCTGCGTGCTTTCCACTTCGTTGGATTCATTTGGAGCATCTCAATGCGTTTCGTTCCATTCGCAACTGCGTCATGCGTTTTGGCGCTGTTCACCATCGCAGGTTGCCAGAGCACGCCCTCGACCGCTGCCGGCGCGGCTGATTCATCTTCCGTCGTCGCGCCCGCGGCGAAGGCCGACCAGCCTGTCGCCACACTGTGGATCAACGGCATGGCATGCCCGCAATGCTCGTACAACGTCGACCTTCAACTCAAGAAAGTCGATGGCGTCGAGCAGGTCAAGGTCGACATGCTCACCGGCAAGGTCCTCGCCTATCTCTCGCCCAGTCATCCGCCGACGCGAGAGCAGCTGACCAGCGCCATCGCCGACACCACGTTCACGCTGGTCCGGCTGGACATGCCCGGCGAGAATCCCACGCCCTGACCGGCGCATTCACCTTCATCTACTGCCGCATCGTCGGCATCCGGCGCCATGCACCGCCGGATGCCGGCGCCTGCGGAATTGGAGTCTTGCTCATGCAGTCTGGACTTCTCGCGAGCATCACCATCGCGGCGTCGGGCGCGCTGCTCCCGGCGAACGCGCACGCTCAGACGCCGATCAACGCGCCCGGCGCGATGCAGCCGTCCACCGGCACTGGCGTCCTTCACATCATGCCCATGTACCGGCGGCTCGATTCCTTCGAGCCCGACAACCAGCGAAGCGCCGACGAGTACGCGGTGCTGGCCCAGGTCGCCTACGGCCTCGCGAAGAATGTCGGCATCCAGTTCGACGTGCCCATGGTGTACAGCAACGTGAAGATGGCCGGCGGCGGCACCGACGAGGATGAGTTCGGGCTCGCCGACTCGACGGTGCTCCTCAAGTGGCGCGTCTTCCAGGATGATCCCGCGCCGACTGAGACCACGCGCTTCAGTCTGATCGCGGGTATGCAGATTCCCGGCACGATCGATGGCTGGCGGTGGGACGCGTCGGATGGCTGGGTTCCGATTGCCGGCTTCGTGTTCTCAACCGTGCGCGGCCGGCACGGCTTCAACGCTGATGCGCTCTGGGAGTTCTATACAGGAGATGAGCGCGATGAAGGCCGAAGCGATTCGCTGCGGGCCGATGCTTCGTACCTGTTCCGGCTCTCGCCGGCGCAATACTCGGCCGACACCACCGGCGCGCTGTATGCGGTCGCGGAGTTGAATGGTTTCTACGACACCAACGGCGACCGCACCCTGTTCTTCTCGCCCGGTCTGATGTACGAGGCCCGATCGTTCACGCTCGATGCAACAGTCATGATTCCTGTTCATCAGGATGTCGATCATCGCCCGGAAACCGAGATCGTCGTTGGATTCGGAGTTCGGCTTTCCTTCTGATCGAGAGAACCCCTCGATCTGGGATATCGGAGAACACGCATGCGATGGATATTGAGAATCGTCATCATGGCGGTGGCGATGGTCTTGTGCCCGTTTTCGTCCAGCGGCTGTTCGCCGCGACCAGTCGACATGTCGCCAGGACCTGATCATCCTGCCAATCCGGACGCGATGGCTGCATCTCTGCCGGAGCGATCGACGACGCTGACGACGGCGAGCGAACCGACAACTGACGGTCCGAGGGAACGACACATGCACGAGGGGTCGACGGCCGCGGCGCCCGCATCCTCGAGCGCGCCCGCGACGAATGCCGCCGCCATCTATGTCTGCCCGATGCATCCGGAGGTCACCTCCGATCAGCCTGATCAACGCTGCCCGAAATGCGGAATGAAACTGGTGCGGAAATCAGAGGGAGGCGAACAACCATGATGCTGCGATCGGTCGCTTGTGCCGTCGCCGCCGTCGTCGCGCTGGCCGGTTGCGCCGGCATGCAGCACGGCCTCGGTTTCGACGATGTTCGACAGAATGTTGGCGAGCGCACTGGCATGCTGGTGCAATGGGACAGCGGCTCGAACGCCGATCTTGATGCCCGCGCCGCGGTGCGAGACTTGCTCGGCCAGGATCTCACCGCCGATGCCGCCACACAGGTGGCGCTGCTGAGCAACCGCGAGCTCCAGGCGGTCTACGAGGAGTTGGATATTGCTCAGGCTGATCTCGTACAGGCCGGTCTGTTGCGCAATCCCGTTTTCAGCGGCGAGATTCGTTGGTCCAGCGACGGCGGTCCGGGGATCGTTATTGACGTGGCGCAGGATTTCGTAAGTGTGCTGCTGGCGCCGCTGCGCAAGGCTCGCGCGCAGGCGGCATTCGAGTCAGCGAAGCAGCGCGTGACTGCCGCCGTGCTCGATCTCGCAGGCCAGACTCGCGAGGCGTTCTACGACCTGCAGGCGTCGGAACAATTGCTGGAAATGCGGCGCAGCGTTGTTGAAGCGACAGCCGCCTCGCGCGAACTGGCCGAGCGCCTTCGTGCCGCCGGCAACAATCGCGAACTGGATGTCGCCAACGAGCGTGCTCTGCATGAGCAGTCGAACCTCGATCTAGCGGCGGCTGAGGCAGACGCGATCGCGAGGCGCGAGCGCATGAATGAACTCATGGGACTGTGGGGCGATGACGCGAGCGCGTGGCACATCACCGCGCGAATGCCGGGAATCCCAGACGCAGAGAGCGACGCGACCGGGCTGGAGCGGGGGGCTGTCGAGCGCAGTCTCGCTCTCACTGTCGCCAGAGGTGAAGTCGAAATCGCGGCCCGCGAACTGGGCATCGTCAAGCCCCTCGGTTCCATCGATCAGGCCGAGATCGGCATCGCAGCCGAGCGCGAAACCGAAGGCGACTGGAGCCTCGGCCCGTCGCTGACGCTGCCGATCCCATTGTTCGATCAGGGTCAGGCGGCGATCGGCGCGGCTGGGGCGCGATTGCGGCAGGCACGCGAGCGCTACTTCGCAGCCGCCGTGCGAGTGCGCGCAGAGGCGCGGGCGGCCTATGCAGCGGCGACGGCCGCACGCGACAGGGCTCTGTACTTCGAACGTGTCATGCTGCCGCTGCGCCAGACGATCGTGGATGAGACGCTGCTGCAATACAACGCCATGCAGGTTGGCGCGTTCCAGTTGATCATGGCCAAGCGCGATCAGATCGAAACCGGCGCGCAATACGTCGCGGCCCTGCGCGATTATTGGCTGGCGTGCTCTCGCCTCGATCACATCCTCGCCGGCGGATCATCGCGCGGCATGCTCCATGCGGCCTTGAATCAGTCGATGACTGCGGGGATCGGAAGCAGCCGCAATGGAGGTCACTGATGAACACATTCAACCGTCACATCACGGCGCGGATCGCCCCAGGTGTACTGTCGCGCCGCCAGGTTTTGCATATGGGCGCAGCGTCGGCGGGCGGGGCGCTTCTTGCGAGAGCGTCCGCCCAGCCTCCGCCACAGTCGCGGCCCGCGGAGCCGGAGAGGGAATCCTCGTTCAAGGAGGACAATCCGTCTCGCACCAACGCGCCCACGCCACAGACGCCCGGCCAGCCCGGCCGCGACTACACGCCCGTCGTCGTCCCCAATGGCTGGACGCTGCCCTACAAAGTCGTCGATGGCGTGAAGGTCTTTCACCTTGTCGCTGAGGAAGTGCAGCACGAGTTCGCGCCAGGTCTCGTGGCCAACTGCTGGGGTTACAACGGCAGCGTACATGGGCCGGTGATCGAAGCCGTCGAAGGCGATCGCGTGCGGATCTTCGTCACCAATCGCCTTGCCGCAGCCACGACCGTGCACTGGCACGGCGTGCTGGTGCCATCCGGCATGGACGGCGTGGGCGGGCTCACCCAACGCGCCATCCGGCCCGGCGAGACGTTCCTCTATGAGTTCACGCTGCGTCAGCACGGGACGGTCATGTATCACAGCCATCACGATGAGATGACACAGATGGGCATGGGCCTCACCGGCCTGATTGTGATTCACCCGCGCCATCCCGTCGGCCCGCGCCCTGATCGGGACTTCGCCATCCTGCTGCACGAATGGAAGGTCGAAGTCGGCGCTGCGCGGCCCGATCCCAATGAGATGACCGATTTCAACGTGCTCACCATGAACGCTAAGTCCTTTCCCGGCACCCAGCCGCTGATCGTCAAGCAGGGCGAGCGCGTCAAGATTCGCATCGGCAACCTGTCGGCAATGGATCACCATCCGATTCACATCCACGGCTACTACTTCCGGATCACCGAAACCGACGGCGGGCAGATTCCCGAGGCCGGCCAGTGGCCCGAGACCATGGTGCTGGTGCCGGTGGGTTCGACGCGCACCGTCGAGTTCATCGCCGACAATCCCGGCGACTGGGCTCTGCATTGCCACATGACTCATCACGTGATGAATCAGATGGGCCACAACATCCCCAACATGATCGGCATGGATCCGCGCGGCTACGACGAGCAGGTGCGCCGCCTCCTGCCTGATTACATGACCATGGGGCAGACCGGCATGGGAGGCATGACCGAAATGGGAATGCCGATGCCAGCCAACTCCATTGCGATGGTCGGCGGCGTCGGGCCGTACGACGAGATCACCATGGGCGGCATGTTCACGATCGTGAAGGTGCGCGAGAACCTGACGAACTACGACGAGGACCCCGGCTGGTATCAGCCGCCGCTCGGCACGCTGGCCGATCTCGCGCAGGCCGAGGCCATGCGCGCCAACGGCATCGCCGCCGACAGTTCGGGCGAGCCACGCGCGCCAGAATCGGCGCGTCGTTCCTGGCGCCAGGCGCCGGGTAAGACCGGCGCACACAGCCATATTGGCCACGTCGGACACGGTTGATCGATGGGCGTCGCTACCATCGCGATACGAGGCCACCACCATGAACAGTCATTTCCATGCTCGTTTCATCGCCCTCGGATTCGCTCTGCTCATGGCGACCGCCGCGCCTGCTCAGGTAACTCAGCAGCAACCGGCGGTTGCATCCGTCTCCGCGCCGACCGTCCGCATCATGCGCCTGCCAGCAGGGGGCGTGCAGCCGGAGATCGTCAGCGACGGCGCGGGCAACGTGCATGTGGTGTACTTCACCGGCGACGCCAAGGCCGGCAATCTCATGTACATGAAGTCGAGTGACGGTGGGGCGACATTCTCCACGCCGATCCGCGTCAACTCCATCGACAGCAGCGCGCTGGCTGTCGGCAGCGTACGCGGCTCGCAACTGGCCCTTGGGCGCGGCGGGCGAATTCATGTCGTGTGGAACGCCTCGGGCGCCGTCACGATGCGCGACCCTCAGGACAAAAGCAGAAGCGAAACACCGCTGCTCTACACACGGCTCAGCGATGACGGCTCGGCCTTCGAGCCGGAGCGCAACATCATCGGATCACATTTCGGCCTCGATGGCGGCGCGGCAGTCGCAGCCGATCGCAACGGGCGCGTGTACGTCGCTTGGCATGCTCCGGCCAATGCGAACAGCCACGGCGAGCAGGATCGGCGCGTGTGGATGGCCGCCTCGACCGACGACGGCACGACGTTCGGCGCCGAGAAGGCGATCGACGTGCAGAGCCGCGGATGCTGCGCCTGCTGCGGGCTCACGGCGTTCTGCTCGCCCGGCGAGAGGGGCGATGTACACGTGCTCTATCGCACGGCTGAGCAGGTCGTGCATCGCGACATGCACCTGCTGATTTCGCGCGATGGCGGCGCGACGTTCTCGCAGACAGCCGTCGATCCGTGGGAAGCCGGCCAGTGCGTCATGAGTACCGCAGCGTTCGTCGCGGACGAGTCGAAGTCGTCAGGCGTTTGGGCGGCGTGGGAGACGCGCGGCACGGCGCGCCTGGCGCGTCTTCCGGCGTCGGACAATGACGCCGCCAAGGCGCTGGAGATCATCAAGCCTGCCGGTCAAGGCGATAACGCCAAGCATCCGGTGCTTGCGGTCAACGATCGAGGCGAGATGCTCATGGCATGGACCGAAGGCACGGCTTGGGCCAGAGGTGGCAGCGTTGCATGGCAGATCTACGACCGCAATGGCAAGGCGATGCTGGAGAAGCCCGGCAGTGCCGCCGACCTGCCGGTGTGGGGACTCGTCGCAGCCTTCGCAGCGCCCGAAGGCGGCTTTGTGATCGTGTACTGAAATCGCCCTCGCGCATGCGCAGGCTCAGCCGCAAGCGGCTGCCGAACGTGGCCCCACGTCGAATGAATGTGGAAACTGGGGATCAGGGATTTGAACCCCGACTAAGTGGTTCAGAGCCACTCGTGCTACCGTTACACCAATCCCCAAATTGGCTGACTGCGGCGGGATTGTATATCGGCGAGTGAGCCGATCAACTATGACTCATGCCCGATTCATTGACACTCGAATGGCTGCCGGGGCGGCACGCAATATGCCGGCTCAGACCGGACGCCGCCGCGCAGCAAGCGCCGTGGCTGGCCCGCGCGTTGCACGTGCCGATGGATGAGTCCGGGGGGCGGCTGCTGTCAATCACGCGCACCGAGCGCGAGATTTCGGTGGTGATCGAGGAATCGCTGCTGCCGGCCGAGACGGAGATCGGTCCTTCGATGCCGATTCAACGGGGCTTCGCCGCCATGCGCATCGCCGGCACGCTGGACTTCAGCCTCGTGGGCGTCCTCTCGAAACTCACGGGCGCGCTGGCCGCCGCTAACGTCAGCGTCTTCGTGCTTTCGACGTACGACACCGACATACTTCTGGTGCGCGAAAGCGATCGCGACCGCGCCACGAGCGCGCTTGCAGGCAT
>Ga0111538_10007909_pt1 | contig 14292 bp, 8 predicted proteins | sample SoiMethybrSBSTD1_FD_79669 | JGI IMG/M metagenome (GOLD analysis project Ga0111538, IMG submission 79669) | Bulk soil microbial communities from a Populus tree surrounding site in Tennessee, USA - Soil MetaG P. TD hybrid SBSTD1 (version 2)... | ecosystem: Environmental > Terrestrial > Soil > Tree... | reverse complement strand
GGGCCGGCCGTGTCCTGGCTGTGCGCGATGGGCACGATGCCGGTGCGGCTGACGAGGCCGAGCGTGGGCTTGATGCCGACGATTCCGTTGGCGCTCGCGGGCGACACGATCGAGCCGTCGGTCTCGGTGCCGACCGCCAGCGCGCACAGGTTGCTGGCCACGGCGACCGCCGAGCCCGAGCTGCTGCCTGAGGGGTTGCGGTCGAGCGCGTAGGGATTGCGCACCTGGCCGCCGCGCGCGCTCCACCCGCTGCTCGAGTGCACCGAGCGGATGTTGGCCCACTCGCTCAGGTTCGTCTTGCCGAGGACGACCGCGCCGGCCGCGCGCAGCTGGTGCGCGACGAAGGCATCCTGCGGCGAGAGCGAGCCCTCGAGCGCCAGCGAGCCGGCCGTCGTGGTCATGCGATCGGCCGTCGCGATGTTGTCCTTGATCAGCACGGGGATGCCGTGCAGCGGTCCGCGCGGGCCCTTCTCGTGGCGCTCCCTGTCCAGCGCATCGGCGATCGACAGGGCGTCGGGATTGAGCTCGATGACGCTCGCGAGAGCCGGGCCGGCGCGGTCGAGGGCCGCGATGCGCGCGAGGTACTTCTCGGTCAGCGAGCGCGCCGTCTCCTGCCCGCTGGCCAGGCGCCGCTGCAGGTCGGCGAGCGTGACCTCCTCGAGGTCGGCGTGTACGGCGCGCGGCGGCGGGGCGTCCGACGCGCTCGGCGTCGAGCCGCAGGCCGCGGCCAGCAGCGCCGCCAGCAGAGCGGCCACGGCGCCGATCGGCACCGCGACCAGGGACGATGCCGGCCCGCGCGCGCTTCTCATCGGCGTGGATGCTAGCCGATGCCGGTTCGGGAGAGGGCGGATACGCTCTGCGCCGTCCATCTCCGAGGCACGAGGTGCGGGGCGACCACGCGGACGGCTCGACGTGGGGACGCGAGCTGGTGCTGTCGCTCGCGGCGGCGCTGCTCTACCTCGCGGTCGGCGCGGCCGTGCTGCACCAGGCGCTGGGCGGCGAACGGGTGCTGTCGGCGGCCGCCGGCGTCGTGCAGCAGGGGCCCTTCCCGGCCGAGTTGCGCGAGCGTGCCGTCGACGGCGTGCACTGCCTGTCGGACTCGGCGCAGTGCTTCGTGCCCTGGCTGCGCTTCGCGGCCGACGCGCTCGCGACCGACGGCTATCTGCCGCTGTGGAAGGACACTGCGGGCACGGGCGCGCCGCTGCTCGGCAACGGGCAGTCGGCCATGTTCTTCCCGACGAACCTGCTCGCCATCGTGCTCGGCGCGCCGGCCGCGATCGTGGGCGTGCAGGTGCTGCTCAAGCTCGCGGGCGGCGCCTTCTGCGCCTGGCTGCTCGCGCGGCACCTGGGGCTCTCGGTGCTCGCCTCGCTCCTTTGCGGGCTCGTGTTCGGCTTCGGCGGCTTCCAGGTCGTGTGGTTCCTGCACCAGCAGACGAACGTCTCGCTGCTGCTGCCGCTGCTCGTTCTGGCCGCCGACCGCCTCGTGCTCGCGCCCTCGCTGCGCCGGTCCGCGGCGCTCGCGCTCGTGGCCGGGCTGCAGCACCTCGGCGGACATCCCGAGACGGCCCTCCACTGCCAGGTCGCGACGCTCGCGCTCGGCGCCGCGCGCGCAGTCAGCCTGCGCACCGCCGGCGGACCGACCGTGCCGCGCCGGCTGCTGTGGCTGGTCGCGGGGCTGGGCCTCGGCGCCCTCGTCGGCGCCGTGCAGACGCTGCCGCTGCTCGAGTACGTCGCGCAGAGCGCGTCGCTGGCCGGGCGCACCGAGACCGCGCCGGAGGGCCAGCCCATCGACGCGCTCGCGGCCGTCGCCTTTGCGTTCGCGCTGCTCGTGGCGCTCGTCGCGCTGAGGCGCCTGGCGCGCGACCGGCGCACGGCGTCCTACGCCCTGCTGCTGTTCGTCGCCACGGCGCTCGGGCTCGTCGCCGGGCTGGCCGCCGGCCTGCGCCCGACCTTCGTGGCGCCGCTGTCCTGCGACTGGCTCGGCACGCCGCGAAGCTTCCTCGGCTTCAGCGTGTATCTCGAGGAGAACGGCGCCTTCGCCGGTGCGGCGCTGCCGCTCGCGGCGCTCGGCGTGCTCGCCGGCCAGCCGCGCGGGCTGGCGAGGGCGGCGGGCTGGACGCTCGGCCTGGGGCTGCTGGCCGGCTACCACGCGCCGCTCCTCAGCCAGGCGCTCGAGGCGCTGCCGCTCTTCCGCGTCGCGATGAACTCGCGGCTGCAGCTGCTGGCGCTGCTCGCGCTCGCGGTGCTCGCGGGCTGCGGCCTGGACGCGCTCCTCCACGCGGCGCGCCCGGCGCGCGAGCGCGTGCGCCTGGCGCTGCTCGTGCTCGTGCCGTCGCTCGCGGCCGTCGCGGCGCTGGCGATCGGAGCTCGACTCGGCCTCGTCTCGGGCGGCGACCTGCCCGCCCGGCCCGAGGGCGCGACGCTCGTCGCGGCGCAGGCACTGTCGCCTGTCGCCGCCGACCCGCTGCTCGCCGAGGCGCTCGCCGCCTCACCGCTCGCGGGCGTCGAGCGCGCCGAGCCCTGCCGCGTCTTCCGCGGCTGGGTGCGCCTCCACCGGCCGCCCCTCGAGATCCGCGTCGGCTACGGCAGCGCCGGCGGTTCGGCGCCGGCCGTCTGGCGCGAGGCTCCGCCGATCGAGGGCGCGACCGCGAGCGACACCGGCGACCGCCTCTACGTGCTGCGCGCGGCCGTGCCCGAGCGCGAGCTGCTGCCGGGCGGATGGGGGCTGCGCGTCTGGGCCGCTCTGTCCGACGGGAGCAGCGCCGCCTCGGGACTCCTCGCCGGTCCCGAGTCCCCCGCGGCGCTCCTGCCCTTCCCCGCGCAGCCGACGCCCGGCGGCTCGACGACTCGCGTGCTGCTCCTCTCGCTGCTCGTGCTCGTTCTCCTGGTGCTCGCGCCCGCGCGCCCGCCCCAGACGGCGATCCTGCGCGTGTCGCTGCCGTTGCTCGTGGCCTTCAGCCTGCTGCCGCTGCTCGCGGGCCTGATCCCGCTGCTGCCGCGCGAGTTCTGCTATCCGCCCTCGCCCGTCTTCGACACGCTGCGCGCCGCGCGGCCCGACGGTCGCGTGCTCTCGCTGACCACCTGGGAGCTGCTGCCGGAGGTCGCGACCTTCTATGGCGTGGCCGACCTTCGCAGCTACGACGGCCTCGATCCCGCGCGTGTTCTCCGGCTCGTCGACGCCGCGCTCGGCCGCCGCGGCGAGGCTGCTCGGCGCGGGGCGCCGGCGATCGACTATCCCCTGCTCGGCCTGATGTCGGTGCGCTACATCGCCAACCTCGACGCCCCGCCTCCTGGCTTCGCGCCGCTGCCCGCCCCGCCCGGCATCGACACCTTCCCGATCGTCGAGAACCCCTGGTTCCTGCCGCGCGCGCGCCTCGTCTCCGGCGCCGTCGTCGAGCCCGACGACGAGCGCGCGCTCGCGCTGCTGCGCGCGCCGGATTTCGCGCGCGAGCGGACCGTCGTGCTCGCGACCGGACCCAGCCAGCCCGCCGCGCCCGGCGCCGCCGGCGACGCGCGCATCGTCGAGAGCCGCCCAGATCGCGTGCGCGTGGCCATCGCTCCCACCGTGCCCGGCTTCCTCATCCTCTCGGACACCTTCTTCCCGGGCTGGACCGTCACGGTCGACGGCCAGCCCCGCGACATCCTGCGCGCCAACGTCGCCTTCCGCGCGGTGCCCGTCTCGCCTGGCGAGCACGCGGTCGAGTTCAGCTACCAGCCGCTGTCGTTCCGCATCGGCGGCGTCGTCTCGATCCTGGCGGCGCTCGTCGCCGTGGTGGGCGTGACCCGACGGGCTACTTCTCGCCGAGCGGCCGCGTGACCTGGGGGCCCACGGGACCCTTCAGCAGGCCCACCTCCTGGATGCGCTGGGCGATGCAGCGCGCGATCATGCGGTTGCCGGTGTCGTTGAGGTGGACCGGGTCCACGAAGTACTTGCCCTCGCCGCCCAGGCACGCGGCGACGTCCGCCACCGGCACGTCCTGCCGCTGTGCGACCTCGGCCGTCGCCGCGTTGAGCTGGTCGGTGACGAGGAAGCCGTAGTCGAGCATCCACTCGTACTTCATGGGGAGCTCGCGCGTGTAGCCGAAGGTCGTGAACAGCACGTCCGCGCCGCTCACGCGCGCGACCGCGACGAGCTCGGTCAGCGTGCGCAGGTAGGTCGCGCGGCCGAGCTCGACGCGCTCGGTCATCGGCATGGTCTCGAAGCCCGGGACGTAGATGATCTGCTCGAGGTCCTCGCGCGCGCCGAAGCTCTCGCGCGCCAGGCCGTAGAGGTGGCTCCAGCCGAGCAGGATCTCGGTCGAGGTCGGCACCGGGGCGGTGAAGGCGCGGCGCACGTGCGTGTAGTCCGGCTCGAAGTTGCCGCGCCCCATCACGCGCGCGTCGTTGATGCCGTGGTAGACGACGATCAGGTCCGGCTGCAGCGGGACGAGGCGCATCTTGAGCTGGACGAAGGACTCCATGAGCGTGTAGCCGGGCGCGCCGGCGTTGATGACCTCGACGCGCTGATACGGGCCGCCGGACGGGAGCAGCGCGGTCAGGTCGCGTTGAAGGGCCGCGGGCCAGGTCGCGTCGTCGCACGAGGCGCCCGAGCCCCACGTCGTCGAGCCCCCCAGGCACGCCACGCGGAAGGTGCCGGGCGCCTTGACCTTGTCGAACTCCGCGCCGCGATAGCCGAGCGAGTTGACGCTGAACTGGCCGCGCGGCGAGTCGAGCGAGGCGCCCGGTCGCATGACGAAGCCGATGAAGGGGTGCACCTGGTAGAAGCCGTCGCTCCCCTCGAGCTTGGCCGTCAGCGCCGCGGACCAGTCGCGCCCGGTCTTCCACTCCACGAGACGGACGATGCCCTCGCCGGCGGCGGCCGCCACCAGCAGGCCCGCGAGCAGCCGCCAGGCCCAGCGGCCGATGCCGGCGCGGCGGCCCTGGCGCCGCTCGGGTGGATCGTGCGCGGAGACCTCCGCGCTCAGAGCCCTTCGCCGGCGAGCTCGAGCCCGAACTTGAAGCGCGGGCCCTTCTTGCTGGCCTGCTGGTTCAGCGAGAACTCCAGCGTCCACTCCTTGCCGTCGTCGCTGCGCGTGCTGACGGCCGGAGCCACGTCCTCCTCGGTGATCGCCAGCGGCTTCGCGAAGCCCACGACCACGTTGTTGGCGTTGAGGAAGAGGATCAGGTCGACGTCCTGCGGGTAGTCGATGTCCTCCTCGAGCTCGTGGATCGAGGCCAGCCCAGGCCACGGCATCATCGCCTCGATCGGCTCGTCGGCGGCGGGCTGGGCCTCACCGTCGTCCTTGCCCTGCTTGTCGTCCTTCCCCTTCTTGTCGGTCTTGCCGTTCTTGCCGTTCTTGCCGTCGGGCTTGTCCTGGCCCTCGGGCTTGCCGGCGGGCTCGGCCTTGTCCTTCTCCTTGTCCTTGCCCTCGCCGCGGTGCTTCATCTTCTCCTTGTAGGCCTTGGACTCGCCCTCGGCCTTGAAGAGCACCGTGTACTCGCCGGCGGGCAGCACGCGAGCGGCGTTGTCGATGGCCGCGGCGCGCGCGGCCTTCTGGGCGGCGGTCGCGTTGGGCAGGCCCTCGGCCTTGTCCATGGCGACCTTGTCGGCCATGGCCTCGAGGCGCAGGCCCTCGCTGCTCGCGATCACACCCAGCGGCACGAAGTCGTCCTTGGCGGACTTGCGCAGCGCCGTGAGCGACTCGCCCCGCGTCTTGAGGGGCGCGCGGTGCCCGAAGGCCAGGAAGCGGTAGCCGGTGATGACCTTGCGCGCGTCGTCGTAGCTGTCGATCTCGCGCGCGATGACGTCCGACTCGTCGAGGCCCACCTTGCTGAACTGCGGCGGCGGGCCGCCGAGGCGCGTCAGGCCGTGGCGCACGGCCTCGATGCCGGGCGTGATCGAGCGCGCGCAGCGGAAGCCGAGAGCCGCGTCGCTCTCGATCATCGACTGGCCGAGACGCACGTCGATGCGCGTGAACTGCTTGATCGTCGTGAACGAGCCGCCCTTGATCACGCGCTGGTTGCTGTTGAACTGCGGTGCGATCGTGATGCTCTTCTTCTTGTCGACGTCGATGATGATCGGCTGGAAGCCCGGGTACTCGCGGAAGGGGCTGTCGACCCACTCGAAGACGTTGCCGGCCATGTCGAGCACGCCGAAGGGGCTCGCGCCCTTCGGGAAGCTGCCGACCGCGACCGACCTCGACGACCCGCTCGCCGCCGAGCGGCACAGCTTGTCGTTCCAGTCGTCGCCCCAGGGGTAGATGCGCCCGTCGTCACCGCGCGCGGCGCGCGTCCACTCGGCTTCGTCGGGCAGGCGCTTGCCGCACCAGGTCAGGAAGTCGCGGACCTCCGAGAGGTTCACGTTCGTGATCGGGAACTGCTCCTCGCCCTCGGGGATCTCGCCGTTCGGCCAGCCGAACTCCACGAGCGCGGGGCTGGCCTTGCGGCCCGTCGCGTCGAGGTAGACCTTCCACTGCAGGTTCGTGACCTCGGTCAGGTCGATGTAGAAGGCCGCGACGTCCTCGTTGTGCCGCGGCGTCTCGGCCAGCAGCTCGGCGGTCAGCACCTGGTCGGTCTTGGCCGAGGGCTTGATCGTGTCGAGCGGGCTGCCCATGACGACCGTGCCCTTGGGGATCTCGACCATGCCCGGCGGAACCTCGGCCGTGCTGTCGGTGGTCTGGCGCAGCACCTGCCGGATGTCGTTCGCGCGGGCGGGCGGCGCCGCGGCCGTGGCCACCGTGTCGGCCTCTTCGGCCGAGGGGTCCTGGATGTAGGTCGCCTGGGAGGCGGCGGGCGAAAGCGCCAACGCGAGCAGCGCAATGATTTCGGCTGCGATCACGGGCGCAACGGCTCCTCAGGACCTCAGGACGTTGTTCGGTACGAGACTGGGTCAGCCGTCCGACCGCCGACCGGGAGAGTTCGGTTCCCGGCAATAGGCAAGCGGCGGCGGGACTGTAACAGAGAGAGCAGACCTGTCAAGGTTGTAGCGCTTGGAGCCCACGCCCGCCACGCAAACGCTCGATCTCCTCGTCCGCGAGGACCAGGCGGGCGCGCGCATCGATCGACTCCTCGGGCAGGAGCTGGCTCCAGTCTATTCGCGGTCCTACCTGTCCGCTCTCCTCGAGCAGGGCGCGCTCCTCGTGGACGGACGCCGCGTGCGGCCCTCGTTCCGCGTGGTCGCGGGCCAGCGCGTCACCGGCGACCTCGGCGAGCACGCCGACCGCCTGCCGCGCGCCGAGCCGATCCCGCTGCACGTCCTGCATGTGGACGAGTCGTTGATCGTGGTGGACAAGCAGGCAGGACTGGTCATCCACCCGGGCACGGGCGCCACGCGCGGCACGCTCGTGAACGCCCTGCTCGACCGCTTCCCCGAGGTCGCCCTGGTGGGGCGCGCCGACCGGCCCGGCATCGTCCATCGGCTCGACCGCGACACGACGGGCGTGATGGTCGTGGCCCGCACGAACCTCGCCGCGGCCTCGCTGGTCAACCAGTTCAAGCGCAAGACGGTGGAGAAGGTCTACGCCGCGATCGTGTGGGGCGAGCCGCCCTTCGACAGCGACTGGATCGACCTGCCGCTCGGGCCCCACCCGCGCCGGCCCGTGCTGCGCGCGGTGCTCGCGACCGGCGGACAGCCCTCGTCGACCTTCTACGAGGTCGAGCAGCGGCTGGGGCCGGTCAGCCTCGTCGCCGCGCACCCCAAGACCGGGCGCACGCACCAGATCCGCGTGCACCTCGAGCACGTCGGCTTCCCGATCGTGTGCGACCCGCTCTACGGCCGCGACGCCCAGCTCGCCTACTCGCGCTGGGTCGAGGCGCGCCGCAAGGAGGGCCTGCGCGTGCCGGTGATCGCGCGCCAGGCGCTCCACGCGCGGCGGCTCGGCTTCCTGCACCCGGACAGCGGCGAGCGCGTGAGCTTCGAGGCGCCGCTGCCCGCCGACATGGCCGACCTGCTCGAGCTCGTGCGGGAGGCGGCGGGCGCGACGCGCGCGGCCGACCGGGACGGACGGCGGTGAGCGCCGGCGGGACGGCCGGCGCGGGCCACGGCGAAGGCGACGCGCTGCGGCTCTGGCTCGAGAGCGCCTATCGACCGTCGCTGCCGCCTGCGGCCGCCGACGAGCGCACGACGGGCTCGGGCTTGCCCGTCGCGCCGCTGTACCTGCCGGAGAGCGGCGAGGCGGCGCAGCGACGGCAGGCCGCGCTCGGCTTCCCGGGGCAATACCCCTTCACGCGCGGTCCCTACGCGAGCATGTATCGCGGGCGGCCCTGGACGATGCGCCAGTACAGCGGCTTCTCGACCGCGGCCGACACGAACGCGCGCTTCCGCTACCTGCTCGCGCAGGGGCAGACCGGCCTCTCGGTGGCCTTCGACCTGCCCACGCAGATGGGCCACGACCCCGATGCGCCGCTCGCCGCCGGCGAGGTCGGCAAGGTCGGCGTCTCGATCGCCACGCTGGGCGATTTCGAGAGCCTCATGGAGAGCATCCCGCTCGAGCGCGTGTCGGTCTCGATGACGATCAACGCGACCGCGCCGATCATCCTGGCCATGCTCGTGGCCGTGGCGCGCCGGCACGGCGTCGCGCCCGCGGACCTGCGCGGCACGATCCAGAACGACCTGCTCAAGGAGTACATCGCGCGCGGCACCTACCGCTTTCCGCCGGCGCCCTCGCTGCGGCTGGTCACCGACGTGATCGCCTGGGCGCACGCCGGGCTGCCGCGCTTCAACCCGATCTCGATCAGCGGCTACCACATGCGCGAGGCGGGCTGCACCGCGCCGCAGGAGCTGGCCTTCACGCTGGCCGACGGCCTGGAGTACGTGCAGCACGCCGTCGCGCGCGGGCTGGCGGTGGACGACTTCGCGGCGCAGCTCTCGTTCTTCTTCAACGCGCACAACGACCTGTTCGAGGAGGTCGCGAAGTTCCGCGCGGCGCGCCGGCTGTGGGCCGCGCTTCTGAAGGAGCGCTTCGGCGCCAGCCGGCCCGAGGCGCTGCGCCTGCGCTTCCACACGCAGACCGCCGGAAGCACGCTGGCGAGCCGCCAGCCGGACGTGAACGTCGTGCGCGTCACGCTGCAGGCGCTCGCCGCCGTGCTCGGCGGCACGCAGTCGCTGCACACGAACAGCCGCGACGAGGCCCTGGGCCTGCCGACCGAGGCGTCGGCGCTGCTCGCGCTGCGCACGCAGCAGGTCCTGGCCGAGGAGAGCGGCGTGACCGCGACGATCGACCCGCTCGGAGGGGCGCCCTTCGTCGAGGCGCTCACCGACCGCCTCGAGGCCGAGGCGCGCGCGCTCATCGCCGAGATCGACCGGCGCGGCGGCGCGCTCGCGGCCGTCGAGCAGGGCTGGCAGCAGGGCCAGATCCATCGCGCGGCCTACGCCGACAGCCAGGCCGTCGAGCAGGGGCGCCGGCGCATCGTGGGCGTGAACTGCTTCACGCTCGACGACGAGCGCCCGCCGCCCACGCAGCGGCTCGACGCGGCCCTCGGCGAGCGGCGCGCGGAGGAGGTGCGGGCCTGGCGCGCGCAGCGCGAGGCCGCGCCGGCCGCGCAGCAGGAGTGGGGCGCGGCGCTGGGCGAGCTCGCGGCGCGCGCCGCCGACGGCCGGAGCAACCTCATGCCCGCGATCCTGCGCTGCGTCGAAGCCGGCGCGACGGTGGGCGAGATCTGCGGGCGACTCGAGCAGGTCTTCGGCAGCTACCGGCCGAAGGCGGTGATCTGATGGACGCGGCGCCGCAGCCGGCGCGACCGCCGCGCCTCGCGCACCTCGGCGTCGCGGTGGCGGCGCACGCCGACGCGCTGCGCTTCTGGCGCGACCTGCTCGGCCTGCCGCTCGGCCACGTCGAGCACGTGGCCAGCGACGCCGTGACCGTCGCGATGCTGCCGCTCGGCCGGCCCGCGGGGGGCGCCACGATCGAGCTGCTGCAGCCCGACGCCGGCGACAACCCGGTGCGCCGCTTCCTCGACAAGCGCGGCGCGGGCATCCATCACGTGGCCCTCGAGGTCGACGACGTCCACGCCCTGTGCGGCAAGCTCAAGGCGGCCGGCGTGCGGCTCATCGACGCGGCGCCGCGGCCGGGCGCGCACGGGACGACGGTCGTCTTCGTGCACCCGCAGAGCACGGGCGGCGTGCTGGTCGAGCTGGTGCAGGCGCCGGGAGCGTGAGCTCCGGGTCGGCCGCTCGGCGCTGGAATCAGCAGGTCGCGGACACCTAACCTCGCGCCTGCGCGAACGAGAGGCGGGACGTGCACGACTGGCACCACTACAGCGTTGCTGTGAGGGAGTGGCTGGGCGCCCTGCCGCTGCTGATCCGCTTCCTGGTCGCGCTCTCGCTCTTCACCCTCGTCCCAACGCTCTGCCAGCGGGTGCGCCTGCCCGGAGTGGTCGGGCTGATCCTGGCCGGCGTGCTGCTCGGGGGCAGCGGACTGCGGCTGTGGCCCGACCAGGCTCCGGTGATGGACCTCTTCGCCGAGGTCGGCAAGCTGCTCGTGCTCTTCTACGCCGGGATGCACGTGGACGTGGAGCAGTTCAAGGCCAGCAAGTCGAAAGCCGCCGTGTTCGGCCTGCTCACGTTGCTGCTGCCCCTGGGGGCGGGCGTGTACGCGGCCCACGCGCTGGGCTACGGGATCAACGCGGCCGTGCTCATCGGATCCCTGATCGCCTCCCACACGCTGCTCGGCTTCCCGATCGTGCAGCGGCTGGGGCTGGCTGGACGCGAGTCGGTGATGGTGGCCACCGCCGCGACGGTGTTCACCGACGTGATCTCGCTGCTCATCCTGGCCGTGTGCGTCTCGATCCACACGACGGGCTTCGACCCGACGGCGCTCGTGGTGCAGGTGGTGCAGGTCGGCTGCTACGCCGTCATCGTGCTGGTGCTCATCGACAAGCTCGCGCAACGGCTCTTCGTCCACTCGTCCGACAGCCTGGACGGCGGGCTGCTGCGCCTGCTGCTCATCGTGACCATCGCCTCGCTGCTCGCCGAGCGCATCCACCTCGAGCCCATCGTGGGCGCCTTCCTGTCCGGCATCGCCGTGAGCCGGGCGCTGAAGCTGAACGAGCAGGTCCGTCAGCACATCGAGTCGTTGGGAACCACTCTGTTCCTGCCGGCCTTCTTCCTCATGATCGGCCTGAAGATGGACGCGCGCTCGGCGCTGCGCTCGGTGGTCACCGACTGGCAGGTCGTGCTGGCGATGGTCGGGGCGCTGGTGGGCGGCAAGTTCGTGGCCGCCTGGCTGACCGGCATGTTCGCGCGCTACCCGGCGGTCGAGCGCCTGAACATGTGGTCGCTCACCCTGCCCCAGGTGGCCTCGACGATCGCGGCCACGCTGGTGGCCTACCAGTCGCTGAGTCCGCAGGGCGAGCGCCTGATCGACGAGCCGATCCTGAACTCGGTGTTCCTGCTGGTCCTGCTCACGTGCACGCTGGCGCCGATCTTCACCGAGCGCTTCTGCAAGCGGATGCTGGCGGCCGAGGGCGGGAGTGGCGCGACGACCGTGCAGGCGGGCTCGACGCCCCTGCCGCCGGGAGCCTGAGGCCGTCGAGGCCGGTCGGCCGGCGGGCTCAGCGCGGGGTCGGCGCCGGCACGCGCGGGTGGGGCGCCGCGAGCGGCGAGCCGCCGGGCGCGGCCGAGGCCAGCGGATCGACGGGCAGCCGCGTCAGCTCCTCGATGCGCGGGCTGGCGGCCAGGCTCGCCGCGTCGAGCGACAGCCGGACTCCGGCGTCGGAGCTGCTGGCGACGAGCGCGTCGAGCGGCACGGCGTGCAGCGTGTCGGGCCCCTCGGGGCCCTCGTGCTGCATGACGAGCAGATAGGCCACGCGCGACTCCTGCACGCCGACGACGAAGTCCACCAGCGTGCCCACCGGTTGCCCGGCGGGATCGAGCGCGGGCTGAGCGAGCAGCGTGCTCACCGTCGGCAGCGGCGCCGTCGTGGCGGCCGGTGAGGGGACGATCTCGCTCGCGGGCTCGTTCGCGGGCTCGTTCGCGGGCTCGCTCGCGACCGGCGGAGTCTCGGCTGCGGCCTCCGGCGCGCTCTCGGCCGCAGGCGGCGCGGCGTCGCTCGCCGGCTCGGCGGACTTCGGCGGCGCGGGCTCGGGCTCGGGCGGCGGCAGGCTGCGTCCCGTCTGGCCGCGGACCTGCGGCGTGCCGGCGTCGAGCTTCGCCAGCCACGCCTCGTCGAGCTTCGACTTGTCCTCCACGGCGGGTGCGGCGTCGAGGCGTCGGCCCTCACGCGTGAGCTTGAAGCTCTTGATCGTGGCGCGCTCCGACCCGGGGCGGTCGGGCTTGGCGCGCGCGATCATCTCGTCGAGCGGCAGGCCCACGAGGCGGCCGTCCTCGCGCGCCACGATGGCGACCAGGCGGCCGTCGGGTCGCGCGAGCAGATCGTCGAGCCGGCCGACGCGCTGGCAGTCGGGGTCGAGGATGTCGACGCCGATCAGGCTGCTCGCGCGCGCGATGGCGGGCGTGCGGGCCAGCAGCTCGGGCACGCGCGTGGGCGGGCCCGTGGGGCCGATGCTGTCGACCCCGCCTCGCGGCGTCGGCATGGGCGCGCGGGGGGCGCTCTCGCCGGGCGACGTCGGCGCGGGAGGCGGGGTCGGCGCGGGGGTCGGCGGCGGCTTGGGCTGCGGAGCGGGCGCGGGCGCGGGGGCCGGCGCCGGCGCGGGCGCCGGACCCTCCTGCGCGGCGGACCGGCCCGCGGCGAGGACGCCGAGGCTCAGGGTCAGCGCGAGGACGAGCGGGCGCACGAGCATGGTTCCTCCGCGGACGCGCAGCATCTTAGACGGCTGACGCTGCGCAATGTTCGTGCCACGAGGACGTATCGGCAGCGCGAGGCGACACCTTGCGGGCCGCGTCCGGCGGCGAGGACTTAGTAGGATCGGCCCGTCGGGCGCGCCGCGCCGGACCGCAAAAAAGTTTTCTGGAGCCCGCCTCATGCCCAGCCGCCTCGACGATTTGCGCCGTCGCCAGGAGGCCGCGCTGCTCGGCGGCGGGAGCGAGCGCGTCGAGGCCCAGCACCAGAAGGGCAAGCTCACCGCGCGTGAGCGCCTCGATCTGCTCCTCGACGAGGGCAGCTTCGTCGAGGAGGGCCAGCTCATCGAGAGCCGCACGACGGCCTTCGGCTTCCAGCCCGTGGCGGGCGACGGCGTGGTCACGGGCTTCGGGGCCATCGACGGCCGGCCGGTGGCTGTCTTCAGCCAGGACTTCACGGTGAGCGGCGGCGCTCTCGGCGAGGCCCACGCCGGCAAGATCTGCGCGCTCATGGACAAGGCGCTCAAAGTCGGCGTGCCGGTCCTGGGCCTCAACGACAGCGGCGGGGCGCGCATCCAGGAGGGCGTCGTCAGCCTGGGCGGCTACGCCGACATCTTCCTGCGCAACACGCTCGCGAGCGGGGTCATCCCGCAGCTCAGCGCGATCCTGGGGCCCTGCGCGGGCGGCGCGGTCTACAGCCCCGCGATCACCGACTTCATCGTCATGGTCGACAAGACCTCCTACATGTTCGTGACGTGGCCGAGCGTGGTGAAGGCCGTCACGCACGAGGAGGTCAGCGCCGAGGAGCTGGGCGGCGCGCGCACGCACGCCAGCCGCAGCGGCGTGGCGCACTTCCGCGCGGGCAACGACGCCGAGGCGCTCGCGCTGCTGCGGCGGCTCGTGGCCTACCTGCCGCTCAACAACCGCGAGGACCCGCCGCGCCTCGCCTGCACCGACGACCCGGCGCGCGCCGACGCCGCGCTCGACACGCTCGTGCCCGAGAACCCCAACAAGCCCTACGACATCCGCGAGGTCATCACGCGCGTGGTCGACCTGCCGGCCGGTCGCGCGGGCGCGTCGGGCACCGGCGAGTTCCTCGAGGTGCACGCCGAGTTCGCCAAGAACATCGTGGTCGGCTTCGCGCGCCTCGACGGCCGCACGGTCGGCGTCATCGGCAACCAGCCCGCGGTGCTGGCGGGCGTGCTCGACATCGACAGCAGCGACAAGGCCGGCCGCTTCGTGCGCTTCTGCGACGCCTTCAACATCCCGCTCGTCACCTTCGAGGACGTGCCCGGCTTCCTGCCCGGCACCGCGCAGGAGCACGGCGGCATCATCCGGCACGGCGCCAAGCTCCTGTATGCCTACTGCGAGGCGACGGTGCCCAAGCTCACCGTGATCTGCCGCAAGGCCTACGGCGGCGCCTATGACGTCATGTCATCCAAGCACATCCGCGGCGACGTGAACCTCGCCTGGCCGACGGCCGAGATCGCGGTCATGGGCGCCAAGGGCGCGGTCGAGATCATCTTCAAGAAGGAGATCGAGGCCGCGCAGGACAAGGCCGCCGAGCAGGCGCGCCT
>Ga0111538_10007906_pt1 | contig 14297 bp, 13 predicted proteins | sample SoiMethybrSBSTD1_FD_79669 | JGI IMG/M metagenome (GOLD analysis project Ga0111538, IMG submission 79669) | Bulk soil microbial communities from a Populus tree surrounding site in Tennessee, USA - Soil MetaG P. TD hybrid SBSTD1 (version 2)... | ecosystem: Environmental > Terrestrial > Soil >... | reverse complement strand
GCTCTCGCTGGCGATCGTCGCGGTCCCGATCGCCGCCGTTGCGCTCGGTCTGGTGGTCTTTCCGATCGACTTCGTCCTGCGCATGGTCGGCGCCGGCGGCGCCTCGGGCCTGGTCAACGAATATGTCGGCCTGGCGCAGGGGGCGTTCGCGCCCGACATGCTGCCGACCTGGCTGCCGCGGCTGGTGCTGCTGGTCATGGCGGCCGCGGCCATCATCGCCATCGTGGACGCGTGGACGAGCGGAGCCGGGCGCCGCACCGGCCGCGGCGCGCCGTGGTGGCGCGCGGTGCGCGCGCCGCTGTCGTCGCAGGCCGCCTTCGATCACACCTGGCGGGTGATGTGGGACCTGGTTCGCGGCGCGGCGCAACTGAAACAGCCGCCGGCGGCGGACCTCGGGCGGCGCTACGCGGAGATGCTGGCGGAAAACCTCGGGCAGCCGGGGTTTCGCGAGCTGATCATCGCCGTCCACGACGAGGACGCGCACCGCGATCTGGTGTTCGCGCTGGTCGCCGACGAGCGCCGCCGCGAGATGATCCGTCGGCCGACCAGCGCCCTGGCCGAGGGGCGCCGTGCGGAGGTGTTCGACCTGGCGGGGATCGCCCGCGACCACGTGCCGGATGCGGTTGCCGCGGCGCTGACCATTCCGCTGGCGACCGAATACCACGCCATGACCTTCGCGGCCGACGCCTATTGGCGCGGCGAGACGCACCGGCTGTGCGATCGCCCGGCGGCGCTGATCCGCCTGATCGACGAGCTGATCGATCTCGACGTCGAGCAGGTGCTGCTGATCTCCGCGGCGCCCGAGCTTCCCGGCCCTCACGCGCTGGCCCACGCCCGCCTCGACGGCCGCGGCCGCCTCGGCGAGTACCTGCAGTCGACGGAAGCCGCGATTGTCCGCGATGCGACGACGACGACCGCCGGCGTGCGCATCTTCACCGTGCGCCCGGCGCACAACCCGGTGGGGCCGTTCGATTTCGCCGGCGGCTACGACGAGCGATCGCAGCGCCGGCTCGGGCTCTCCGAGCTGATCAGCCGCGGCTACGAGGACGCGTATCATCAGTTCATCGAGCCCGTGGTCGGCGCTTCCGGCGAGCGCGTGGCGCGGTCGTCCGTCGTCGGTCGCCAGCCGGCGTAGGGCGCCCCTTCTGAGTCCCGGCGTAGGGCGCCCCTTCAGGGGTGCCGGAGTGACACGTGGCAAAGATTGAAGACGCCGTGAGAGGCGCGGCAACCGAACTGATTCACGCCGGCGAAGTACAGCGCGGCGACGCGGTGCCGCTGACGACGCCGATCTACGAGACGACGACGTTCGTGTTCGAGAACGCCGCGGAGGTCGTCGCCTACAACGAAGGGCGTTCCAGCAAGTTCCTCTACTCGCGCTACACCAATCCGACGGTGGTCAGCGTCGAGACCAAGCTGGCGGTGCTCGATCGCGCAGAGGCGGCGCTCCTGTTCTCGTCGGGCATGGGCGCGACGGCCACGATCCTGATGGCGCTCCTCAAGGCCGGCGACGAGGTGCTCTGCGGCGCGGCGATCTACGGCGGCACGCTGCACCTGCTGGAGGATCTCCTGACGCGATTCGGGATCGTGCCCCGGTTCGTCACCCTGGACGATCTGGCCAATCTCGAGCGCGTCATCGGCGACCGCACGCGCCTGGTCTGGTTCGAGACGCCGATCAACCCGACGCTGCGCTGCGTCGACGTCCGGCGCGTCGCCGCCGCCTGCCGCGCCCGCGGCGTCACCTCGATCATCGACAACACGTTCGCCAGCCCGATCAACCAGCAGCCGCTGGCGCTCGGCATCGACCTGGCGATGCAGAGCGCCACCAAGTACCTGAACGGCCACAGCGACGTCACCGGCGGCATGGTCTCGGGAACGAAAGCGCTCGTCGCGCCGATCGAGAAAGCGCGGCGGCTGGTCGGCACGGTGATGGATCCGCAGCCGGCGTTCGCGCTCGGCCGCGGCCTGAAGACGCTGCCGCTGCGCGTCGCCCGGCACAACGCCAACGCCCGCGCGGTGGCGGAGTTTCTCGCCGCCGACCGCCGCGTCAGCCAGGTCTACTATCCGGGGCTGCCGTCGCACCCGGATCACGAGATTGCCGCGCGGCAGATGTCGGGGTTCGGCGGCATGGTCTGCTTCGATCTCGACGGCCGCTACGACCGCGCCGAGCGCGTCTACGATCGGCTCAAACTGATCAAGCGCGCCGCCAGCCTGGGCGGTATCGAGAGCCTGATCAGCATGCCGATCCTGACGTCGCAATGGGGGCACACCGAGGAGCAGCTGCGGGCGGCCGGGGTGACGAAAGGCATGTTGCGGCTCTCTGTCGGCCTCGAAGACGAGGCCGATCTGATCGCCGACCTGGATCAAGCGCTCGCCTGAGAATGAGGAATTAACGGGAATTAGGAATCAAGAATTCGTACAACGCTTCGCATCATCCAGCAGGTCAGCGGCGGTCACGAATTCCTGATTGGTAATGCCGTTAATTCTTAATTGCAGCTGGCTCGCGCCGCTTCTCGTGCGCCGGCGCGTCATGGGCGAGAAATTCGTGCGCGAACTCCTGCAGCTTGCGGCCAATCTCCTCACCAGGCAGATCGCCGTACTTCTCGCGGAAGGCGCGCATCGGCACCACCGCCTTCGCCATCGCCCGGTGCCCGCCGGCGCTGCCGATGTCGGCGAAGAAGCGCCGCACGAACTCGCCGGCGTTCTTCATGTAGCCGAGGTTGCGGACCGAGACCACCAGCGAGTCGTTGACCACGCCGGCGATCACCGTCCACTTGACGTCTTCCAGCTGCAGGTAGAAATCGGCGACGTAGGGGATGAAGTCCTCGCGCGGCAGCGCGCCGAGGAAGGCGGTGAACACCTGGTCGGACAGCGCCCCGCCCTTGAACGCCTTGAGCACGAAGTCGAGGCGCTCGAGCGTGATTTCCGCCCCCTCCATCTTGCGGATCAGCGCCGCGTCGGCGAGCGGGTAGAGGTAGGAGAACGCCTCGAGATCGACGCGGTTGGTCGAGCGGTTGAAGAAGAGCGTGTCCGACTTGATGGCGTAGAGCATCGCCGTCGCGGTGCGCTCCGAGATGTTGACGTCGACCGCGCGCAGGTGCTCGGTGAGGATGGTCGAGGTCGAGCCGTAGTCGGGCCGGATGTCCTTGAAGACCGCGGTGTAGCCGGTCTGCTCCGGATGGTGGTCGATCACCAGGTCGACCCGGTCCATCAGGCCGCCGAAGTAATGCGGCTGCACGTCGACCATGGCGATGCGGTCGTATTCCTTCAGCGACGCCGGCGTGATCGCCTCGACGTGGATGTCGAGCAGGTTCACCATCCGCTGGTTCTCGGGCCGCGTCACCCCCTGCATCGCGCCGATGATCGCGGTGGTCTTGGTGCGCCGCAGCACGTTGCGCAGCGCGATGCCGCTGGCCATCGCGTCGGGGTCGGGATCGTTGTGCAGCATGATCAGGACGCGGTCGGCGTCGCTGAAGTAGCGCTGGTACTGCTGCACCCGCGCCCGCGTCAGCGAGCGGCCGAATTCGGTCAGCAGCGGCCCGCCGAACAGCTCCGACATCGACAGGTAGGCGACGTCGGGAAACTCGGCGTGGAACTCCTCGGCCCGCTTGCCCGTCGCCTCGGCGCCGATGCCGAGCACGTAGACCAGCGTGCCGCCGGCGTCGCGCACCGCTTCGAGCTGCTTGCGGATGCCGCGCTTGCCGTTGTCTTCGATGATGACGCAGGTGGAGGGGCCGATGTCGGCTTTGAGGTAGGTGTCGGTGCGCCGCGGGTCGCCGGCCGTGACCGTGACGCCCGCTTCGTGGAGGCGGCGGGCGAGCGGGCGGTTCTCGACGATGAACTCGACCTCGAAGCCGGGCAGCAGGATTTCGTCGAGCATCCTGATGACCAGCTCGTCCTGACAGACGGCCAGACAGCGCATCAGCGTTGCAACCAACGATTATACGCCCGGCGCCAGGGGTGTAGAGTGCACCTATGGCGCCGGGCTCGCAGAGCACGCAGAGCGGGCAGAGCACGCAGAGGGCGCAGAGCACGCACAGCACACAAGGGTCCCGGAGGCTGGCGGGGAATACCGCGCTGATGTTCGCCTGCGCGTTGACCGCCTCCGCCTTCGTGTTCTCTGCGTTCTCTGCCCCCTCTGCGGCCCCTGCGCGCGCGACGCAGGAGTTCAGGTCGCGCGTCGATCTGGTCAACGTGGGGGTGACAGTCACCGATCGCAAGGGGAACCTGGCCACCGATCTCACCGTCGCGGACTTCGAGATCCTGGAGGACGGGAAGAAGCAGACCATCCAGTACTTCGCCTCCGGCGAGCAGGGCGAGTCGGCGCCGCCGATGCACCTCGGGCTGATGCTCGATGTCAGCGGCAGCATGGACGAGGACATCGGCTTCACCCGCACCGCTGCGGTGAAGTTCCTCAACACGCTCATCGACGCCGTCGACATCACCGTCGTCGACTTCGACACCGAGGTGCGGCTGGCGCGCTACAGCCAGAACGAGTTCGCGCGCCTCGTCGAGCGCATCCGCCGGACCAGGGCCACGGGGATGACGGCGCTCTACGACGCGATTGGCCTCTATCTCGACGGCGCCAGCGGCCAGGACGGCCGCAAGATCATGTTGATCTACACCGACGGCGGCGACACCCGCAGCGCGATCCAGCTCCACGAGCTGATGGATCTCCTGAAAGCGTCCGACGTCACCGTCTACCCGATCGGCGCGCTCGAGCACCAGCTGTCCTCGGTGCGCAGCCAGCAGCGGATGGTGCTGCAGTCGATGGCCGATGCGACCGGCGGCCAGGCGTTCTTTCCCACCGACGTCAAGCAGCTGGACGAGGTTTACGGGAAGGTGGTGGCGCAGATTCGCGCGCAATACACCCTCGGCTACCTGTCGACCAACGACAAGATGGACGGCAGGTGGCGCAAGGTCGAAGTCAAGACGACGCGGAAGGATTTGCGCACGCGCGCGCGCAGAGGATATTACGCGGTAAAGAGGCCCTGAGCCGTCGTCAGCCGCAGCAGGTTCCGCCCGGCGTTCACACGTCGGTTAGCCAGCCTCTAGCCCCCAGCCCCCAGCCCCTAGTACCATGGTTGGTTCCTATGCCATCGCTGTACGACCGCTTCCACCTCGTCTCCGATTTCGCGCTCGCGGGCGACCAGGAGCGCGCGATTGGCGAGCTGGTCGCGGGGCTGGAGCGCGGCGACGCCCACCAGGTGCTGCTCGGCGTCACCGGATCGGGCAAGACCTTCACCATGGCGCAGACCATCGCCCGGGTGAACCGCCCGACGCTGGTGATGGTCCACAACAAGACGCTGGCGGCTCAGCTGTTCCAGGAGTTCCGGCGCTTCTTCCCCGAGAACGCGGTCGAATACTTCGTCAGCTACTACGACTACTACCAGCCCGAAGCCTACGTTCCGGCCACCGACTCGTACATCGAGAAGGAAGCGACGATCAACGACGAGATCGACCGGATGCGGCTGTCGGCGACGCGGTCGCTCTTCGAGCGGCGCGACGTCATCATCGTCGCCAGCGTGTCGTGCATCTACGGCCTCGGCTCCCCGGAGGCCTACTACGGCATGCTGCTGCCGCTCGAGCGGAGCCAGCGGATCTCGCGCGAGGACATCCTGCGCAAGCTGGTCGAGATCCAGTACGAGCGCAACGACCACGACTTCGCCCGCGGCACGTTCCGGGTGCGCGGCGACATCATCGAGGTGATCCCCTCCTACGAGGAAACCGGGCTGCGGATCGAGCTGTTCGGCGACGAGGTCGACGCGCTCACCTCGTTCGATCCGCTGACCGGCAAGACGCTCCGCAAGCACGACAAGATTGCCGTCTACCCGAAGTCGCACTTCGTCGCCCCGCGCGAGCGCACGCGGCGGGCGGTGCAGACGATCAAGGAAGAGCTGGCGTGGCGGCGCGGTGTGCTCGAGGCGGAGGGACGACTGCTCGAAGCGCAGCGGCTGCACCAGCGCACGATGTTCGATCTCGAGATGATCAACGAGATCGGCTACTGCCACGGGATCGAGAACTACGCCCGCCACCTGACCGGCCGCAACCCGGGCGAGCCGCCGCCGACGCTGCTCGACTACCTGCCGGCCGACGCGCTGCTGGTCGTGGATGAGAGCCACCAGAGCGTCCCGCAGGTTCGCGGCATGTACCACGGCGACCGCGCCCGCAAGGAAGTGCTGGTGGCCTACGGGTTCCGCCTCCCCTCAGCGCTCGACAACCGGCCGCTCAACTTCGAGGAATGGGAGGAGCGGGTCCATCAGGTGATCTTCGTGTCCGCAACCCCGGGGCCGTACGAGCTGTCCAAATCACAGGGGGTGGTGGTCGAGCAGATCATCCGGCCGACCGGCCTCATCGACCCGCCGATCGACGTCCGGCCGGTCAAGGGGCAGGTGGACGACCTGCTGCAGGAGATCCGGACGCGGGTCGCCCGCGGCGAGCGTGTGCTGGTGACGACGCTGACCAAGCGGATGGCGGAGGACTTGACGCAGTACTACCAGGAGCTCGGCGTGCGGGTGCGCTACCTGCACTCGGACATCGAGACGCTCGAGCGGGTGCAGATTCTCCGCGACCTGCGCCGCGGCGAGTTCGACGTGCTGGTGGGGATCAACCTGCTGCGCGAGGGGCTCGACCTGCCGGAAGTGTCGCTGGTGGCGATTCTCGACGCCGACAAGGAAGGCTTCCTGCGCTCGTCGGGGTCGCTCATCCAGACCTCGGGGCGGGCGGCGCGCAACGTCAACGGCTGCGTGATCATGTACGCCGATACCGAGACCCAGTCGATGCGCGCGGCGATCGAGGAGACCGGGCGCCGCCGCACCCTCCAGGCGGCGTACAACGAGGAGCACGGCATCACGCCGCAGTCGATCATCCGCGCCATCGACGAGGTGATGTCGAGCGTCTACGAGCGCGATTACGTGACGCCGGCGGCGACGATCGACGGCACCGAACGGTTCCACAACCAGCAGCAGCTCGACGCCTACCTCACCTCGCTCCAGGCCGAGATGCGCGCCGCGGCGGCGAACCTCGATTTCGAGAAGGCCGCGTCGCTCCGCGACAAGATCAAGCGCCTGCGGAGCCCGGAGCTGGGCCTGCCGCTGACGGCGCGGAAGACGTAACCGCCGCGTGCTGCCGTTCATCGAAAACCGCTTGAAGAAAGCCGCCCTCGAGGTCCAGGAATACGTGCGGCTGGTGATGGCGGCGTTTCACGCCGTCTTCACCCGGCCGCGCTACAGCTACGACATCGTCGCGCAGTTCGACGCGATTGGCGTCGGCTCGCTGACCGTCGTCATCCTCACCGGCTTTTTCACCGGCGCGGCGCTGTGCTCGCAGAGCGGGCTGACGCTCGATCAGTTCGGCGCGCGGCCGATCGTCGGCCGCCTGGTCAGCGCGTCGATGATCAAGGAGCTGGGGCCGGTGCTGACGGCGCTGATGCTGACCGGCCGCATCGGGTCGGGGATCGCGGCCGAGCTGGGCTCGATGGTGGTGACCGACCAGATCAACGCGCTGCGCGCGCTCGGCACCGATCCGATCCGCAAGCTGGTCGTGCCGCGCGTCCTCGCCGGCGTGCTGATGGCGCCGGTGCTGACGGTGATCTCGGATTTCGTCGGCATCGTCGGCGGCTGGATCGTCGCCCGGTTTCAGCTGCAGGTGGCATCGGGTGTCTACTGGTCGTCAGTGACCTACGCGCTGTATCCCGAGGACCTGTGGATGGGGTTGATCAAGCCGTTCGTCCTCGGCTTCGCGATTGTCACGATCGCCTGCCACGTCGGGCTGCGGACGAGCGGCGGCACGCAGGGGGTCGGCACAGCGACGACGATTTCGGTCGTCGCCGGCTCGGTGGCCGTGATCGCGGTGGATTTTTTCGTAACCCAGGTTCTGATCGCGCTTTTGTACTAGGTGTGGGTGATAGTGCTCGAGACCGAACAGAAACAGGTGGTGAACGAGATCCTCGACGAGGCCGGGGCGCCGGTCGTCGTCTTCGATCAGGTCAGGCTCGCGTTCGACGAGAAGGTGGTGCTCCGCAACATCAGCTTCACGCTGCTCAAGGGGCACACCAAGATCATTCTCGGCGCCAGCGGCTCGGGGAAGTCGACGATCCTCAAGATCATCACCGGCCTGCTCCGCGCCGATGAGGGCGTCATCTGGGTGAACGGGTCGCGCGTCGACCAGTTGAGCGAGCAGGAGATGATGGCGGTGCGCGCCGACCTCGGCATGATCTTCCAGGAGGGGGCGCTATTCGATTCGCTGACCGTGCGCGAGAATGTCGGCTACAAGCTCTACGAAGAAAGCGACATGCCGCTCGAGCAGGTGAACCGGCGGGTCGAGGAGGTGCTCGGCTGGATCGGGATGAGCGAGTACATCGATCGGATGCCGTCGGAGCTGTCGGGCGGGCAGCGCCGCCGCGTGGCGATTGCGCGGGCGATGGCGTTCAAGCCGCGGATCCTCCTCTACGACGAGGCCACCACCGGACTCGACCCGATTACGGCGACGACCGTCGACGAGGAAATCATCAAGCTGCGCGACCTCGAGCACGTCAGCTCGATCGTGGTGACGCATCAACTGCGCGACGCCTTCTATGTCGCCACCCACATGGCGGTGCGCGATGCCGCCGGCAAGGTCGAGGTCGTGCCGGCGCCGCCGGAAAAGGCGCGCGAGGCCGAGTTCATCATGGTGCGCGATGGCTTGATCGTGTTCGAGGGGGATGCCAACGCGCTGCGGCGATCGACCGATCCCTACATCACGACGTTTCTCGAGTAAGAGGTTCTACTTTATGCCCCGCACGCGCTCGCTGGCCTGGTCGGAACTGAAGATTGGCGTGCTCACCATCTTCGCCATCATCATCGTCGCGATCACCATCTTCATGCTGACCGGCGACAAGGGCTTCTTCTGGCAGCGCTACCCGCTCAAGAGCCGCTTCGCCAACGTCGCCGGCCTGAAGCCGGGATCGCCGGTGCGCGTCGCCGGCAAGGAGGTCGGCACGGTGACCGAGATCGACTTCGCCGGCGAGCAGGTCGATGTCACCTTCGAGGTCAACCGGGAGATCCGCGATCGCATCACCAGCAATTCGGTGGCGACCCTCGGCTCGGTGTCTCTGCTCGGCGAAGGCGCGGTCGATGTGACGCCGTCGAGTACCGGCACGCCGGTTCCCGAATGGGGCTATGTCACGACCGGGCGCACGCCGGCGCAGATTGCCGACATCACCGAGCAGGCGAGCCAGGGGATGGCGATGGTCAACAAGCTGGTCGCCGGGCTGAGCCAGGGGCAGGGCACGGTGGGGAAGCTGCTGACCGACGATCGCCTCTACGCCCAGCTGCAGGATTTCGCCGTCACCGCCAACGACATGGCGCGCAGCGTTCGTCAGGGACGCGGCACGGTCGGCCGATTGCTGAACGATCCGCGGGCCGCCAACGCGCTCGAGGCGTCGATGAAGAACGTCGAGGACGTCACCCGCCGTTTGTCGGCCGGTGAAGGCAGCCTCGGCAAGCTGCTCAACGACGACGCGTTTTCACAGTCTTTGACCGCGGCGACCGGCAACATGCGCACGCTGACCGACCGGATCAACCGCGGCGAAGGCACGCTCGGCAAGCTGGTCACGGACGATTCGGTGTTCAGGCGGCTCGACTCGGTGACCAACCGGCTCGACGAGCTCGTCAACCGGTTGAATCAGGGCGAGGGAACGGCGGGGCAGTTGCTGAAAGATAAACAGTTATATGAGAACATGAACAAGACGGTCACCGAGATGCAGTCGCTGCTGGCTGACATCCGACGGGATCCGAAAAAGTACCTCAACGTGAAAGTGAGCATCTTCTAATGGCCAGAGACGATGGCGGTGCCGGAAACATTCTGCTGGCGTTTATTCTCGGCGCGGTGAGCGGCGCGGCGGTGGCGCTGCTCTATGCCCCGGCCAGCGGCCGCGAGACCCGCGAGCGCCTGGCCGAGCGGGCCGATGAAGCGCGCGCGCGTGCGGCGGACGCGGCGGCGCGCGGGCGCGAGGTGTTCAACCAGGGACGCGAGACGCTCAACACCGCGATCGAGCGCGGGCGCGAGGCCTACCAGCAGGCGCGCCGGGAAAACGTGTGACGGCGTGGAATGACGTCTTTCTGGGCGTCATCGCCGTCGCCACGCTGGCCATTGCCGTCGCGCAAGTCGCGGTGATTGTCGTCGCCGGCCGGGCGGCGCGGCGCCTCGCCCAGCTCGCCGAGCAGTTCGAGCGCGACGTGAAGCCGCTCTTCGGACAGCTCAATGCCATCGGCAACGATGCCGCCCGCGCGGCGTCGCTGGCGACGGCGCAGGTCGAGCGCGTCGACCGCCTGTTCAGCGACGTCACCCTGCGGTTCGAGCAGACCCTGAACGCCGTGCAGGACAGCGTCATCGGCCCGGTGCGCGAAGGGCGGGCGCTGCTCAGCGCCTTCCGGGCGGCCATGCAGGCAATCCGCGATTTACGCCAGAACGGCCGCGCCCGCCAGGGTCGCGCCGAGGACGAAGACGCCCTCTTCATATAGCCGGACATAGCCTCATCTAGCCATTGCACCGGAGCCCGGCCGGTGGTAGAACCCTTCCATACCGACGTCTCATCCCGGGAGGGGCTTCAATGAAGCTGCTGACTCGCGTCGTCATTTGTTCGCTCGTGTGGCTGGCGCCGGCCGTCGCCTCGGCGCAGGAATCCAAGTCGTCGGCCCTCGCCAAGCAGCTGGCCGCCGCTATGGACGCGGGCAAGCTCGATAGCATCGCGGCGAAAGATCCGGCGGCGCCCGACGTCTTCGTCGCGGCACTCTACTTCCCCGGCTCGCAGCTCCTGGTGATCTCCGGCAAGTACGCCGTGCCCCAGCTGCTGAACGATCGCGTCGGCCGCAAGGAATATCGCGACGTCTATCTCGACCTCAATGGCGCCGCCAGCGCCGATTCGAAAATCTTCATCGAGGACCCGGGCGCCGACGGGCTGAAGGCGAAGCGGGAAGAGAACCAGGCGTTCGATCAATGCGAGATGGCCGGCAAGCGGACGATGTTCAACGGCGACTGGAAGACGCAGAAGCTATCGGAAGACGACTACATGAAGGCCTACTCGGCGGCCGACGATCGCTACTCGCAGATTCTCGCCGCGCTGCTGGCGCAGGCCAAGAAGACCTCGTAGCGAATCGACGGCGCGTTGCGCGGCGGTGATATAAAGGCCGGCATGCGCGGCGTCAACGGGCTCCATCACATCACCGCCATCGCCGGTCCGGCGCAGGAGAACCTCGACTTCTACGCCGGCGTCCTCGGCATGCGGCTCGTCAAGCGAAGCGTCAACCAGGACGATCCCGGTACCTATCACCTCTTCTACGCCGACGCCGAGGGGCATCCCGGATCCGACCTGACGTTCTTCCCGTGGTCGGAGCTCGCGCCGTCGCGGCCCGGCTTCGGGCTGGCGATGGAAGTCGGGCTCGAGGTGCCGGAGGGAAGCCTCGGCTATTGGCGCGATCGCCTGCAGCATTACGGCGTGGCGCCGGCCGGTCCCGACACGCGCTTCGGCGAAGCGGTGCTCAGCTTCGACGACCCGCATGGTCTCCACGTCGCGCTGGTCGAGCGGAAGACGGCGCGTCCGTTCACGCCGTGGGATCGCGGTCCGGTCCCGGCGGAGCGGCAGATTCGCGGCCTGCACGGCGCCCAGGTCTGGGAGCGCAGCGCCGCGGGGACCGCCACATTCCTCACCAACGTGCTCGGCTTTCAGGCGCTCGCCAGCGAGCGCGGCTGGACGCGGTACGGCTTCACGGACTCAGCCGGCGTGATCGACCTGCGCGATGCGCCCGAGGCGCGCCGCGGCGCATGGGGCATCGGCAGCGTGCACCATCTCGCCTGGCGCGTCGACGACGACGAACATCAGGCCGAGGTGCGGGCGCGAATCGAGGCGATCGGCGCGCAGCCGACGCCGGTGATCGATCGCTTCTGGTTCAAGTCGGTCTATTTCCGCGAGCCGGGCGGCGTGCTGTTCGAGATCGCCACCGACGGACCCGGCTTCGCCGTCGACGAGCAGGCCGCGCACCTCGGCGAGACGCTGGTGCTGCCGCCGTGGCTGGAGTCGCAGCGCCCGGCGATCGAGCACGCGCTGCCGCCGCTCAGCTTCGGCACACCGGCGCAAACCCGACGCTGACCGCCGTGGCTGCGCTCTCGTTCGTCCACCATTACAGCGCCGGCACTGCCGCTGACGCGCCGACGCTGCTGCTGCTCCACGGCACCGGCGGCAACGAGCAGGACCTGGTGCCGCTCGCGCGCGAGCTCATGCCCGGTGCCGGCGTGCTCAGCCCGAGAGGCAAGGTGCTCGAGCACGGCATGCCGCGTTTCTTCCGGCGGCTGTCGGAAGGTGTGTTCGACCTCGACGACCTCCGGTTTCGAACCAACGAGCTTGCTGATTTCGTCGCCGACGCGGCGCGTCACTACGGCTTCGACAGCCGCCGGGTCGCGGCGGTCGGCTTCTCCAACGGCGCCAACATTGCCGGCAGCCTCGTGCTGCTGCGCCCGGGCGTGCTGGAACGCGCGTTGCTGTTCCGCGCGATGGTGCCGCTCGTGCCTGAGCCGATGCCGTCGCTGCCGGGGACGCGCGTGCTGGTGTCCAACGGCCGCCACGATCCGCTCGTTTCGGAGTCGGAGACTGAGCGGCTGGTCGGCCTGCTGCGCGACGCAGGCGCCGACGTCACGCTGGCCTGGCAGCAGGCTGGTCATCACCTGGTCCAGGACGATCTCTCGCGCGCGCGAGAGTGGCTCGGATCCGCAGCTACAAAGGGAGAGCGCTGATGAAGGGCTTCAAGCAGTTCATGCTCCGCGGCAACGTCGTCGAGCTGGCGGTCGCAGTGGTGATAGGCGCGGCGTTCACCGCGGTGGTCACAGCGCTGGTCAAGGACCTGCTGACGCCGCTGATTGCGGCAATCGTCGGCGCCCCGGATTTTTCCGCGATCGCCGTCGACGTCAACGGCAGCAAGCTGCTCATCGGCGACTTCATGAACGCGCTGTTCTCGTTCCTGGTGATCAGCGCCGCCGTCTACTTCTTCGTCGTCCTGCCGGTGAACGCGATGGTGGCGCGGATGCGGCGCGGCGAGGCGGCGCCCGATCCGACCACCAAGAAGTGCCCGGAGTGCCTCAGCGAGGTCGCGATCGCGGCGCGGCGCTGCGCGTTCTGCACCTCGCCGCTGGTGTGACGCGCGGCGGCGTAACGCGCGCCGGTCGCGGCCATGCGCGGCCGAGCTGTCGTGATCTGCAACCGCGCACCGTGTAACCTCTGCGCGCAGCCGGGCGGAGACTGCTCTCTGACGATGACAGCCCGGCTGCAAAATCTTCGCTGATTTCGCACCAATTCGTCCCCGTATCTGCGAGCCGGCTCTGGCGCAACTCTCGCAGCCGTGCTGGCCAGACATGACCGCATCTCTCTCGGAGCTGCTGGATCGCGGCGTCGTCGTGCGCGCGCACGAGGCGGTCGCGATCGCGCAGCAGTTGATCAACGAGCGTTCGGGTCTGCACGAGGCGGCGCTGCCGGGAGCGCCGTCGGTCAGCAACGTCTACGTGACGAGTGACGGCCGGGCGTTTGCGGCGAGCGGCGACGAGGCGGCGTCAGTATTCGAGGTTGCGCTGCTGCTGCAGTCGATGCTGCCGGATGCGGCCGGGCAGGTGCCCGGTGCGCTGCGGTACGCGATCGCCCGCGGCCTGTTGCAGGTGGAGGCGCCGCCGTTCGCGTCGCTGGCCGAGTTCTCGCGCGGGCTCGAGCGGTTCGAACGCGGCGACCGGCGCGCGGCGGTGCGCGCGCTGGTCGAGCGGCTTCCGGCAGAGACACCCGTGCCAACGCTGGTGGCCGACATCGTCGCGGCCGCGCCTGAGCCTGAGCCCGAGCCCGCGCCCGAGCCTTTGCCGGTGCGACTGACGCCGGCCGCGACGCAGCGGGTTGATTTGGATCTGCAACTGCGGCCCCAGGAATCGGCGCCGATCACCGTCTACGCGCCGGAGCCGGTAGAGAGCTTCGGGCGGCTGTGGCTGGTCGCCGCGGTTCTCCTCGCCGCCGTCGGGCTGGCTGGCGTGGCCAGCGTCACCCGGATTGGGGCGTTCCGTCCCCCCGTGTCGCAGACCGTCTCCGGCACCGTGTCGCAGACGGTGTCGCAGACCGTCTCCGACCCCGTCTCCGACATCTCCGACACGGTGCCGCACACCGTGCCCGGCACCGTGCCCGGCACCGTGCCCGGCACCGTGCCCGGCACCGTGCCGCGCACCGTGCCCGGCACCGTCTCCGGCACCACCGGCGAAATCGCACCGGCGGACGCCGATCCGGTCGCCCCAGACGC
>Ga0111538_10007905_pt1 | contig 14298 bp, 12 predicted proteins | sample SoiMethybrSBSTD1_FD_79669 | JGI IMG/M metagenome (GOLD analysis project Ga0111538, IMG submission 79669) | Bulk soil microbial communities from a Populus tree surrounding site in Tennessee, USA - Soil MetaG P. TD hybrid SBSTD1 (version 2)... | ecosystem: Environmental > Terrestrial > Soil >... | reverse complement strand
GCTCGGGCTCGCCATCGCGGCAAACGTGCCGGCGGGAGTGCCGTTGCCCGGCACGGACCACCCCGCGTCGATCAGCGGCGCGTTCACCGGGAGCGTCAAGATCCGGATCGCCGCCGATGCCGCGACCTTCCTCCAGGTTCGGCTCTCGCGCTGAAGCTTTCCGTGGTAAGCGCTCGCCGTGGCGCAGCTGATCGACGGCAAGGCGATTGCGAAAACGGTGCGGGACGAGGTGGCGCAGGGCGTGTCCGCCTTCAAGGCCAAGTACGGCCGTGCCCCTGGTTTGCACGTGGTTTTAGCGGGGGAAAATCCGGCCAGCGTCGTCTACACGCGCAACAAAGAAAAAGCCGCGAACGAGGTCGGGATGGTGGGGGAGTTGCACAAGCTCCCCGAGAGCGTCGGTAAGGCCGAGCTGCTCGGATTGGTGCGTCGGCTCAACGCCGATCCCGCGGTCGACGGCATCCTCGTGCAGCTTCCGCTGCCGCAGGGTGTCCCGTCGCTCGAGGTGATCGAAGCCATCGATCCCGCCAAGGACGTCGACGGATTTCATCGCAGCAGCGTGGGCGCGCTGTGGACCGGCCACGCCGTACTCGTCCCGTGCACGCCACGCGGCTGCATGCGCCTGCTGCGCGAAGTCGGCGTCGATCCGGCGGGTCAGAGCGCGGTGGTCGTCGGGCGCAGCAACATCGTCGGCAAGCCGATGGCCGCTCTGCTGATCGAGGCCAACGCCACGGTCACGGTCGCGCATTCGAAAACCCGCGATTTGCCGGCAATTTGTCGGCAGGCGGACATCCTGGTCGCGGCCGTGGGCCGGACCCGGATGATCCACGGGGACTGGATCAAGCCCGGCGCGGTCGTGATCGACGTCGGCATGAATCGCGATACCGACGGCAAGCTTTGCGGCGACGTCGACTTCGCTTCGGCCGAGCGCGTCGCGCGCGCGATCACACCCGTTCCGGGCGGTGTGGGCCCGATGACGATCGCGATGTTGCTCGAGAACACGTTGGCTGCGGCGCGCGCCCGCGAGGCTCAGCGCGGATAGCGCGCCGGATCGACGCCGCGCTGGCGGCAGATCGCTTCCAGCACGGAGTCGGCTTGCGCCAGCGTCTCGGCAAGCGTACCCGAATTGTCGATCACGAAGTCGGCCCGCCGCGCCTTCTCGGCCAGCGGCAGCTGCGCCGCGATTCTGGCGCTGATTTCGGCTTCGGTCGCGGCATCGCGGGCCATGGCGCGGGCGAGCTGGGTGGCGCTGTCGGTGCTGACCACGACCAGCGGCCGCAGCACGTCAGCGAGGCCCGACTCCACGAGCAGCGGGACCTCGTAGCAAGCCAGCGGCTCGCCGCGGGCGTCGAGCTCCTGGGTGCGCGCGGCCGCGAGCGCGGCGACGGCAGGATGCGTGATCGCGTTGAGGCGGCGGCGCGCGTCGGCATCGCTGAAAACCAGGGCGGCGACGCGCTTTCGATCGAGCCCTCCCGCAGCGTCCAGCACTTCCGCCCCGAACTGCTCGACGAGCGCCTGCAGGCCCGGCGTTCCCGGCGCCACGACCGCGCGAGCCAGCTCGTCGGCGTCGATCACCGGCAGGCCCCGCGCCCGAAAGCGCGCGGCCACCGTGCTCTTGCCCGACCCGATGCCTCCGGTGAGGCCGAAAAGGTGGATGGTCATTGTCTGTCCGAGCCGTAGGGTACCGATTCTTGCGCCGGCGCGGCCAAGGCGCGACTCTCGCCCCGCCGATGGACTTCAAGCGCCGGCTCGAGCAACTGGGGCGGCCCCCCGTTGCCCCGCCCTCCCTGGACGAGCTGCGGCAGCGCATGGCCACGATTCTCGGCCGGCCCGCGCCGCCCGCCCAGCCGCCGGCGGATCCGAGCGAAACCGAGCTGCCCTTCATCCGCGAGTACACCGATGAAGGGCCGGTTTACCGGCGTTGCGAGCGCCTCTTGCCCTCGCACCACGTGGGGCGCATGCCCACGGACGCGGCGCGGGCCGCCTCGCCGGACATGCTGGCGCTGCTCGCGCTCGACCCCCGGCTGGCGGACTGCGACCCGGCAAGGGCCCTGTTTCTCGACACCGAGAGCACGGGGCTCGGGGGTGGGGCAGGGGTGGTCGCGTTCCTCGTCGGGCTCGCCTACTTCGACCCCGTCGATCCCGCCCACCCGCTCGTGATCGAGCAGCTGCTGTTGCGGTCGCCGGGCGATGAGCCCGCCTTGCTGCGGCTGCTCGCCGATCGCGTGGAACGGTGCGGGATGCTCGTGACCTACAACGGCAAGGCGTTCGACATGCCGCTTCTGGCCGGCCGCTACGTGATGAATCAGCGGCTGCCGTTGCCGGCGCGGCCCCACCTCGATCTGCTTCACGTGGCCCGCCGCCTCCACAAGGCGCGGCTTGGGGTTTGCCGGTTAGTGAGCCTCGAGGCGGACGTGCTCGGATTCATCCGAGAAGGGGACGTCGAGGGCGCCGACATCGCCGGGCGCTACGGGCATTTCCTGCGCACCGGGGACGAGGAGGCGTTGGCCGCGGTGGTCGAGCACAACGCTTGGGACGTGGTCAGCATGGCAGCGCTAGTTGGCCTTTATGGCGAGCCACTCGGCGTCCTTCACGGCGGAGATCTGGTCGGGCTCGCCCGGACGCTGCGCCGGGCCGGGGCGCTCGAGGAAGCCGACGCGGCCGCCCACGCGGCGGTGGCGCGGGGTGCGGGGCCCGAGGCACTGCGGGTGCGCGGTCAGGTCGCCAAGGCACGAGGCGACCGGGCGCGGGCCCTCGCGGACTTCGAGGCGCTCGCCCACGAGGTCGACGACCCTTCCGTCCGCCTCGAGCTGGCCAAGCTGTACGAGCACCACGTCCGGGAGCCGCTGCGAGCGCTCGAGCTCTTGGACCAGGGAACGGGCGAGGACGAAGTCGCTGCCGCCCGCCGCCGCAGCCGGCTGGCGCGCAAAATTCAGCGCCGCCAGGCGGCGCTCGGAAGCCGCAAAATTTGAAGACTTTTGGTCTAAGGGGTGGGCGACACCACGGATTTTCGCTAGACGCCTGGAATGGCTTACGACCACGCGGCCATCGAGGCGCGCTGGCAGAAGTACTGGGAAGAACGCCAGACTTTCAAGGCGGAGCGCCGTCCCGGGCGGCCCAAGATCTACGCGCTCGACATGTTTCCGTATCCGAGCGGCTCGGGGCTCCACGTCGGGCATCCCGAGGGCTACACAGCGACCGACATCGTCGCCCGCTACAAGCGCATGCGCGGGTTCGACGTGCTTCATCCCATGGGCTGGGACGCGTTCGGTCTACCCGCCGAGCAGTACGCGATCCAGACCGGCACACACCCGGCGAAAACCACGGCCGCGAACATCGGTGTGTTTCGGCGCCAGCTCAAGGCGCTGGGTTTTGCCTACGACTGGTCGCGCGAGATCGACACTACGGACCCCGACTACGTGCGCTGGACGCAGTGGATCTTCCTCCAGCTGTTCAAGCGAGGCCTGGCTTTTCAGGGTGAAATACCGGTGAATTGGTGCCCCGCGCTCGGCACCGTGCTCGCCAACGAAGAGGTGATCGACGGGCGCAGCGAACGCGGCAACCACCCGGTGATCCGCCAGCCGCTGCGCCAGTGGCAGCTCAAGATCACGGCTTACGCCGATCGGCTCGCCGCGGACCTCGCGGACCTGGATTGGCCCGAAGCGACCAAGCTCAAACAGCGCGACTGGATCGGGCGCAGCGAAGGAGCGGAAGTCGATTTTCCGATCGTCGGGCGCGCCGATTCGTTGCGCGTCTACACCACGCGTCCCGACACGCTCTACGGCGCGACGTACATGGTGATCGCCCCGGATCATCCGCTCACGCTCGCGATCACCACCCCCGAACGGCGGGCCGAGGTCGAGCGTTACGTGACCTTGGCTCAGCGCAAGAGCGACCTCGAACGCACCGCTTTGAACAAGGAAAAGACCGGCGTTTTCACGGGCGCCCACGCGAAAAACCCGCTCAACGACGCGCAAATCCCGATCTTTACCGCCGACTACGTGCTCGGAGCCTACGGCACCGGAGCGATCATGGCGGTGCCGGCGCACGACGAGCGCGACTTCGAGTTTGCCACGAAGTTCGAGCTGCCGATCGTCGAGGTGGTCAGTCCCGACGGCAAGCTGCACGAGCGGGTCGACGAGCCCTTCGTCGGCGACGGGATTGCAGTGCGATCGGGGCCGTTCGACGGCCAGCCGACGGCACTGATGAAGACCAACATCGTGCGGCACCTCGAGGAGCACGGGATCGGACGCGGCCAGGTGAATTACAAGCTGCGCGACTGGTTGTTCAGCCGTCAGCGCTATTGGGGCGAGCCGATTCCGGTGTATTTCCCGCTAAAAACCACTGGAAATCCACGCGAGGGAGCGCCTTACGAGATCGACTACTCGCAGCCGATCCCGCTCGAAGAAAGCGAGCTCCCGCTGCGCTTACCCGTGCTCGAGGACTACCATCCGGGCGATCCGGGCGGTCCGCTGGTGCGCGCGCTGGACTGGCGCTTCTTCGAGAAAGACGGGCGCTGGTACGCGCGCGAAACCAACACGATGCCGCAGTGGGCGGGCTCGTGCTGGTACTTCCTGCGCTTCATCGATCCTCACAACAAAGGCCGGATTTTCAGCGAAAAAGCCCACGACGATTGGATGCCGATCGATCTCTACGTCGGCGGGTCCGAGCACACGGTGCTCCACCTGCTCTACGCCCGCTTCTGGCACAAGGTGCTGTTCGACATCGGCATCGTGAAGGACAAGGAGCCGTTCTCGAAGCTCGTCCACCAGGGCATGATCCTCGGCTACTCGTACCGCTACTACGAGGATCCGGCGCAAAAACGCTATTTCGACGGCGATGCCGCCGAGGTGGTCATCGATGCCGAGCACGAAACAGCGCGTCTCGCCGACGGCACCGCGCTCGAGATCCGCTGGGCTACGGCGCAGGAAGTCGAGACCGTCGACGGCAAGCTCCGGCACCGCGAGCTCGGCGTCCGCGTCGCCGCGGTGACGGAAAAAATGAGCAAAGCGCGCGGCAACGTGATCAACCCCGACGACGTCGTGCGCGAGTTCGGGGCGGACAGCCTGCGCTTGTACGAGATGTTCATGGGGCCGCTCGAGTCGGTCAAACCCTGGCAAACCAGCGGAATTCAGGGCGTTCGGCGCTTTCTCGATCGCGTCCACGCCCTGGCCATTGCCCCGCTCGGCGAGGCGGTTCCGGACGAGGAGACCGAGCGCCTGGTTCACAAGACCATCAAGAAGGTCACCGAAGACATCGAGGGGTTGCGCTTCAACACCGCGGTGAGCGCAATGATGATCCTGACGAACCACTTGATCGGCCTCACGCCGCCCCCGCGCGAGGCTCTGGAGAAGCTCGTGTTGCTGCTCAGCCCCTTCGCCCCGCATCTCGCCGAAGAGCTCTGGTCCGGCCCGCTGGGCCGCCCATCGTCGATCGCCAACGTCGACTGGCCGGCCTTCGACGAGCGTTTGACCGTCGACGAGGTGGTCGAGATCGCCGTGCAGGTGAACGGCAAAGTGCGGGGCAGGGTCGCCGTTCCGCGGGACGCGACCGAGGCCATGGTCAAGGAAGCCGCACTCGCCGACGCCAGTGTTCAGCGAGCCATCGCCGGCAAGACGCTCCGCAAAGTGGTCTATGTCCCGGGCCGCATCATCAACCTTATCGTGGGATGACGCGCGATGCTGCGATGCGTCATTTCGGCAACGGAGTCAAGGCAGGCTGCCGAGAAAGGGGAGGGGAGACCTCGGCTGAGCCCGTCTCCGAGTTGTAACCGTCTGGCGTCTCATGTGGCGACTCGGTGGCGCGACGTTCACAAAACCTCGTGCTCTTCCGAACTTGGCCTAACTAGCTAACGTACTCCCTCAACCAGACTTTTGCTGTGGAGAAGCTGTTGTTTCCCGTGAAACGCAGTCACGTAATTGCTTGGTCTGCTTGGCTCTTTTGGCTTGGCAGTGCCTCGGAGGGCTGTGGATATGCTCCGGCTTACGGTGGGCAGCGGCCCAAGCACCGCCTGACCGTCGTCGCCTCTGCTCCGGGCGTACCGCAGACCTACGTCGTTCACGAAGTGTTGGCTGGAGCCCGCCAGGAGCTCAGCCGTGCTGGTGTCCTGCAGCCAGGCGATGAGTACCCGCGTTTCGTCGTCCAGGTGCTGCGAATCGACGAGGAGAGCTCCGGCATCATGGCGCCAGACGACGTTCCACGAGCTCGCGGTTCGGCTGTTGGAGTCGTTGCCAGGGCCTGGGTGGAAGATCAACCCGGCTCGGAGCGTACCCGAGACAGCGGCGATCTGCGGCGCATCGAATGGGTGAGCAGCGGCGCAACGCCAGGCGATGACGCACTGCGTCATAGTAGCGCACTGCGAGTTGCTGGCCGGCGGCTGGGGCAATCCCTCGCCCGGCGGGTGCTCGGCGAACCGGAGCCCGCCCTCGAGTGACTACGGCGAGCGACGCGAGCCCGCGATGAGCGAAGCGAATCGCGTTGGGGGACCGGGGGCTTGCCCTTCCGGCGGGGGGCGGGCGGGCGGGATACTAGCGGCCTAGATGCCCATCGCTTTCTTGAAGCGCTTGGCGTCCGCGAACATGTCGACGTTCGTGAAGACGTACGTCGCGGTTTGCTCGGTGCCGTCGCGAGCGATCTCGGCGAGCCGCTCGATCGCCGGGTCCTCGTAGCGCGACTTGTGTCCCGCCGGCCCCGGCAAACGGTAGTAAGCCGCCTCCCGCGCCGAAAGCCCGTGGTGCAGCGGATCGCGAGCAGCGAGCGAGTCGCTCTCTTCCGCCACCTCGTCCGAGTCCGAAGGGTTCCAGGCAGGACCGGGATCGAAGACGACGCGGTCGAACTGCGCTCGCACGTTCTTCAGAAAGTCCCTCAGTGCCGTGCGATTGGCTCGCGAATGTGGGAAATCCGCGGGCGCGACGAACACCGCCGTGCGGGCGCTCAACTCCTGGGCGACCTCCGACAAGGTCTTCAGCGCGGTCTCGATGACCTTGCCCTCGCGAAAGCCCTCCTGACCGACTTCTCGGGGCCCGAGCAGGGCGAATTCAAAGCCGTTGGGGGCTTCCCTGCGCCAGCGGCGCAAGCTCCCCGGACCGGGGACCGCGAGGTGGGTCTCCTGGACTTCGACGAAAAAGTACTCCTTGAAGTACCTGGTCGCCGGTACCGCGAACCCTGCGCAGCCTACGGTGATCATCGCGCGTCGCGACGCTAACACAGCGTGAGCCGAAAGGCTTCCTGCACTACCCCGCCTTTTCGTTTCGAGGGCCGGCGGTTACCCCTCGTAACCCGCCGGCCCTTGACCTGGCGCTGCTTGAGCGACTCAGCTGCCCTGCAAGCACTCGCTGAGACAATCGGCGCCCGTACCGCCGTCGGGATGTGCGCCGTTGGCCATGCAAGCGACGGCGTCGTTCGTGGCGTCGCTGACGGTGCTGCCCACGGCGCACTGGCTGGCGCAGGAGGCGAGTACGGACGGAGACGCGACGCCGCCGTCGGTGGTGACGGCGAGCACGCAGGTGTTGATGCAGTAGAGCTCGCCCATGCCGTTCGCCCCGGCGCAGGGCGTGTCCCTGCCGCAAGCCTTGAACTCTTCGCAGCAGTTGGTCTTCATGCAGGTGCTGCAAGGGTTGTCGTCGGTCTCGGCTTCACAGGTGACGCCGCCGCCGCCTGTGCCCGCGGAGCCACCCGAGCCGCCCGAGCCACCCGATCCAGCGCTGCCGCCGCTGCCGCCGCTGCCCGAGGATCCCGCGGATCCCGCTGATCCACCGGCGCCGCCCTTGCCACTCGTGCCGGCGCCGCCGTCGGTCTCATCGTCGTCCGAGCCGACCACGCAGCCCGCGGCCAAGATAGATCCGGCAAATCCGATCGCTGCAACCGTAGCCCAAGCACTGATCCTCATCGTTCGCTCCCTTTGTTAGCCCCGTGATCCGAAAGACTTTCGTCCGCCTACTGAGCACCCGTCATTCGCGTTCGCGGGGCTTCCACTACGCCTCGACAGCGCAGCGGTATAACCGCCGATCCCGAGACTCGCTTAAGTGCCATACGTGCTCCAGGCCGTCAAATTCCCCCGTCCCAAACTGGGAAGGGTGAGTTCCGCTGAAATTGCAGCGGGAAAGCGACGGTCTTCGAGCCACCCCTCGATGGACGAGCCGCGCCTTGGTTTATTCGTCGTCGGATTTTTCGGTGGCCGCTGGAGGCACCCCGGTCTCGGCTTTCGTTGGGGTCCCGGCCCCAATCTGGGGTTTCAAGGCCCCGAAACGCGACCGTGGGACGAAGCTGGCAAACACGATCGCGGCGCTCGCGAGCCACCAAGGTGCGTCCCCCCAGAGCTCGTACGGTGTCGTCGCCTTGAGCCACGCGACCTCGGTGGCGATCGCCTCTTCGCGGAAGGTCCCGGTGTGCGCGATGACGCGACCAACCGGATCGACGAAGGCGCTGACGCCGCTGTTGGTCGAACGCACGAGAAAGCGCCGGTGCTCGACCGCTCGCAGCTGCGCCAGCGCCAGATGAATCCAGGGCTCGGTGGTATCGCCGAACCACGCGTCGTTCGTGATGTTGACGAGCAGATCCGGATCGCCCGCGCGCACGATGCTGCGCACGAAGCTCGGGATGATGTCCTCGTAGCAAATGAAGGTTGCGATCTGATGGCCGTTCAACGGCAGTGGCTTCAGCGTCTGCCCCGGCGTGAAGCGGCCCGAGTTCGGCGACCACTTATGTAAGACCGGGAACATCTCGCCGAACGGCAGGTACTCGCCGAACATCAGCAGGTACTGCTTGTCGTAGCGGCAGCTCTCGCAGATCTGGCCGGTGCGGTCGCTCAAGAGCGCCGAGTTGAAAAAGACGTATTCGCGAGCATCCGGGACCTCGCGCACCAGGACGCCGCCGATGATCGCTGGTGCGCCGAGCGCCTGGGTGATCGGCAGGTACTGCTCGCGGTAGTCGGTCTCGTTGCGCGCCCCCATCACGCTGGTCTCGCTCCATACGACGAGATCGAGCGGTGCTTGCTGCGTGAGCTCGCGGGTCAGCAGCATGTGCCGCCGCAAGCCTTCCATCTTGTTTCTGCGCTTATCGAGCAAGCTCATGTTGGCCTGGACCACGCCGACCCGGGCCTTGGGCGCCGCCCGCACGGCCGCGTCGACCTGTGCGATCCGGAGCGCGCCGTAGGCCGTGGCGAGCAGCGGAACGGCGGCGAGGGCGGCGGCGAGCCGCCAGCGCGGGGCGCGCCGTTCGAGCCGCGCCAAGATCGGCTCGGCAAGCGCGAGATTGCCCGCGATCAACACCAGCGCGACGCCGATCGGTCCGCCCACTTCGGCGAGCTGGCCGAGGGCCGGCGCGGGGTGGACCGTGGCAGCGTAGAACCAAGGAAAAAGCAGCGGGTAAAGTAGCTCGCTGGCCGCGAACGCGAGGCAGAAAACCGGGCCTGCGGGCCACCCGCGCTGCTCCGCCCGCGCATAGAGCCAGCCGAGCAGGCCGATACGGCCCGCCTGGTAGCCGCACAGGATCGACATGAAAACCAGGCACAGCGGCAAGCCGAAGCCGCTGAACACCTTGAGCATCTCGATCAGCCAGTAGAAGCCGCACATCGTCATCGTGAACCCGGCGACCCACCCGAGGGCGGTGGCGCGGCGCACGGGTTGACCTCGGAGCGCGACGATCAGCGGTGCCAGGGCGACGAAGGCGAGCGGCCAGACGTCGACGCCGGGGAAGGCGAGGAAGTAGAGAAATCCCGATAAAAAGGCGAGTCCGTAGGCACGCAGAGCACCCGCGCGACCGGTTCCGAGTAGCGGGCTCCGTTCTACGGCGGCGGCGGACGGCAAGACCGCCGCGTCTTAGCACGCCGAAACGCCGGCTCTATCCCCCTACTGCTTTCTTCACCTTGGCGAGCACGTCGGGCAGCTTGAACGGCTTCGTGATGTACGAACGGGCGCCCACCTGAATTCCGCGGACCACGTCCATCGGCGAATCCTTGGCCGTGATGAAGATGATCGGCACTTTCTTGTGGGCGGCGAGCTCGCGGACGCGCTGTGCCACGGTGACCCCGTCGACCCCGGGCATCATCACGTCGAGCAGCAGTAAGTCGAGGCTCGGCTGCGCGTTGGCCTGGGCGATTGCCGCCATCCCGTCGCGTGCCAAGAGCACTTCGTAATCCGTCTTGAGCACGCGCTCGAGCAACGCGGCGATGTCGTGATCGTCCTCGGCGATCAAGATGCGCTTCTTGCGCGCGGGCACGGGAGTCGCCGGGCTGGTCATGGCCAGTACGTGGGGGGCGGGGGTCTTCCCTATTGAGTTCGCTTGATGACGTGAAACCCGAACTGAGTCTCGACAACAACGGAGCTCACTTCCCCGGGCTTAAGGCCGAATGCCGCGTCTGCAAACGGCTTGACCATCATTGTGCGGCTGAAGCTGCCGAGGTCGCCGCCGCGAGCCTTGGCCGTCGGGTCGTCGGAGTTTTCACGCGCCAACCCCGCGAAATCGTCACCTTTGCGCGCCCGCGCCAGGAGTTTTTCGGCCCGTTGCTTGGCCTCGGCCTTGCTGCGCGTCACGGTCGGCGCCGCGCGGGTGGCCCCCTGGTAGGCGACCAGGATGTGCGACGCGCTGATCCGCTCGCTGTCGGGCGCGGCGGTGGAGGGGGGCGGGGCTGTAACGGTTGCGGTGGCGGGCGCCGTCGCCGTGGCAGCGGCGCTCGCCGAGGGCTCAGGCGCCGCGACGCGTTCGGGGCGGGGTTGCGCCGAGGGCTCGGTCAAATCGGCACAGGCAGCAGCGTAGGGGAGCCAGAGGAGCAGCAGGGCCGTTCGCATGGGGGGGTCTATTACTACGAATTTTCGCCCGCGACTTGCGAGGCAGGGCAAGGCCGGAAAAGATGAAGCCGGCAATGCCCCGAGTGCTCTGCATCGAGGACGATCCCGCAAGTCGGCTCCTGGTCCGGAAGCTTCTGGTACCGGCCGGCATGGAGGTGATCGACGCCGCCGACGGTGTGGAAGGCATCCGCAAGGCGCGGGCGGAACGACCCGATCTGGTTCTGGTCGACATCGCGATTCCCGGCCTCGACGGCTACGAGGTTACGCTGCGGCTGCGTGCCGAGCCCGAGTTACACGGCGTCCCGATCGTCGCGCTGACGGCCGAAGGCAATCGCGACACGAGCCTGGCCGTCGGCTGCGACGGATTTCTGCAGAAGCCGATCGATGCCCGCTCGTTCGCCAGCACCGTGCAGGGATTTTTGCAGGGCAGGCGCGAGCGTCCGAGCGGCAACGAGGCGATGGATGATCACCTGCGTGCGCAGAGCCAGCGCATCGTGGCGCACCTCGAGGAGAAGATCGCCGAGCTCAGTGGCGCGAACTCGCGCTTGATGGAGCTCGATCAGGCGAGGAAGGAATTCTACCGGAACATCTCGCACGAGCTCGCGACTCCGATGACGCCGATCGTCGGCTACGTGAAGCTCTTGATCGATCGCGAGCTCGGACCCCTGACCGCGGCGCAGGACAAGGCGTTGCGCGCGATGGATGACTGCGTGCAGCGGCTGCGCGGGTTGATCGAGAATCTGCTGGACGTCACCGGCATCGAGACCGGCCGCATGCGGTTCTCGTACCGCGATTACGACCTCGGGGAGCTGGTGCGCCGGATGGTGGCGCGGCACGCGGTGCGCTTCGAGGAGAGCTCGATCCAGCTCGTGACGAAGCTGCCGCGCGATGCGCTGCGGGGCCACGGCGACGTCGAACGGCTCGGGCGCGCGATCGATCAGCTGCTGGACAATGCGCTGAAGTTTACGCCGGCCGGCGGCGTGGTCGGCGTGCGCGCCGCACGGCTGCCGAGCGGCCAGCACGAGGTCTGCATCGCCGACAGCGGCCCCGGCGTGCCTCAAGAAAAGGTACCCCGGTTGTTCGAGCCGTTCTTCCAGGTCGACGGCTCTCCGACACGAGCCCACGGCGGCACTGGCATCGGCCTGTCGATCGTGCGCGGGATCGCACGCGGGCACGGCGGTGACGTGCGCGTGGTGTCGCCCGCCGACGAGCAAATCGGCGGCATGCGCCTGACCGGGACGGCGTTCTACATCGTGATCCCCGAACGCGCGCAGCCGCAGATCGAGCGAGCCCGCGCGTGATCGCGGGGCAAAAGGAGCTCTATCTCGACTGGAACGCGACTTCGCCCCCGCACCCGCGGGTGATCGAGGCAATGCGCGCGGCTGCGGCCGAAGCCTGGGGCAATCCGTCGAGCGTGCATGCCGCGGGCCGCCGGGCGCGGGCCGAGCTCGAAGACGCCCGCGAGGCGCTCGCCGCTGCCGTCGGTTTCGACGCGCGTGAGGTGGTGCTCACTTCGGGCGGCACGGAAGCCAACAATTGGGCGCTCCACTCCGCTCTGGCATTGGTCACGAGCCGGATCGAGCACCCCTCCGTGGTGCGGGCCGCGGAAGCGCTCGAGCGGGCCGGAAAGCCGGTGGTCTGGCTTCCCGTCCCATCGAGCGGCCGTATCGAGGCCGACGCGATCCGGAAGGCGCTCGGATCCCTGGGCCCGGGGGCGCTCGTCGCCCTGATGGCCGCCAATCACGAGACCGGCGTGCTGCAGCCGATCGCCGACGCGGCCGAGATCGCTCACGCGCATGGCGCTCGCCTCCACGTCGATGCGGTTCAGGCCCTCGGCAAGCTGGACGCGGCCTTCTGGCAAGGGGCCGACAGCATCAGTGTAGCCGCGCATAAAATCCGCGGTCCGAAGGGGATCGGTGCGCTCGCCTGGCGGCCCGGCTGGACCCCGGCCCCCTTGCTTCACGGCGGCGCTCAGGAACGTGGCCTGCGACCGGGAACGCCCGATCCCGTCGGCGCGGCGGGCTTCAGGGCGGCGCTCGCGGAGCTGCGCGATGGGCCGGCGCGCCAGGCCGAGCTCGAGCCGCTGCGCGATCGGCTCGAACGCGAGCTCGGTCGTTTCGGGCTCGTCAACGCGGACCGTGCGCCTCGGCTGCCGCACGTTGCAAATCTCAGCTTTCCGGGATTCCGTGGCGACGAGCTGGTGGCGGCGCTCGACTTGCTCGGCATACGCGTTTCGAGTGGAAGCGCCTGCAGCGCTGGCACAGCGGTTCCTTCCCCGGTGATCGAAGCGATGCATGGCCGCGAGCGCGCGCTCGCGTCAGTGCGGATCAGCTTGGGCGTCACCAGCACGCCCGAAGTGATCGATGCCGCAATAGTCGGCTTCCGTCGCGCACTTGGCGGCGGTAGGGCGCTTCGCTCAAGTGATGGATGATCCGCTGCGGGCATCTTCCGCGCAGGACCTTCACGGTGGTGGCGTAAACGCGTGAAAGCGTTTGTCTCTCTGGTGCCGCGCGTCGTCGCAGCGCTCATTCCATTGAATGGAGCGGACGCGCGCTACGCGTGATCAGGTGTTCAGCGCTTTTCTCAAGATCGAGTATTGCTCGAGGTATGCGCGTTCAAGTTGCTGATTTCATTCGCTGAATCGCGACTTCATACAGCGCGACGCCGGCGGCGACGGAAGCGTTCAGCGAATCGATCTTACGAGTTGGGACGAGGCGGGCCAGTTCGCTGCAGCTGCGCCGAACGGCGCCGCCGAGCCCCGTGTGCTCGGCCCCGATCACCAGCACGGTCGGCACTCGCAGATCGAGCTCCGACAGCGCGCTCGGGGCGCGGGCGTCGAGGCCGACTACGCGCACGCCCGCCGCCACGGCTTGGCTCAGCGCGGTGACGAGCGAAGCGACGCGACACAGCCGCGCGTGCTCGACGGCACCGGCCGACGCGCGAACCATGGCCGTGCTCAACGGCGCCGCCGCGTGCTCGCCCCAGATCACTGCTGCTTCGGCGACGCCCACCGCGCTGCGGACGACCGCACCGAAGTTTTGCGGATCCTGGATCTTGTCGAGTGCGAGCGCGATCAAGTTCGGGTCCGCCAAGAGCTCGTCGAGCGCCGTGAGCTGCAGCTCCGGTGCCCAGGTCGCCGCCCCCTGGTGCGACACGCCGGAGCTCAGCCGATCGAGCTCGCCCTGTGGCCAGCGCTCGACGCGGGTCACGCCGTGATCGCGGGCGAATCGCTCTAGGGCATCGACGCGGGGACTGTCGCGGGCGTCGAGCGCGAGGCCGCGGAGGGCCGCGCCGTGGACGCGGATCGCCTCGCGTACCGGCTGAAGTCCGACGACCAAGCGGCCCTCCGGCGCGGTGTGCTGACTCGGAGGGCGAGGGGGCCGACGGTCGAAGGGCCGCCCTGGGCCGCGCTTCAAGTCCTGCCTCGTGCCATCGCTCCGCTCCTGCCCGAGCCAGGAATTCGACCTTCGCCTCGGCCTCGCGGCCTCGTCTGCCGGTTCAAGTCCTGCCTCGT
>Ga0111538_10007903_pt1 | contig 14303 bp, 15 predicted proteins | sample SoiMethybrSBSTD1_FD_79669 | JGI IMG/M metagenome (GOLD analysis project Ga0111538, IMG submission 79669) | Bulk soil microbial communities from a Populus tree surrounding site in Tennessee, USA - Soil MetaG P. TD hybrid SBSTD1 (version 2)... | ecosystem: Environmental > Terrestrial > Soil >... | reverse complement strand
ATTTTAGCTTCACTTTCTAAAAGCTCAAAACGGACAACAGAAATATAGCTGCAAATGTTGAACTCATACCGGCAGATTAATTATAATTCTTAAATTGTCTGCCGGCACGCGTTGTATGCCAGACGTTGTGTGCCAGCTTTCCAACCAAACCGGACAATTAAGCGTCTTCAATTTAGACACTGATGAGCAAACAAGATTTATCCGAATTTTTCAAAGGAGAATTCATCGGCATGTTTGATATGAATGGAAAACCAATTCATGAGGGTGATTCGGTTCAATTATACTATAAAGGCGAATTTGTGACCTGCAAAATAATTTATGCTCCAGATTGGGCAATGTTCTGTCTTCAATGGCCTGATGGCTATAAAAATAAATTCCCAATGGATCCAGAGAAATATCAAGTAGTGACATCTTTATGACAACGATGGCCATAGAATGTTAGTTAAAGGGATCATTTGACTTAAACAACTTCGAACTTCAAACACTTCAAACCTCGAACTATACCAATGAAACCAATCTTTTTTGCCAACCAATCCGACTTTAGAAAGTGGTTAGAGAAAAATCATAAAAAAGAAACTGAGTTAGTAGTCGGCTTTCATAAGGTTGACAGTGGAAAGCCTAGTTTGACCTGGTCACAATCGGTTGACGAAGCACTGTGCTTTGGATGGATCGACGGTGTTCGTAAATCTATAGACAAAGACCGTTATCAAATTCGGTTTACCCAACGTAAACCAACGAGTACATGGAGTGCGATAAACATCAAAAAAGTGGAAGGCTTAATTCGACAAGGACTAATGCAACCAGCAGGACTTGAAAGTTTTAAAAAGCTAAATAAAAGCAACTCCAAAATCTATACGTACGAAAATGAAGAAGTAAAACTTTCACCTGACTTTGAAAAAAGATTTAAGGCAAATAAAATCGCATGGAATTATTTTCAGTCTCTTGCACCGTCATACAAAAAGTATTCAAGTAATTGGGTCATGCGAGCCAAACAAGAAGCCACAAGACTAAAAAGACTCGATCAACTTATCGCCGACAGTGAAGCAGGGACGAACCAGTGGAAGGATAATAAATACAAGAAAAAATAACAGAAACCCAACACCATAAAAAAAGAATATGAAAGTTAAACGAGTTTTACGAACCCTTGTAATTGTGATAATTTTGATTTCAAATGTTGGCTGTGATCAGATATCAAAAAATATCGTGCGAAAACGGATTCACTATAACGAAGAAATTAGCTTGATGAATAATTATTTGACGTTGACAAAGATTGAAAACAAAGGGGCGTTTTTTAGCCTTGGACATTCTTTGCCACAGTCGATAAAATTATTGCTGCTAACTATTTTACCAATGGTTGCACTGGGGCTAATCTTCATTTACTTATTAACAAAAAAGAATTTAACGAACACGGCAATTATTGGCATCTGTTTTATAATTGGTGGTGGTGCTGGAAATATCTACGACAGACTTGTCTATGGTTCAGTTACCGACTTTTTGCATATCGATTTTGTGATTTTTCAAACTGCCATTTTTAATATGGCCGACGTTTCAATTATGACTGGCGTATTTATGATTGTAATTGATGCAGTTAGGTCAAGATTCAATTACTTGAAAATTGCAAAGGGTAATCGGTGATCGGTATTCGTTATTCCCTGCCTGCCGGCAGACAGGGATGGTGTTTCGTAGGCAAGAGAAGGACGTTATGGCTATGATTTTTTTATCGCTCCCAAGGTCGCAAAGACGATCCCCTTTTTTAAAATCCCAATGCCGGGATGAGTTCGTGCAATAATAAAACGTATATTTATCTCCTATCCCAAAAAGGAAGATTAGAACACTCCGGTTGTCACGGCTAAATGCTTCCTCAAAAGTCTTATGAATACCACCACACAACAAGGCTTTTTGATTATAGCGGACATCACAGGCTTTACGCCGTTTGTTGCCGATACGGAACTTGAGCACTCCAACGAAATATTGCACGAGATGTTGAAGGGTATCCTTTCTTACCTGACACCCACGTTTACCTTAGCTGAAGTAGAAGGAGATGCAGTATTTGTTTACGCCCCGATTGAAAAATTTCCGCGCGGCGAAACGATACTTGAAGTCATAGAATCATTTTATACTGCGTTCAGAGATAAAAAAAGCTCCTTCCATAGAGTAAGAACCTGCGGTTGCAAAGCTTGCCAGATGGCTCCATCATTGGACCTGAAATTCATCGTCCACTTTGGAGAATATATTATGAATAATGTTAGCGGTAAAAAAAAACCACTCGGGGCCTCCGTAAATGTTGCCCACAGACTGCTCAAGAACAGCATCAGTGAAATAACCGGATGGAAGGCTTATATGCTTCTGACAAAAGATTGTGCGAATGCGATTGGGGTCGATTCAAATAAGTTTCATCAGCAAACAGAACGGTACGATCATATTGGAGCTGTCGAAACCTTAAGCGTTGATCTTGATGCGTTGTATAGAAATGCACTTAAAGACCGAAAGGTCTATCTTTCAAAGGAAGATGCCGATACCGTTATTGATAGAGATTTTCCAATTCCCCCGACGTTGTTATGGGAATGGCTGAATGACCCTAGGCAAAGAACACGCTGGACTCCGGGATCCGATTGGAACATAGGACTAAGACCAAGGGGACGAATGGGGAAAGGCGCCACCAACCATTGCGTAAATAGTAAGATGATGGAAAAAATTCTGGATTACCGGCCATTTGATTATTATACTTCATCCATGGGTAGAGGATTCTTTCAAATAATGCTGACCAGTGAATTTAAGGAAATCCCCTCAGGCACACGGTTGTCCTGGCATCTAAAATTAAATAGTATCCTGCCAAAAGGTATTTCCAGGTTTCTATGCAGACTCATAATCAAAAAAGGAATGAGGGTCGATAAATCCTTTGATATCCTTTCAGAATTAATTCAACGTGATCAACTAACCAAAGAAGTTTTGGTTTCTTAAACAACATCAGAGTCACCGGTTTCCGGGACTCTGACGCTTAGACTTACGGGACTGCCTATATTGCGCTAGGGTCGCTGACAAAGAACCATGAAATTCGAGACAACCAAAGAGCATTGGGAAAAAATCTACGCCACCAAACAGCCAAATGAAATAAGCTGGACGCAGGACAATCCAAAAACCTCCCTGGATTTCATTCATAGTTTTAACCTGCCCAAACAAGCGAGCATAATTGACGTTGGTGCAGGAGATAGCAAACTCGTTGACAAGTTACTGGATGAGGGGTTTCAAGACATTACAATACTTGACATCTCAGAACACGCTTTAAAAAAAGTAAAAGAACGACTTGGGGAAAAGGCTGACAAAGTAAATTGGATTGTAGAAGATGTGACAGAATTTAAAACCAACAAAACGTTTGACTTGTGGCATGACCGGGCAACATTTCATTTCTTAACTACGTCCGAACAAATTGAAAAATATTTAGGGGCTGCGAGAAGAAACATCAAGTACAATGGGTTTTTAACAATTGGAACCTTCTCAGAAAGCGGGCCAAAAAAATGCAGCGGACTTGAGACTAAGCAGTATTCCGAAGAGACATTGCAACACCAATTGAAAAAGGGATTTGAAAAAATCAAATGCGTCACCGAAGATCACAAGACGCCGTTTAATACATTTCAGAACTTTCTATTTTGTAGTTTTAAAAGGCACCCATGATCCTAAACCCCATTAGAGTCACTGGGTTCCGAGACTCTGACGCTTAGACTTCCGGGGACTGCCTACATTGCGCTAGTGATCACTGCGCAATTACCGTGGACTCGAACTTTCAAAGCAGGAAATGGTTGAAACACAGGGCCCAGGAAACCGGTGACTCCGAGGGGCGTTAGTGAATTTAAATAAAATCCATTTTCATCGCGACACTATGCAAAATGATGCAAAACTTATTGTAGTTAAAGTCATGCACACGTTGATATGGATCTTCTTCAATTTCGTGATATTCTACATGTTATACGCTGTAATAAAAGACAGCATTGATATTTGGGTATGGATTGGTTATGGATTAATATTTCTTGAGGGCATTACTTTGCTCATCTTTAGGTTCTTTTGCCCGCTGACTTTAATTGCTCGCAAATATTCAGACTCGACAAAAGACAACTTTGACATTTATCTTCCAAACTGGTTAGCTAAGTATACGAAGTTGATTTATACCTCGATTATGGTAATTATTATTATCTTAACAGTTTACCGTCTCTCGACATGAGTAGTATCGCCAGCAAAGTGTTCCCTCAACAATCATCTCTGACAACGCGATCGCAAAATTACAGTTCATTAAAATAATGATAGAAACAGAACTAACAGATGCGGACAAAAAGAGAATAAAGACCGAGATCAGGTTGACGTTCATTATTATCATTCTCTTTACATTGGCCTTAATACTTCTCGTCGGAATTGGATTTGGAATTGCCAACCTGTTTGGGGTTCACCCGACAGAGGCGTATGACAAAAGAGTGTTGCTAGGAGCTGGTTTACTTTTTCTGCCATTGATGCTAATCTCGTGGAAAAACATTTTGAAATTCCTTGATATCAAAAAGTCAAAAAAAGTGATCATAACACTAACTCATTATAAAATCAAAAGCGAAAAAAACGGATCGTTGCTTGTTACAAGTGGGAAGCCGAAATTTAGGTTTGATATTTATAAGAGTCTTGTTCCTTTATTACGGCCACCGGAGCTGATAACCATAGAGGTTTCGAAACTGAGCAAGACGCTTTTATTTATCTCACATAACGATGAAAATCTTATTGATAAGGTTGAGGCAGAAGAAGCGCGCGTGACCAACGCGCAAGAGAAGGAACAATGAAAGGCGAAACAGGCATCTTGGTAAGGTTGAAAAAACCGGAGACCCCCACGTGACTCTGAGTGGCATAAACCTTTGTTTTTTTTTCAAATTACGTTTGGTCCCGCAGGACAGTCATGCGTATCTTAATCCTAACACTGCTGGTTAGAACAAGCACCCTAAATTTTATATAACAAAGGTATATGGCCTTCAAAAACTCCTTAGTCTATGAAAACATTAATTTTCCTATCATTTACGATCCTTTCTGCAGCGCTCACCGCGTGCCAGAAAACGAAAGTTGACCCTGTAGCAGAAGGCGAAAAACTTATGCAGGTAAGTCGGGAATGGTCACAAACTGTGCCCACTAAGGACTATGAAAAAATGCTAAGCTATTGGCGGGACGATGCTGTGATTATAATGCCCAATCAGGCGCCCATTAAAGGAAAAGAGGCGATTCGTGCCATGGTGGAATCAACTTCGAAAAACCCCGCGTTTAATATAAGTTGGGAACCAATTGAGGCACATATTTCTGACGATGCAAGCATGGGATATCTCATTGAACGTAATAAGGTAACACTGAATGACTCTTTGACAGCTTACCATAATGTGATAACGGTTTGGCGAAAAACGGAGGATGGAACCTGGAAGAATGTTGCTGATGTGAGCACGCCTGATACTTCAAGAAATTAGCGATTGGACGGCAGTGATTGTGGAAACCGATGGCTTAAAAATAGCCAATCCTCAGTACGCCTTAGATTTTAGTCAAGCTATTGAATCAATAAGAAAAATATCATCACTGGATATTGATCGGTTATTTTATTATCATGGCGGTGTGGTTGAAGGAGACGTTAAAAAGAAATTGATGAAACTGTTAGGCAAGAATCAAAAACAGCCAAACTCTATTAGCAGTCATTGAACTTCCTAAAAATAAATGGAGCAAGCCTACACGCACGACAAAACATTTGACAAGAACGATTTCACACAAACACCCTTGTCAAAAGGTGAGTACGAAAACTGCACGTTCAAAAACTGCAACTTTAGCGACAACGACCTTTCCCACTTCAAGTTTACAGACTGTCAATTTATCGGTTGTAATCTAAGCCTGGCAAAACTGAACAAAACTGCGCTGCAAAACATAAAGTTTAAAGATTGCAAAATGCTGGGACTGCGTTTCGACACTTGTGCCGAATTCAACCTTTCCTTCTCCTTTGACAATTGCATGCTTGATCACTCATCATTTTATAAAACAAAAATCAAAAGGACGTTTTTTAAAAACTCTCAACTACGGGAGGCCGACTTCACGGAATGCGACTTGACAAGTTGCCTGTTCGAAAATTGTGACCTGACGAGAGCGACATTTGATAATACGATTATTGAAAAAGCGGACTTCCTGACTTCCTACAACTATTCTATTGATCCAGAAAAAAATCGTCTCAAGAAAGCAAAATTTTCCCTCCATGGTGTTTCAGGACTTTTGGACAAATACGATATTGAGATTGGATAATCTGTATTCGGTGATCGGTATTCGGTGGTGCTTCGTACGAGGGTATAGTTGGTGTAGGAGATTCGCCGCTTTGTGAAACTTCGTGCCTTCGGGACTCCGTGGTTAAGTGAATTAGTAATCGTCTTAACAACTTCGCATCCTTTCGCGCCTTCAAAGCGTTACAACCATATTGTCCCATAACTTCTAAAATCACTTTTCAAATGGACGAATCGATACCCAGATTTCCAACTTTATATGAATGGCTCGGAGGAAACGACACGTTGGAAAAATTGACGAAATTATTTTATGACAAGGTGCTAAAAGACGAACTGCTTTCTCCTGTGTTTAAAAATATGTCCCCAGAGCATTCAAGACATGTTGCTCATTTTATAGGCGAAGTATTCGGCGGACCAGAACTTTACACCAAAGGTGATGATGGAAGCCATGCGCACATGGTGGAGCATCATGTGGGAAAAATGCTGGATGAGCAAAAACGCAAACGCTGGATGCAGCTATTGTTAGAAAGCGCAGATGAAGTTGGCCTTGCTGATGATCCTGAGTTTCGTTCTGCTTTCGTCGGCTACCTTGAATGGGGAAGCCGACTGGCCATTATCAATTCAAACTCCAAAGATAATCCTATCAAGGAATCAGAACCTATGCCCAAATGGAATTGGGGCGCAACGGGTGGGCCGTATATCCCGCCCGGTTCCTGAAAATCAGAAGTTATTTTTGAAAACAATCAGACGTAATGGAATTATAAAATTTTGACAATTAGTCGTTGAAACCGATAAAATACCCTTCTCCGAACATAGTTGTTACGACAAAGACTGCAGACACTGCAATACAAATGGGAAAGAGATAGCTTTTTATTCCACTATACGTCGTGGACAACCTGCCAACGATGTAGCTGCCTGGTAGCAGGCGAGTAAAATCCTTAACTTTCGCGCAAAATTTGCCAAACCAGACCTCCTCTATGAAAGAATTTGTTGCCCGAAATCTTATTCGAATTGCGATAGGTGTCATTTGTATACTTATAATCCTTAGCGTAAGCTTATCCCTCTATAATGGCAATATCATGCGCCGTGCCTTGGTGCTAAAAGAGCAATCAAATTTCGGTTTACGCGAAGTGGAACGCGTTTATCAGAACATTCAGCTCATGGACATTAGCTCACGAGGCTATGCACTCATCCGGCAACCGGAATACCTGTTCTGGACGGTGAAGATGGCACGTGACCGAAACACCGAGATATTCCGTCACCTTGACAGTATTTTTGTTGCGCAAAATTTCACTAATCCGGACCGGTACGCGGAAGTAAAAAAAGGCTTAACAGAATACACGAATATGTATGAACAAATGGTAGTTCATCTTGAGGCAAATCAAGATTCTTTATACATCGACATTTTGAAGAAAGACATGGGCAGATACTTCTGGGATGTTTTTAATCCTTTTTCCAAAAATGTAAACGAGTTTGAGGCGAAAATCAACGAGGAGTCAAAAAGCTCTTACCAGCGGGCATATACCAGCAATACCGTTGTACAGCTATTATTATTTATCATGGGAATACCAACCATGATCTTTGTCATTTACCGCTTAGTACAGGAAGAACATGCGCGAAGGGCTCTCCTGCGCAGCGTTGCTGACAACGATAAAAAATATCTGTTCGATGATGGACAACCAGCAGCGTCAGATGCAAATGGTATTATAGGAAGTCTTATTAAGGAGCTACAGAAGTCCGCAACATTTGTTAATGAAATCTCCGGCGGCAATTACGAGGCACGTTGGGAAGAGCTACAGAGCAACCTGGAACGAAATAAAAATACGCTTGCCGGACGGCTTCTGTCCATGCGCGATGAAATGAAACGCCAGAAGGAAGAAGACAACAAACGCATGTGGACGACACAAGGTCTTTCAGATCTCTCCCAGCTGATTCGCGAACACCAGAACAACATTCAGGAGCTTACATACAGGGCCGTGACCTTTATAGTCAATTACGTTCAGGTCCAGCAAGCATCCCTATTTGTCTTGGAGCGTGACGGCAACGATGAGCAATTTCTTAACCTGAGCGCGTGTTATGCTTTCAACCGGAAGAAACGTTTGGAAAAGCGTGTGAACGTCGGAGAAGGTTTGGTAGGTCAAGTGTACCTCGAACGTCAAACAGTAGTGCTGAAAAAGGTTCCCCATGGTTATACAACCATCACCTCAGGACTTGGCGACGCAACACCAAGTTATCTTATTGTTGTTCCCATGAAATACAACGAGGTGGTTGCAGCCGTGCTTGAGCTTGCGGGCTTTCGCATCCTGGAAGATCACGAAGTGGCTTTTTTAGAGAAGGCTGGGGAATTCATCGCCTCGGCCATTGCCAACGTTCAAAACACAGAAAAGAGCAAGGCGATGATTGATCAGATGCGTGAGCAAACCGAGCAGATGCGGGCACAGGAGGAGGAGTTGCGTCAAAATCTGGAAGAGCTCGAAGCAACGCAGGAAGACATGAGAAGGAAAGGATTGAAAGCTAGCAGCGTATAGACGAATTCACGGACTCCGTTAATCCAACATTATCCATACGCGTCGCCATCAAACCACTTTATAAATTTTTACAGGAGTTCCAATTCCCCGAAGGGGTTCTTCGCCAAGGTAAGTAATCGGCATTTTGCCTTTCGCGATCTGATCGTGTACCTGCCCTGAAATCAACAGTTGCGTTCCATACTTTTTATTGAGTTGCTCAATTCTTGAAGCAACGATAACTGGCGTTCCGCTAATTGAAAACTGCTTCCGGTTTTCATTGCCGATATTTCCCGTCACCATCAGCCCGCTATGAAGACCAATACCAACGGTTGTCGGAGGAATTACATTTTCCGCAGATGCTTGTTCCACCTGTTTCAAAATTCTAAGACTGGCTTGAAACGCCATATCTGCATGCAGCACGTTTTCACCCGGTGAGCCAAAGCATGCCATCAATCCGTCGCCAAGAATCTGAAACACCACACCTTGATGCTGATTGATAATATCCATCACCGGACTGAGAAACTGGTTTTGATAATTGATTACCTCTTCGGCGGTATGCGCGTCAGCAAATGAAGTAAAGTTTCTAATATCCAGAAACATGACGGTTGCCTCACGTTTTTTAGTTGCGCCTTTTTCCTCGATTAGTGCCTTTGATACTTCCTTTGATACTTGCTGACCAAATAGTACTTCCAGCTCGTTTTTCTTTTCCTGAAAATCAAAAGTCGTTTTAATCCTACTTTTTAATTCTGCTGCAACGAACGCTGCCGCTGCTCCTGATAGTACCATGATCACGGCACGTATATAGTGAGCAGCTTCCGGCGTAGCAGGTTCGTATCCTCCCTCAAACATTGCGAAGCGAAATCCGTAGTAGATTAGAAATACATATTGTATTGCGGAAAAGGTCCCAGCAAAGATGCTCACCCTGAAATCCAGGTGTAAGATCGAAAGTATAATGAACAAGAAATATAAAAGGAAGATCGGCGAATCTAAATATGAAAGCATTTTCAATTGAGACATCATAAGAAACATGATCGCAGTAGGAAAACTGATTTCGATCATGGTGTGAACGTACTTATACAAACGTGGCGTCCCTGAACCATCCCGCAATTTTCCTTTAAGATATTGAAGGATGAGTACCTGATAAATTAAAAATACCAGCAGGAAGCCGACTCCTCTTATAAATACCGGCGTACCTCCGTAAAATTTAATAAGGCTGTCTTGCAACATGAAATAGTTTACGGCTGCAACGAGCAGGATAAGCAAAAACAATACGATCAAAAGATAGGAGCGCTGAAATTCGCTCTTTACCTCCTCCGACTTTAGATTAGAAATAATGTCCGAAAAATATCTTTTCGCGCGCATGAAGTCTCATTTGAGCGTTTAATCGATTCCTGAAATTTACGCCGTCTTTTTTATAACTTATGATTGCAAGGGCATTTAGCACAATGGCAAATACCAATGTAATGATTGGTAAGAGCATCCATAAGCGAAATCGGTATTTTTTTCTTTTACAAACTTCACCCCATCAATTCGTCTTTTTGTAATTATAAATCGCTAATGAATTAAGTGCAATGGCGAAGCCGATCAAATAGAACAATTCCATTTTTACATGCGAAAGTCCGCTTCCTTTTAACACAATCAACCTGACGACTTTAATAAAATGTGTGACCGGTGTAAGGTTTGACATCTGCCTGGCCCAACCGGGCATGCTGTCGATGCTGGTGAAGAAACCACTCATGAGCATAAAAATCATCATGAAGAAAAACGCAACGAACATCGCTTGCAGCTGGCTGTTACTGAATGTGGAGATTAGCAAGCCAAATCCCAGAAGCGCGATAAGATACACAGCAGCAAAAAGGTAAAGCACAGCAATGCTTCCTTCTGGAAAAATGCCGTAGACAACGTACATGGCGAGCAGCCCCACCGTGAAGACAATAATACCTACAAACCAAAATGGGATGAGCTTGCCCAGAATAAATTGCCATTTCATTATCGGAGTAACATTGATCTGTTCAATCGTGCCAATTTCTTTCTCCCTAACAATATTGAGTGCTGTGATAAATCCACCGATCAACGTCAGAAGCAGGACCAAAATTCCAGGCACCATGTAATACTTGTATTCTCTCCGGGGATTGAACCAATCTGAATATGTTATATCGATAATAGCAGGTGGCGCTGCAACACTGTTGTCAGGTATTTTCGCGTTTACATCCAGCGAGCGATTGAAATCCGCAATAACTGCAGTAAGATATGCCCCACCGATGGATGCTTTTGTTCCGTTAATTGCGTCGACTGCCATATTCACCTGCTGGCTGCGTTCGCGAATCAGGTTGCGTTCAAATCCGGCAGGAATCTGCAATACGATATCGGCGTCATTTTTTTCAATCATCCTTAAGGCTTCATGGTAAGAAGCCGAATTGCCAACAATCCGAAAGTAACCGGATGACGCAATTTTGTTGACTAGCTTTTGAGAATAAGTGCTGTGGTCAAGATCAACGAAAGCAACGTTGATATTTTTTACTTCGAAATTGGCAGCCAGTGGCAGGATGACCAATTGTATTATGGGTACTGCAAACATCATGGCAATGATGGTCTTATCCCGAAAGATCTGCCGAAATTCTTTTTGTAGGATAAAGCGCAGTACGTTCATGACAATCTGATTTTGAAATTTTTGAGGGCCAATGCTAAAAGAAATAAAGCCATGCACAGTAAGATCAATGTCTCCTTCCAGACATAACTGATGCCTAGTCCTTTTAACATGACAGCCTTGATAATGACATAATAGTACCTCGAAGGAAGAATATACGATATGGCTTGAAATATCCACGGCATGTTCTCCAGTGGGAACATAAAGCCGGTCAGTATCATCGTAGGTAACATCATGCCCATCATTGACATGAGCATGGCTGTCTGTTGTGAGTTGGTTTGATTTGATATGAGTAAACCCAACGATAAACAGGTGATGATAAAGAGAATACTTTCAGCGAATATGAGTATCAGGCTACCTTTGATCTGCACATGGAGCAGAAAAACTGAAAGCAGTAAAATGATAATAAAGTTTACAATCGAAAGCACGAGGTAGGGTACTGCTTTTGCAACAAGCACCATGAGCGGTTTAAAGGGAGATACCAAAAGTATTTCCATCGTTCCTAATTCCTTTTCCCGCACGATCGATACCGATGTAAGGGCAGTACAAACAATCATGAAGATAAGCGCGATGACACCCGGTATAAAGTTGAGTGAACCGTTTTGTTCTTCGTTGTATAATTGCCTGATCTGAGGAATTATCTGATATGGTAAGCGCGCGTCAGGACTTAATTCCTGTTGATAATTGGCAAGAATTGCTGTGAGGTAATTGACGACAATGGTAGCGGTGTTGGGGTCAGATGCATCCGTAATGATCTGGACCTGCGCCTTTCCTGAATGGCCAAGTTCGTTTCCAAAATTGGCCGGAAAAAGCAAAGCACATTTGATACTTCCTTCTTTAAACTTTTCGTCTATTTGAGCAAGATTTAGAACTGGATCGTTAAACAAAAAGTACGAACTGGTTTTGATCCTATCAACGATCTGTTCCGAAGTGGCATCATGTGCATTGTCCAATACAGCGATACCTATATTTTTTACTTCGCTGCTCAATGCAAACCCAAACAAAACAATCTGTGCAATCGGCAACCCGAACAAAATGAGAAGCGTTCTCTTGTCCCTGAAGACATGATAAAACTCTTTTCGGATAAAAGCGAGCAGTTGCCTCATTTTAGTTGAAAATTGAAAATTGAAAGTTGAAAATTGAGAGTTGCAAGTTGACGGTTGAGATTTGAAAAATCTGTTCGCTCTCCATTTTCAACTTTCAAATCCACTATTTGTTAATTCTATTCTTTGTTGTTTTTACAATCCTTGCTAATATTTGAAAAGCTCTTCGCCATCAGCATGCCGTTCCTCAACAATTGTTTTGAGAGTACATATCTCTTTTGCTTTCTACAAGGTGCTTATACAATTTCACCAAGCGTATCTCAAACGCCAATCTTTTGTCTTGTATCATCCCTATATTAGTTTTTATCCTTCATTTTCAATTTTCCACTCTCAACTTTCAACTTCTTTGTGCTTTTCGCGCCAGTTGATAAAACACTTCATCCATCGAACTTGTGTTGAACTCCTCCTTGAGGTTTGTCGGTGAATCGAGCGCTTCAACCCGACCGTCCACCATCACGGAAATACGGTTGCAATATTCGGCTTCATCCATATAATGCGTAGTGACGAATACCGTGATTCCGTCAGCAGCCGCTTCGTAAATAAGATCCCAGAACTGACGTCTTGTAACCGGATCAACACCACCGGTTGGCTCATCCAGAAAAACGATCTTAGGGCGATGAAAAATAGCCACCGAAAAAGCGAGCTTTTGCTTCCAACCCAGTGGTAAGCCGCCCACGAGCTTCTTTGCTTCGTTCGTGAGGCCCAGCGTAGCAATTAACTTTTCACTTCGCGTTTTTATTTCTGAACGTGACAAACCATATACCCCACCATAGAACTCGATGTTCTCGAACACGGTTAGGTTTTCATACAAGGAAAATTTTTGGCTCATATAGCCGATGTTGGCTTTAATTTTTTCCCGCTGTTTGTACACATCAAAACCCGCTACCGTAGCCTCACCGGAAGTTGGATGCGAAAGACCGCACAGGATACGCATGGCAGTCGTCTTGCCTGCCCCATTAGCACCCAGGAAACCAAAAATTTCTCCGCGGTACACATCAAACGTGATCTGATCAACGGCTTTAAAGTCGCCGAACCGTTTGCTCAGATTTTTACAGATGATAGCCTTATCGTTAATCGTTTTTTCCATTTGACCTTGATATTTTTTCAGTTTCTCTCATCCGCTGAATGAAACAGTCTTCAATGGTTGGTATGATACGTTTGACCTCAAAATCCTGTGGCTGATATTTCCCTACTAATTCCTGAAGCACAATCTCGCTATTGTTGTCATCGTTGAGTGTCATGTGTAGGTATTCTCCAAAGGCATAACAATTCTTAACGGTAGGATCACCGCGAAAGTCTTTCAACAACTGGTAGATATCCTTTGCTTTGGCCGCAAACAAACGAGAAGGAAAACTGTCAATAATATTTTGTGGCGTGTCTACCGACATGATATTTCCGTTTTGGATCAGCGCAATGCGGTCACACAACGATGCTTCATCCATGTACGGTGTAGAAACCAGAATACTGATGGCTTGCTCTTTCAGACGCTTGAGCATATCCCAAAATTCTTTTCTTGACACGACGTCGACACCGGTGGTTGGTTCATCTAAAAGAAGCACTTTCGGTTTGTGAATGAGTGCGCAGCAGAGTGCCAGTTTCTGTTTCATTCCGCCAGATAATTTACCGGCCGGCCGATTGCCGAAGGGTTTGATCTGCTCGTAGATGTCTTTGATAACATCGTAGTTCTCCCTAATAGTGGTGTTGAATACCGTCGCGAAGAAGCTGAGATTTTCTTCCACAGTTAAGTCCTGGTATAAGGAGAATTTGCCGGGGATAT
>Ga0111538_10007901_pt1 | contig 14303 bp, 8 predicted proteins | sample SoiMethybrSBSTD1_FD_79669 | JGI IMG/M metagenome (GOLD analysis project Ga0111538, IMG submission 79669) | Bulk soil microbial communities from a Populus tree surrounding site in Tennessee, USA - Soil MetaG P. TD hybrid SBSTD1 (version 2)... | ecosystem: Environmental > Terrestrial > Soil > Tree... | reverse complement strand
GGGATGCTGGGAGACGGCACCGGAGCCGACAGCAAGGTGCCCGTGGCAGTGCGCGGCCTCGGCGACGTTGCGGAGCTGGCGGCGGGCGGCGAGCATACGTGCGCGCGGCTGAAGTCGGGCGCGGTGCAGTGCTGGGGAAATAACAAGTTCGGCCAGATCGGCGACGGCACCGCGAGCGATCGCTTCATCCCGACGAACGTCGTGTGGTGATCCTCGACACTGAATCGACTCGCGGGCCGGTCCGATCGAGCGTTGTTTTGTGGCAAAGCGCGAACTGAACGAACAGCTTTGTCCCGATCGTTGGCAGCGGGTGTCGGCGTCGTGCGTTGCGCGAGTCGATGAGCCATGCGAGTTATCCTGCACGGGGTATTCACCATGGCGCGATTCCCTTGGCTCAAGCTGCGCAAGAAAACCGAGCCCGAGCTGCCGCTCGAGCCGCCGATCTGGCTCGGCAGCCACGGCAACGGTGAGACATTTCACGAGCAGACGCCGCGCGAGCGGAAGATTCGCGAGTTCGTGCTCCAGCGCGCGGACGAGGGCGCGCGCAAGCTCGGCGTCGAGCGGCGCGAGTTTCTGGCGAGTCTCGCCGGGCTCGCCACCACGCTGAGCGCGATCAACCTCGCGAGCTGCGGTTCCGAGGACGGCGGCCTCGGCTCGGGAGGGACGAGCGGCAGCGGCGGATCGGGTCCGGGTGGTTCCGGGCCGGGCGGATCGGGGCCCGGAGGCTCCGGGCCGGGCGGCAGCGGGAGTGGCGGCAGCGGTACTGGTGGCAGCGGTGGCAACGGATCGGGCGGTTCCGCCGGTGCGGGCGGCAGCGTGACGGATGCCGGCGGCTACTACGACACCGGGACCGACGCGCTCGACGGTGCACAGCAGTGCGCGATCGCGCTCGATCCGAGCAAGGAGTTCGTCTTCGACCTCCAGACGCACCACGTCAACCGCACCAACCAGACCTACCAGTGGTTTCTCACCATCTTGCCTCAGGGAGCGTGCGGCAGAGGGATTCCGGGTTGCTATCTGCGCAACGAATACATCGCGCGCATGTTCCTCGAGAGCGACACCACGGTGGCCGTGCTTTCGGGGATTCCCGCCGTCGACGATCAGAATCCGCTCAACAACGACGAGATTGCGGCGACCCGCGACGCGATCAACATGCTCGCGCACTCGCAGCGCTCGGTGAACCACGCGATGGTGCTCCCGAACTACAACCTGAGCGCGCAGCTCGAAGGCATGCAGCGCGTGAAGGAGCGCTACGGCGTCGGCGCCTGGAAGTGTTACACGCCGTGGGGGCCGCAAAATACCGTGGGCTCGACGCCGGGTGGCTTCTGGCTCGACGACGCGGCCACCGGCATCCCGTTCATCGAGCGCGGCCGAACGCTAGGCGTCAAGGTTTTCTGCTGCCACAAGGGCTTGCCGCTGCCCGGCTTCAATCCGAGCTACACGTCGCCGCGCGACGTCGGCGTGGTCGCCAAGCGCTTTCCGGATTGCAGCTTCGTCATCTATCACTCGGCGTTTCAGGAGGCCGGCAACACGGTCGAGGGTGCGTATCAGGCGGGGTCGGTTGCCGGCATCAACAGCCTGATCACGGCCATGCAGCAAGCCGGAGTCGGGCCGAATCAAAACGTGTTCGGCGAGCTCGGAACGACCTGGCAACAGGTGATGACCGACACCACGCAGGCGGCGCACGTGATCGGCAAGCTGCTCAAGTACGTGGGCGAAAACAACGTCGTTTGGGGTACGGATTCGATCTGGTACGGATCGCCACAGCCGCAGATCGAGGCGTTCTTGCGCTTCCAGATCAGCCAGCAGTTCCAGGAGCAGTACGGCTACCCGGCGCTGACCAACGACATCAAGCGCAAGATCCTGGGGCTCAACGCGGCCCGCATCTACGGGATCAATCCGAGCGCCGTGCGCTGCGGCATCAACAAGAACGAGCTGGCTTCGGTGAAGCAGTCGCTCGACGAGGAATTTGGAGGCCGGCGCTGGGCCTTCCAGACGCCGATCATGACCACGCGCCGCCAGTTCCTCGAGTTCACACGGCTACATCGCGCCCTGAATCTGCCGGGCTGATCACCCTGCAGTCTGCAGCCCCGCGGCTATCCCGCTGATCGTCGTCATCAGCGCGCTGCGGATCCGCTCGAGCTCCTCGGCCGACGGCGCCGCACGCAGGCGCTTCAGGAGCTCGATTTGAATGTGGCTCAGCACGTCGACGTAAGGATTGCGGGCGGTCACGGTGGCGGCGAGCACCGGCCAGGCCGCGAGCAGCTGGGGTGCGCCGGTGGTGTCGAGCAAGCGCGCCACCGTGCGTGCGTGTTCCTCGCGGATCAGCTCGAACAGCTGGCGAGTGTCGGGGTCGGCGAGGCCGGCGTAGTGCGCCGCGACGTCGAGGTCGGCGCGCGCCAGCGCGAGCTGTGCGTTGTCGACGAGGGCGCGGAAAAACGGCCAGGAGTCGTACATGCGCCGCAGCTGCTCCGTGCCTTCGCGTTCCGCGATCGCTTCGAGCGCGCTGCCGAGCCCGAACCAGCCCGGGATGCCGTGACGGCTCTGATTCCAGGAAAAGACCCAGGGAATCGCTCGCAGATCCTCGAGCTTGAGCCCGCTTTTTCGCGATGCCGGGCGCGAAGCGATGCGCATCTCCGAGATTTCGACGATCGGCGTGGCCGAGACCACGTAGCGCGCCAAACGTTCGCGATCGCTGATCAGCTGTTCGTAGGCGGCGCGTGCCGCGGCGGCACCGCCGGCGAGGGCGGCCTCGCGCTTGCGCCGCTCGCTCTCGGAAACCGGGGTCGGCGCCGGGCCGATCGAGCCCAACAGCACCGCGTTGACCATCTGCTCCAGGTCGCGGCGGGCGATCTCGGGCCGGCCGTAGCGCGCGGTCACGGTCTCGCCTTGCTCGGTCACGCGGAAGCGCCCGCGCAAGGCGCTGCGCGGCTGGGCGCGAATCGCGCGATTGGCCGGTCCACCGCCGCGTCCGACCGCCCCGCCGCGGCCGTGAAACACGGTCAAGCTGGCGCCGGTGCGGTTGGCGACGCGCGCCAGCTCTTGCTGCGCGCTGCGGATCGCGACCGAGCTCGCGACGTAGCCGAGCTGCTTGCCGCCGTCGGAGTAGCCGAGCATCACCTCGAGCTCGTTGCCGATCGCGGTGCGCAGCGAGCGCAGCTGCAAGAGGTCCGAAGCGATCTCACCGGCGCGCTCGATGTCCTCGGCCTGCTCGAGCAACGGAATCGGCCGGATCTCGTCGGGACCGAGCCGCGCGGCGCGCGCCAAGAGCAGCACCTCGAGTAGATCGCTCGTGCCGCGCGTGAAGCTGACGATCCAGCGCTCACAGGCTTCGGGGCCGAGGTCGCGCCGCGCCCGGCCCACCGCGTCGAACGTGGCCAGCGTCTCGCGCGTGCTCGCCGAGTACTTCCCGCGATCGCGGGGCGCGATCAGGTCGGCGCGTTCGAGCAGGCCCTCGAGCAGCGCGACGCGGCGCTGCTCCGACAGCTCGCTGTAGCCGGGGCGGCCACCGCTCGCCAGCACCTCGTCGACCGCGCCGGCGTGCACGTCGGAGTGCTGCCGGATGTCGAGGCTCGCCAGGTGAAATCCGAACACTTCTGCGCGGCGGATCGCGTCCCGCAGTTTGCCGCGTGCGAGCCGCCCGAGGCCCGACCGGGTCAGCGCGGCGGCCACGAGCTCGAGATCGGCGCGGTACTCCTCCGAGCTCGAGTAGCCGCGTTCGTCGCGGTTCAGGGCGCCGCGCAGCCGGTGCTGGATGAAGCGCAGCTTTTCGCGCCAGGGCTCGACGCTGTGTTGCTTCGCGGCGCGCGCGGCGATCTCCGGCCAGCGCTCGCGCTCCTTTTCGAGCGAGCCCTCGAGCTCGGCGTGGGCGCCGCCGCGGAGGCCGGGCGAAATCGAAAGCTCGCGGCCGAGCGCTTCGGCGTCGCGCAGGTGGCGGCGGATCGCGAGCGCGCGCTGGCGCTCGAAGGCGGCGCGGGTCACCTCCGCCGTGACGTTGGGGTTGCCGTCGCGGTCGCCCCCGATCCAGCTCCCCCAGCGCAGGAACGGGCCGACCCGAAAATCTTCGTCGGGCCAGGTGGCCCGGAGCGCGTCCTCGAGCTCGCGGTAGATGCGCGGCGTGACCGTGAGCAGCGTGCGCTCGAAGACGTGGAGCCCCGCGCGCAATTCGTCGAGCACGGTGGGCCGCGATACGCGCAGCTCCTGCGTGCAAGCGAGCGCGAGCAGCGACTCGCGCAGGCGATCCAGCGCGAGCGCCTTGTCACGCGCGCCGAGGCGATCGTCGTCGAGCGTGTCGAGCGATTCGGAAATCGCAGCGGTGTGATCGAGGACGGTGCGCCGCCGCGGCTCCGAGGGATGCGCGGTGAGCACCGGCATCACCAGCATGCGATCGAGCAGCTCGTGGACCGCGGCCGCGGGGACCGCGCTTTCCCTGAGCGTGCGACACGCCGCGGCGATCGAAGCCGGCGCGGGACTGTCGGGCCGATCGCGCCGGCGCAAGGCGCGGATCCGATGCTGCTCTTCGGCCGCGTTCAGGAGGTGGAACAACTGGGCGAACGTGCGCGCCAGGAGATCGATCTCCGACGTGGCGAGGCCGCCGATGTCGCGAGCAAAGCCGTCACGGCCCGCTCCGTGGCGGCCGGCGCGTAGCTCGACCGCTGCTTCGCGCACGCGCTGCACCAGCGAAAGCGCCTCGGTGCCGGACGACTCTGCCACCGTCTCGTCGAGCAGCCCGACGAGCAGATCCGTGTTTTGCCAGAGCTCGCGAGCGATTTCGGTCATCGCTCGACTCATCCGCTCGCCCGCCGAGCGTTGCAAGCGCGGTCACCGGAAATCGGACGCGTTTCAGCGGATCGCAGCCCGCGATCGCGTCCCGCTCTCGCGCGAACTCACGGCGTAAACACTGCCGAAACCGCTGGGTAAATTAGCGCAGCTTGGCGATCGCGTCGTCGTCGACTTCGATTTCGATGCCCGAGGCAGGTGTGCCGCTGCGGGCGGGCGGCGGAACGACGCTGGAGCGGCGGGCGCCGGGCGGGGTGGGCACCGTCGCACGCCGCAGGCCGACCGGGCCTGGAGCCGGTACAGACGACGTCGGCGTGCGCGCGACGTTGCGACCTTGCTCGTAGCGCTGGCGCTCCTCGAACAACACCACCTTGATCAGCGAGTCGATGTCGCCGTCGCGGATCACCGGATCGCGCGTGTCGATGTTCGGATCGAGGAGCTCGATCAGCGCCAAGAGCGCGGTACGCAGGTGGTTCTCGTTGGGGAACGACTCGCGGATGCAGGCCTCGCGCTGCTCGTCATTGGTGAAGGTGAGCAGCTCGGCATACATGCTCTCGATCGAAAGCAGGATCGGCAGCGAGAGCGTCTCGTGGCTCGGGGGCAGCCGGTCGACGCCGCGCAAGCGCTCGGTGACGCGGCGCCGCGCTTGCTCCTCGTGCGGAGCGCGGCCGCTGTCGGAAAGCAGGCTCGCGTCATCGTCGACCGAGGGCATCGCGGCGCGCGGCGGCTCTTCGAGCACCGGTTCGGGGCGGAGCTCGGGCTCGGGCTTGGCGGCGGCCTTCGCCACCTTGTTCGGGTGCGGGGGCTTCACTGCCGCAGGCGCCGGGCCCGGGGTGACGGCGGCGGCCGCTGCGGGCTCTGCGCCGTCGACCACGACACTGCCGGTTTCCCCGAGGAAGCCGGCGAGGCGCGCGATCTTCTCGAGGATCACCTTTTCCCAGCTGTGCTCGAGCGGGATCATCTCGAGCAGGTGAGTCAGCGAAACCACCTGGAGCAGGCTCGACTCGTCGAGCGGCCGCCCCGTGCGCGAGGTCTCGAGCGCGTGCTTGACGATGCGCCGCAGGTCGGCCTCGTTGAGGCGCGACGAGATCTCCTCGAAGGTGAGACCGTCGGCGACGTCCTGCAGCGTGATGAGGTTCTGATCCAGCGCGGTCTCGACCAGGAACAAAAGGCGCCGCGCGGCCTGGCGCTCGGCCTCGGCGCCGTACGCTTTCCAGAACTCGTCCTCGGTGATGAACTTCCAGAGCAACTTCGGATTCAGGTATTTGACGCGCTCGTCGGGCGGCAGAAGCTCGAGGATCGCCGAAGGATCGGTGACGCCTTCGTCGAGCGCGATCTGCAGATCCTCCGCGCCGCTGCTGATCGATTTCTTGCGCGCGATCCGCTCGTGCACGCCGGCGGCGTGGATCAGGATCGCGGCGCGCAACGAATCAGCGCCGGCCAGCGATTGCATCAGGACCTGCGGCGGGAAGTGCCGCATGAAGTCGTCGGGAGTACGCCAGTTGTCGTCGAACGCGCGCACGACGAGCGTCGCCAGGAAGCGTTCGGCGCCGGTGGGAAGGCTGGACTTGAAGCGCGGGGCATCGCTGTTGCCCTTGGGGCTTTTGGCCATGGTGCGCGCTAGGGTACACGGCAGGGCGGCGCTCGGGAACACTCGAACGCGGCCCCGCTCCCGCGCCAGGCGAGCGCTCCCTATACTGGCTCAATGGATCGGGCCAGGTCGGCGTTGAGCCGCTTCCGACCGGCGGTTCGGCGCTGGTTCGACGAGTCGTTCGCGGCGCCGACGCCGGCGCAAGCGCTCGCCTGGCCGTCGATCCAGGAGGGCCGCTCCACGCTGCTTCTGGCGCCGACCGGCTCGGGCAAGACGCTGGCGGCGTTTCTGGCCGGGCTCGACCGCGTGATGTTCGAGCCAGAGCCCACGAAGTCCGAACGCTTACGGTTGCTCTATGTATCGCCGCTCAAGGCCCTCGGCGTCGACATCGAGCGTAACCTACGCTCGCCGATCGCGGGCATCGCGGCGCTTTCGGAGCGCGAGGGCCTGCCCTACCGAACCCCAGCAGTTTCGGTACGGTCGGGCGATACCCCGGCGGCCGAACGCGCCCGCTTCGCGCGATCGCCGTCGGACATCCTGATCACCACGCCGGAATCCCTTTACTTGCTCCTGACCTCCGAGGCGCGGGCGCTGCTGGCGTCGGTCGAGACGGTGATCGTCGACGAGATCCACTCGCTCGTCACTGGAAAGCGCGGCGCGCATCTGTTTCTGTCACTGGAGCGCCTCGAAGCGCTGCGAACCAGCGCTCGGCCGCTGCAGCGGATCGGGCTCTCGGCGACGCAGCGCCCGCTCGACGAGGTGGCGCGCCTGCTCGGCGGGGGCCGCGTCGAGCACGGCACCTGGATGCCGCGCCCGGTGACCGTGGTCGACGCCGGAGCCAGAAAAGAGCTCGTGCTCGAGGTCGAGGTGCCGGTCGAGGACATGGCGCGGCTGAACGACCGGGAGCCCGGGACCGGATCTGCCGCGGCCGACCCGCAGCGCGGATCGATCTGGCCCGCGATTCACCCGCGCCTGGTCGAGCTCGTGCGCGGGCACCGCTCGACGATGATCTTCGTCAATAGCCGGCGCCTGGCGGAACGCCTCGCCGCCGCGCTGAACGAGCTCGCCGGCGAGGAGCTCGCGCTCGCGCACCATGGCTCGATCGCGCGCGAGCGCCGGCTCGAGATCGAAGACCGGCTGAAGCGCGGCGAGCTGCCGGCGATCGTCGCCACTTCGTCGCTCGAGCTCGGCATCGACATGGGCGCGGTCGACCTGGTGATCCAGATCGAGGCTCCGCCCTCGGTCGCCTCGGGCCTCCAGCGCATCGGCCGCAGCGGCCACGGCGTGGGTCAGGCTTCGACCGGCGTGATCTTTCCGAAGCACCGCGGCGACTTGCTGCCGTGCGCCGCCGTGACCACGCGCATGCTCGCGGGCGAGGTCGAAGACAGCTTCTATCCGCGGAACCCGCTCGACGTGCTGGCGCAACAGCTGGTGGCGATGGCCGCGGTCGAAGTTTTGGATGTCGAAGCCACGTACGAGCTGGTGCGGCGCGCGGCGCCGTTCGCCGAGCTCGGGCGCACCGCGTTCGAGGGCGTGCTCGACATGCTGAGCGGGCGTTACCCGAGCGACGAGTTCGCCGAGCTGCGCGCTCGCGTCACCTGGGATCGCATCGGCGGCACGCTGAAGGCCCGTCAGGGCGCGCGCCAGATCGCGGTCACGAGCGGCGGCACGATTCCCGACCGCGGACTCTACGGCGTTTTTCTCGAAGGCGGCGCGGGCGAGCGCTCGGTGCGGGTGGGCGAGCTCGACGAGGAGATGGTGTTCGAATCCCGGACCGGCGAGGTGTTCTTGCTCGGGGCGTCCTCGTGGCGCATCGAGTCGATCACCCACGAACGCGTCACGGTGTCGCCCGCGCCGGGCGAGCCCGGAAAGATGCCGTTCTGGCGCGGCGATCGCCCGGGTCGTCCCGTCGCGTTCGGGCGCGCGATCGGCGAGCTCGGGCGCAAGCTCGCTGCCGAACCGCGCGAGCGAGCCGTGGCCCGGCTGACCGGCGAGCACCGCCTCGACCGCCGCGCCGCGCAGAACCTCGTCGACTATCTTTCCGATCAGGCAGCCGCCACGGGGGAGGTGCCGAGCGACCGCGCGATCGTGGTCGAGCGTTTCGTCGACGAGGTGGGGGATTACCGGGTGTGCGTGCTGTCGCCGTTCGGCGCGCGCGTGCACGCCCCGTGGTCGATGGTGGTGGCGGCGCGGTTGCGCGAGAAGAGCGGCTCCGAGATCGAAAGCCTGTGGTCCGACGACGGCATGGTGTTTCGGCTGCCGGAGAGCTCGGAACCGCCCCCAGCAGAGTGGTTTTTGCCGGACAGCGCCGAGGTCGACGACGTGCTCACGAAGAGCCTCGGCGCGACCGCGCTGTTCGCGGCGCATTTCCGGGAAAACGCCGCGCGAGCGCTGCTTTTGCCGCGACGCCGGCCCGGGCAGAGGAGCCCACTCTGGGCGCAGCGCAAGCGCTCGGCGGACCTGCTCGCGGTCGCCTCGCGCTACGGCTCCTTTCCGATCCTGCTCGAGACCTACCGCGAGTGTCTGCGCGACGTGTTCGATCTGCCGGCCCTGGTCGAGCTCCTGAAAGACGTCGCCGCGCGCCGCCTGCGCGTGGTCACCGTCGATTCGCGCACGCCGTCGCCCTTCGCGGCGTCGCTGCTGTTCTCGTACGTCGCAAACTTCATTTACGACGGCGACGCGCCGCTCGCCGAGCGACGCGCACAGGCGCTCAGCATCGATCACGCGCAGCTGCGCGAGCTGCTCGGGGAGGCCGAGCTGCGCGAGCTGCTCGACGTCGACACCATCGACGCGGTCGAGCGCGCTCTGCAACGGCTGGATACGCACCCGGTGCGCCACGCCGACGCGCTGCACGACCTCTTGCTCGGGCTCGGGGACCTCAGCGAAGCCGAGATCGCGCTGCGCGCGGAGGAGCCGGAGCGCGTCCCGGAGTTCGTGGCCGAGCTGGTGCGGGCGCGGCGTGCGATCGCCGTCACGATCGCCGGCGAGAAGCGCCTCGCCGCAGCCGAGGACGCGAGCCGGTTGCGGGACGCGCTCGGCGTCGTGGCGCCGCCGGGGCTTCCAGCGGCCTTTGGGGAAGCGGTCGCCGATCCACTCGGCGACCTGGTGTCGCGCTACGCGCGGACGCACGGGCCCTTCCAGACCGAAAGCGTGGCGGCGCGGCTCGGTTTGGGCACGGCGCCCGTGCTCGCGGCCCTCGAGCGGCTCGCGCTCAAGGGGCGCGTTCTCGACGGTGAGTTCTTGCCCCGCGGCCGGAGCCGCGAGTGGTGCGACGCCGAGGTGCTGCGCACGCTGAAAGCCAAAAGCCTCGCCCGCCTGCGCACCCAGGTCGAACCCGTCGAACCGGCCGCGCTCACGCGCTTGCTCTGCGAATGGCAGGGCGTCCTGCACCCGCGTGCGGGGGCCGATGCTCTGGTGGCGGTGGTCCAGGAGCTGGAAGGGGCGCCGCTCGTCGCCTCCGTGCTCGAGAGCGAGCTCCTGCCCGCGCGTATCCGCGGTTATCGTGCGTCCGATCTCGATCTGTTGTGTGCGGCGGGCGAGGTGGTCTGGCGCGGCATCGAACCGCTCGGGCCGACCGACGGGCGCATCGCGTTCTTCTTGCCGGATCGCCAGCGTCTGCTGGCGCCGCCACCGGGGCGGGCCGCCGGCGAGCTCGCGGCGCGCGTGCGCGATCTGCTCGAGCAGCGCGGCGCGCTCTTTTTCTCCGATCTGGCCGCGCACACCGGCGCTTTTGCCGGGGACCTGGTCCAAGCGTTGTGGGATCTGGTCTGGGCCGGCGAGGTCACGAACGACACGCTGGCGCCACTGCGGTCTCTGCTCGGATCGAGCGTGAAAAAGAGCGAGCGGCGCTCACCGCGGCGGCCGGCGCCGCGACGGCTGGGACCGCCCGGTAGCGAGGGGCGCTGGTCCCTCCTGGCGCGCCCCGGGGCCGGTTCGCGCGAGCCCACCAGCACCGAGCGCGCCACGGCGCTCGCCAGCACGCTGCTCGATCGCTACGGCGTGCTGACGCGAGAAGCGGTTCACGCCGAAGGCATCGCGGGCGGCTTTTCCAGCGTGTACGCCGTGCTCAAGGCGCTGGAGGACCAGGGCAAGGTACGCCGCGGCTACTTCGTGGCCGGGCTCGGCGCGACCCAGTTCGCCCGTCCCGGCGCCGAAGATCGCTTGCGGGCCGTGCGCCGCGCCTCGGACGAGGCCGAACCCGTAGTCCTGGCAGCGACCGACCCGGCCAATCCTTACGGGGCCGCGCTGCCATGGCCGGAGCCTTCGAGCGGATCCGTCGAAGTCGCGCGCCCGCAACGCGCAGCGGGGGCGCTGGTCGTGATCCAGGACGGCCACCTGATCGGCTATCTGAATCGCACCGAACGGACGCTCACCACCTTCCTCCCCGAGCGCGAACCGGAGCGTGGACACGCGGCGCGAGCACTGGCGGGCGCCCTCGCGGAGCTGGTGAACAGTGGACGGCGCCGCGTGATGCTGATCGCCAGCGTGGACGGTTTGGATCCCGGACAGTCGGCGCTCGGCCCCGCCCTGAGCGGCAGCGGGTTCACGCCGGGCAGCCGCGGCTACATCCGGCGACCGATCGTCCGGGCCGGGACAGGGTGACGTGCCGGAAGGCGACACGATTCACCGCACGGCGGTAGAGCTGCGCGCCGTGCTCGAAGGCCGGCGCATCGTGGCGGTACGGTCGGCGCTGGTCACGCTCGAAAACGCCGACCTCGCCGGCAAGGTCGTCGAGCGCGTGGAGGCTCGTGGCAAGCACCTGTTTTTCGATCTCGACGACGGCCGTTCCGTCCACAGCCATCTCGGGATGCGCGGCTCCTGGCGCGTCTACCCGATCGCGTCCGCGCCGCGCGCCACCGTCGAGAGCTTGCGGCTGCTGGTCGAAACCGCGGAGCACGCGGTCGTGTGTAGGAATGCGCCGGTCGTGGAGATCCTCCGCGGCAAACATCCAGTCGCCGCGAGGCTCGGGCCGGATCCCCTGCGCGCCGATTTCGACGTGGAAAAGGTGCTGGCTTCGCTGCGGGCTCAAGGGACGCGCCCGATCGCCGAGGCGCTGCTCGACCAGCGCGTGATCGCCGGTCTCGGCAACGTGTACAAGTCGGAGGTCCTGTTCTTGTGCGGTATCAGCCCGTTCGTGGCGGTTGCCGCGCTCGACGGGGCCGCGCTGGAAACGCTGGTCCGCGCCGCGGCGCGGCTGCTGCGCGCCAATATGGGCCGCGGTCCGCGCACCACCCGCCGCGCCTCCGACGGCTCGCGGGTCTGGGTCTACCGGCGCAGCGGCCAGCCCTGTCTACGCTGCGGCGCGACCGTAGGCATGCGCCGCGGCGCGCTCGGGCGCTCTACGTACTTCTGCCCAACTTGCCAGCGGGTCAGCGGCTAACGCTTGCGGCCGTTGCCGCGGCGCGCCTTCTTGCAGCGCGCGGCGACGATCCGCGAAGCGGCCTCGGCGCCGGCGTCGCCGACGCGGGCCAACAAGCCTTTGGCTTCGTCCGCCGAAAGCGGCAAGCCGACGAAGACGCCGGGAAGCTGGAGGACGCGTCCGAGCTGTTCCAGCGAGAGCTCGGGCGTCAAGTTCACCAACAAGGTTCCTTCGTTGGTGAGCGCGAAGGGTGCGTGATGAGTGCGTGCCACGGGTCTTTCAGGTGTTGCGAGACGCGTGCCAGCAAACTTCGCGCGGATCCGCCCCGTTGCTCCGCTTCTCGGCGTCGCATTCCGGGACGCGAGGGGCGAATGCGTCTCGGATCGGGAAGCGCCCGATCGGTGGTACCTTCGAGCCCGCAATGACGACACCGAACACCCGCGTTGCAGGGAGCGCGCCCGTGGCGCTGACCTCGATGCAGGTCGACGTCACCACGCGCATGGGCGCGCTGACCCCCGCGACGCCGACCGGTCTGCCGATCCTGGACCGGTTGCTCGCCGGCGGCTTGCGCACGGGCACCATGATGGCCCTCACCGGTGCGCCCGGTTCTGGTCGCACGGCGTTCAGCCTGCTTTTGGCCTACATGGCGGCGCGGACGCGGGCGGCCGTGCTGTTCACCAGCGTGTCGCTCGACGAGACCGAGGTGATGGCTCGGCTCGCCGCCCGCGCGCTGCACCGCGAGAACCCGGACCTCAAGACCCCATACGGCGCGATCTGGAACGGCCAGGCCTGGCAGGACGACGCCACGCGCAAACCGCTGACCACGGCCGTCGAAACCGTGGTCAAAAAGGTGGGGACGCACCTGCACCTTTACCGGGCCGAGCCCTTCGAGACCACGGGCCGGCTCGCCGAGCGCACCAGCCAGCTCTGGGCCCGTCACGACCGCGTGATCGTGGTAGTCGACGACCTCGAAGCGTTCGCCGCGGGCCTGGACGGACCGCCCGCCACCGAGGCCAATGCCAGCCTCGACAATCGGATCGCGCAGGTCGCGTTCGAGCTGCGGCGAATCTGCGACGAGGGCTGCTCGGTGGTGGCCACGGTGCTTTCCCGCAATGCCGACCTCGTGGCGCCGGCGGTGACCCTGGCCGCGGAGCTGCGCCCCAAGGAGACCGCGCTCGAAGCGCTGCCGGAGCGGCTGCTCGCGCTCGGAGCGCGGCCGGTCGACCTGGTCATCACCAAGAACCGACTCGGGCCCACCGGCATCGTGCCGCTTCGCTTCGTCCCCGGCGCCGGCTTGTTCGAGGAACGCGGGCCGTGAGCGTGCGGGTCCAGTTCATTCACGGGCTCGAGGGCAGCCCTCAGGGGGCCAAGGCGCGCTTTCTCGCGGAGCACTTCGACGCCGTCACGCCCGCGATGGATACCGGCGATTTCGCCGCCTGCGTGGCGCTCCACCAGCGCGTGGTAGCCGAGTTCGCGCCAGAGGTGCTGGTCGGATCGTCCTTCGGCGGCGCGGTGGCGGTGGCCTTGCTCGCGGCGGGCAGCTGGCGCGGGCCGACCTTGCTGCTCGCGCCGGCGCAGCGCCACTTCGGCGTGGCGGCGAAGCTGCCTCCGGGCGTCAGGGTGATCGTCGCCCACGGCCTGCGCGACGACGTGGTCGACATCGCGGGCAGCCGCGAGCTCGTCGCGTCGAGCACGCCCGAATGGGCGACCCTGCTCGAGGTCGACGACGACCACCGCCTGCAGTCGCTCGTCGACGGCGGGAAGCTCGCGGAATTGGTGCGCGAGCTCGTGGGACGCGGGTGAGTCAGCGGCGCTTCATTCTACACGCGGACATGGACGCGTTCTACGCGTCGATCGAGCAGCGCGAAAATCCCGAGCTGAGAGGCAAACCCGTGATCGTCGGCGCCACCTCGGCGCGCGGCGTCGTGGCGGCTGCATCGTACGAGGCGCGGCTCTTCGGCGTGCGCTCGGCGATGCCGGGCTTTCGCGCGCGCGAGCTGTGCCCCGACGGCATCTTCCTGCCGTCCAACATGGCGCTCTATGGACGCGTCAGCGACGAGGTTCACGGCGTCTTCAACGAATTCACCCCCGAAATCGAGCCGCTCGCCCTGGACGAGGCTTTCCTCGACGTCAGCGCCTCGGTAGGCCTGTTCGGCGGTGCGCTCGAGCTCGCGCGAAAGCTCAAGGCGAGGGTGCGCGAGGTCACGGGTCTCGTGGTCAGCATCGGTGTCGCGCCGAGCAAGCTGGTCGCCAAGATCGCATGCACGCTCGGCAAGCCCGACGGGCTGATCGTAGTGCCGGAGGAAGCCGTGCGCTGGCTGCTCGACCCGCTGCCGGTGCGAAGGCTCTGGGGCGTCGGTCCCGTCCTCGCCAAGAGCCTGAACGATCTCGGCATCCACAGCGTCCGCGAGCTGGCCGAGGCCGACCTCGCCGACCTGCGGTTCAAGGTCGGTGACCGCGCGTACGAGCTCCGGCAGCGCGCGCGCGGCGAGGACCCGCGCGAGGTCGAAAGCGCGCGCGTACCCAAGTCGTACGGCGAAGAAAACACCTTCGAGCAGGACGTCGACGATCGCG
>Ga0111538_10007899_pt1 | contig 14304 bp, 14 predicted proteins | sample SoiMethybrSBSTD1_FD_79669 | JGI IMG/M metagenome (GOLD analysis project Ga0111538, IMG submission 79669) | Bulk soil microbial communities from a Populus tree surrounding site in Tennessee, USA - Soil MetaG P. TD hybrid SBSTD1 (version 2)... | ecosystem: Environmental > Terrestrial > Soil >... | reverse complement strand
GCGTAGGGATTGCGTTTCGGTTTTGACGAAATCACTTTGGCACGCACGTAGATTTCGTCGCCACGAAATTCGTACTTGGGCTCGGTTCCGGCGACCTCGGCCAACACGGTTCCAATGTCGTAGCTGTAGGAACGTGTCACCGCCGTGATGGTGCCGGAAGGGCGCTCGCCCGGTTCGGAGTTGCGGTCGAAGGAGGTGCGCGTGCCGATGAAACGGGTCATGTAGGTGACGCCTTCCTCCGGCTCGACGTCGATGGCGAGGGAGTTCGTGCTTGTTCGAATATCGCGCAAGCGGACGCCGCTGGAGGAGTAAAAGTCGCCGCGCTCCATGGCGGCAATGAGGGCCGCCGCGCTAAGTTGCTCGCTGCGCACCATGACCCAGCCGCGCCCCGGGTTGGCGTTGGTGCGGCGCATGGAGTGATAGCTATGCGCGTCGTCGACGGCTGTTCCGTACATTGGTTCGAGGCCGAGTTCGGCAAGGCGAAAGGTCAAAACGATGTCCCAAATTCGTTCGGTGTTCGCATGGTAGAGGTCGCCTTCGTTGTTCACCGCCGGGTGGCCATTGTAGACCTCGAAGAATTTGTCGCCCTGGATGCGCATCAGTTCTTCGGCGGTAATTCCCCAGCCGAAGTTGGGATGGTTGATGTGCGGAAACATGGGCTGGCCGGTGCGGCGGCGCTGCTCGAGCACGGCGTCGACGTTGCGTTGCAAGACGTCGACAACGTTCGTGCCTTCCTCCGCCTTGATGACTTCACGAATGTTTATTGCATTCACGTGGAGGGGGAGCGTGCGGAATTTCGCAGAGATTTCCTCGGCCGGAACGAGCAGGAACCGGTTCGGCTCGTCGAACAGTTTGCGAAATTCATCGAGCTTCTTGAGCCGCACTTCCTGCGTGCCGCCGAGGGAGGTGCGCTGCTCGACCCAATCGTTCCCGAAGCGGCGCTGGTATTCGAGGAGCGTGTTGAGCCGGGTATTCGTGATGGTAATCCACTTCTCGACATCCTGGAAAATGTTGTGGTCGGACAGCGCGAGGAAATGATAACCGTTGGTCTTGTACCAATCGGCAATCGCTTCCGGGAAATTGTCGCCGTCGCTCCAAAAGGAATGGGTGTGGAGATTGCCTTTCCGCCACCCGGCCGGCGCAGAGCTGCAAAGACCGAAAAGAAAAGCGGCAGCCAAAAACAGCCGGCTGCCGCGTGTAAAATAGGGTGGGCCCAATTACTTGCCCAATGATTTCTGCGCTTCCCCAAGCGCCTTGTTGGCTTCCTCTTTGACCTGGTGCGCGGCTTCTTTGAACTTGTTGGCGATATCGTCCATGGTGTCTTTCACCGCCTTTTTCTGTTCTTCGGTGAGCTTCGCGTCACTCGCCAGGTCTTTTAGCGACGCCGTCGCGCCGGTCCAATCCTGGTTCTTCACCGAGGCGACGACCTTATCGACTTTACTTTTCGTCGTAGGCTCAGCCGTGCTGAAGCTCGCCTCGAGCTTCACGGTGTCGACGTGTTCGTCCTTCTTCGCGCACCCAACCAGCAGCGAAACCACGAGAATCCCTGCTACTGTCATCAATGTTTTCATACCTTATCCCTTTCGATTCACAGTAGCAGCGCATTTTGTAATCTCAAGCGTCCGCTTTCGGTTGCAGCGGCTGGCCCTTCCACCGGCGCAAGTAGGTTTTCTCGCTTTCAATGGCAGCGAAGCGTTCGCTGGCTAAATCCGGTTGCGCCAACTGCGCCGTTAACGCTGCGAGCCGCCTTTCGATAAATGTGTTGCGCAACATTCTTACTGTGTCCGCAAGTTTGCGGTCGATGTCAGGACCAGCTGGTTCGGCCACGGCTTCGGTGATCAGCCGCTGAGCAAACGCGTCCTGTTCCGCGCTCACGAACGCGGGAATTCCGGACCAGGAGTTTTCGTGATGCGCCTGGAGGCGCTTCTCGATGATCACGCGCACGGTCGCGTGCTGTACCCACTGCACGTCGAGATGAGCCGCCAACCAGTCCACTTGTTCGTCGGCATTGAGGACGAAATGCAAAAGCCAGAATTCTCGCTCGGAAGGCTCGGGTCGCTCCGATTCCGCGGTGCCGCTTTCGCCCTCCTCCTGCTCAGGTCTCGCCGGTCTGGCTGGTGCTGCTTTCTTGAATTCCGCTCGCACCGCGGCGGCCGACACCGGCAACTGCATGAAGCTCGAGAGCTTCATCGAGGTCTTCTGCGCGTACTTGTCCATCAACACCGCGTCGCCGGATTTGCGGACCATTTCGCCCATGCCTTTGACTACGGCGAGCTGACCTTTCTCAGTGCGCGGGTCGTGAACGGCGCAGAGATGATCCAGGTAAAAATCGAAAAACTCGCGCGACTTCGAGACCAGCTCCTGGAACGTGGCCCCGCCGTGCGCCTTGATGAAACTGTCGGGATCATGCGGCGCCGGGATGGTCACGACGCGCACGGACAACCCGGAAGCGAGTAAACTTTCCTGCACGCGCGCAGCGGCGGCCTGTCCCGCGGTGTCGCTGTCGAAGCAGAGCACGACTTCGTTCACGTAACGCTTGAGAATACGGGCGTGCTCGGGAGTGAAAGCAGTCCCTTGCGGCGCGACCATGTTCTTCACACCGGCCATGAAGCACGCGATGAGATCGAGCTGCCCTTCGCAGACAATCGCAAAGCCGGCGTCGAGAATGGCGCGCTTCGATTTATCGAGCCCGAAGAACACTTTGCTCTTGGTGAAGATCGGTGTCTCGGGCGAATTCACGTATTTGGCGGTCTTCTCGTCTCCCGCGAGCACGCGCCCGCTGAACGCGACGACGCGGCCCTGCTCGTCGCAAATCGGGAACATCAGGCGCCCACGAAAGCGGTCGTAATTACTTCCCTTCTCGGGGTTGCGGATCACCAGGCCGGCTTGTTCGACTATGGCGATGTCGTAGCCTTTGCCCCTGGCCCAGTTGACGGTGTCGTCCCAGGCGTCGGGCGCGTAGCCCAGCCGAAACAGCTCCACGGCTTCGTCGGACACGCCGCGTTTCGCCAGGTACTCGCGCGCGATTTGTCCCGCCGCATCGTTGCGCAACGCGGCCTGCCAGCGCCGGGTGATCTGCTCATGAATTTCGAGCAGCGTGTCCTTCAGAAACCGCGCCTGCTCCTGGCCGGGGGTCTGGTCAAACTTCAACACGATGTTCGCGCGCTCGGCGAGGCGCTTCACCGCTTCGACGAATGAAATATTTTCGTACTCCTTGACGAACGTGAACACGTCGCCGCCTTTGTGACAACCGAAGCAATGAAAAATCTGGCGGTGCGGATTGACATTGAAACTAGGCGACTTCTCCTTGTGAAAGGGGCAGAGCGTCACAAAGTTCGCCCCGGCGCGTTTCAGCGGCAGGTAACTGCCAATGACGTCGACGACATCATTGGCCGCGCGAATCTGTTCGAGAGTGGAGGTGTCGATGAACCCGGCCACGCCCTAAAGGCTGGCCTGAAAGTTCATCGCCTATCAAGCACGCGCTCAACGGTGCGTTCGCGGGCGCGCACCACGCTATCGCCACCGAGAGCCTTCGTTTCTGGGGCTGTCGGTGGGATCAGGCAAAGAGGGACGAAATCCCGCGCCATGGCCCCGGCCATCGAGTGATTGAATACCTGGTTCTGCAATGCGGCCCAGGTGGGGAAGCGAATATCGCCGAAATTCTGCTGCTGGACCCGCGCGTCGTCGGCAATCTCTTCCGGTGAATAATACCGCGCGTTGATGAACGCAAGCACGACGACGATCACGCACAGGTAGCGAAACGCCCCGGCTACCATCCCCAGGTAATACTCCGCGCTGCCAAAAAAGTCGCTGCTAACCAGTTTGTCGCCGATGCGCTTTCGCATGAACCCAAAGAGCACCTTTATGGCGATGATGAGCGCCGTGTAGACAAAAATGTAGCAGGAAAGCAGGCTGAAAACGCTCGATTGCGCCAGCATTTGTCCGGCTGGCCGGGTCACAAACGCTGCAGCCACAAGGATCGAGACCCACTTGATCACGTCCAGTAATTCCTCCGACATGCCCCGTTTCCGGCCACGGTAAATACCGGCAATAACTACCAAGAGGAGGGCAATATCGACCCAGCTTACTATTAATGGCGGCGCTTTCATAGCACAGGCGCGGCTCGGACACCCATCAGCAGGAGCCGACGCACCCTTAAACGCTTCTACTGCAAGACCCGTGCCGCTAGCGTGCCGAGGAGGTCTGGGTTGAGGGAGCCAGGCGCGCGCAAGCGCTACTCCCCGCTCATCAGGTGCAGCAATGAGGTGCGAACGGTGAGGGCGAGCAGGTCGTTGATCGCGTCGAGGACGATGAATTTGCGAACCTGGCCCCAGGCTTCCGTTTCATAGGCGGTGCCGACGTGCAGCAGCAGCGACTCGAGCATCTCGCGGGTGTCCTCCCGCGCCAGGATACGCTCGAAGCCACGACGGATCGCTGAAAGAGAAACCTGCGCGACGTTCGTGTACTCGAGGGCATCAAGGGCAAGTCCAAGCACCGCGCGTAATTCCTCGGACGAAAGCGCCGCGGCGTTCGGCGGCGTTCGGTGGGCGGCGTTTCTGCCGATGAGCAACCGCAGGGCGCCGAAACGAAGCCTGCGAGCTTCGAGCCAGGGTTCAGTGCGGAGTAGCGCGAGGGCGGCCCGAGCCGGGTCCTTGTTGTCGTTCACGCGCGCGAAGAGCGGCGTGCCAATAATGCGCTCGTCTTCCCACCAGCCCGGCACCTGCTCAAGATTGCGGTGGCTCTCGCGCGCCATGCGCAGATCAAACTCGCGGACGAGCCGAAGCTCCCGGTGCATGTAGCTATAGGTGAGCGGCGCCAGGACCGCCTTGCGCAAGCGCAACGGCAACGGCGCCAGATCCGGAAGCGCGAGGCGTATTTCGAGCTTTCCGCCGTGAAGTTCGAGCGCCGAGCGCATGCAGACGTCCCAACAACCTTCGATGGTCGGCAGGTGTTTGTGCAAGTTGATGCCGGCAAGGAGCGAAATGGCGGCGGTGTGCGTAACCTCGCGATTCAGCAGCGGCGTCAATCCGTGCTGACTTGCGATGCCATAAAGAAATTCGTAGGCGTTAAGCTTTAGTTTGGCATTCAGGGCCGTCCACTCCGAAAACTCCTCGAGTGTGCATTGCCACGTCACGTGGCCCTCGTGGGTTTCGATGGTTCCCAGCCCGGCGTCGTGCAGCGCGTAGGCATACGCGCTTTTGAGCAGGGCGCGCCCACGGGGCCCTTTCCATTTACCATGCTCCTGCTCGAGTTCCCACGGTTTGAGATGCGCGGGGCTCCAGCCAAAATATTCCGGCGCAACGCGATGGAGAGCCGTAAAAGCCGACACGCCAAACCGCGACAAAATGTTGGGTGAAACTTCATCGAAGAGCCGCGCCCAGCGCCGAAACTTTCGCGCTCTTTCGTGATTCATCTCTCCGTCGGGGCTGAAGATTTCGGGTTCGCAGGCGCGCACACGTTCCAGGACACTGCACGACGCGCGATCGAGGACTTCCCAAACAGCCTGGTGGCTGTCGTGGCGCGCGCGCTGCGGTTGCGCGAAAACTTTTCCGAGCAGTTCCGGCGGCAAGTTGCCGGCGCCAATCTGCTGCACGCATCGGGCCAGAACCCCCCGCCAGTCCAGCAATCCGCTCTCCCGCATCAATGACGGCGCCACCGGCACGCCGAGGGATAGAAACGCGTCTTCCCAATCGGTGCGGCCAAACGCGCCGATATTCCAACGCGGCTGCCCTCCCCCCGTCGTCACGATCAACAAGCCGTATTTAACTTGCCAAAGCGCGGCCTGGATTAGCATGTCGGCTGCCCGTTCATCGCTCAGTTCCTGCCGGAGGGCCAGCTTCCACGGGCGCACCGGCGGATCTTCCCCCTGAGTAATTCCGGGGAAAGCGGCTTCGGGCACGGCGCTTGGCCGGATGAGACGAAACCCGGAGCCTCGCAGCAGGCTGCGGAGATCTGCCTCTTCAATGTCCAGGCACGTGCGCAGCCCAAATTTCTCCAGTAGCAAATAGCGCAAGTAGATCGGCGCGCGCCGTTCGAAAACCTGCCGCTTGGCCGACGATAATTCCGCCAGCGCGCTCGGCGAGGCCGCATGCGACAGCGGACAGAGCAACGATTTCGGGTATGACGCCAGAAAGCCTTCGACCCGCGGTCGCACGCAATACCATGCTGTCAGGATGAGCAGTTCGTCATAGTCATGGCATTCCTGAACGTTGGAAATCCCCACCAGCGTGGCGGCGATGCGAAACACCTTTTCGAAGTGCGGAATCTCCTCGGTGCTGCGTTGTTTGCCCCGCAACTGCCGATACCGGGCTTCCGCTGCCGGGTATCGGTCTGAGATGATCTTTGCGTCTCCCAGCAGGGCCGCTTCGAACGAAGGCAAAGCAACGCACGCCCGCCCTTCATCAGGCCTGGCGGAGATCGTGCAAGGAACCGGCCAGCCGTGCACGAACACAGGTGAGGCGTCAAGCGCCGATGGCGCCTCTGGCGAAAGAGCGCCGCTGGGCGATGCCGCCGGCTCTGCTACCGGAGCGTCCTCACCGTGACCGGCCGCCGCCTGCAGTTCGTCTAAATCAATCCACACAGTGAACCGGAGATTTGTATCATGTCAGACCGCTAATGTCATCTATTAGTAACACGCAAAAATCTGGAGCGCAGAAGAAAGCACAGATCTCGCGCCCTGCCAAGCCGCGACACGGCACTCTGAAAATCAGTGTTTCCCCCAAATCCTCCTTTCGTTCGGTGGCCCTGGGCATATCGTTCCCAGCAGGAACTTCACTTATGAGCAACGGAAATACAAACGGCCCGTTGCGCATCATTCGCGTGACGCCGCGCGACCAAACCGTTGCGTGGCTCAAGCGCTGGGCCGGGAATTCGGCGATTGGCTTTAGCTTCCTCGTCACCGTTGTTATTGCTGTGCTCGCCCTCGTCTCTGCAGTGCTGGTTTTCACTGCGGCAGGGCGGTTACTCGTGTGGTGGGCTCACACCGCCGACAAATAGGGATCAACGTCGAACAGGAATATCCCTGGTGGCCAGAAACTCCTTTACCTGCGCCACCGTGTACTGACCGAAGTGGAAGATACTGGCGGCGAGCACGGCATCAGCTTTTCCTTCGAGCAGCACCTCAGCCATGTGTTCCAGCGTTCCGGCGCCGCCGCTCGCAACAACGGGCACAACCACCGCCTCGCTTACGCGACGCGTGATTTCGAGGTCGAACCCTGCTTTCGTGCCATCGGCATCGATACTGTTCAGGACAATCTCGCCCGCCCCGAGCGAAACAGCGCGCCGGGCCCATTCGACAGCTTCCATACCCGTTGGCTTGCGCCCGCCCTGGGCGAAGACTTCCCATCGGTCCGGAGCGACCGTCTTTGCGTCGATCGATACCACAATACATTGACTGCCGAATTTCTCCGCCCCGGCGCGGATCAAATCGGGCGACGCGATCGCCGACGAATTGATGCTGATTTTGTCCGCGCCCGCCTTGAGCATCGTGTGCATGTCGGCAACCGTGCGAATACCGCCACCGACCGTCAGCGGCATGAAGCATTGGTCGGCGGTCCGCTGGATTACATCGACAATGGTGGCCCGCCCATGGGCGCTGGCCGTGATGTCGAAGAACACCATTTCGTCAGCGCCTTGTTCGTTGTAGCGAATCGCCAGTTCGACGGGATCGCCGACGTTGCGCAGTTCGCCGGCTTCGGCGCGCCCGAACTGCACGCCACGCGTTACCTGGCCGCCGTGAACATCAAGGCAGGGAATGACTCGGCGAGCTAACACTTACCTGGGACCGAACTTGCCGTTTTTATTGCGAAACTTGTTTGCCGGAGCATAAAGCATCGCATTGAGCGAGTTCATGGGATCTTTAGTTGCAAATTTATATCCGATCTTCTGAACCGCTTGCAGTATCTCGGGTTTTGTGAGCGGACGGCTCTTCGTAACTTGTGTAACCGCGGCGCGCAATGAAAGTCCGTTGCGCCGGCGTCCGCCTCCGCCTCGGCGCGCAGCGGCACGGCCTCCCTGCCGTGCTCTTGCCCCGGGGGCGCCGGCCAGCGCTTCATTGATTTTTTCGAGACGTGCTTCGAGTTCGGTTTTTTCCTGATGCAGTTCCTGCAGTGAAGCAAGATACCTCCGAAGTTTATCGCTCTGAGAAGTTCTCATGTATTAAGAAGCTACCGATGTGACGGAGCCATCCGCAAGGCATTACATGTAATGCCACACTACCAGGACCCTTCGGTGAGCAACGCCGTAATATTGCGCGCAAGTTCATCCGCGGCCTGGGGTATGGCCTGGCGTTCGGCGCTCGCAAGATCAGGGGTCACTCGCAGCGTCGTGTGCCCCATCACTTCTCGATCCAGCAGCACGCGCCCGCTGCTGCGATCGCGCGCCGTGACCTGCGCGCGAATACGTAAGCGATAATCGCGCGGCGTGAGAATATCCTGCGGCTGAAACGAAATATGCGAACGGTCGTATTCAACGACCGTGCCGGTGACGACAATATCGCCCTGGCCGCGCGTATCCAACCGATACGTGCCCTCCTGCTGAAGCTGCCTGCGCAACGACGTCGTGACCGCGTCGCCCACTCGCGGTTCAATGACTTTGCTGGCAAAGGGTGTCACCTGGATCGACCGTTCGCCCGCGACCTCTCCGGACACCGGCCCCACGCGATAGCCGGCGCACCCCGCGCAAGCGAGGACCATGACCGCCAGCAATCCATTGACATGCCCTCTCACCGTTTGCGCTTGTTGATCGCGTCGATGCGCTGCCGCGCTTCGTCGGCATATTTTGAATTCGGATCCTTGTCGAGCACATCGTTGTAATAAATCAGCGCGCCTTTCCAACGGCGATTGCGTTCATAATAGCGCGCCACTTCAAAACTGCCGCGCGCCTGCTCGGTCTTCAAGGCGTTAATATGCTTTTGCGCGAGCGACACGCGCGAATCATCCGGATACAGCGTCGAAAAATCCGTAAAAGTCCCGATCGCCTGCGCAGCAATGCTTTGGTCGTACTCGGCGCGGCGCGCTTGTTTGTTATAAGTCTCGCCCACTCTATACAACGCGTCGGTGCCCACCTTCTGGTCGTTATAGCGGTCGGCGGCCGTTTCATACGCTTTCACCGCGGCGGTGTAATCCGAAACCAGTTTGTTTTCGTGGGCCTGGCCAATGCTCATCTGGGCCTGCGGCGCGACCTCGCTGTAGGGTCCGTTCTTGATGATCTGATCGTACAACTTTACCGTCTTGTCCATGGAGGGAAACGCCGGCACGACATTAAATAATTTGAACCATTGGCCCGCGAGGAAGCGATTGGCGATCGCAAACTGCCGCTTCACTACCTCGTCGTAATTGTCGACGCGCGGATATTTCTCGATCAGATGTTGGTACGCTTTGAAGGCTCGCTCGTCCTGGCCTTTGGCTTCGTAACAACGCCCCAGAATGTATTGTGCCTGCGGCGCGTAATCGGAGAGCGGCCATTGCGTGGCCACGCGCCGGGCCGCCTTGGCCGCGAGCCCGTAGTCCTTCTTATCGAAGGCGCCCTGCGCGATTTCCAGTTGATCTTTCGCGCGGCCTTTGCGCCAGCCACCTTCGTCGCCGACGCTTTCATAATGCCAGCCCTCGCCGGGTGTGTAGACTAGCGGCGCCGGCGCGACCTGCGGGAGCAGAAAAACTCCTGCGCAAATCAGAACCAGACTCGGGACACCAAAACGCATGTGACCACCGTACCGAAGCGGTATTTTGCAGTCAATCCTCGCCGCACCTTCGAGCGCGACTTCGAACCAGGCGCCCCTAAATCTTCCCATGACTTTGGAAACGCGAACGTCCTGGGCGGGCAGCCGCGAAAGCCGCTACTTGCTCTTCTCGGCTTTGGGCTTCTTTTCAGGCTTGTCGGTCTTTGGAGCTTTTTCGGACTTTTCGGGTTTGGCTCCGGCGCGGGGAGCGGCCTTGGCGGCAGCCTTGGGTTCGGCTTTAGCTTCTTTGGCTTCTTTGCCTTCGATTCGGCGGGGGCGCCGATCTTCGCGCGGACCGCGCGCTTCCCGGCCTTCTCTGCCTTCGCGGCCCCTCGGCTCGGAAGCCTCCGGCGGCGGGAGCGGTGTCGTGCTTTCGATGTGCACCTTCAACGTCGTGGTCACTTCGGGATGCAGGCGCAGTTCGACTTCGTGCTCGCCGAGCGTCTTGATGGGGTGATCGAGGTGAATCTTTTTCTTGTCCAGCGTGATGTCGAACAAGTGCTTGAGTTCGTCGGCGATGGTGCCGCTGGTCACGGAGCCGAACATCTTGCCGTCATCACCGGTCTTCACCTTGATCAGGCACGTAAGCTTCGAGATGCTCTTCGAAAGCTCGCTCATCGTGTTGAACTCGTGCGCCTCGCGTTCCGCCCGGCGCTGGCGGAGCACTTCGATGCGCCGCTTGTTGGCCGCCGTCAACGGAATCGCGAGTCCCTGTGGGAAAAGGAAATTACGCGCGTAACCCGGCGCGACCTTCACGTGGTCGGATTCGGCCCCGAGGCCGACAATGTTGTGGGTCAAGATAACTTCAGTCTTCGACATAAAAATCCTTCAATCAAAATGGAACGTCATCATCCAGCGGCGGGCCTTCTGAGTCCGCGGGGGCGGGGGCTTCGGCCGTGGTGGCTGGCCGCTTGGCCGGAGCTCCGCCGCCTGAAGGAGCGCCTTCGCCGCCGCGATTGCCGCCGTCGCCGAGAAATTGAAACGTCTCGAGGACGACCGAAAGCTTGCTCCGTTTCTGGCTGGTTTGCTTGTCTTCCCACTGATCAAGTTTTAGCCGGCCTTCGATCATCATCGGCTTGCCCTTTTTGCAATACTGCCCGATTACTTCTGCTTGACGGCCAAAGGCATCGATATCGACAAAGGTTACTTCCTCGCGGGCTTCACCCGTATCCGTCTTCCAATGACGACTAATGGCGAGGCCCAGTTTTGCGACCGCAGTCCCCTTCGGCGTGTAGCGAAGCTCGGGATCGCGAGTGAGATTCCCGATCAAGATGACTTTGTTGAAGCCGGCCATATCCCCTCCGGCGGTTAAGCGACTACCGCCGCCGCTGCTTTGGGCGCCGCTGCGATGTGGAACATCACCCGGAACACGTCCTCATTTAGACTGAGGTGCTTGCGGATCACGGCGATGTTCTCAGGCTTCGTCTCGAAAATAACGTTCACGTAGAACCCGCCCGTGTACTTCTTGTCGGACACGCGCGCGAAATTCTTCTTGTCCATTTTCTGCACGGTCTCGATGCGCCCGCCCGTCGCCGTGATCTCATTCGAGATCTTGTCGATCATGTCCTTAATGCCTTCTTCTTTGCCGGCAGTATTTAAAATAAACAAACCTTCGTATCGTTTCATAACTTCATTCTTCCGCGATGACCCCGTTGTAACCGTTCATCGCCTGCAAAATTCCATCCTGCGCCCAGCACTCGATCTGGTCGCACGCCCGCGCCAACACCTTCTCCATCAACTCGCTTTCCTTGCGATTGAATTCCGCGAGCACGTGCCCCGTAATCTGGCGCGCCGTCGTTTGCCCGCGGCCGATCCCGACCCGCAGCCGCGCGAACTCGCGCGTCCCCAGGTGCTGCTCGATCGACTCGAGCCCGTGATGCCCGCCACTGCTGCCCCGCCCGCGCAACCGGATTTCGCCCAGCGGCAGATCCGCGTCGTCCACCACCACGAGCAACCGGCCCACCGGTACTCGATAAAACGCAGCGACCGCGCCCACCGCTTCGCCGCTGTCGTTCATGAACGTCTCGGGCTGGCAGAGGAACATCCTCTCGCCGTTGCGTTCGGCTTTCGCGACGCGTGCGACAAACTTCTTCTCGCGCGCCCACCGCGCTTTCCAGCGCCCGGCCAAAAGATCGAGCACCATGAACCCGGCATTGTGACGCGTCCGCGCGTAATCTTTGCCCGGGTTCCCGAGTCCCACGATGAGCCGCAAATTCTCCATTCGAGGACCGGGCGACAAAGCCCCGCGCTCCGCAAACGGAACCGGGGCCTGATTCCCAAATTACTTCTTCTTTTCCGCCGGCTTCTTCTCCGCGCCGGCCGCCGGAGCAGCCGCACCCTTTTCGCCAGCCGCGGCCGGAGCTTTCTCGCCAGGCTTGCCTGCCGCCGCCGGCGGCGCTTTTTCGCCGGCTTTGCCCGCCGCAGCGGTTGGGGCAGCACCTTCTTCGCCTTCCTTCTTCTCTTTGATCATCTCCACTTCGCCCGCGGTCGCGCCAGCACCTTCCAGCACCGCGGCTTCCTGCGCTTCCGTAATTGGCGCAGCCACCGCCAGGACAGAAACCTTCTTGTCGCCGAGGATCTCAACACCCGTGGGCGGCTTGATGTCGCCCAGGTGGATCGACTGGCCAATTTCGAGATGACTCACATCCACTTCGATGACTTCCGGCAAATCCTTCGGCAGCGCGCGGACCTTAATCTTGAAAAGCACGTGCTCAAGAGTGCCGCCGCCGTTCTTCACGCCCGCGGCTTCACCGATGCTTTCCACCGGCACCATCACCGTCACCTTCTCCGTCTCCGACACCTCGTGCAGGTCCACATGCAGCAACGCGCTGCTCAACGGGTGATGCTGCATCTCCTGCACCAGCGCCAGCCGCTTCGGCCGCGCATCCTTGTCGATCGTCAAATCGACCAGGAGATTCTCCGACGCAGCATGATGGACCAGGTTCTCGATGTCCTTGAGCTTCACTTCGACATTCTGGGGTTTGGCCTGTCCGCCGTAAATCACGGCGGGCACACGCCCTTCAGTGCGCAGTTTCTTGCTGCCGGCGCGGCGGCCCAGCGTGCGCGGATACGCGGTCAACGGTACAGTTTTCATTGCAAATAAAAATTCGGCGGCCCCAGCTAACTGGTTCGCCCGCCTTTAAATTCAAACAGCGAAGTTACCGACGAATTGCTGTGAATCCGCTTGATGGCTTCGCCCAATAAGCCCGCCACCGACAAGGTCGTTATCTTTACCCGGTCGATTGCAGGGCGGAGGACAGTATCAGTAGTTATCAATTCGTCAATCCTGGATTTTCGCAATCTTTCGATGCCAGTGTCGTTCAAAATGGCGTGCGAAACGCAGGCGAAGATCTTCTTGGCCCCCTTCTTGCGGAGCAGCGCGGCGGCGTTGGTCAGTGTCCCCGCCGTTTCCGTCAAATCATCCACCATCAGCACGTTTTTCCCCCGAATTTCCCCGATCACCGCGATCGACTCGACCTCCTCCGCGCTTTTCCGCCGCTTGGCCACGATCGCCAGGCCGCTGTTGAGCACCTGCGAATACGCATGCGCCATCTTAAGCCCTCCCACATCGGGACTTACGACGACCAGCGGCTCGAGATCCTTGCCTCTCAAATACTCGTACATCACCGGCGCCGCGTACAGATGGTCCACCGGGATATCAAAGAACCCCTGGATTTGCTGAGCGTGCAGATCCATCGTCAACACCCGGTTCGCCCCCGCCGCCACGAGCAGGTTCGCCACCAGCTTGGCCGTGATCGGCACCCGCGGCTGGTCCTTCCGGTCCTGCCGCGCGTAACCGTAAAACGGCAGCACCGCCGTGATCCGCGACGCGCTGGCCCGCCGCAACGCATCCATCATGATGAACATCTCCATCAAATGATGGTTCGTCGGCGGGCTCGTCGACTGCACTACGAACACGTCCTCCCCGCGCACATTCTCCTCGATCTTCACGAACGTTTCCCCGTCCGGAAACGAAGTGACCACCGACTTGCCCAACTCCACGCCGATCGAAGCGGCGATGGCCTTGGCCAGCGGAGGATTCGATGTCCCACTAAAGATTTTCACAGTGCATTGCGTGCAGGCTGCGCCTGCCGAAAAAACAAAAACCCACCGACGAGGTGGATTTTGAAAGCGCCGCGCACTCTAGCAGTGGAGTTGCTCCACGCAAGCCGTTTCTGGCGCCGGAGCTATGTCGGGGTAATGCCCTGCTTACGAAGAATCCCGGTGAACTCGCCACCGACACCAGATGCGTCGCCAGACGGCCCCGGGAAATTGGCTCCTGCGGACCTGCGTTTGCCGCAAGCCGCAGGAGCTATTTCTCTCACCGCTAACCCTTGCTTATCCAATCTGCTCGACCGGTTGCTTCTTGGTCTCGATGAGGCTCGTCATTTGCCGTTGTTGCGATGTTTGAGGAAATGCCCGAATGCCCAGTTGGACACGTGCTCGCTCTGGTCGCGGGCTACCTCGTCCGCGGTGCGGAAGTGGATGCCCAGATAGATGCGGGCGTCGACAATGTCGTCAGCCGCGTCCGATAACCGGTTATAGGTGCGCGTCTTCTGAATGACCTGAGGGACGTTGCTCGTGAG
>Ga0111538_10007897_pt1 | contig 14306 bp, 13 predicted proteins | sample SoiMethybrSBSTD1_FD_79669 | JGI IMG/M metagenome (GOLD analysis project Ga0111538, IMG submission 79669) | Bulk soil microbial communities from a Populus tree surrounding site in Tennessee, USA - Soil MetaG P. TD hybrid SBSTD1 (version 2)... | ecosystem: Environmental > Terrestrial > Soil >... | reverse complement strand
CTCATGTCCTCTCCGGCCGAAGCTTCTTCAGCTCCGCCAACAGCTCCTTCTCCTTGGCGGTGAGCCCTGATGGGATCGTCACCTGCACCCGCACGTACTGATCGCCCTGACCGCCGCCCTTGAGATGCGGCATCCCGTAGCCGGGGATCCGGAACACGCGCCCCGTCGAGGTCTCCGGCGGGATCTTCATCGCCACCGCGCCCTTGAGCGTCGGCACCTGCATCTCCCCGCCCAGCGCGGCGTCGACGAACGGCACGGGCAGGTCCACATAGAGATGATCACCCTTGCGCTCGAAGCGCGGGTCGGTCTTCAGGGTCACGCGGAGGTAGAGATCGCCCTTCTTGCCGCCGGGGCCCGCCACGCCCTCGCCGGCCACGCGCACCCGCGCACCGGTGTCGACCCCGGCGGGGATCTTCACCTCGAGCCGCCGCTGCGACTTCTTCCACCCGCTCCCGCGGCAGGTCTCGCAGGGCTTGCCGCCGACGTGCCCGGCGCCGCCGCAGGTCGGGCACACCTCGTCCATCTCGAGGGCGATCGGCTTGCGGACGCCGCTGAATGCCTCCTCGAGCGTGAGCTCGATGGCGGCCTCGGCGTCGCCGCCCGCCTGCGGCGCCTCCGTGGAGCGCCCGCCGCCGAGATCGCCCAGGTCGCCGAAGTCGATGTTCGCGAACCCGCCACGGCGGAAGTCACGCACGCGCCCGCTTCGGCCGCCCGCGCGGCGGCCGAGATCCCCGAAGATGCTCTGGAAGAAGTCCGAGAACCCGCCGAGGTCGCCTTCGGTCTCGAACCGCACCTCGCCCTCCGGTCCCCACGTGGTGCGCCCCGCCGCGCCGGCGCCCTGCGCCGCCTGCCGCTCCCAGTCGGGTCCGAGCGTGTCGTAGCGGCGTCGCTTCTCCGGGTCGGACAAGACCTCGTACGCCTCGTTGACCTCCTGGAAGCGGCCGACGCTCGACTTGTCCTTGGCGACGTCGGGGTGGTACTTCCGGGCGAGCTTCCGGTAGGCGGTCTTGATGACCTTGTCGTCGGCCGACCGCTCCACGCCGAGTGTCTTGTAATAGTCCTTGAATTCCATGTGGTTAGACGAGAAAGCGGCGCCCATCCCTGCGAGGCCCGGTGGGCGCCGCCTCGAATTGAGTGTAGCAGACGAGCGCGGCCCCTGCCGGGAGGGCCGGCTCGGGCGCTACGCGGGGGACTACGTCGTGTGGGCGCGCAACGCCTGGCTGGCCACCCACGGCAGCGCCATCAAGGCCCAGGCGACCATCACGACCTCCGAGTCGCCGAAGTTGTACTCGGAGAGGCCGGCGACGAGAAAGCCGAGGAGCGCGACCAGGCTGCCGAGTACGAGCGCGCGCTCACGCGTCGCCTCTTCGGGCAGCCGCCGCAGCAGGCTGAGGCTCCGGGCGATGAACGCAACCCAGATCCAGAGCCATGCCGCCAGGCCGAGCAGCCCCCGCTCGACCAGGATTTGCAGCGGGGTGTTGTGCAGGTGTCCCGTGCGCTTCTTGACGGCCTCCGGCAGGGCGTAGCCCGCGTATTCACGCTTGACCCCCCCGGGGCCTAGCCCAAGCACCGGGTGCTGGCGCCACATCGCGAGCCCGCTGCGCCACATGTAGACCCGCTCCTTCACCGTGGGATCGTCGGGATCGCCCATGGTCATGAAGCGTTGGCGCAGGTGTTGGGGGCCGGCCAGTGCGGCGAGCGCGAGCACGATGAGACCTCCGAGGAGGAGCCACCGCCCCTTGCGGGTCATGGGAGTCAACGCGAGCACGCCCGCGGCGAATCCCATCCAGGCGCCGCGTGTGTAGGTCGCCAACAAGCCGACCAGCGAGACCAGCCAAGGCAGCGTCGGCCAGCGGGGAAGCGCGGCACCTGGTAGTAGCCGAGGCAAGCTGGCCAGGAGAACCAGGCTCAGCACGCCGGCCAGTGTCATGTAGATGCTGAAGAACCCGCGGGCGCGGGAGCAGCGGTGATAGAGCCAGGCCGGCGAGCCGTAGTCGGCGGCCTGCCCGGGGCACACGACAGTCTGCAGGAGCCCGAGGGCCGCCGCGACCGTCACCACCACGAGCAGCGCGGAGAGAAACCGGTGGCCATCCGCGGGCCCGGACAGTACGTCGGCGGTCACGTACAGGGCGGCGACCAGTAGGAGCCCCTTGCTCGCACCCAAGGCGGTGAGGGGATGGCCGGAGGCGAGCGCCGAGACCAGGCTCACCGCGCTGAACGCGAGAATAGGTTGCCAGAGCGGCCAGCGCGCCGCCGCGCGCGCCTCGGGCTCGCGGAGGCGCCAGAGCCACAGGAGCGTCAGCAGGACCAATGCCGACTGGGACAGCGTGATAGAGAGGCCGAGGCCGAGGACGAACGCCCCGAAGACGGCGCGGCGTAGCGGTGGCCTCATTGTCATGGAATCTGGCTTTTCTTTCTCTCATGCTCTATGCTGCCCCTCCAAGCTCAATCCTGGTAGTCCATGGCGCGGATCTGATCTCGAGGGCTTCTTCCGAGCGATGACTCTACCGCCTCGTGTCGCCGTGAACGCTTCGATCCTGGGGTCCGTCCCGACCGGGCTGGGCCACTACGCCCTTGGCCTCGTTCGGGCGCTCGATTCGCTCCGGGAGGGCCTGATCGTCTACACCTCGTGCCCTGAGGCGCTCGCGGGTCTGCGGGCGACGGTTCGCCGGACGTCGCAGCTGACGCGGCCGGAGCGGGGTCTGCGGGGCCATGGGGCTCGGCTCTTGTGGACCCAGACCGCGTTGCGAGCCCGAGTGCGCGTGGACCGGCCCGGCGCGCTGCTCAACGCGCTGCCGGAGGCGATACTGGGTTGTCGAGTCCCCCAGGTCACCGTGGTTCATGACCTGATCCCGCTCGCCTTCCCCAGTCAGTATCCTCGCCAGCAGTTCTATTTCCGCCGACTGGTCCCGGCGGCCCTGCGGGTGTCACGCGCAGTCATCGCCGTCTCCGAGGCGACGCGGCGTGACGTGATCGCCGCGTATGGCGTGAGCCCGGACCGCGTCCATGTCGTTCTCAATGGGTACGACGCAGCCGAGTATGTGCCCGTCGGCCCGGCCAACGATGACGGCGGCGTGCCCTATGTTCTCTACGTCGGCAGCCTCCTGCCCCACAAGAACTTGCCTCGGCTCGTCGAGGCCGTGGCCCGCGTCGCCCGTGACACCCCCGTGCGGCTCGTGATCGCCGGCAGCGGGAGGCCCGCGCGCGTCGCGGAGCTCCGGCGGCTGGCCGAGAGCGCCGGGAGCCCGGTGGAGCTGTTGCCGTACGTGGAGCAGCGGAAGCTGCCGGCTCTCTACCGAGGGGCCCGCCTCCTCGCGATGCCGTCGCTCGCCGAGGGGTTCGGCCTGCCTGCGCTCGAGGCGATGGCCTGCGGCACCCCTGTCGTCGTCGGGAACACCTCGGCGATGCCCGAGGTCGTGGGCGACGCGGGACTGCTCGTCGATTCCGAGAACACGAGCGCTCTCGCGGACGCCATCTCATGTCTGCTCACTCAGGATCGGGTACGCAAGGAGCTGATCGGCCGAGGTCTCGCGAGGGCCGCGACCTTCTCCTGGGAGCGCGCCGCGCGCCAGGTGCTCGCCGTCCTGGACGAGGCGGCCGTCCCCTGAATGCCGCCTCGTGAATCCGTCGCTCCGCCGGCATCAGCGCGACTGGGAAGACCTCGGTGAGCTCGATCCATACTGGGCCGTTCTCGCGCACCCGGAGCGCCGCTTCGGTCGGTGGGATCTGGACGAATTCTTCCGTACCGGAGCGGAAGAGATCGCACGCCTGGAGGCGGAGATGCAGCGCCTGGGCTACCCGGCTCGGCGCGAGCGCGCGCTCGACTTCGGCTGCGGCGTCGGCCGGCTGACCCGCGCGCTGGCGACCCACTTCCGGCGCTCCTTCGGCGTCGACGTCTCGGCGCCCATGGTCGCCACCGCCAGGAGGCTGAACGCGGCGTTTCCCAATTGCGAGTTCGTCGTCAACGGACATCCCGATCTTCGGATGTTCCCGGACGACCACTTCGACCTGATCTACAGCGTGCTCGTGCTGCAGCATCTGCCGACTCGGGCCGGGATCGTGTCCTATCTCGCCGACTTTGCCCGGGTCCTCGCGCCGGGCGGGCTGCTCGTATGTCAGATCCCGAGCCATATCCCGTTCCGACGACGCCTTCAGCCGCGGCGCCGGCTCTACGCCATCCTGAGAAGCTTCGGACTCGGTCCGCGCGTCCTCTACCACCGTCTGGGCCTGTTTCCGATGAGGATGACGGCACTGGCCGAGCAGGATGTGCGGGATTGCTTGACCGCCACGGGGGCCCGGGTCCTCGAGGTCCGCGCGGACACGATGGCGTCCACCGCGATCGAGAGCCGAACCTATATCGTCACGAAGCCCGAGGGGGGCGCGTGACGTACGCCGTGCCGATCTACCCGACCTTGTGGAACGCGGCGATCTGCTCCACGACGTATGCCTGTTGCGTCGGCGCCAGCTCCGGATACACGGGCAGCGCCAAGGTCTCGTGTGCGGCTCGCTCCGATTCGGGGAAGTCGCCCGCCTTGTGCCCCAGGTCCCGGAAGCACTCCTGCAGGTGGAAGGGCACCGGATAGTAGACCTCGGTGCCGATCCCTTGCGCGGTGAGGAACTCCCGCAGCGCATCTCGTTTCGGCGTGCGGATGACGAACTGGTTGTAGATGTGGGACCGAACCCCCGGCGTGGGATCCACGACCTCGGGCAGTCCCACCGTGCCGGCGAGCCCCGCTTGCCGGAACAGCTCCCGATAGAGATCGGCGTGCTTCTGCCGGGCCTCGTGCCAAGCATCCAGATGGCGGAGCTTGACGAGCAGCGCCGCGGCCTGGATGGTGTCGAGCCGGAAGTTGCCGCCGACGATCTCGTGGTAATACTTCGCCTTGGCGCCGTGGTTGCGCAGCAGCCGCAGCCGCTCGGCCAGCCCGTCGTCGCTGGTGACGACCATACCGCCATCCCCGATTCCCCCCAGGTTCTTCGAGGGGAAGAAGGAAAAGCAGCCCATGGTCCCGAGGGTGCCGGCGAACCGACCATCCCGGAAGATCGTGCCGATGGACTGGGCAGCGTCCTCGATGACGGGAACGTGGATTCGGTCGCCGACCTCGAGGATGCGGGCCATGTCGGCACACTGGCCATAGAGGTGCACGGGGACGATCGCCTTCACCCGTGGCTGGACGCTGCGGTCGAGGCGGTCCCAGACCCGCTCGAGCGAGGACGGGCTCAGATTGTAGCTGGCCGCGTCGACGTCCACGAGCACCGGCACCGCGTGGAGCCGGGCGATGACGCCGGCGGTGGCGAAGAAGGAGTAGGCCGGGGTGATGACCCGGTCGCCGGGGCCCACGTCATAGGCCATGAGTGCGGCGAGGAGCGCGTCCGTGCCCGACGACATCCCGATCCCGTGTCGCGCCCCGACGTAATCGGCCACTGCCTTCTCGAGCGCCGCCACCTCCGGCCCCATGATGAACTGCTGGGCCTCGAGGACCCGGTCGATGGCCTCGCGCATCTCGTCCCGGATCGTCGCATACTGCGCCTTGAGATCGAGCAGCGGCACTTTCATTGGATTGTCCCTTTCGGCTTCACCGGCGTTCATAAATTGAACGTCGTGACCAGCGGGAGGTCAAGGAAAAACGGGCTGGGTGTTGGGGCCGGTGACTCGGTGGGGCGCATCGTGCCCCTATAATCGCGCGAGGCCATAAGCGCGAGTGCCATGACCGTGTGGGGCGTCACCCGGGCTTCCAGATGAGCCGGCATCCGTGGCTCCTGCTCGCCTCGCTGATGGCCGGGCTGGGACTCGTCGTGACCGTCTGGACCTCCATCGACCGGCGACCGCCCGAGTGGGACTATGCCAATCATCTGGAGCGGGCCCTCCACTGCTACCAGATCCTGGCGCAGCCCGGTCACGAGCGGGTCCGCGAGATCCTCGAGGCGACCGCCTTCTATCCCCCCGTGGCCACCTGCGCGGCGGGTCTGCTCTACTTCCCCTTCCCGATGTCGCCACTCACGGCTCAGGTCGTGATGTTGGGGTTCCTCGCCCTCGGTGCGGTGAGTGTCTTTCTCCTCGGGCGGTACCTGCTGGACACCGCGGCCGGACTGCTCGCGGCTTTTCTGCTCTCGACGGCGCCATTCGTGGTCTTCTCGCTGACGAACTTCCAGCTGGATCTCCCGCTGACCGGAGTGGTGGCGTGCTCCTTGTACGTGCTGGCGCGGACCGAGGGCTTCTCGCGGACCGGCTGGTCGCTGGCTGCCGGCATCGTCGCGGGCATTGGTCTACTCACGAAGCCGCCGTTCGCAGTGTATCTGCTGCCGCCGCTCCTCTGTGTCATCTGGCAGACCGCGACGGTTTCGTCCGCGAGAGGGCATCTGGCGTGGGTCGGGCGCTTCGCCGCCGCGCTGGGGGCCGCCACGGCACTGGCGCTGCCATGGTACGGACCGCGGCTCCTCGGCTTGCCGCTGCAGGTGATGAACCGCTCCTTCAAGAACGCGGCCATCGAGCAGAAATCCCCGACATTCTCCGCGGAAGGGCTTCTGTACTACCCGACGATGTTGCCGACCCAGTTTGGCCTGCTGGCGGTTGCCCTGTTTCTCTGGGGCCTCTGGGCGCTCAGGCGGGAGCGTGCAGCCCGCGCCTTCCTCTGGCTCGCGGCCCTGGGACCGCTCGTCGTCTTCACCCTGATTCAGAACAAGAACCTTCGCTACACCCTGCCGATTCTTCCCGCCGCGGCCTTGGTGGCCGCGGCGGGAGCCCGCAGTCTGCGTCCGTCGCTGCGCCACGGCGTGACATGGGCGTGCGTCGCGCTGGGCGGGCTCCAGGTGTCCATGACGGCCTTCGCGCTGCCCGCGCCGCCTCTCCTCCCCGGAACCGGTCTCCCGATGGTGTTGGTCCGGCGCCCCGAGCCGGCCGACTGGCCGCACGCGCGAATCCTCGAGGACATCGAGCGCGAACGCGGCAACACGCCGGTGACCGTGGCGATCGTGCCCAATCACGAATTCTTCTCGCTCTCGAATTTCAGCTACGAAGCCGCGCGCCTGGGACTTCCCTTCCGGATGGTCGGCGCGTGGCGAGGACCGCCCTTCGGCGTGGACTTTGTCATCGTGAAGACGGGTTCCCAAGGGCCCCCATGGACGGCTCCGCGGCTCGAGCAGATCACCCACGCCGTGGAAGGCGCGGACCCCTACTTGGCCGAAGTCTTCCCGATGATCGGCCGCTACGCCCTGCCGGACGGCAGCGTCGCAAGCCTCCACCGGCGCCGCATCCCGCCCACGCGCGTCGCCGCGCCGCTGGCCGGGGCGCCGGCCTCGTTGCTTCGCGCCTACCTGCGCGATCCAAAGGAGCTCCAGGTGGCGCTCGACTATCGTCCGGATGCCATGCTGCGAGGCGAGGTGGAGCATGTGCGTGTGACGGCCGAGCGTGCGACGGTGGGGGATCTGGCCCTGCACGATCGTTCGCCGCTCACCATTCGCGACGTCCGGGTCGCCGTGGAGGGCCTCGTATTCAACCCCCGTCGGCTCCTGGAGACGGGCGAGCTCGAGGTGCTGGATGTCAGGACGCTCCGGCTCGAGCACGCGGTCGTGACCCAGGCCGATCTCGACCAGCTCCTGCGGGGTCAGCCAGCCGGGGTCGGGGTGGAGGTCAGCCTCGGAGACGGCGCTGCCGACGTGCGGGTGACCCGGCTCGGCGCCGCGATCACCGCGCGCGTCAGGCTCGATCCCTCACCCGGAGATCGCCCGCTCGCGCTCATGGTCGACCGCGTGCGCGTCTCCGGGATCCCGGTCCCCGATCTCCTGGCGGGCTGGATCGTGAGGCAGTTCGACCCCACCCTTGCGCTTCGACGTCTGCCCGTGCTCGTCACGGTGGCCGCGGTCCGCATCCAGCCCGGGGGCATCGAGATCGGACCGCGGCAGTGAATCCGAGCCCGATTAGCCCCGCGCCACCGTGAACGCGACGTACAGGGCTTGGGCGCCGCGCTGGAGCAGCACGGTGACGCGGTCGCCCTCCTTCACGTCGCGGGTGATGCGCTCGAACTCCTGGAGCGAGCGCACGCGCTGGCGGTTCACCTCGCGGATGACGTCCCCGCGCTGAAGCCCCGCCTCCGCGGCGGCGCTGTCGTCGTCCACGCGCGCCACCACGACGCCCTCGGTGTTGCGGAGGTTGAGCTGACGCGCGATGTCGGGCGTGATCGGCCGCACGTCGAGCCCGAGCAGGCTCTTGCCGCGATTGTTGCCGGGCTTGGCCGCCACGTTCTCGTCGGGTGTCTCGCCGATGCGGATCTCCACCGACTTGGTTGCCTTGTCGCGCCAGAGCGTCATCGCCATGGCCTTGCCGGGCGCCGCGCCCGCGACGGCGCGCTGGAGGTCCTGCGGACCGTCGAGCTTCTTGCCGTCGAACTCGGTGATGATGTCGCCGGCCTGCACGCCCGCCTTCTCTGCCGGGCTCTCCGCGATCACGTCCGAGATCAACACGCCCTTGGCTTCCTTGAGGCCGAAGCTCTTGGCCAGCTCCGGCGTCAGGGGCTGGATGGACACCCCCAGCCACCCGCGCGTGACCTTCCCCTTGGCCACCAGCTCGGTGTAGATGCGCTTGGCCATGTTGACGGGGATCGCGAAGCCGATCCCGACATTGCCGCCCGAGCGCGAGAGGATCGCGCTGTTGATCCCGACGACCTCGCCGCTCATGTTCACGAGCGGGCCGCCCGAGTTGCCGGGGTTGATGGCGGCGTCCGTCTGGAGGAAGTCGTCGAAGGGGCCGCCGGTGAGGGAGCGGCTCTTGGCGCTGATGATGCCGGCGGTCACCGTCTGCTGAAGCCCGAACGGCGAGCCGATGGCGAGCACCCAGTCGCCCACCCGCATCCGGTCGGAGTCGCCGAGGGCCGCCGCGCGGTAGGGGCCGCCGCCCTGCAGGCGGAGCACGGCGAGGTCGGTGCGCCGGTCCACGCCCACCACCTTGGCCTTGTGCTTCTTGCCGTCCGACGTCACCACCTCGATGTCGGTGGCGCGCTCCACCACGTGGGCGTTGGTCAGGGTGATCCCGGAGGGATCGACGATGACGCCCGAGCCCAGGCTCCGCTGCTGCTGCTCCCGCTCCGGCACGTCGCCGAAGAATCGGCGGAAGATCTCGTCACCGAAGAACTCCTCGACGGGCGTGCGCCCGCTGCCGCGTGTGAACGTGTTGATGTTGACCACCGCCGGCCCCACCGCCTCCACCACCTGGGCGAAGCTTCCCGAGGACAGGGGGAGCGCGGCGGGGACCACGCGCGCCCCCTCGCTGCCGACGAAGGTCGGTGCGCTCGCCGCCGGCGTCTTGTCACTCTGGGCCTGGCTCACCGCCCAGCCGCCGGCCGCGCCCACAGCCAGCGCGAGCAGGAGCATCACGAGCACGGTGCGGCGGCGTATCGAGATCATCGAGACCCCTCCACGGCTCCGGCCAGCAGCTCACGCAGCCGGTCGCCCTCGATGGTTTCACGCTGCTTCAGCTCCGCGGCGGCGGCGACGAGCACGCTCTTCTTCGCGGTCATGAGACCCCGCACGCGGTCGTAGATCCGGTCCACGATGCCGCGCGTCTCCTCGTCGATGGTGCGCGCGGTGTCCTCGCCGAACTCCCGCTCGACCGGCACGCCCGCGCCCTTGAGGAACAGGGACTGCTGGCTGCCGCCGAAGGTGAGGGGGCCGAGTTTCTCGGACATGCCGTACTGCATGACCATGAGGCGGGCCATCTCGGTCGACCGCTCGAGGTCATTGTGGGCGCCGGTGGACACTTCGCCGTACACGACCTCCTCGGCGGCGCGTCCGCCCAGGAGCACGGCGATGCGATCCTCCAGCTCGCTGCGCGTGAGGAGGTACCGGTCTTCCAGCGGCAGCTGATACGTCGCGCCGAGCGCGCCGACCCCACGGGGAATGATCGTGACCTTGTGGACGGGATCGGCGTGGGGCAGCGAGCTCGCGACCAAGGCGTGGCCGATCTCGTGATGGGCCACGATGTCGCGCTCTTTCTCGGAGAGGACGCGGCTGCGGCGCTCGAGCCCGCCGATCACCCGGTCCACCGCCTCCTCGAGATCCGCCATCTCGACCTGGCTCTTGCCCTTGCGCGCGGCGAGCAGCGCCGCCTCGTTGATGAGGTTGGCGAGATCGGCGCCCGCCATGCCGGGGGTGCGCGCGGCGAGCACGCGGAGGTCCACCTCGGGGGCGAGCTGCACGTTCCGCGCGTGCACGCGCAGGATGGCCTCGCGGCCCTTGACGTCGGGACGGTCCACCACGACTTGCCGATCGAAGCGGCCGGCTCTCAACAGCGCCGCGTCCAGCACCTCCGGGCGGTTGGTGGCGGCCATGATGATCACGCCCTTGGAGGAGTCGAAGCCGTCCATCTCGGCGAGGATCTGATTGAGGGTCTGCTCGCGCTCGTCGTGCCCACCCAGCAGCCCCGCATTGCCCGCGCGCGACTTCCCGATGGCGTCCAGCTCGTCGATGAAGATGATGCAGGGAGCCTTTTCCTTGGCCTGCTCGAAGAGATCGCGCACCCGCGCCGCGCCCACGCCCACGAACATCTCCACGAACTCCGAGCCCGAGAGGAAGAAGAACGGCACGTCGGCCTCGCCGGCGACGGCCCGGGCGAGCAGGGTCTTGCCGGTGCCCGGCGGGCCCACCAGGAGCACGCCCTTGGGAATGCGGCCGCCCAGGCGCTGGTACTTCTTCGGGTTCTTCAGGAAGTCCACCACCTCGATCAGCTCCGCCTTGGCCTCCTCCACGCCTGCCACGTCGGCGAAAGTGGTCTTGAGCTCGCGGCGGTCGTAGATCTTGGCCTTCGACCGTCCGAAGGACAGGGCCTGAGTGGGCCCGCCGCCGATGCGCCGCATGAGGAAGATCCAGATGCCCGCCATCACGGCCAGCGGCAGCACCCAGCCGAACAGGAGGTCGCGCCAGAACGTGTTCTCGATGCGGCCCGCGAACTCGACCTTGTGCGCCTCGAGCTCCTTCACCAGGCTCGAGTCGTCCACCCCGGGAATGCGGGTGGTCCGGAACACGGTGGGACCCGGCTCGGCGCCGAAGAACGAGCGCACCCGGTCGCCGGGCCTCGGGGCGGGGGCGGGGAGGGCGCCCGGCTTGAGCGTGCCCTGGATCTCCTTGTCGGTGACCGCGACCTTGTCCACCTTGTCCTCGCGTAACAGCGCGAGGAAGCGGCTCATCGGGATCTCGACGGTGGGCGGCGCGACGAGCCAGCTCTGCACCACGGACAGGACGACGGCGGCGATGAGGACGTAGATGAGCGAGAACTGCGTCTTCTGGCGAATGGGGCGCTTCATGAGTCCCAGCCTAGCAGGTGACCCCCGGCGGAGGATCGTAGTTCGGCACTTGGTAGGTGGCCATGAAGAAGTCGTCCCAGATCTCGAGCGGGATGACCCCAAGGTCCTTCTGCCCGTCGAACGCCAGCGACCGGACCTTGGTCGTCAGCTCCGCGGCGCTGATGCGCCTCTCCATGTAGTCGAGCGCGCTCTTCTTGTCCACGAACACCGCGATGCTCTCGTTGACCGGCTGGGAGCCGGGAGCCAGCGAGCCCGGCTTGAGCCAGCTGGTCACCACCGAGAAGCCCTGGACGTTGGCGTCGGCGACCACGTCGTGGACGGTCGCCATGCGCCGCATGAGGTCCATTCCGAAGCGCGAGAACATGGCCGACATCCGGCGCGCCTGGGGAGCCGCGGCGAACCGCGGATCGTCCTTCTGGTCCACGATGATCCAGGTCGAGAAGTAGCGGTCGTCGCCTTCCGCGAACTTCGGGCGCTGGAAGCCGATGCTCTGCTTCTGCACGTCGAGCCACGGGAGGCACCCGTAGACGTACTCGGAGTACTTGAGCAATTGCTGCTGATGGCTGGAGCCGAGCGCCCGCGCCTTGGCAGTGGCATAGCGCTCGAGCGGGATGAGCTTGTCCTCGACGGGACCGGCGGGCGCGGGCGCCACCCCAGCGCCCAGCGAGACGACGAGCAGCCCGGCTGCTGCCCAGCGGGGCGCCACCACGGCCGCTAGTTCTGGAAGATCTGGTCGGGACTGACCGTGATGGCCTTGCCCCACCAGTTCTCGGCTCGAGCGGCATCGATGTCGCTGCGCGCCACGCGCGGCGCGGTTCCCTCGCGGTTCTTCAGCGAGAACGTGGCGTGCTGCCCGGAGGCGAAGTGGCTGCTGTGCGACCGCCACTCCGCCCACTCCTCTGAGGTCGCGCAGCCGCTGGCGATCACGGCGATCGAGAGCACCAAAGCTGAGCCGACGAGACGACCGTGCATGATCACAACCTCCTGTGGGGACGAGCGTCAGCGATCGACCGCTATGATACCGAGTGGGGGTCCGAGCCGCAACTGTCCCCGCGCTCACTTCGGCGCGCTTTTCTCCTTGCGGGACCCACGCTTCTGAGGCAAAGTCCATGACGACGCCCCACCGGGCGGACACGACGTGACGGACCCCCTGACCATTCACGAAGATCCCGCCGGCCTACGCCGGCCCATTCTCATCATGGCCTTCGCGGGCTGGAACGACGCCGCCGAGTCCGCCACCGGCGCGGCGCGCTACCTCGCTCAGGTGTGGCCGTCGCGTCCCTTCGCGAGCATCGATCCCGAGGAGTTCTACCACTTCGGCCTCTCGCGTCCTCACGTTCGCTTCAAGGTGGGCTCGAAGACCGAGCGCGAGGTGATCTGGCCGGTCACGGAGTTCTCCCTCTCCCAGCCGGACGCGCTCGACCGCGACATCATCGTGGGCGTCGCGGTGGAACCGCACCTCAAGTGGCGGACCTATTGCGGCGCCGTGCTCGAGCTCGCGCGCCGCGCCGGCTCGTCGCTGATCCTCACGTTGGGCGCGCTCCTCGCGGAGGTGCCGCACACGCGGCCGGTGCGCCTCACCGGCGGCTCGCACGATCCCGAGCTGGCAGCGCGGCTCGGCATTCGCCCCACTCGCTACGAGGGACCCACCGGCATCGTGGGCGTGCTCAACACCCTGGCCCGCGAGCAGGATTACCCGACGGCCAGCCTGTGGGCCAATGTCCCGCACTACATCTCCGGCATCGAGAATCCGAAGGCGTCCATGGCGCTGGTGCGGCGGGTGCTGGCCCTGCTGAACGCCGAGGCGGATCTGACCGACCTCGAGGAGTCCGCAAAGCAGTTCGACCAGAACCTCGAGGAAATCGTGTCGCAGAACGCGAAGATCGCCGACTACATCAAGAAGCTCGAGCGCAAGAAGCCGGAGGAGGGCGAGGAAGACCCGCCCGCCGCGAAGGAGACGCGCGACGAGCTGCCCCCGTCGGCCGACCTCGTGGCCGAGATCGAGCAGTTCCTGCGACAGCAGCGTCCCGAATCCTCGCCCTGATCGCGCACGCCGCCGGGATGCGCTCGCGCCGGGCCCTTCGCGCCGTCGCCGTCCTGCCGCTCCTGCTCGCCCTGCTCCTCGCTCCGCCTCTCGCGCGCGCCGTGCCGCCCGGGCGCCCGCCCGCGCTGACCGTGCTCGTGACGCCCACCGCGCCGCGGCAGGGCGACATGGTCTTCGTCCTCGTGACCGGCGCGCAGAACGCCCGCCAGGTGGAGGGAAGCCTCGACGGCCGGCCCCTCACGTTCTTCCCCTACGGCGAGAGCTGGGCCGCCGTCGTCGGAGTGGACCTCGAGGCGGCGCCGCGCAAGGGCACGTGGCGCGTGGGCGTGATCGACGCGGCGGGCGCCGCGCAGCAGAAGGCCGGCACGGTGACGATTCGCCGGCGCACCTTCCCCGAGCAGCGTCTGAGCCTGCCGGACTACATGGTCGACCTCGATCCCGAGAGCGAGCGGCGCGCCAACGCCGAGGCGGCGCAGCTCCGCACGCTCTACGACTCCGCCACGCCCGAGCGCTTCTGGCAGGGACGCTTCACGCTCCCGGTGGCCGTCGAGGGGCCCGGGTCGGGCTTCGGCTCGCGGCGCGTAATCAACGGCAAGCCGCGCAGCCCGCACGGCGGCACCGACTGGTCGGCGGACCGCGGCACGCCGGTGGTGGCGGCGAACCGGGGCCGTGTGGCGCTGGTGGGCGACTTCTTCTTCGGCGGCCGCCTCGTGGTGCTCGATCACGGCCTGGGCCTCTACACGCTCTACATGCACCTGGACCGGGTGGACGTGGCCGAGGGCGCGATCGTGACCCGGGGCGAGACGCTGGGCGTGGTGGGATCGACGGGTCGCGCCACCGGACCGCATCTTCACTTCCAGGTGCAGGCCGGCCGCGCGCGCATCGACCCCGCGACGCTCTTCGCGCTGCCCGTGGGGGACTAGAGCCGCAGGCTGCCGCTCAGCACCGTCACCGCGGAGCCGCCCACG